>Ga0255048_10002299_pt1 | contig 12332 bp, 10 predicted proteins | sample JV7_2_2_MG_FD_183619 | JGI IMG/M metagenome (GOLD analysis project Ga0255048, IMG submission 183619) | Seawater microbial communities from Jervis Inlet, British Columbia, Canada - JV7_2_2 | ecosystem: Environmental > Aquatic > Marine > Inlet | place: Canada: British Columbia | collected 2016-10-06
GTCTCGCCGGTGAGACGGAGAATCTCCACAGCCCGCACGACGCGGCGCGGATTGGCGAGGTCAACGTGACTTCCGGCCGCAGGGTCGGCCGACTCCAATTCGGCCCTCAGGACTTCGATCGGCCGCCCCTCCAGGTCCTCTCTCAACCCAGCATCCGTCGGTGCGAAGCTCATAGGGTCAACCAGGGCACGGAAATGGAGGCCAGATCCACCGGTGATCAGGAACCGGGACCCGGGTCGGGCGTTGATGAGGGCACGGGCCCGTAGTCGGAATTCCGCGACGGAGAACTCCACCTCGGGATCCACTACATCGATCATGTGGTGTGGCACTTCCTCCCTCTCCAGGAATGCGGGCTTGGCAGTCCCGATGTTCATCTCCCGATACACCTGCATCGAGTCGACCGAGATGATCTCCGCGCCGAGCTTCTTGGCTGCTCCGACGGCGACCTCTGTCTTCCCCGCTGCCGTCGGGCCAAGCAAAGCCAGAATTCGGTTCAGATCAGGCTCCCGACGAGATGATGGGGATGGGCGGAGATGATCTCGACGTTGAGGAACTCACCAGACGGGTGTTCGCCATCAACGTGGACCAACTTGCCGGTGCGGGTGCGTGTCGTCGCAACGGCGGCCTTCTTCTTGGAGGGCCCTTCGCTCAGGACCTCGACGATCTGGCCCACGGTCTCGAGGTTTCGCTCCGCCGAAATCCGGTTCTGGATTTCAACGAGTCGGCCAAATCTCTCCTGGATCACCTCCCCGGGAACGAAGTCGTCCACGTAGGACGCTGCCGTTGTCCCCGGACGGGGCGAGAAGATGAACATAAAGGCCTGATCGAAGCGTGACTCCTCGACCATTTCGAGGGTCATGTCGAAGTCATCGTCGGTCTCGCCGGGAAAGCCCACAATGATGTCGGTCGAGACAGCTAGACCCGGAATGATCTCTCGGGCCATGGCCAGCCGTTCGGTGTACTTCTTCCTGTTGTAGCCACGATGCATCCGACGCAGTACCTGATCCGAGCCCGACTGGACCGGGAAGTGCAACTGCTCACACACAGCAGGCGTCTCCGCCATCGCCAGCGCAACATCCTCGCGAAAGTCATTGGGGTGGGGGCTGGTGAACCTAACCCTGTGGATGCCATCTACCGCACCCACCCGTCGTAGAAGCTCGCCGAAGATCGGCCGTCGTTTGCCGTCGAGGGCCAGGTCACGTCCGTAGGTGTCCACGTTCTGACCCAGAAGCGTGACCTCGACCACCCCGTCGGCGGCGACACGCCCCACTTCTCGAACGATATCTCCGGGTCGACGGGACACCTCAACTCCGCGAACAGAGGGGACTATGCAGAAAGTGCAGGAGTTGTTGCAGCCGACCTGAATCGTCACCCAGGCCGAATGCTCCATCTCTCTTCGGACCGGAAGAGAAGACGGCATCGCCTGAAGCTCGTCGACAACCTCGGTGATGGGTCCCCAAGCTTCGGCATGATCCATCAAATCGAGAACACGATCGAGGTTGTGGGTGCCCATTACGACGTCGACCCAGGGGGCCCGCTCCCTGACCAGATCTCGCTCCTTCTGGGCGGCACAGCCGCCGACGACCAGCGTCATTGCGGGATTCAGGTCCTTGACCGCTTTGAGCTGGCCGAGATTCCCGTACATCCGGTTGTCTGCGTTCTCCCGGATGGTGCAGGTGTTGATATATACGACGTCGGCGCTCTCGTAGCTGTCGGTGGCGGTCATGCCGTCGACCTCGAAAAGCCCCGCGATGCGCTCGGAATCGTGTGCGTTCATCTGGCACCCGAAGGTGCGTACGAAGTACGTCTTACCGACCCGGGTCGGCTGACGTCGGGCCGGCTCGCGGACTGTCGGCGAGGGGAGCATCGTTTGGGTCATGGCAGATAGCCGTCAGCGAGCGAAGTCTGTCGCTCTGAACTCCCGGATCACGGTCACCTGGATCTGACCCGGATACTGAAGGTCCTCTTCCAGCTTACGGGCGATGCTGCGTGCAAGCTCTCTGGCGGCGATGTCGGAGACGTCACCAGGGTCGACCATGACCCGAACTTCGCGTCCCGCCTGGAGGGCAAAGACGTGGTCCACGCCGGTGAACTCGAGAGCGAGGCCTTCCAGTCGCTCCAGCCGTTTCACATACCCGTCCAATGTCTCACGACGGGCACCAGGTCGCGCCGCTGACACCGCGTCGGCGGCCTGAATTATCACGGCGAGGACTGTTCGGGGCTCGACCTCGTTGTGATGGGCCTCGATACCGTGAACCACGGCTGCGTCTTCGTCGAAACGTCGGGCAATCTCGGCTCCGATCAGGGCGTGGGAGCCCTCGACCTCATGGGTGACAGCCTTTCCGATGTCATGGAGCAACGCTGCCCGTTTCACCGGAGCGGGATCGATGCCCAACTCCGAGGCGAGCATCGAAGCGATATGGGCTGTCTCAACCAGATGGTTGAGAACGTTCTGACCGTAGGACGTTCGATACTTGAGCCGGCCCATGAGGACGACCAACTCGGCATGCATGCGGGAGACTCCAGCTTCTACGAGCGCCCACTCCCCTGCGTCCCTGATGCTCTGTTCTACTTCAGCGCGGGCCTTCTCGTAGGACTCTTCGATTGATGCCGGGTGAATCCGTCCGTCGGCCACGAGCTTCTCGAGCGTGATCCGGGCAATCTCACGACGCACCGGGTCGAACGAGGACACCGAAACCGCCTCGGGCGTGTCGTCGACAATGAGACTCGTCCCGGTCACCGACTCGAGATGGCGGATGTTCCGACCCTCGCGGCCAATGATCCGGCCCTTCATGTCGTCGGACGGAAGAGGGATCACCGAAACGGTCGTCTCGGTTACGACTTCTGACGCAAGACGCTGAATCGCCGTCGCAAGAATGCGCCGGGCGCGGCGGTCTGCTTCCTCACGAGCCTTGATCTCCAGGTCACGCACCACGATCATTGCTTCGCGACGCGCCTCGTCCTCGACCTGGGACAACAAGTCTGCCTTGGCTGCGCTGACGTCGATGCCGGCGACCTGTTCAAGTCTCGACCGGGCTTGCTCTTTGAGAAGCTCCAGTTCGCCGCGCGAGTCGGTCAGCTCCTCTTCGCGATCGATGAGCATCTTCTCGCGATTGGCCAGGTTCGAGGCACGCTGATCAAGCGTCTCTTCGCGCTGACCCAGTCTCGACTCGATGTTCGTCGCCTCGAGACGACGATGCTCCAGGTTCGCCTCTTCCCGCTCTCGATATGTCTCGGCTACGGCCCGGCCTTCTTCCTCAGCCTTGGCCAGAATTCTCTGGGCGTCGAGTCGGGCGGAGGTCACCTTGTCCTCGGCCGATACCCCATCCTGCTCTCGACGTCGGGCGATGGCCAGACGGGCCATCAGGTACCCAAAACCGAGCCCAATGACGACCCCCAGGACAGCCAGTCCTATCGCCACGCCATTGCTCATCGCGGTCCTTCCCCCGGTATAGAAACAGGTGTGCCGAGCCCATAGGCTCGGCACACGAACACCATTCAGCGACGAAAGCGGGTTTGGTCACCCTTGGTTTCGGTCGCTCCTTTTAGTCATGTCCTATCCGGTCTGCAGTTCAAAGTTTGTTTCGTGTGTAAACAAGATGCTAGCCGCAACCCACCCAACCTGACAGCACTACTTTTCGCCGACGTCGGCCTGCTCGTCGACGTCTTTCCCGGTGTCGTCGCTGTCCGATTCCTCGGCATCTGGACTGTCGGTAAGCCCGATGACTTCGTAGACCTTGGCCTGAAGCTGCATGGCAATCTCGGGGTTTTCCCTCAGGAATCGCTTGGAGTTTTCCCTCCCTTGACCGAGTTGGTCCTGATCGAAGGTGAACCAGGCTCCGCTCTTCCGGACCACGCCGTTGTCGACGGCCACGTCGAGCAGACTTCCCTCACGAGAAATGCCCTGGCCGAACATGATGTCGAACTCGGCCAGCCGGAACGGTGGTGCCATCTTGTTCTTGGCAACCTTGACCCGCACCCGGTTGCCGATGTTCGACGTGCCGTCCTTGATCGCGTCAATCCGACGGATGTCGAGTCGCATCGTTGAATAGAACTTGAGAGCACGACCACCGGGGGTTACTTCCGGTGAGCCGTACATGACTCCAATCTTCTCCCGGAGCTGATTGATGAAAACGGCCGTCGTCTTCGACTTGTTGAGATTTCCGGCCAGTTTCCGCAGCGCCTGGGACATGAGACGGGCCTGGAGACCGACATGACTGTCTCCCATTTCGCCTTCGATCTCGGCGCGAGGCACAAGAGCCGCTACCGAGTCGATGACCAGAACATCAAGAGCCCCCGACCGGATCAGCATGTCGGCGATCTCAAGGGCTTGCTCCCCGGTGTCGGGCTGGGAGATGAGCAGCTCGTCGATGTCGACGCCAATCGCCTTTGCATAGACCGGGTCGAGGGCATGCTCTGCGTCGATAAAGGCTGCGATTCCACCGTTGCGCTGAGCCTCGGCCACGATGTGGAGAGCCAGACTGGTCTTCCCCGAGCTCTCCGGTCCATAGATCTCGACGATGCGACCTCGGGGCACCCCACCGATACCCAACGCGAGGTCGAGTGAAAGCGCACCGGTAGATATGATGTCGACTGTTCGTTCTGCAGCCTCACCCATCTTCATGATGGCGCCCTTGCCAAACTGTCTCTCGATCTGGCTTACCGCCATCTCCAAGGCATTGTCCTGCTCCACTTCGACTCCTTACTAATCGATATCCGCCAACGTATCGACGGGCACCGACAGAAACGTGCTCTTTCTCATATTGACGTGCGATTCATCCTAGACCGAACATGTGTTCGTTGCCGGGTTTACACCTTCCTGCGTCGGGTCGCGGAGATCGCACAGAACCAGCGCCGTGCGGTCGAACCAGGATGCGATTCTCAGGGTGTCGAGATCGGGGACCATGTGGAAGTCTCCGTACCCGAGCTCCCAACATCCCTTCGCGGTCTATCCATCAGTCCTCCCAGTGGCACCGTCCCGGCACCCTATCCCGCCCCGGCGTAGGTCGCTCGGGATCACGCAGAGACCGTCCGCTCCTTCAAAAACTCCGCCAGCTTCTCCTCGGCTCGATCTCCAAAGAGGATCTCGACGGCCTCGCCGAGCCCGGGAGACCCCAGGATCTCTTCGTCACTCACAACCTGGGTGATCTTCGACCGACGGCGCAGAAAGTCTTCGAGCTTGGTGACCATCTCGGTAGCCGCCGCCTGATGCAACTCCACCCGGAGATAGTCGGCACTCTCAATGATGTCCTCGCCCATCCCCGGATCCTTGCGAATCTCGTCGAGCATTACGAACGCTCGTCTCCCATATCGACGCCACAGTCGTTCGGAGAGCGGCTCGAGATTCTCATCTGGCCTGAGATCATCCAGATGCATCAGTCGCGCCTGACGAAAGAATTCGTCTCGCGTTGCGCGGACGGGCTCCCCATACCAGCTGTGGGTGTCGGGCTCCAGAGGAATCATCAGGTCTTCAACGGCCTCTGCAACCTCCTCGCCCACATTCAGACAGTCGGTGAGCTTGCCACCGAAGATGGTGATGACATTTCGGGAAGCGTTTGTCTCGACTTCATGTCTCCTCGACAGCTTCGTCCAGTCTTCTTCCTCACCCACGTTGTGGTCGATCGCCACAGCCAGAGGCCTCACTCCGCTTCGATCGGCAATCACGTCGGCTTCCGTCAAAGGCCGGTCCAGATCGAGCCGTCGGTTGATCTGGTCGAGAAGAAGGTTCCGGTCTTTTTCGGTCACATCGGTGAAGGGAGTGTCCACGCGGGTGTCAGTCGTCCCGATCACCGACCTCCTCCCCATCGGGATCACATAGAACAGGCGCTGGGTGTCGTCGTAGAACGCGAGTACCCGATTGCTCGCAGTTATCTGGGGAACGATCAGGTGGATGCCCTTCGAGAACACGATTCTGTGGCCGGTGTGCACACCGAGTTCGTCGTTCATCCCATCGACGAACGGCCCTCCTGCATTGATCAGGACCCGGGTGGTGCATGTGAACGGCTCCCCGCCTTGTTCGACATCTCGCAACCTCACCAACCAACGCCCATCCTGGAACTCGGCGTCGAGAAACTCGACGTAGTTGGCGGCACTCGCTCCCGCGTCGAGGGCTGACCGGACGAAGCTGAATACGAATCTCGAGTCGTTGTCGGCTAGATACGCGTCGTGATACTCGATCCCTCCACGCGCTTCATTGGTATCAACTATCGGTTCTAGCTGCTCGATCCGCTCTGGTCCAAATAGTCGAGGAGAACGAGTTTTGAACCCTCCAATCACCCAATAGACGAACGCGCCGAGCGCCACCACCCATGGTCGATGGGGTGATGTGTTGTCAAGGGTCGCGAGGAAGCCAATTGGCTTCACATTGTCCGGATAAGCCTTGGCCAGCCGGTTGCGCGATTTGCACAGTTTCCGGACAAGGAGAAACTCGTATCCCTCCAGGTACTTGAACCCTCCCCAGACCAGATTCGATGATGCCTGGCTCGTGAACCCGCCAAAGTCGTCTCGATCTACAAGAGCCACGTCAGCCCCCCGTCCGGCCAACACCGCAGCCGACACGGCTCCGTTGATGCCGCCTCCAATCACGAAGACATCGAACGAGCCATCACGGATCTTGTCAATGACTGTGCTGCGAAGTGTCACTGTCTGATGCTATCCCGAACCCAGGGCGCGCCAATACGGCTGACGGTCGAGATGGCCTATTTGTCCTGAGAGATCACGAATCCGCTCATGAACGGCTTCTGCATTGCGCGCCTACCTGGTCAGCGGGACCGTCTCGAGGGGCTCATACCGCGTTCCCGCGGGTCCCTGCCGGCTCTGGTACACAACGACGGACTCACATCGCCAGCCGATGTCTATCGCTTCGAAAGTGTCTATTCGGCTCCTAACGTTCTCCGGTGGTCGAATCCGGCTCAGGGTCAGATGGGGACGGAAAGGCCGATCTTCAGGGGGCAACCCGGCACCCTGTGCCGCATCCTCGCATACCCCGGCGAGACGCTCTAGGTCGCTTGATCCCTGCTCGACACCTACCCACATCACGGTGGCGCGACTTGCTTTTGGAAACGCACCGAGACCGCCGAACCTCACTTTGAATCGCTGTCCGAGGTCCGCGGAGCTGAGCAAGCCGAGAAAACGCTCATATGCGACTTCGTCCACCTGGCCCAGGAAGCGAAGCGTGAGATGCCAGTTCTCCGGTGGGGCGACCTTGCCCGGGATATCGATGCTCGACAATCGTTCGGCCAATGCCATACGAATCTCGGTCGGAAGCGGGACCGCGGCAAATACCCGGCTCAGGGGGCCCACCACCGGCCGATCAGACCGAGTCGTGTCAGTTGAAGCGCTGCTGTCGTCCCGAAGACGCGGACCCGCTCCCGGTCTCCCGGGTAGCGCATCTCCTTGGCTCGCACGTCGTCTGGCGTCGCCACGCCGATCACAATCGTGCCGGCCGGCTTCTCCATGGGATCCGGACCGGCCGACCCCGTGATTGCAACAGCGACATCGACACCCAATATCTCACGTGCACCGGCGGCCATCTCAATGGCGGTTTCTTCGTCGACGACCGTCGAGACATCGGACACGCCCAACAGCCTCTCCTTCAACTCGGAGTCATAGGCAACGATTCCGCCTTTGAACACAGCTGACGAACCACGAAGCTGGCTGAGACGCGCTGCTACCAGGCCACCTGTCATCGACTCGGCTGTCCCGATTGTGTAGCCGAGGTCCCCGAGCATGCGAAGCAGGATCTTCTCGATGGTCTCGTCGTCGGTCCCAAAGACAATGTCACCAAGACGCGCCCGCACCTCGAGGTCGACAGGCTCGATCAGCGCCAGTGCGCCGGCTTCGTCGGCGGCCTTGGCTGTGATTCGGATCTTGATCTCGGAGGCTGACGCAAGGAATGCGATGGACGGGTTTGTCGCTTCGTAGAGGTCGTCGAGGACCTCAGCAACGTCAGACTCTCCTCTCCCCCACGTCCGAATCAGCCGGCTGACTATGACCCCGGACTCCCCCGACACCGCCGATAGACGGGGCAACACCTCCTCGAGAACAAGATGCTCCATCTCCGCAGGAACACCCGGCACACAGAAGATCAGCTTGCCGTCATGTTCGAGGGCAATTCCGGGGGCGGTCCCGCGAGGATTGGGGAGAAGCTCGGCACCAACGGGGTGGTAGGCCTGACGAAGATTCGACTCCACCATGACCCTGCCTCTGCTCGCAAAGAACTCACGAAGCTCCTCGGCGTACTCCTCGCTAAACACCAATTCGAGACCGGTTGCCGCGCTCACCGCCTCCCGGGTGATGTCATCCTGGGTCGGACCAATGCCCCCGGTGATGATCACGGCGTCGGCGCGGTCGACGGCAGCTCGGATCGTGGCGGCAATCCGCTCGATGTTGTCACCCACGACCTGCTGGTAGTGAGCATCAAACCCTCGTTCGGCGAGGGCAGCCCCGATCGTGGCCGGGTTCGAGTTGATGATCTGGCCGAGCAGCAACTCGGTCCCCACTGCGATGACCTCAACGATCACACCAGCACCCCCTCCATGTCGGGGCCAAAGACGCCGGTGTACTCGACCTCTTTCCATTGCCCGGCCTCGCCACCATCGAGACGCACCACGCCATCGATTTCCGGGGCGTGACGATGAGAGCGGGATACCGGAACACCGTCTTCGACCTGGTCGACGAGGACCATGTCCCGTTCGCCGACCAACTCACCGTTTTTCTCCTCCGTGATCTCATCCTGAGCAGCAGACAGATAGCGGAGACGATCCATCGCCAAGTCGCGTGGGATCTGCTGCTCCATCCCGGCCGCGGGCGTGCCCGGCTCTGCCGAGTAGGGAAAGAATCCGGCCCAGTCGAGGCGAGCCTCGGAGAGGAAGTCTGCTAGCTCGTCGACGTGGTCGTCAGTCTCGCCGGGGAAGCCGACGATGAACGACGAGCGAAGCGCCGCCGACGAGTCCAGCTCACGGATACGGGCGACCAGCGCGAGATGTTTCTCGGTGTTCCCCGGCCGTTTCATCCCGCGCAGGAGGGGCGGTGAAACGTGCTGTAGCGAAAGGTCGAAGTAAGGAGCAACCAGTTCGTTGTTGGTCATCTCCTGGAGCAAACGCTCCGAAATCTCCCGGGGGTGCAGATAGAGAAGACGGAGCCGTGCCAGACCGTCGACATCGCTGAGGAAGGTCAGCAGATCGGGCAAACCACCCGGAGCTTCGATATCGCGGCCATAGGCAGCGAGATCCTGGGCTACGAGAACCACCTCGGTGGCCCCGCTCTGAACGAGACCGGAAAGCTCCTCGTGGACTTCGACCGGCCGTCTGGAACGTTGTTTGCCCCGAATCGCCGGAATCGCACAGAAGGTGCATGGCTTGTTGCACCCTTCGGCGACCTTGAGATAGGCATAGGGCAAGGAGGACACAGGACGGCCGGTGGCGTGGAGGATGTCCATCAGCGGACGTCGTCTCAACTCGACCGGCTCCCAGTTGGTCAACCTGTCGAGCACACCGACCAATTCGCCATATCGATCGATGCCGAGAACCGCGTCGACCTCGGGGAGCGCTCCTTCGACCTCGGCGCCGAAACGCTGAGCCATACACCCGATAACCACCGACTTGGCGTCAGACCGCTTTCGATCCTCCATTTCGAGAATCGTGTCCACCGACTCGGCCCTTGCCTCCTGAATGAAGGCGCATGTGTTCACCATCACGACGTCGGCGTCCTCGGGAGTCGCGGCCCAGGTGTAGCCGGACTCGGAGAGCATGGCGATCAGTTTCTCGGAATCGACCTGGTTCTTGGCGCACCCCAGCGTCTCCAGGAATACGGCGGGACCGGGCATCGGGTGAGGTTAGAGCCAACTTTGCAATTAGCAGACCGGGCTAGATTCACGTCGGCGAGGAGTCCTTATCGGAGACAACGAGAACGGCGGTCTGTCCGAGTACGAACGGATTCGCCGCGCCCGAATGAATCCAGAGCCTGATTCGCCTCCGGAGTCGGTACCCCTTGCTCCCCGACCAAAGCCGGAGGAGTCAGAAGCGACGAAGCCGGCCACGACAGTCGATGAGGGCCGTCACTCCGGGGAGATGACCCCGACGCCTGCGATCGAAAGGGAAATACCGCCGGCCAAGGTCGCTGGCGGGCGCCATCTCGACGAGTCCGAAAAGCCCAACGAAACGGAGGACAAGCCTCGCGAGAAGCGCACTACCTGGCAGCGATGGCGCCCATTCGTATGGGCGCTGGCACTGACCTTCGTCGTCCTCAACATCGGACGATGCGGCTTCGTCCAGGACATCTTTGCCGAGCCGGCCGGAGAGCAATGGCTCACCATCCTCGAAACCGAAACGAAGGCGGCGGGGCTCTCCGATCAGTCGTGGATCTGCATCGAGGGCGAGATGCGGGACGGCGGTTACGTCGATGAGTTGAACAAAGAGGACATGGCCAAGATCGATGAGTCCCTCGCCTCTCCCCAGAGGCTGCCGACACCCGAGCTGGGCAGATTCCTCGACGGATTCAGGCTGTTCTACAACCCCGGGCAGGCCACCTCTTGCGTCACTCAAGCCGAGTTCGACGCCAACAGCCTCCCGACCGTGAGCGAGATCTACCTGACGCGATCAACGGGTTAGCGAACGCGAGATTCAAGGCAGTCCAAAGGCTGTGACGCCGCCGTTCTTCGCCGGCGCCATGTTCGGCGGGTCGCCGAAACCGGAGCCGACAAACAGCATTCCATTCGAAATCGAGAGCCCACCACCGATCTCACCCTCGACCTGGTCACTCCACAGCTCCTCTCCTGTCTCCGCATCGAGGGCATACAGGGCTCGGCCGCCCGTATGAACTCGGTGAACGGGTCCACCGAAGTCTCATCGCGCAGCAATCCGTTCCCTCCTCATATTCACCCTATAAGGACACGCCGTGATGGAGTCGTATGACAGGAAAAGGCTTGATGCCCGTCAGCTGCGAACCTCTTCGACAACCGCATAAAGCTCAGCCGAATCGACTGCATCACCAAGGATGTTCCATGCCGCGGTGCTCACTCCCCCGTCCCCTTCGATCTCGGCGCATGCGAGATAGACGGCGTCGGCGAGGGCTCCGAGGTCGTGGTCGACCTCAAAGGCCTGGGCGATGGAGGTGCGAGCCGACCCGACGTCCAGCCGTCCTACCGCCCGAATTGCCTCCTCTGCGAAGGCTACGGCCTCTTGCTCCATCAGACCTCGGGGAACAGGTACCGGCGGAGAACGTCGAGTCGATCTTCCATCGTCGACGAATCGAGGTGCCACAGCATTGCCGCCACCGTCGACAGAAGTGGGTTCCCGTCCTGAGGCGTGAATGAGAACCCGACCACTTCGTTCCCGTTTCGCACTGCCAGGGTCTCGACAGAAACCACCGTGTGGCTCATGAGCCGGCCGTAGTACCCATGATCGCGACCGAAGGAGAAGACCTCGTTGGCCGACTTCTTGTGTGTCACCGCGATACGGGTGTTCTCCATGAGTCGCTCCATTACCTCGTCGACATCGATCTCGCGGTCCAGGGTCAACGAGAAGTGAACCGAGTGCATGTACTGGGTGTTGAGCTTGAGTGCCGACGAGTACAGATTGAGGTCATACCCGATAGTCTCGAACAGGGCGTGGGCGTCCCGGGCGTGGTGGGTGCCGAACTGGGGATCCTTGTGGGCTTCGACGGTGGGACTGGCCACGAAGCCGGTGTCCTGGGAGATGTCGTTGGCCCGTCGGATGCATAGGAAGCGCCCATCGGTGAGATGGCTGGTCCCGTCCTTATCAAGGCCTATGGACTTCACAAGAGCTGCGATGTTATGCGTGTTACACGAGACAATCTGGAGGAACTTCTCTTCGCCTTCGACCAGGGCGGCATCGTTGATGCCGCGGGCATACATCTTCCCGAAGCCAAACTCCGAGCCCTGCGCCATGAAGCCAATCGGCCCACTGGCCTTGCTGTAGAACTGGTCCTTCATCTCGTTGCCAACCGGGGTGCAGTCGATGACGACAGTGGCCCGCTCGATAGCCTCCTGGGTCTCGAACTTTGGGGCATGGCCCAGTTCTTCGAAGTTCGACTTGCGATCGTCGTCGACGGTCAACACCGCACCGCGGCGTTCGAGGTCTCCGACCTTGGCCTTCTCGGTGAGCAACGGCGTCCTCTTGTGAAAGGTGACTTCGCCGATACCGAAGTGCTCTCTGTTGTCGGCGAGAAGACCGATGAGCGGCTCACCGATGGTGCCGGTGCCCACGACGTGGACGATGTTCATAACGGGTTCCTCCGGAGCTGAGCTATGTGGTTGTCCGGAAGGACATGGTACCTGCTGGACTTCTAGACCAGCAGCGGATCGCCGTCGA
>Ga0255048_10002301_pt1 | contig 12330 bp, 12 predicted proteins | sample JV7_2_2_MG_FD_183619 | JGI IMG/M metagenome (GOLD analysis project Ga0255048, IMG submission 183619) | Seawater microbial communities from Jervis Inlet, British Columbia, Canada - JV7_2_2 | ecosystem: Environmental > Aquatic > Marine > Inlet | place: Canada: British Columbia | collected 2016-10-06
TCCAGGTTCGGATAGATTCGAGTTGAGGGTGTCTACGTATTCGTGGTGATCCGCGGGCTTGTCACCGGGGTACATGTTCTTGCGGTAATACGACACCCAAAACCCCTTGCCCCAAGGTCGGGCAAGCATCAGCCGAAACGCGAACTTCTGCCAGGCAGGCTGAGGAACGTTGCGGGCAAAGGGCCCAATCAGGACCAGACCTGCGACCGCGGCCGGGTCTTCTGTTGCCGCGATCACCGCCGAGGACGCTGTCAGCGAGTTGCCAACGAGGATCGCGGGTCCGGCGTCGAGGTGATTTGCCAGCGCCAGCATGTCTGAACCAATCGCGGCATCGGAGTAGTCGGGCCACGCGGTCGACGACTCTCCCATGCCACGGAGGTCCATCGTGGCGATTCGGAACCCGCGGCTGCCCATAAGCGGAATGAGATGCCGGTACACCGACCTCATGTCGCCCATACCGGGCGCCGCAACGATGGCCCTCCCTGACCCTCCCGTGTCGTCGTAAGCGATCGTTCCGTCCGGCCGTTGTAGTTGCTGAGTCATGTGGGCATTCCAGCAGACAGCACCCTCCTATGTTGAGGGACGCTGTCACCTCTGTTCGCGCACCAGACGACGCGGCGATCGGCAACAGCGAAGAACGCGAATCCTCGGGGCACATCTACGAGCATTGGGGGTTGGCCGGTGATGTATCCGGCTCGTGGGCCAACGGTGACTTGGTGTTGAGACACCCACGAAATCCCTTGCCTGGGAAACGATAGGCTTCAACGATAAGGCTGTTCCTGACCTTCGCCGAGGAGGCGATAATGACTGCAGTCAAGACGACCGTCAAGGGTCGCTACGGCAAGTTCGCTCAGGCAGGTGGCAACAAAGAAGCCTGTTGACCCAGCACCGGGGAGCCCGGTCCGGGCTTCGCGATGGGGGAGGGCCTCTATACCTCCGATGAGCTCGACAGCGTGCCGGAGATAGCGTTGCGGTTCTCCCGCGGTTGCGGGAACCCCACCGGCTTTGCCCAGCTTCAACCCGGTGAGGTGGTCGTGGACCTGGGCTGCGGAGGCGGTATCGACATTGTTTTGGCTGTTGGCCACGTGGGTTCTGGTGGACGAGTGATCGGAGTCGACCTCACGCCCGAGATGATCGAGGGCGCGGCCCAGACCGTCCGTGAAGCCGGAGTTTCTGACCAAGTCGACCTGGTGGTCGGCGATATGGAGAAGCTGGATCTTCCGGATGCCTCAGCCGACGTGGTGATATCGAACTGTGTCATCAACCTTTGCGCTGACAAGGACGCCGTCTACCGGGAGGCGTACCGCATTTTGCGGCCCGGGGGGAGAATCGCCATCTCGGACATCGTTCTGACGGCGAGCATCCCTCCTCAGATCCGCGACCGTTTTCGCGCTACTTGGGCTGGGTGCCTCGGAGGAGCAATCGAAGAGGGGGACTACTTCCATACGGTCGAAGAAGCCGGGTTCACCGAACTTGAGGTCCTCACGCGCCACACCCTCGACCCAGATGGACTTAGGGCCATGGCGGGTTGCCCGGGCGACGAGTTCACCCCTGCTCTCGCAGAAGAAGATGTCGCGGCCGCAGACGGCAAGGTGGCCAGCATCAAGTACACAGCTTTCAAGGCCTAGCCCTGAGCCCGGTCCTGTTCAGCAGCCGATCTGGGTTCCCGGCCGGGTCAGCGCCGGTGCCGATCAATCCGAGTGATCCCTCTACGGTTGCTTCAAGAAAATCCCTGCCGGGGCCGAAAGCCAAGCCGTGGACGAGATCGAATTCGAAAGCATCCTCCCCGCCGCCCAGTCCGGCGCCGATTGGGCGTGGGAGCGGATATACATGGAGTTCGCCGGGCGGATCCGGCGCTACGTGCGCCGTCACGGAGCCTCCGACCCCGACGGCACCGTGGATGTCGCTCCGATTACGATTCCGCCGTCATAGCCCCTTCGGCTGTGAGGCGGGCGCCGCGACCGATCAAGTGCCTCGAACCTACGGTTCGGGCCTCCACAATCGGCCCCGGATCGTGGCGCCGGGGAGTCCGGCCAATGTCTCCTCGAACGTGACGCCTGCACCACTTGGGTTCAGGTAGGTCACGAACCCGTTGGGTTGGTTGGCCAGCAAATGAGGCATACCGACCATTATCCCCGCGCTGAGGAAACCCAGCACCTCGTTGTTATAAGTCCCGGCATCGACGCATTGGCTGGAGGTGAGATAGGTCATGTCGGTGCTCACGCCGGATCCCATCGGGGCGAACTCGACGGTCATCGGTCCGTTGTCGGGTCGCTCCGTCACAGCTCCAGTGACCATTACTTTGTAATCGCTCAACAGTGTGTAGGGAGGCCACTCTACGAAGCCGTTGACCTCGCAGCGGACCTCGCCTGATCCCTCGATCCGTCCGGTCCCGGCGCCGATGAGGGCGTCGAGATCGGATTCGATAAAGAACTCGCCCGACGACTCGGCGGTGAGGTCGCTGCGGTCATCCTGCAGCGTGATCGTCACGGTGAACTGCCACAGCGCCTCCACGTTGATCGTGGCGTCGGCTTCGGCATCGACGGTGCCGCCCGTGCCGTCCGCCTCCGCGCTGGCGGAGACCGTCTCCTCACAAGCCGCGTCTCCCGCCGTGAACTTCGAATCCCACTGGTCGCCATCAATTGTGCCCGACGACGGTTCCCAAGTACCGCACGAGCTCTTGATCGCGAGCACCTCGCCCGACTCGGGAGGTTCACCGGCCAAATCCGTCACCTCGATCGTGAACTCCTGAGAGCCCCCGACATCGACAATGGCCGAAACGGGGTCGAACTCGGCACATATGCCGGCTTTGGCGAGCGGCTCGGCGAACTCCGACCACCGGTCGAGCGCGGCCAACGCCGCGATCTCGGCTGATGCCCCGGTCGCCTCGATCCCTGCCAAGCGGCGACTTTCCGCGATGTCGTAGAGCGTTGCCGTAAAGAACCCCGACTCCCCTACAGATCTGACGTCGAGCTGGAGCAGGAAGTCGGAACCGATCGCTCCTGCGATGTCGATAGCCGATACGTCGGGATCATCGACGCCGAACAGTTGGCGCTGGGCCTCCAATTCGAGCATCACCCGAATATCGGCTGCAGTCACGATGCTGACCCGCGATGCCTCCGACATCAGCCCTGCCGCCCAATGATCCATCATCAGATCCAACCCCGTGAAACCCTCCGGTTGGGAACTGTTGACGAACAGCTTCTTGCACTCCTCGCCCGAGCTCGTCCCTCCGCTCGCCTGGAATGCATTTGCGGTTGAAGCCCGGGCGGCCACGAGCAGGCCTTCCGTTGCCCCACCAGCTGAATGCATCGCAGCATCTAGCGAGAACACTGCACATGTAAAACGGATCTGGATGTCGGTCGCGCCCAGCGGTCCATCGATCCGGCCCGAGAAGGCTCCACCAATGGCGTCGAGGTCGTCGATGCGACCGACCTCGATCTCACCATCGAGGATCCCGTCGGCCGATTCACTCGAGAAGATGTCTTCGAGGTGAAGTGTCCCCTGGTACCGACCCGTGTCGATCGATGGGCCGAGCGTCAAGGTGTAGAGCCAAGGATCGGCCGAATCTGCTCCGAAGGTCACCTCCAGGGTGCCATCATCGATCCAGCAGTCGGCAAACCCTTCGTGTTGGAACGAGAAGTCACCGGTGGCCGTCGCTGTGTACGCCCACAGATCGTCGCCGGTTAGGCCACCTAGATATTCGCCGGGTTCGGGACCCGATTCAGCCCGCTTTTCGAGGTCGGCCAAGTCGACGTCTGTTCCACACCCCAGTTTTGCGAGCTGGGGCGACCCGGCCGGGATGCTTCCGTCATCTCGTATCGCCGATACCAGGCTCCACCCCGGATCGAGATCCAATCGAAAGGCACCCTCCGCAGTTCTCGCTCTAGCGGCAGACGCCGATCCTGCGCTTTGGGCGGTCACAACACCGCCAGACCCCAGATCCCCGACGATGCCGCTGGGCTGGTCACAGGTCTGAATACGAAGGTCTGTAGACACCACGCTTGGCTCCATCTCGGAGTACGGGTCCGCCGCCACATCGGGCGGGCCCGCTACTACTCGCACCGTCCCCTCGAAACCGACCGGCAGAGCCAATTGATGCCGCCCATCGGACAACCCCAAGACGTTCGCCGACGCCGGGACCGGAGCAAGCCCCAACATGGGATGAGGGGTGAGCCGCTCCATTGTCCCGTCGCCACCCCGGGTCTCGATCACCGCCACGATTCCGGCACCGAGCCCGTGGACGATTACCTCGACTTGGGGGGCTTCCCCCGGCCGGACGAATCCAGTGCCGAGCACTGCCAGTCCGGGGGCGTTCATCACCGTCACGACACCTAGTGCTGCGCCGTCGCCGAGGCGCAGCCCGTAGCGTCCTGGATCTAACCCGATCGGTATCGATAATGACGCCGACCCTCCAGCCATCAGGGCAGACGCCAGATCTCCGTCGGGGCCAACGAGCACGACCTCACCGCTCAACCGGGAATCGCCTGAAACGGTGATCGTCGCTCCAGGTTCCACCACATCGGTGGCGGTCGAGAGGCCAGGAAGCACAGGGACGTCTGTAGGAGCATCCGAGGCCGCCGGACTCTGAGAACCTCCGGACTCGTCGACGGTTTCCGAAGCCTCATCAGCTTGGGAATCGTTGCTGCAGGCTGCCGCTACAAGAGCCACCACCACCAGCAGAACTGCGCGTTTTGGCCTCTTCAATAGGTTCGCATCTTATCTTGAATGATGCAACGAAACTCGACCTGAGAATGTGACGGCGACGACCGACCCTCGAAACCTTTCAGCCAACCGCGACTGCTGGTCGGCCTCGGGTCCCGAGTTACCGGCGTGCTGGTATTGGATCATTTCACCAGATCACGCCCCTCGGGACCCCTGTCGAGAGTTCGCTGTGATTCGTTTCAGGCTTGCCGCCGACCGGATGGGTCGGGTTCGGCTGCGGGTGGTGCCGGGGCTGCCCGATCCGGGACGTTGACGGAGCGGGTCTCCTAGGGTCGCTCCATGGCGGTCAGATTCGGCTTGCAGTTGTGGAACCAGGTGTACACCTGGCAGGAGGCTCGAGAGGCGGCCCGACATGCCGAAGCGTTGGGGTACGACAGCCTCTGGACCTGGGAGCATGCCCTCGCCTGTATGGGCGACCCGTATCAGGACACCTTCGACGCCTACACCCTGCTGGCGGCTTGGTCGCAAGTGACCTCCCAGGCCGCACTGGGGGTACTGGTGGGCGCAAACACGTTCTGGAATCCCGGTCTCCTGGCCAAGAAGGCCACGACCCTGGATCACGTATCCGATGGTCGGGCGATCCTGGGTATCGGTGCGGGATGGTTCGAGCAGGAACACACCGCGTTCGGTGTCGAGTTCGGATCCGGGTGGGGTGACCGTTTGGAGTGGCTCGACGAATCGGCCGGCGCCATCCGTGCTCTGCTCGATGGGCACACGGTGACGTCACCCGAAAGCGGCCACTACTCGCTGCAGGGGGCAGTGCTGTTGCCCAGACCGATCCAGGATCGCTTGCCGATCCTCATTGGCGGCGGCGGTGAGAAGAAGACCCTGCGGACGGTTGCCCGTCACGCCGACATCTGGAACTGGGCCGCGTCGGAGGATCTGGAGAGAATGCGGGCGAAGCACGCCGTATTCGAGCAGCGTTGCGAAGAGGTTGGCCGGGATCACACCGAGATCGAACGATCCGCGTTTCTCAGCCCGGTCGTCAGAGATACCGAAGCCGAAGCTCTCCGCTTCTTCCGTACGCAGATGGAGGCGAACCGGCTGGGTGAATCCGTCCTCGATGATTCCGACATCTATGTCACCAGCCAGGAACGGATGACCGAGTTAATGCTCGCTTGGCGAGAGATCGGGGTCTCTCACTTCATCCTCGAGGTGGCCGCTCCCTTCGATGACGAGACGGCCGAACGTTTCGCCACCCAGATCCGGCCCCACGTCGAGGCTGCCTAGGTCCCGGGCTCCAGCAGAGGTGCTTCAGCACCCCGAACCTCTCCACTGCCCTCATATCGCGGCAACAACGGTCAGAAATCTCGGGACGTTGTCATTTACGCACCGTGGGGGATGGCGGGGTGCTGTCTCGGGACTGATGAGTATGTTGAGGGCATGAGCTGCCCTTCACGCGATCGACCCAAGATGCCGCATGGTTATGGGGTCCCAGAAACTGACGAGGGTGTTCTTGAGTGGGCTGCTGTCGAGGCGCGGCTGGTCGAGTCGTCTCACTACTGGATGGCAACGACTCGACCGAACAGGAGGCCACATGTGGTTCCACGCTGGGGGGTTTGGCTCGAAGGGCGGTTCTGGTACGACGGTTCCCGGGACACGCTTCACGCACAGAATCTGACGGCAAACTCTGCGTGCGTGCTCCATCTCGAAGACGGACGCCATGCGGTGATACTGGAAGGGCGATCCGACGCGGCTGATCCACCTGGGTTGGACTTCGGCAGCCTCTTATCGGCCGAGTTCTCTCGAAAGTACGAGGCGCTCGGCTACTCGCCAGGTCCCGACAGTTGGGAGGGTGCCGATTCTGGCGGCCTGCAGGTATTCACCCCTGTTAAGGCAATGGCTTGGTTCGACTTTCCAGCCGATGTCACTCGTTTCCGGTTCTAGAGCCGGGTCCAGGCCCCTAATCCTCTGATGACATTTACGACATGGCGCCAGACCGGGTGACCTTTCGCCCCAAGAGGGAGTAGCCATATCCGGCCTTGCCCGGACACGCCACTACGCTGCCCGGAGCGGCCGTTCTGCGCATTTGCAGCCAAGAGCTTCGGAGGGTGGATTGCGTACCAATAGGCGATATCGCGTCTGGACCCGACGGCGGTCGCGGCCGAGCATTCTCGGTTTGGCACTGCTGCCAATGGTCTTTGTTGCTTGTTCCTCCGCGGGTTCGACGGCCATCGTGGAAGTCGATGACACCCTCGGCTCACCGACCGGGGGGCAGGCATCAGCCGCAGCTATCGACACCGATGCTGATTTCGACGGTGCGCCGTTCCTGCATCGGCCGGTCGATCGTGCTGCGCCGGGTTTCACCCTCACTTCTCAAGAGGGCGCCACAGTCAGTCTCTCCGACTTCTCGGGCAAGTGGGTCTTGATCGATTGGGTCTTCACCAATTGCGTCACATTTTGTCCACTTCTGACCGGTGGCATGAATGTTGTGCACAGTGGCTTGGGCGACACGGTTGGAGAGAGCGTCCAGCTGGTCACGATCACCTTTGACCCAACCCGGGATACGCCAGAAGCGTTGCGCGCTTATTCGAGGGGGGTCGCACCGGATCAAACTGGGTGGACATGGCTGACCGGCACCGCTGAAGAGACGAGTGCTGTCGCGGCGGCATATGGAGTGTCGTTTGATCCAGGGGAGGCCGTCAACGGCGTCGCTCAGTTTGATCACACCTCACTCTTGGTGGTCATTGATCCAGCGGGGCGAGAGAAGCATCGCTATTTCGGCTCCGGATGGTCCGAGGATGTGCTGGAGCGTCTTGAAGCAGATATCAGCGGGGATGCGGTTGCTGCTGAACCCACCGCAGTCGTCGCCGACCCGGTGAGCACAGCCACGGCGGAGCTGCTTGAGCCGGCGATTGCGCTGCCGTGGGAGGACTGGGAATTGGAGGACGGCATCTCATCGCAGGTCTTGTACCAGTTCCCGAGTACGGGGCAACTCGCTTCCTTCGTCAAGCAGGTGCGCGATGAGGCTGATCAGCGTGGTGCCGCGGCGACCCGTCTTGACCTTGCTTCTATGCGGGTTGCCATGGTGCCCGGAGATGAGGAAGCCTTACGGGGATCGGGTACAGCGAGAACCTCGCCGTGGTGGTCGATGGAGAGTCTTGGACTGCCGTGTTCCGTGCTCTCGCAATAGTCGATAATGACTGGTGTTGCAGTTGACCCGGTTGGGGCGGCGAGGGTGTCCTCGGCTTCCGCGGGTACGTGAGGGTTGGTGATGCGTGTAAGGGCGATGCTGGTGCCCTCATTGGCTTTTGCCGTTCTGGCGGTTGCTTGTGGAGATGACTCAGACGTAGGGCAACCTGCAGCGTCGACACCGAGCCCAGTAACAGCCGCACCAGCTTCTGATGGGTTGGCTGCCGGCTCGTTTAGCACCGGGCTTGGGCGGGGTGACCCGGCGCCATCGTTTGACGCAGAGCTTCTGTCCGGTAGCGAGCTGACGCTCGTTTCGCTGCGAGGAAAGCCGGTCGTGCTCAATTTCTGGCTCACGACGTGTACCCCGTGCATTCGCGAGATGCCGGCCTTGGCGGAGCTCATGCGTCTGCACGAAGCTGACGAACTGGTGGTAGTGGGCGTCAATTCCGGTGAATCGTCCGAGGTTGTGACCGAGTTCATTGCGAACTTTGAGGTTGACCTCGACTTTCCGATCGTGATGGACCGACAGAGCGAACTGCGGGAGGTGTACGAGATCGTTGTCTTTCCGATGACCTACTTCATCGATCGGGACGGAATCGTTCAATACCGACGGGTTGGGGAGTTGCGGGAAGACCATATAGCAGTCGGGTTGGAGCGAATTCTCTAATCCGAGCGCTGGAAGCCCGCTCGTTCATTTGAGAAAGCCGCCCCCCGTTGCTCTGGTGACACTTACGCACCGCGGGGGAAGGTGGGATGATGGCGTCAGGTGTGCGCGTTGGCCTCGGACCGTTTCAAAGCAAAGACTCACGCCAGGGCAGTTGCGATCTTTTCCCGCAACGCGTCGACGTGGCGATCCTCGGTCCAAGTCGAACCAATCGATACCCGGATAAAGGTTCGGTCGCTCACTACCGAGGGCAGGACGTGGGACGCGCCATCAGCGTTGATCGCCTCGACCAGCGCCTGTGTTGCTTCGTCGCCGTCGGCGTGGGCGAAGCTGACGAGCCCGAACGGAGTGGGGGCGATCATTTCAAGCTGGGGCTGCTCGTCGACCCACGCCGCCAGTTCCTGTGCCTGGCGGACGTTGGCCCGAATCCGCGAACGGAGCCCCTCCGCACCGAAGGAGCGCAGCACCCACCAGAGCTTGAGGGCTCTGAAGCGCCGACCGAGCGGCACGTGCCAGTCGCGATAGTCGATCACCTCACCTGAGTCGCTCCTCGCATTGCGGAGATAGGGCGGCACGATTGTCAACGTGTCGATCAGTGGCCGCCGATCGGCCACCCAAAAGATCGAGCAGTCGAAGTTGGTGGCCAGCCATTTGTGGGCGTTGAAGGTGTAGCTCTGGGCGAGTTCGAGCCCATCCTGGTGGTGGCGGAATTCCTCGCAGATCATGGCAGCGCCGGCGTAAGCGGCGTCGACGTGGAACCAGAGGTCGTGACGCGCCGCGATCTCGCCGAACGGGCGGACCGGGTCAATCGCGGTGGTTCCAGTCGTGCCGACGGAGCCACAGAGAAAGGTGGGTGTCAGACCTGCGTCGAGGTCCGCAGCGATTGCGCCTTTGAGTGCCTCGGGTCGGGCAGCGAAGCGGTCGTCGACTTCGACCAGACGGACGTGTCCGTAGCCGGCGACCTTGGCCCCCTTCTCGATCGAGCTGTGGGCCTGGGCGGAGGCGTAGGCGACCATCGACTCGGCCGGTTCGCCGGTGCGCTGCCGGCAGGCCTCGCGGGCAACGACGAGTGCGGTGTGGGTGCTGTCACTCGCACTCATCTGGAGCACGCCGCCGCCGGGACCGGTGGTTTTCCACGCCTCGGGCGCACCGGTGAGGTCGACGAGCCAGTCGAGGACGTGGGCCTCCACCTCCGTGACCGCAGGACCGGTGGACCACATCATCCCCTGGATACCGAGGCCGGACGCAGCCAATTCGCCGAGGATGGAAGGGGGTGAGGACTGGCCTGGGAAGTATGCGAACCAACCGGGATGCTGCCAGTGGGTGAGTCCGGGGACCACGATCTCGTCTAGGTCGCGGAGGAGATCCTCGAAAGGCTCAGGGGTCTCGGGCGCTTCGGATGGCAGGCGGGATCGGACTGCGCCCGGCTCCACCGGCTCCACCACCGGACGCGACTCGATCCCGCCGAGATAGTCGGCGATCCAGTCGATTAGGGCGTAGCCGTGTTCCCGAAACGCGTCGAGGTCGAGCGCTTCGGGTGTCTCCGGCGCGCCTCCTCGCCTATCTCTTTGACTCACGTGGTTCCGTCACTCATGCTTCCCCCCGGTTGGGTGAAGTGGTTTCCTTGGCTGGAGTACGTGGCCGGTAGATGCAAGAACTTGGAGTATGTCCTGATAGTCCAAGAGACGGGGCCCCGGAAGAAACTGAGCCAGGCACCTGAGAGATTGATCGAATTCGGCGCTCATGGTCGAAGGATACGCCTGCTGCCCTTGCTCTCTGAGCGACTCAGAGTGTTCCGGAAGCTGGGGTTGCCTTTCCACGCGAAGCTGCGCCATGGCGCGCCCATCGTGCCCAGTAGTGCCGAGCTCACTTGCGGAACCAGCGTTGCTGACCTCCGGCCCTAGCGCGCTCAGTTCCGGCTCGATCCAATGAGGAGATTGCGGCTCGCCGCCGTCGAAACGAGCCACGCATCGAGACGACCGATACTCAGGGCGCGGGGTGATCGGTGCAAGAACTGAAGGAGGTGGACCAGGGGGAGTGTCGCGCCCATTGCGGGCAGCGGCTTTGAGCGTTCGCGGCTTGGCGTCAGGGCATCGAGTCGAGGGCAGACTGAATCAGTCCAAGTACCGAGCCACCGAAGGCCTGCACCGCCAGGAATGCGACGGCGACGACGAACGAGATCATCATCGAGTACTCGACGAGCGTCGCGCCCGAGTCATCTCGGATCTTTGCCAGCATCATTCCCTCCTTGGGAAACCATCGGCACCGGACGGCTTCGATCTTGAGGACCATTGATGTGTCGGTACCATTTTGTTGTGATTCTGCGCTCGGAGAACCCGACCGATCTCGACTCCATCCGCCTCCTTGTCGACCAGGCGTTTGGCGAACCAATGCCGTCGAAGCTGATTGATCTCGTCCGTGGCTCTGACCGGTTCGTGCCAGACCTCTCGATCGTGGCCGAGACCGACGGAGTGCTGCTGGGCCACATCCTTTTGAGCTACGTGACCATCGAGGGAGAGGAGTCGTTCGACGTCCTCAGCCTCGCCCCTCTTGCCGTCCACCCAGATCACCAACGCCGGGGCGTCGGCACTGCACTGAGCGAGGAGGGTCTGGCCCGTGCGGAGCGGCAGGGCGTGCCGCTCGTGGTCGTGGAGGGACATCCGGGCTACTACCCGAGGTTCGGGTTCGAACGGGCGTCACTACACGGAATCGAAAAGGCCGCGCCCCAAGTTCCAGATGACGCGTTCATGGTCCGACGCCTCAGCTCCTACGAGCCTCGATTCCGCGGCCAGCTGGTGTATCCGCCCGCCTTCTACGATGCGGACACAGTCGGATCATGAAGGGGGTGACAGGCGCAGGTGTCCGACCCAATTAGCCGATAGAGGTCTTGCCTCCCGAGCCGGCCCTCTTTGCCTTCTTGTCGAGGCGCTTCTGCTTCAGACTCTTGGCAGCCACCTTCTTGGTGCTTCTGCCGGCTTTGTCTTTCGATGCCATGAGTGCCTCCATGTCGGCTGTTGACTCAGCAGCCGTTGGTTGATTGTTGCACTCCCCGTGACCTTGCGGGGCGTATCGGCCGGCACCGGTCCGCCCGGCGAGCGCAAAGCGGGGTCTACGCAGCGTCATCGGTACGCTCATCGCCTCATGTCGTTCTTGCTTGCAGCTTCGGGGCTTGGCATCGGTCTCATTGTCAGTTCGCTGCTGCTCGGCTTGCGTCATGGGGTCGACTGGGACCACATCGCCGCCATCACCGACATCGCGGCAACTCAGGATTCACCCCGTCGCGGGTTCAGTCTCGGAATCATCTATGCATTCGGGCACGGACTGGTGGTGCTGCTCATTGGCTTTGTCGTCATCGTGGCCGGACGTCAACTACCCGACTCGATGGATGCCCTCTTCGGCAGGATCGTGGGTTGGACCTTGATCGTGCTCGGGCTCTATCTCCTGTACAGCCTGATCCGCCATCGAGAGGGGTTCCGCATGCAGAGTCGATGGATGTTGATCATCGGCGGGGTGCGCAAACTCACCGCCTGGGTGCGGCGCGGAGAGTCGGTCGAGCACGAACACGAGCATGCGGCGTTCGATGTGCATCACAGCGGAGATGACGACCACCGCCACGACGACGAATCACCGGTGCACAGCCATCGCCACGTTCACGGGACCGATGCCGGATTTGGCGAGTACGGCAACTCGGTCTCTTTCGGTGTCGGCATGCTGCACGGTGTCGGCGCAGAGACACCGACGCAGGTGGTGACGTTTCTCGCCGCCAGCAAGGCCGGAGGAACAGGGGCGGGGATTGCCGTACTGGTCAT
>Ga0255048_10002302_pt1 | contig 12328 bp, 10 predicted proteins | sample JV7_2_2_MG_FD_183619 | JGI IMG/M metagenome (GOLD analysis project Ga0255048, IMG submission 183619) | Seawater microbial communities from Jervis Inlet, British Columbia, Canada - JV7_2_2 | ecosystem: Environmental > Aquatic > Marine > Inlet | place: Canada: British Columbia | collected 2016-10-06
GGCTGATGCAGATCATGGTGACTTCTCCTGGTCGAGCGGCAGTGGCACCTTAGACGCAGACGTGGTAGCAGCCGCGGAGATGGCTGATGCTGACCATGGTGAGGTTGTATGGGCCAGCGGCGTCGCCACCATAGATGATGATGCGATCGACGCAGACGCAATGGCAGACGCTGATCATGGTGAGATTACCTGGGCAAGCGGAGTAGCTACGGTAGACGACGACGTCATCGACGCAGACAACATCGCTGACGAAGACCATGGCGACTTCACCTACGCTACCAGCGCAGCCACCCTAGACAATGACGTCGTAGCCGCAGCCGAGATGGCTGACGCTGACCACGGTGACATTCAATGGGCTAGTGGAGTGGCCACGGTAGAAGGTATTCAATTCGGCGCCGCATTCCCCACCCCGGATGCTACGGGTGACATGTTTGTAGTGACTGATGATAGTGCAAGCGGCGCCTGCGATTCGGGCGCCGGTTCTGCTGTTAGCCTTTGCTACTGGGATGGTGATTCCTGGGAGAGCGTAGGTGATGGCAATGATAGCGGTGATCTAACCGATGACGCGGATGTCATCATAGGTGACGGATCATCTGGCGATACTACGCTAACCTTCAATGGTGACGCTGGCACAGACTGCTCCATCACTCACGACGTTAGTGCAGATACCATTGTCTTAAACTGTCAACTTTCCACCCCGCGCACCGCCGCCCCCACCGTGACGTTTGGTGATAGCGATACGACCGACGATGACATCAATGCCTCGATCGTGGCCAATGCCACAGCGACTGGCACCGGGGCAGAGAATGTAGACGTCACGTTTAATCAGCAGGTGGGTGGCAGCTTAGACGCTTTTATCACTGCCGACGCTGACGGGGATGTGCGAGTACATCGCCAACTCTTCTCACAGTGCATCCTTATTGAAGATCCAGCCACCGACGAGATCTTCCACTCCTTTTGGAAGGCGCCCTACGCGGTGACGATCACGGAGATTAGCTGCCAAGCCACGGCTGGTACCAGTGTGGCTCTGGACTTAGAAATCGATACCGTGGCTGTCAATGGTTCAGCCATTACTTGTACCACGTCCGAGGTGGTAGACGCCTCCTTCGCTGGCGATACCACCATGGCAGACGGAGACCATATGGACCTAGACTTTGGAACCGTAACTGGTTCCGTTACGCAGCTGAACGTCTGCTTTGAGTATACCGTTGATTAAGCTACTCGTAGCACCCGCGATGTTGCTCATGCTTATGCAAGGCGTGACGACTTTTGTGCGTGAAGAGGCTGGCGGTGGCCCGGAGGCCGCTTCTGACTGGTCGGCTTCTGCCACGGTGATCTTTGACTTTGAAAGTGCAGGATCTCCCTACGACGCCAGCGGCGGGTCATGCTCTGGATGCGATCTAACGTCAAACGGCAGCCCCGCAAGGGCAACGGCAAGCCCAATTGAGGGCTCAGCATACCTAACAACCGGCGCAACAGATTACTTAGAATGCGACCAGGCAACCGATGCTGCATGTACAGCGATTGAAGATATTACGAGTTCTTTCTGTTCAATGGCCTGGGCAAATGCAACCTCTGATGCCAACCTTTCAATGAACTGGGGCAGGGAAAGCAGTGGCGGCTATCGCACTAGGCGCGGCGGAACGTGTGACTGCAACAACTTTAACGTGACTGGTGATTCTAGCGTTCAACATGCAGGTGTTACGGACTCATTTGAGGTGGCTGACGGGTGGACCCACATAGTGAGTTGCTTCAATGACACTTCCAACGAAATGGACGATTATGTGAATGGTGTTGCGTCCGTCACCGCCCCCACCACAATGGATACCGCAATGCAAGCATCCAGTGGCGATTGGCGTATTGGTCATAACTCAGGGGGAATGGTTGGCGACACAGATGAGGTGGTAATTTACGAAGGCGAGGACTTCACTGCCCCCGACGCCTGCCGCATCTGCTCCTGTGGATGGGACGGCGCGGATTGCACTGTCACCGGCTCCTCATGGACCGACAAGGGCAAGAACGTTTCCAACTGTGGCACTTGCACTCTCTGTGCAGACGCCTCTGCCGCTAACCCAGGAGCTTGCTCATGAGGTGGCTTGTGGCCCTATTGCTATTGGCTTCTGCACCCCTGCTGGCACAAACTAGGGGCTACGTCGCCAGAGCTAACGGATTCGATCTGGATCAAAACGGCACCGTTGGCGAGGTGGGCGTTGACGACTTGATTTGTGATGAGGTCGGCGGCTCAGATGTGAGTAACCGCTACTCAGAAGACCTCTTTTTTGACGGCACGGCTGAGGAGCAAATCTTCGTGGACTGCTCGGGCGGAACAGATAATGCCACTTGCGGCTTGCCAGGGACGCCGTGCCTAACGCTTAATTATGCCCTGAACACCCGCGCCACTACTGATGATGGGCAGGCGGATGTGATCTGTTTTAAGAACACTTGCACCCCAGAGAATCTCGTTCTAGGAGGTGGTGGTATTGCGGGGAGCTATGTCAGGGTGAAGTCTGGTAACGAGGTGAGAGACACCAGGCTCCCAACCGAGCCCCTGGTTCTAGCGGGGTGGGATGCTGATGGTGACAATTCCTATCCCCCGTTTGACACTGATGACACCTCCGTCTTGGAAGGTACTGGATTAACTCGGGTGTTGGATGTAGGCAATACAGACTACTTTGAGATCGCTCACTTTGATGTTCAGAATTACAGTGACTCCTCCTTCAACAGCGACACGTTTGGCAACTTCCAGGCATCTCAATACCAGAACCTACACGACATGGAGTGGGTGAACATTGCTGATCGCGCAGGGGATGTCAGGTGGATCTACATTGGCGACACCCATGAGCATATGGTGTTGGAGAATAACTATGTTGAGCATGGCGGCGTTTTCATTATTCGTGGATTTTATGACGCAACGGGAGTGTATGGGCCAGTCTTGGTGAAGAACCTTACCGCCGTCGGGGACGACGTAAGCGGCGACTCCTGGGCCTTTTGGGATGTTTCTGGCTACCTCACCGGAGCAGACTTTGTAGATAGCGTTATCGATGTAGACGCGAAGACCTGGGATCCTGCTCTGACACAGCACATTGGGTTTCAGTTCAACAACTGCACACAGGATCTCAACGTCGTCAACAGCTACATCGCAGGGTTCAGTACGCACTTCCAGATCAAGGGCGGCAGCACCAGTTTCTGTAACGGCGGAGGGCCGGGAAGGCTGACCTGTGACGACTGTCTGATTGACAGGAACGAGATCGTTTTTGACACCAACTATGGCAGCCTCAAAGGCAAGGCGTTCGGCCTGGATGACGCTGGCTTTGACGAGTCAAAAATGGTGGTGGATGTCATCATTACGAACAACATAATCTACAACGTCCTGCCCGCCAAGATGATGATGTTTATCAATGATGAGCGGAGGGACGACGATACGGCATTCCCGGGCACACTGACAGCAGTCAATAATACGGTAATATCCACCGATTCTCTCAACCCAACCACGAGGTCATTCATCTGGCTGGAAGCAGATGGCGCAGGTATCCGCCCACAGAATTACGTCCTCAAAAACAACATCTTCAACTTTGGGAGTGATAGCGGGCGTCGCCAGATCAATACCGAATGGGCTCCCAGTGGGTGGGACTCTGACAATAACGTTTGGGACGCAACGGCAAGCTATATCTGGAACGGTGGGTCTGTCAGGACGACACTGGCTGACTGGCAATCTGACACCGGGGGGGATGATAACTCAGCAGAATGCGACCCAACTTTTGTGGGTGGCTTAGAGTCTGCCGCTGATCTCCACCTTGCCGCCAACGATCTCTGCGCCCTAGACAACGGCGCCACTCTCCTCACCGTCACCGACTCAGACTACGACGGCCCGGACAACCGCCCGGTGAACAACTGGGACATCGGCGCAGACGAGGTGGAAGAAGGCGAAGACCCACCCGCCCCAGACCCCGGTGACGGCATCGTCCTCAGCGGCTCAGGCTTAGACGGATCTAATACACAATAACCAAGGACGCCTCGCTCGTACCGAGCGATGGCCCACCGCGCACGAAGTGCGCAATGGAGCAACCATGGCACGCGACTCAGCTAAGACTTATGGACGAGTTAGCAACAGGGTTACCAAGCGCATTGAAAAGCGTCAGGGTGGACCCCTGAACGATAAGCAACGCGCTCGCGTAGACAAGCGAGCCGGGCGTCGCACTGAGCGTCGCATGGCTAAGTCGCGTGGTGCAGACGTAGGTGAGGGTACTAAGTATTATAAGGGTAGCAAGAAGTACAACAAGGAGAACAAGAAGGGCAAGTATAAGGTGAAGTCCAAGCCTGCTCCTTCCCCCGCTCCTGCTCCTCAGGCGGCACCACCTCCGCAGGCAGCTCCGCCTCCGGTGGCACCACCTCCGGTTGCCCCTCCCCCGATGGCGCCCCCCCTTCCCGTACAACCAATGCCAGCCGCGCTTGACCCCGGTGTGCTACAAGCCCTAGCGCAAATGGGCGTCAAACCCGGCATGTTTGGAGGAGGATAACACTGATGCCTGTATCTAAGAAGTCACCATACGCAGCGAATCTGTCCACCCGGCATAAGCCCATGAGCCAACAGCAGCAGGATGAGCGACGCAAGCAAAAGGCGCAGTACCCCGGTGGTATGCCGGGCGGCAAGAACGCGCCTGATCCGAGCCCGGTGAGCGCTAATCCCAATAAGAAGCAGCCCCCCACTCCGGCACCGCCTAGCCCTCCGGGCGGAATCGCTGGCGGACAGCCTCCCGGCGGAGGCGGAGCACCGGCGCCAGGTGGTCAGCAAGGCCCCGTTATGGGACCAGATGGTCGACCCCTACCCGGACAGGTATGGGGACCATACGTAGACAACGTAGGTCCCTACGGCACACCAGGCAATCCATGGCCCGCACAGCCACCCCCCGGGCCACCCCCTGGCCAGCTAGCACCACCCCCTGGTCCAGGTCCGGGCCCGATGCCTCCCTTCCCGATGCCTACTCCGTATGATCCTGGGAAGAATCAGGCACCTCCTCCGATGATGCCACCCCAGGGACAGCTGGCACCACCCCCAGGCCCAGGACAGCTGGCGCCACCACCCACGATGCAACCCCCATCGCCTCCGGCAGGTTCCCTGGCAGGACAGCCACAGCAAGCCTTTCCCGGCTGGTTGCAGGGACTGGGCAGCAAGCCCGGAATGAATAAGTACTAGGGCATACCGCCCGCGGCGGACTCCCCGCCTAAACCCCAAAAACAGGAGAGCACTATGGCATATAGCAAGCCCAAAGGTACGAAGGGTATTAGTGGAGCCAAAGGCGGTTCCAGCCCTAAGTCACCCAAGTCGGCCCCGAAGGGTCAGAACTACTGTGGAATCAAAGACAGTCGGCCTGACAATTCGGATCGCAAACAGTCAGCAAAGTAGATGGCAGCGCCTAGTAAGAACGCCGCCGAGATGCGCAGACGCGTCCTTGCCCAGCTAGCAGAGGGCTATGGGGTCGCAGCTGCATGCAAGAAGGTAGGCGTGAGCCACACATCTTACTATAATTGGCGCAAGAAGTTGCCAGCATTTAAGGAGTCAGCCGAGCGTATACTGTCCAGTCCGGTCCATAAGGAGCGGCTCTTACACCGGCAGGCTGTCGCAGATTGCCATATTGATGCATCATGGCAAGAGAAGTTTATAGCCCTCTATCGCAGGACAGGCGATAGGGCGGCTGCTGCCTCACAGTCTGGGGTCTCTGTCACGCAGATAGCCAATGCCCTGGACTCAGAGCACAAGGACTTCGACAAGTCCTTCTCCTTCGCCTTCCAAGAAGAGCAGCAACGCAAGCTGTGGAAGATTGAAGACAACACCCTCACCAAGGCGGAGCATGATTCACCGACAGCACGCTTCGTTCTCAGCAATCTGATGAAGGAGAAGTATGGCAAAGTCGGAGGAGAAGTCACTGTCAATCAGCTCCACTGGTACTCTGATAGAGGTGAGCAAGCAGCAAAAGGTGTTCTACGAGACATGTTCGGCGAAGAGCGAGCATCCCCGGTGGTCGATCTCGCCGATAACGGAACTACGTGACGCCGTTGATGAGGAGCCTTACCCTGAGGACTTGGGAGATTTCTTAGATGAGGAAGGTGCTTTTGGCTGTATCGCGTGCGGAGCATGCTGCTATCGCGTCGAGTGGACACTACCCGAATGGGTCATCAGTGGTACTCGTGGACGATGTGCGAAATTGCACGGTACTGAATGCTCCATATACGAAGCCAGACCAATTCAGTGTCGACTATCCGATTATGCAGCTGCGCTTAATCAGTCTCCTAGTAACAGGACGCTAGCAGCAGCATGCTCACATATGCGAAGGATGTGGCTTGATAGACCTACCGAAGACTCTGAATGACTATGTCCGCTTAGAAGAGCGGTTGAAGCATGAGGATCCTGACGTAGCAGCACACGTCATGCGCGAGATGGGCAGGTCAGACTTGTATTACCTTCTGCGCTACATCCTCACCACGCGGGACTGGGTAGACCCTGAGGACCCCAACCCTCAGGCGGCCCGCTGCTTCTGGGACCATCCCTGGCTCCTGGATCGCTGCCGGGAGATTCAGTTCGAATCAGAGAACACGCTCAACATCTGGGCACGGTACCACGCGAAGAGTACGATCGTTACATTCGGCTTCTCGATCCTCACCATGATCCAGAACCCCAACGTCACAATAGGCATCTTCTCTGTCACCAAAGGGGTAGCAGATAGCTTCTTGGGGCAGGTGAAGTATGAGTTAGAGAGCAATCAGCTGTTACAGAACCTGTACCCGGAGCGGTTTCACACCGAGCCACGTAGAGAGGCCCAGCTATGGACAGTAGAGAAAGGCTTTACTATCAAGCGCTCCCTGAACCTCAAAGACGCAACAATGCGCGGGTTCGGGTTGATCGATACTGCGTTTACTGGTCATCGGATATCCCACTTTATATACGACGACGCTGTGAACGAGACCAATGTTAACACCCCAGATCAGGTTGAGAAGACGAATGAGAGATGGGAACTCTCCCTCAACGTCGGAATGCCAGGATGCAAAAGATACTACGTCGGCACCTTCTACGCCTACGGAGACACCTACCATCACATGGCAGAGCGTGGAGTCAAACTACGCCTCAACCCCTGCTACGCCCTCGACCATGAGAAGTCTGTCTTCGAAGCGAAAACTGGACTTCCTACGGAGCTGGTGCACAAGAGAGATCAACCAGTCCTGTTCGGCAGGGAGCATCTTGACAAAGAAGAGAAGCTCTCTGGCCAAACTACTTTTGGTGTTCAAATGCTATGTGATCCGAATGCTGGCGCGGTTGCTGGCTTCAAGCAGGAGTACCTAAGGTATTACACTGGCTCCACTCAGAACATCATTAGGCAATCCAATGTCATCATTACGGTCGATCCAGCGTCGGATAAGAAGAAGGGCAGTAGCAAGACGGCCATCGTTGTGTGGGCTCTGGGGCGTGATAAAAACTACTTCGTTGTGGATCTCGTTGTTGATCGCCTTAATCTTCATCAGCGTACGGAAGTCCTGTTCGACCTTGTGGCGCAGTGGGAACCGCAGCAGGTAAGATATGAGAAGTACTCCATGCAGTCCGACATTGAACACATACAGTACGTACAGAACCAGCGTGGCTTCTACTTTCACATTGAGCCCGTTGGTGGCTCCCTCAGCAAGGACGATCGCATCGCACGACTCATCCCCCTCTTCGCTACTGGCAGGGTCTATCTGCCTCAGCGCCTACAATACCTCAACACCGAGGGTGAGATCGTAGACCTAGTGCAAGATTTTATCAAGGAGGAGTACTCTCACTTTCCCAACACCATGCAGAAGGACTGCCTTGACAGCATGTCCCGCATCTGCGAGAACGACCTACCCTTGCCATGGCCTAAGCCTAATAGCTACGGCAAGAACTCAGACACATGGCGGAAGGCTCTTATGGCACCGGATAAGAAAGCGAAAGGTACTTGGGCATCAGCATGATAGAATATCAAGATTTCAATGAACGGCTAGAAGATGTCACCTCGTATCTCTACGACTGGCAACAGGACGTGGACAAGGATTTTCAGTTCGCCGCCTTAGACCAGTGGGACAAGGACGACAAGGAGCGCCTCGAAGAGGAAGGCCGCCCGGCGCTGGTCTTCGACCGTACCAGGCCAATCATCGCTTCCGTAGCTGGTGCCGAGATTACGAACCGCTACGAGCCCAAGTTTCTTCCCCGAGATGCTGACTTAGACGACATAGACGTCCCCTTCTCTGAGGCGGGAAACAAGGTGATGAAGTGGGTACGCGACCGGGGGAACTTTGAGAATGCAGAATCAGCTGCTTTCCAATCTGCTCTCATCTGTGGAGTAGGGGTCACTGAGTTCTACATGGACTTCGAAGAGGACCGGGACGGCATGATCCGCCTGTCTCGTGTCCCCATTTGGGAGATGGGCTGGGATCCAACGGTGACCGGACCCAACTACTTGGATGCCCGTTACGTCATGCGTGACCGCTGGATTGACGAGGATGAGATCATCAGCCGCTTCGGTCGAGAGAACTATGACGAGGTCGTGCGTGTCGGGAACGTAGAGATGACGCAGGGTAGGGGCTTGATGGATCGCGTCATAGGTAGAGAGGTTGATGACCCGCGGCACACCTACTTTGAAACCAAGGCTGGACATAGGTATGATGATCGTGCCGGGAGAGTCCGTCTCTGGGAGATGTACCGTAAGGAGCGCAGGTACATGACGCGCATCTTTCTCCCAGACGGTCAGGACCTGCTGGTCCCCAAGGAGCAGGCACAGGACACGTTAGAGCAGGTCAGGGCAGCGGTACTGCAAAACCAGATGTTTGAATCCGCCGCCATGGGCCAGCCACTTGGCCCCATTCAGCCAGTAGATTATGTGGAAGACTACCCTGAAACTCGTATCTTCCGTTCCTACCACGCTGGCAACCGCACCATTCAGGATGACGAGGTAGAGCTAAAAACCTTCCCATACCAGTTCATTACTTGCTTTGAAGACTGGTCAGATCCGCAACGTCTCTATCACTACGGCCTCATGAAGGCCATGCGGGATCCCCAGAACTACGCAAACAAGTTTTTCTCGCATGCAGTGCACCAGTGGGCAGCCAACCCAAAGGGTTCCATCATGTACGAGGAAGACCTCTTCTCGGACATTGCCACCGCGAAGGCGGAGTGGGCCAAGGCTACCGGCATGGTGCCCGTTGATCCAGGCAAGCTACAAACCCCACGTGAAAAGTTCAGACTCATCCCATCCAACGTCAACATGGGTGGTATTGAAACATTGCTGGCACACGCTATCAGCTCGATCAGTTCATCGTCTGGTGTGTCAGAGCAGTACACGGTCGGCACAGCCGAAGACCTGAAACGTACCGCAGCCACTGCGGTCCAGTCCGTCAAAGACTCGAACATGGTGACCTTGTCCCAGCCGTTCGATGCTCTCCGTCTTTACAAGAAGACACAGGGGAGGCTCCTCTTGGACTTCGTTTCAGCCTATGTGCAGACTAAGCAGCTAGACAAGCTCCTTGGCCCTGACCCGGATTCACAGATGTTTATCCAGGCGGCCAAGGAAGGCGACTTGTCTCAGCAGTACGAAGTCATCGCGGAGGAGAGCGCCGCATCCAAGAGCAAGCAGATGGACGTGTTCGCCAAGGTTATGGAGACACAGTTCATTCCGCAGCTGCTGGAACTCGGCGTTCCCGTACCTCCCACCCTGGCTAAGTACTTCCCCTTCCCCTCTGATATCAATGCTGATTTTCAGAGTGTGCTTACCGAAGCCAAAGAGATGATGGAGATGCAGGCAGCCATCACAAAGATGAAGTTGCAGATCCAGATGCAGCAAATGGGTATGCAGCAAACGTCAGGTGTAGCACCTGAGGGGCAAGACGATATTGCATACCAGCAGGCATTGGCAGCATTAGTGCCACCTGATCCTGGTATGCCGCCAGAGGGAGAACCCATTGGATGAACAAGTTAGCGACCACTTAGCAGGACTGTTGTACAACGAAGGGGCTGAGAACGCCACAGACGATCCAGGAGATATACTCTTAGAGGATGAGCTAGAACATTCGGATATGCCGAAGCGCCTCCTAGGCTCCGAGGACCCGGATGAGGTTGATCCACCCGACGAAGGGGTAGACCCCGACGTTGGTGAAGAGAAGCCAGCCAATCACACTGACGAGCTGCTCGCCGAGTTGCGCAGTCAGTCACAGGGCAGGCTTAATGAGATCACCGAGCTGCGCTCATCCCGCGCCGAGGCCAACGAGGCCATGGTCAACATGCGGAAACTGTTCCTTCAAATGGAGCAGGCTAACGCAGAGAAGGAACGCCAGGCTGAGGTGGCTGCACTTCACCGTGAAGACGTCGCTGAGTTTGGCGCGGATGTAGTCAATGACCCCCACATGCAGTATGTGGCTGAGCAGATGGCACGTCAGCGTGACGAGCAAGAGGCTCAGAGACAGCAGCAAGAGCACTACCGCCAACAGACGGCTGAGCAGCAGAAGACCTACCAAGACCAGGTAGCGGCACAGCAGCAGGCGTACCAGTCCACTAAGGCCCTAGAAGACGCCTACGTCAAGGACCATCCCGACTACTACGATGCGTACAACTTCGCTCGTGAAGCCAGGGAGAGTATGTACTCCACACGGGGCTACACCCCCGAGCAGGCCAAGCAGGCTGTGAATCAGGAAGAGCTTTACCTGATGCAAGAGCAGTCCCAGATTGGTGGCAATATACCAGATCAGGTATACAAGATGGCCGAGCAGTGGGGCTATAAGCCCAAGGGCACCCCAGGCGCGGCACCGCAGCGGCGCAAGGTACAGGCTGAGCAGATTGACCTTGGACGTATGAAGGCTGGTCTTAATTCGCAGGGCGTAGGTCAGGTACCGGGCGGCTCGCCCGGAGGTGGCAACGAGGTACCAGGTGGTACCAAGATGACCGCCGAGCAATTCTTTGAGACCGTGCCTGCCAGCACACGAATGAAGATCTTCATGAACGATGATGATGCGTTCGAAACGCTTGGACGCACAGGATACATAGTAGTTCCGCACTGAGCCCCCCTGAGCTAATCAGGAGACTCGCGCTGGTACGCTCGCTTGCGAGCGCCACCAGGTCGTGACACTGGCGTAGCCAGTGACTCGCAACCCCCCACTGCGTAAAAAGGGGAGAGCAGGCTCGCCCACCCTGAGGCGTAAAATAAGGAGAGTGTATCAGCCGTTTTATTAAAGACAACTGAAAGGAACAAGTGTAATGGCTGTACAAGGTTTTGCAACCAGTCATGCTCTCGTACCCCAGCAGTGGTCAGAAGGCTTGGAAGCCGAGGTTCTGAAAAAGATCTCTTGGGCCAGCCTTGTTGGCAAGCGGAGTGATTCGCTCATCCAATGGAAAGATAATCTTTCCAATAAGCCTGGTGATACGGATACGATTGGTCTGCGCATGCAGCTCAATAGTACCCCGAAGACCAGCTCTGACGCTGTGGAAGGTAACGAGCAGACTCTAACCATTCACGACATGACTTTCACCATCGACGAAGTTGTGGACGCTGTCCGCTTTAAGAACGTCATCGATCGTCAACGTGTCAATTTTGACATGCGTGACGAGGCGAAGGCCGCTCTGGCGGATCAGCTCGCAAACGCATGGGATACCGCTCTCTTCAACCAGCTTGCTGGACGAAGTGCGACTACCGGTGTTCTAGGCGGCCACAATACGGCACTCGACCCTTATGCGGCATCGCCTGCGGTACATATCGTATCTCGCGGCGCTGCGGCGGATGAGTCGCTGTCGGCAGACTACTTCGATATGGACATGTTAGATGTAGCGATTGAGATCGCCAAAACGACCTCACCAGCTATTCGTCCTGCGAAGATACCTGGGTTTGATAAACCCATGTACGTCTGCTTCCTCCATCCTTACCAGATCTCTGACCTGCGAGCCACGGCATCAGGTTCCCCGAATACCATCTGGGGCTTGATCCAGCGTGATTATCGTCAAGGTGGTGGTGAACAGTCTAGCAACCCCGCTATCACTGGCGCCCTAGGCGTCTATAATGATGTGCTACTTGTAGAGAATAACCGAGTACCTCTCGGCCAAAACAGCTCAACCGGCGCAGATGTAGCCGCCGTACGTCGAGCTATCTTCTGCGGAGCACAGAGTGCAGTGATGGCATGGGGTAGGCTCGGTGGAACGCCTCGGCGCTTCCGCTGGACCGAGAAGCAGTTTGATTATGACCGGGAATACGGCGTCGCCGCTGGCTTCCTCGGTGGTATCAAACAGACCCAGTTTAACTCTTTGCCGTTTGCGACGATCGTGCTTTCCACGACCGCGACG
>Ga0255048_10002304_pt1 | contig 12313 bp, 11 predicted proteins | sample JV7_2_2_MG_FD_183619 | JGI IMG/M metagenome (GOLD analysis project Ga0255048, IMG submission 183619) | Seawater microbial communities from Jervis Inlet, British Columbia, Canada - JV7_2_2 | ecosystem: Environmental > Aquatic > Marine > Inlet | place: Canada: British Columbia | collected 2016-10-06
TCGGTCGGCTGGAGCGCAAGGGACTGACCCTCGAGCGGATGCGCATGCTCACAATCGACGAGGATCTCGCCGGGCGCCACTACGGCGAGCACTCCGAGAAACCGTTCTATGCCGACCTGGTGGCCTTCATAACCAGTGGTCCGGTGGTCGCGATGGAGTGGTCTGGCCCTTCCGCAGTATCGATTGCTCGCACCCTGATGGGTCCGACCAATCCGGCAGAAGCACCTCCCGGCACGATCAGGGGTGACTTTGGAACGATCCTGACGGAGAACATCGTGCACGGATCGGATTCGACCGACAGCGCAGAGCGCGAAATCCAACTGTTCTTTGCATAGCGCCCGTATTGGTTACACTTCCCGCAATCCCAAAGGGGCTGTAGTACATGTCATCGTTGATGTCGCTGGCGACTCGTGACATGGCCATTGACCTCGGTACAGCGAACACGCTGGTCTATGTCCGCGGACAAGGCGTCGTGCTCAACGAACCGTCCGTCGTGGCCATGAACACGCGCGACAACACCGCCCTCGCGGTGGGACTCGAGGCGAAGCGCATGATCGGGCGCACTCCATCGCATATTCAGGCAATTCGTCCGCTGCGTGAGGGAGTGATCGCCGACTTCGACATCACAGAGAAGATGTTGCGTTACTTCATCAAGAAGGTACAACCGCGGCGGTGGGCCCGTCCCCGAATCATCGTTTGCGTGCCGTCGGGCATCACCGGTGTCGAACGTCGCGCCGTCGAAGAAGCGGCGTACCACGCCGGTGCCCGTCGCGCCTACACGATCGAGGAGCCAATGGCAGCGGCAATCGGGGTCGATCTTCCGATTCATGAACCTGCCGGGTCTGTCATCGTTGATGTCGGTGGCGGAACCACCGAGGTTGCCGTTATTTCGTTGGGCGGAATCGTCGTGGCCAAGAGCGCCCGTATTGGAGGCGACGAATTCGATGAGGCCATCGTCAACTGGGTTAAGAAGGAGTACAACCTCCTCCTCGGTGACCGCACCGCCGAGCAGCTCAAGATGGCGATCGGATCGGCCTGGCCGTTTACCGATGAGCCCAACGCCGAAATCCGTGGACGTGACCTGGTGACCGGGTTACCCAAGACCGTCATCATCTCCGCCGCCGAAGTGCGTGAAGCCATCGAAGAGTCTGTGCAGGGAGTCGTCGATGCGATCAAGTTCTGTCTCGACAAGACACCACCTGAGTTGGCCGCCGACGTCATGGACCGGGGAGTTGTGATTACCGGAGGGGGTGCGTTGTTGCGCGGCCTCGACGTCCGCATTGCCAATGAGACTGGGACTCCGGTTATCACCGCCGAGCGTCCTTTGCATTCGGTGGTGGTCGGCTCAGGTCGTTGTCTGGAGGACTTCGACATGCTCCAGGAGCTGCTGACCACGACCGCGGGACGTCTGTAGAAGGAGGCCGCAGTGTGGCGGCCGACCAGTGTCGATAGACCGACGGGCGTCTTTATTGGGCTAATCGTCGTGTCGCTGGTGCTGATCACGGTTGATCTGCGCGCCAGTGGCGCCGGCATCGGAGGAACCCTGCGCGAAGGGGTTCAGGACGTCTTCACGCCGGTACAGCGGGTGGTGTCGGCCGGTACGCGGCCGGTGGCCGAATTCCTCGAGGATCTTTCCGACATCTTCAGCCTGCGGGGTGAAAACCGGAGATTGCGGGATGAAGTGATAGAGCTTGACCGCCGCCTTGTCGAAGCCGAAAACTTGCAGACCCGGGTTGCGGAGCTGGAGGCAATTTTGGGGGTCGAGGCACCAGCAGAACTCGACTCGATCGTTGCCCAGGTGCTCGCCGTCGGGGTCTCTGAATTCGACCACTCTCGCGTGATCGATCGGGGTCGTTCGGCCGGGATCACTGTCGATATGCCGGTGATCGATGAGGGAGGTCTGGTTGGCAGGGTCATTTCTGTGACCGACGACGTGTCAAGGGTTCGGCTCATCACCGATCCGTCGGTGCGGGTTGCAGTGCGAATAGAGCGAACCGGAGAGACAGGGGTGCTCACCGGTCGTGGATCTGCCCCGATGGTGCTCGAGATGTTCAACACGGATGCGGCTGTTGTTGAAGGTGACACCCTCATTAGCGCCGATGGCCGGTTCCCGGCCGGGATTCCGGTAGCGCGGGTACTGGAACCGGCCCGATCCGAAGTCGGATTCTCGCTTCGCACCACGGCCGAGCCCACCGCACAGGTGACCCGCATCGATTTCGTGCGAGTTCTTGTCTTTACCCGTGATGAGGCAGGGATTCAGGACCTCGAAGACCTGGAGCGTCCTCCGATCATCATTCCAGCGGACGAAGCACCCGCCGAGGGTGAATCCGAAGAGGGATTGCCGACCGAAACAACAGTTCCCACTGGTGAAGGTGAGGGAGAAGGGGTTACCGGCACCAGCGTCGGCGAGGGGGGTGGTGGTTGATGAATACAGCCCTCAAGTACAGGCGGGCCGCCGTGGTAGTCGTGTCAGTCATCCTCGCCGCGGCGTTGCAGACGACCTTGTTCCTTCGATTCCGGCCATTCGACGCGGCACCTGCGCTCGTGATGCTTGTCGTCATTGCCCTGGCCAGGCACCTTCCGGCAGAGTTTGCTCTCTTTACCGGATTCTCGGCAGGTCTCCTGGAAGACTTGCTGTCGCAATCCGCGCTTGGACTCTGGGCGCTGACGCTGACCACCGTGGCGTACATCGTGGTACGAATCCGCGACCGGCTGGAGGAGGACTTCTCGCTGCTTGCCCCGTTCGTGTTCGGCCTGACAGTGGGAGGCATCACACTATTCGCGGTGCTCGGTACGATCTTCGGGGAGAAGACGCTCGCCGACGCAGGATTCGTGCGCAAGATCCTCGTGCCCGCCGTTTACAACGTTGCCCTTACCGGCTTGGTTCTTCCCTTGTTTACTTGGGCACTGGGAGTCCGTGACAAGCTGAATCCGTACCAAGCATGAAACTTGGATGGCGCCTCTTCGCTATAGGCGCTCTTACGGCGGGTTTCTTCAGCATCCTTCTGCTGCGTCTCTGGTTTCTCCAGGTCACCGACGTCACCTCGTCGCTCGACGTGGCGTTCGAGCAGCGAGTCCGCGTTGTCGAGATCGAGGCCCCGCGAGGCGACATCTTCGACAGCTCGGGAAAGGAGCTCCTGGCGGGCACAGTTGCGACCCTGCGAGTCGTCGTCGACCGCAAGCTCGTGGACGATACGGCCGAGGAGTTCCTGACCCGGAATCTGTCGGCGCTGCTCGCCATTCCGGCTTCTGAGATCCGCCAGGAATTCGAGGATCAGGGTCCTGGGGCGCGTTTTCCGCTCGGCGGCCAGATCACGCAGTCAACCGGCATCTTTGTGCTCGAGAACATCGAGGACTTCCCTGGGGTCACGATCGAGCCGGTGCCGTTTCGGATCTACCCACTCGGCGAGACCGCCGCTCACATCGTTGGTTACATTGGCTCGCCGGACGAGGCCGACCTGGAACGGGTTGAGATCAAGATCAACGACCGCGTCGGCAAGTTCGGTGTCGAGAAGTCATACGACGGTCTCCTGCGTGGCACACCCGGCCAAATCACATACCGGGTAAACGCCGCCGGTGAGATCCTGGGGGTGCTCGATGAACGCCCGCCGCAGCCGGGGGGATCGATCATCACCACCATCGATCTGGACACGCAGCGTTTCGTGGAGAGCACGTTGACGGCTGGAGTAGCACTGGCTCGTCAGGACGGTGAACGCGTGCTCCGTGGCGCAGCCGTTGTGCTCGACCCCACCGACGGTTCGGTCATCGCGATGGCGTCGGTGCCTGCGTTTGATCCCTCCATCTTTAGCGATGGGCGCCTGTCGCAACTGGAGTGGGGAGATTTGTCGGCGAAGGCCGTATTCAACAACTTCGCCATCCAAGGCCTTTATCCGCCGGGATCGTCATTCAAGGTGATCGTCAATGCGTTGGCTCGGGAGTACCAGATCTCACCTGTACTGGAAGAGGAATACATCGATACGGTCGACCAGGAAGCCGATCCCACACTGTTTTTCAGTGACGGCGAGCTCCTCTTTCCCAATACCCCGCCTCTAAACGACTGGAAGGAAGGCGGGCACGGGTTGGTAGACCTGTCGGAGTCCTTGGCGCAGTCCGTAAACAGCTACTACTGGTCGATTGCGCTGAGAATCTGGCAGCAGCGTGGTGTCGACTGGGACGAGGACCTGCTGCAGGCGTTCGCAGTCCGACTCGGGCTTGGTGATCCCACCGGTATCGATCTCCCGTTCGAACAGCCCGGCCTGATCGCCGATCGCGAATGGTTTCAATTCAATCAGCAAAACAAGACCGGACTGGTGCGAGCCGAGGGTGGTTGGTCCGGTGGCGATTTGATGAACATCGCTACGGGTCAGGGTGCGCTCAACGTGACGCCCTTGCAGATGGCCGTCGCCTATGCAGCACTGGTGAACGACGGCACCGTTTGGGAACCAAGAGTGGTGCAGACGGTACGCGACGCCGAGAACAACCTGCTGTTTACCAACCCGGCGAGCGCCGCCGACAAGCTCACATTGCGACCCAACACGATCGAGGACCTCAAGGCAGATCTCAACGGAGTGGTAAACAGTCCGACCGGAACAGGACGCGTGGCGTTCGAAGGCTTCTGCGACACCGAACCCGACGACGAGTGTGCTGCGCTTCAAGACGTCGGAGGTAAGACCGGTACCGCCGAGATTCGTCAGGCCACCGACGAAGAGGACTTTTCGATCGATACCGCTTGGTTCGTCGGTGCTGCACCTTTGTCCGACCCGCAGTGGGTTGTGGCGGTCGTCATCGACCAGGGTGGTTCAGGCGGAAGAGTGGCGGCTCCCACGGCGCGGCGCATATTCCAGTATCTGATGGGAGAGAACCCGGATCCGGTGCGAGGCGGAGAGGATTCTGAGCGATGACGATCTCGGCGCAGGTACAACTGCGACCACAAGTCGAGCGGAGTCGGCCCGATTTCGTGATGATTGGCATCATCGCTGCTTTGACGGCGCTCGGTCTGCTGATGATATTGAGCACCAGCGGTCCCCGACTCGAAGCCGAGGGTGCCGCCCGGACATCTCAGATGATCCGGCAGTCGACCTTTGTCGTCCTCGGGGTCATTGCTTTCTTCGTAGCGACCATTCTCAGTGACCGCCAATGGCGACTACTGACCCCGTGGGTCTACGGCTCAACTCTTGTATTGCTGTTGCTGGTGCTCGTCATCGGGGCGATTCGTTCGGGAGCACAGCGCTGGATTCCTCTTGGTCTCGTTGATCTGCAGCCTTCGGAGGTGGCAAAGCCTGCTGTGATCATGGCGATCGCGGCGTTGCTCGCCAACGCCACTGAGGGCAAGATCAAGTGGTCGCGGATCTTCAAGACGTTCGCGATCGTCGTTCTGCCGGCGGTTCTTATCTTTCTGCAGCCAGACCTTGGAACGATGCTTGTCTTTGGTTTTGTCACTGTCGTGATGTTGTTTGCGGCGGGCACTGATGTGCGCCAGATCGTCATTCTGGGAGTCGTCGCGTTGGGGGCTCTGATCCTCGTCATCGAGGCGGGGATATTGGCCGACTATCAGGTAGATCGGCTTACCGGCTTCCTGAACCCGGGTGAACAGACGCTTTCGATCAACTACAACCAGAACCAGAGCCAAATCGCCATTGGCGGTGGAGGTATGTTCGGTCAGGGTTTGTTCGAGGGAACACAGACCAATCTGGCCTTTGTGCCCGCCCAAACGACGGACTTCATCTTCACGGCGGTTGCCGAGCAACTCGGTTTCCTTGGAGCGGCCACTGTGATCGCCCTCTATTCGTTGCTGATACTGAGACTGCTCCTGATCGCGTCTGCCGCTCGCGATCGATTCGGACAGTTGGTTGCCGCCGGGATGGCGGCAATGATCGCGTTCCACGTATTCGTAAACATCGGGATGACCATCGGTCTACTACCGGTGACAGGGTTGCCATTGCCCTTTATGTCGTTTGGTGGCTCGTTCTACATATCGACACTGTTCAGCCTCGGCGTGGCGCATTCGGTTTGGACCCACCGCAGCCGGGTGCCATTGGGGGCGGTGCCGGGCCGCGCCGTCTAGCGGGGCACTAGGGTCTCGCTGCATGGATCGGCGTGGAAATGGCGGGTGGGTAGAGGTCATCTGCGGCCCGATGTTCTCTGGCAAGAGCGAAGAGCTCATCCGTCGGATCACCCGCTACAAGATCGCCCGTGTTCAAACTCAGACCTTCAAGCCGGTGATCGACGACCGTTATGCGACCGACGAGGTCGTATCGCATTCCTCGCTTTCAGTGGCCGCAGAACCCGTCGGCGACAGTGATGAGTTGCTGCGCGCAGTAAAGGAACGCACTGAGGTTGTCGGAGTAGACGAAGCCCAGTTCTTCGATGACGGATTGATACCGGTTGTTGCCCAGCTCGCAGCCTCCGGCAAGAAGGTGATCATCGCGGGCCTCGATTTGGACTTTCTCGGTCGCCCGTTTGAGCCGATCCCATCCTTGATGACTCACGCCGAATATGTCACCAAGAGCCTGGCCGTTTGTCACAGGTGCGGAGGGGCCGGCATGTATACGCAGCGCGTGATCGCCTCGGACGAACTGGTGGTGCTTGGCGCCGAGGGTGCATACGAGGCCCGCTGTCGCGCGTGCTACGACCCGAGCGAGGGCCAACAAGAACAGCTCGAGGTCTAGCTCCTCGGCCGAAGCATGCAAACCGCCTGACAGCGGCCAGATGATTCCTAACACCGGGGCTTGCGATCTCTGCCTGGTATCCTGCCATCCGATCGGGCTGGACGGCCCGAAGATCTCCCGACCATCGGACTATCGAGTGAGCAATCAACGCCTCGCCAGTTGCACCCGTCTGCGGACGGCTGCGGCCAGCTGCGCTCCTCGGATTCCGGATGGTCACCGCCATGAATCTGAACGCCCCTCCAGGGGCTCGAAGGAGTTTTGTAATGGGATTGTTCCGCAAACGTCGCCCCGAGGTGGTGCGACGAGGGGTCGGAAAGACCCAAGTCGAGGAGCGCACGACAAAGCGGGTCGGCGGTAAGACCGTTGAGATTCGCCGGATTCGTGAGGTAGAGCCTCCGAAGACGAAAGAGCGCAAGCGACGGGACAGGCCCGATCGCCATCAGGGTCGACGCCGCCCGGGACACCGGCAGGCGGAGGTCATCGTTGCTCCGCCGACAGAAAAGAAGCAGATGCTGGTGCGCCGCACGCCGCATCAGACTCAAATCGTTGTATTGGAAGGTGCCGAACTCGTCGAGCACTACGTCGCCCGTAGCGACAAGCAAAGCCTCGCTGGCAACATCTATCTCGGCAAGGTCCGCAACGTGCTTCCCGGGATGGAGGCCGCCTTCATTGACTTCGGAGAAGTCAAGAATGGAGTGCTGTACGCAGGTGACGTTCAGTCCGCCGAAAGTGGCCGCCGCAACCAGCGCATCGAGAAGGTTCTGAAGGTCGGTGACGAGATCCTGGTGCAGGTGGTAAAGGATGCGATGGGCCACAAGGGCGCCCGTTTAACCAACGAGATCAATCTCAGTGGCCGGTATGTCGTTCTCGACCCCAATGCGCAGAAACCGGGCATCAGTCGTCGACTGCCCGATGACGAACGGGATCGGTTGCGACGGATCGCGGAGGATCTCCGACCGGACGGTTTTGGGGTCATCGTCAGGACGGCAGCCGAGGGTGCTTCCCGCGAGGAAATCGGAGCGGACATCGACCGTCTGATGGCGACCTGGAACGATGTTTCGGGCTCGGCATCGCAGGGAGCGGCACCTCGTCTCATCTATGAAGAGCCGTCGCTGGTCATTCGGGTGATCCGCGAACACTTCACTCGCGATTTCAAGCGCCTGCTCCTCGACGACCGCAAGGTCTACGACATGGTGGTTACCTACCTGGGGGACACCGACCCCGACCTCGTGGAACGTGTCCAGCACTACACCGATGACTTACGGTTGTTCGAGAGATTCCACGTAGAGGATCAGCTCCGCAAGGCACTGGACCGCAAGGTGTGGCTGGCGTCGGGTGGCCACATCGTTATCGACCGAACAGAAGCGCTCACCGTTGTCGACGTAAACACAGGCAGGTTTGTGGGGCATTCGAACCTCGAAGAGACGGTTCTCCATAACAACCTCGAAGCGGCAGAAGAGATCGCCCATCAGCTTCGTTTGCGCGACATCGGCGGGATCATCGTCATCGACTTCATCGATATGGAGATCGCCAAGAATCGTGAAGCTGTGCTGTTGCGCCTACGTGAACAGCTCGCAAAGGACAAGACCCGCACTCAGGTGTTCGATGTATCGAATCTTGGCCTCGTCGAGATGACACGCAAGAACGTGTCTGAGGGCCTCATTGAGACTTTCTCTCACGTATGTCCCGAGTGTTCGGGTCGAGGCGTCGTGCTTTACGAGGACGCGGCCGCAACGGGTGGTGCGATCCCGGATGGCGATTCGGGGGAGTGATGGCGCTAGTATTTCGGCTCGTTCCCCCCTCGAGGTTTCTTTAGACATGTATGCGATCATCCGCACCGGCGGCAAGCAGGCAAAGGTAGAGGAAGGCGATGTCATCGACGTGGAGCGTCTCGGCGCTGCCGGAGATGAGGTCTCGTTTACCCCTTTGCTCGTCGTAAATGACAAGGGAACAGTGTTCTCGGGCCGTGAAAGACTGAAGTCGGCAAAGGTGACTGCAAAAGTGGTCGGCGATGGCAGTGGCGAGAAGATCGACATCTTCAAGTACAAGGCCAAGACCGGCTACCGGCGGCGCAGCGGTCACCGCCAGAAGTTCACGACCATTGAGATCACCAAGATCCAAGCCCCGAGTGGCAAGAAGAAGCCGGCAGACGCGGCGGCGACCCCAGAAGGCGAGGAGGCCTAGATGTCCAAGACCAAGGGCGGCGGCTCCACCAAGAACGGCCGCGACTCACATGCAAAGCGACTGGGACCGAAGGTATTCGACGGCCAAGTCGTAAAGGCGGGCGCCATCATCGTGCGGCAGCGCGGCACCAAGATTCATCCGGGTCGCAATGTCGGCAAGGGTGGCGACGACACGCTCTTCGCTACCGCGGAAGGTGTTGTCAGCTACGGCTCGCGACGAGGTCGCCGCGAGGTCAACGTACTCACGGAAGCCTGAGGGACCGCGCCTGCAGGCGCGGCCGAGGATGATGGGTGGCACGGGTCTGTCGGTGATCCGCCACCACCCGCTCTTATTCCTTGGAGTGCAATTGTGTTCGTAGATCAGATCCTCGTTCATCTTCGTTCCGGTGACGGCGGCGCGGGCGTCGCATCATTTAAACGACAGAGGGGCAAGCCGCGTGGACGCGCCGAAGGTGGCTCTGGTGGCGACGGCGGCAATGTCATCATCTTTGCCTCAGACCGAGTCGGTACGTTGCTGGACTACCAGCGGCGACCGCACCGTCGAGCAAACAATGGAACTCATGGCAGTGGGGATCTGCGCCACGGCCGAGTCGGTGAGGACGAGACGTTGGGCGTCCCGGTGGGGACCGTCATCCGCGACCCGGACGGGACCGTAATTGCCGACCTGGCCCAACCTGGTCAACGGGTAACGGTGGTGAAGGGTGGCAGGGGAGGCAAAGGAAACGCCGCATTGGTGAGTCGAGCCAACGTCGCTCCCAACTTCGCCGAGCAGGGTGAATACGGCGAGACCCGCGACTTTGTCTTCGAACTGAAACTTCTGGCCGATGCCGCACTCATCGGCTATCCGAACGCAGGCAAGAGCACCTTCGTTTCGCGGGTGTCGGCAGCAAAACCCAAGATCGCCGACTATCCCTTTACGACTCTCGAACCGAATCTCGGCGTGGTCGAGATCGATGACCGGAGGTTCGTGCTTGCCGATATCCCGGGACTGATCGAGGGTGCAGCAGACGGCAAGGGACTGGGCCATGCCTTCTTGCGTCACGCCGAGCGGGCTCGGGCCTTAGTCGTCCTGCTCGACCCGTCTCCTCTCCAGGAGGCCGACTGCCTCGAGCAACTCCGGGTGCTTCGGTTCGAATTGGCAGCGCACAATCCGGCACTCGCCGCCCGTGCCGAGGTAGTGGCCGTATCCAAGCTCGACCTGGGCGAGGTGGATTCGACAGTCGATCGGCTCCGCACCGACGGGATCGAGCCGTATTTGTTTTCTGCGGTCACCGGCGACGGTGTCGAGGTCTTGCTGCATGCGATTGCGGACGCAGTTGAACGGGCAGAGCGCGACGCTCCGCCCGATGAGGGGTTTCAGCTCCACCGTCCGGTGCCGCCGACCTTCGCAATCGAGCGCCATGGGGACCGGTGGGTCGTCACCGGGCGTCTCGCCGAGCGGGCGGTTGCCCTCGACGACCTGACAAAACCTGAGGCCGCCGACTATGCCGCTCGACGGCTGGCGTCGGCCGGCGTCGACTCGGCTCTTCGCGAGGCCGGAGCAATGCCCGGAGATGAGGTTCAAATCGGTGAGATTGTTTTCGAGTTCTCCGACGATTTCTAAAGGCGTCCCACTTGCGCCGACGTTGTGAACTCTTGAGCCGGTAGACCCGGGCCCAGAGCGTGGCGGTGGTCGCACCTACACTCGTCGGGCGATGACCGATGCCAATCCGACCGAAATCGCCGCTGCGCTCGAGAAGCATGGCTACCTGCCGGACGAGCGCATCGCTCAGGTCGTCTTCCTCGCCGAGCGCCTCGATAAACCGGTGCTGGTCGAGGGCCCGGCCGGTGTCGGCAAGACGGAACTTGCCAAGGCCCTCGCTGCCGTCCATGGGCGCCGGTTGATCCGTTTGCAGTGCTACGAGGGATTGGACGAGGCCAAGGCGCTATACGAGTGGAATTATCGCAAGCAATTGCTCCGTATTCAGTCCGATGAGGAATCCGACTGGTCTGAGTTGTCCGGCGACATCTTCAGTGAGGACTTTTTATTGACCCGACCCTTGCTGGAGGCCATCAGATCGGCTGAACCGGTGGTGCTTCTGATTGATGAGGTCGACAGGGTCGAGATGGAAACTGAGGCCTTGCTGCTCGAGGTATTGAGCGACTTTCAGGTGTCTATCCCAGAGTTGGGAACCATAAAGGCCTCCAGCCGTCCGATGGTTCTGTTGACGTCGAACAACACACGCGAGTTGTCCGAAGCTCTAAAGCGCCGCTGCTTGTTCTTGCACATCGACTACCCGACCATCGAACGGGAGACGACAATCTTGCTGGCGAAGGTCCCCGAGCTGCCGGAAGGTCTCGCGGAGAGCATGGCGAGAATCGTGGCGTCGATCAGGTCGGAGTCGGTGCGCAAACCGCCTTCGGTGAGTGAATCACTCGACTGGGCGCGGACGCTCCTCGCCCTGGGTATCGACCGAATCGATGAAGCGACTGTCACCGACACCCTCCACGTCCTCCTCAAGTACCAGGCAGATGTCGAGAAGGTTGCGGCTTCACTCGCCAAGACCTGATGCTGGGAATCCTCACCGGATTTGTCGATGAGTTGAGGGTGGCCGGGATCCCGGTCTCGATGGTCGAGGCGATCGATGCCGCTCGCGGCTTGGAGCACATCGACCTGGCATCGCGACCTGCCCTGAAGGCCGTTTTGGGGTCGACGCTGGTAAAGAACGCGCGTCACCATGCGGCATTCGAGACAGCCTTCGAAACGTACTTCTCGCTCTCGGGCCCCGTGGCTGGTTCGGCTGAGGATGAGGCCCGTAGCGAACTGGCCCGGTCGCTCGTCGCCGGTTTGGCCGGTGCCGGCGAGGGTGAGGGGGGAGACGGTGCGTCCGCTTCGGACCTCATCGCGGCGCTGCTGACGGCTCTCCGCGACAGAGACGACTCTCTCCTGCAGGCTGTAGTGCGAGCAGCCGTCGACCGAATGGCAGGCATTGAAGCGGGCCGGCCGGTGGGTGGCGCCTACTACTTGTATCGGGTGGTCCGAAGGTTGGAGTTGGATCGGGTCGGGGTGGAACTCGCGGCGAGCGTCGCCGCAGATGCGAATTCGGCGCTGGAGCGGCGACTGGCGAATGAAGAGGTAGGGCGCCAACTGGAGCGAGTCCGCGAAATGGTGAGATCTGAGATCAGAAGACGTCTGGTGGCAGATCGAGGGCCCCGCGCCGTCGCCCGCACCTTGCGGCGGCCGCTGGTCGAGGACATCGATCTCGTAGCGGCGACTCGCGATCAGATCGTCGAAATCGAGGGGGTCATCCACCCGATGAGTCGGCGGCTTGCCACTCGACTAGCGCAACGGCGACGGATGGGAACCAAAGGGCGGCTCGATGTTCGGCGAACGATGCGGGCTTCGTTGTCGACTGGAGGCGTGCCTGTTGATCCGCGGTTCAGACGTCCTCGCCTCGGCAAGCCCGAGATCGTTCTGCTGGG
>Ga0255048_10002306_pt1 | contig 12292 bp, 2 predicted proteins | sample JV7_2_2_MG_FD_183619 | JGI IMG/M metagenome (GOLD analysis project Ga0255048, IMG submission 183619) | Seawater microbial communities from Jervis Inlet, British Columbia, Canada - JV7_2_2 | ecosystem: Environmental > Aquatic > Marine > Inlet | place: Canada: British Columbia | collected 2016-10-06
ACCTTTTCCTACTTATATAGATGTAGTATTTAATGTAGAAACTCCTAATAATAAAGTATTTTATAGCTTTAGTTGGGTATCTGATGTTTTAGATACTAATGGGTTTCCTCTATTTAATGACACTATAACAAGTTTATGGATGTATAATAATTATCAATCTAGTATTAAGTTTGATGTAGAGAGATTAAATAATGCTAGACGTACAGGAGGAAAATGGTCATTTAATGAGATGCTAGATGTAGTAAGTAAAGATAGTAGAAATAGCTTTCAGAACTTTATCAAAAAGACTACAGAGCATATAGACTTGGATGATACTTCTCTTAATAACGATATGTCTTGGTTTAATAAAAGAAGATTTATACATAACTATGTAACAGTAAGATTTGAGTTTAACAATAAAGATAATAAAACACTAGCTTTACACGAGGTATTTGCTAACACTAGAAATAATCAAATTAGATAATTATGAAGAAGAGAAAACTTAAATATAGGAAGTATGAAACAGGTGGACTTACTCCTAGTAAATTTGGTGCAATAACACAAGGAGCAGGTATGGTAGGGGGTCTTATGTCCACATCTAAAGATGCAGGTATGCAAGACGCAGGTGCTTTTATAGGAGGAGCAGGGGCAGGAGCTAGTGCAGGAATGATGATTGGAGGTCCTGTCGGAGCTGGTATAGGAGCTGCTGTAGGAGGGGGTATATCTCTTTATACTAACTATAAAAATAGAAAAGCTAATGAAAAGGCAGAAGCAGAGTTTAAAAAGAGGGAAGAAGAGAGAAAAGCAGAACTAAGGTTAAATACTGACAGAAACTTTCTATCTACTTATGACCAAAAAGGTAACAATGAGAACGCTATGTACAAAATGGGAGGAGAAGTTCCATCACAAGGTATATTAGATGGTTCTCCTTCTGCTGGAGGACAGGCTATTCCTCTTTCTTCTACAGCAGCTAAACTAGAAGGAAATGGACACGAAGATGGAGGTATTAAATACCCCGAATTGGGAGTAGAAGCTGAGGGGGAAGAAGTAGTTACTCAGGAAGGAAATAAAGAGTATATCTTTAGTGATTCTATTAGAGTTCCTAACTCTAAACTTACTTTTGCTAAAACAGTAGAGAAGACAGAAAAACTTAAAGGTAAACTAGAAGGTAGAACAGACCAAAGAAGTAAAGATACTATTAAACATTTAGATAATAAAACAGAGATGCTTAAACATAAACAAGAATCAGCTAAAAAACTTATAGATATAGAGAACTCTAAGAAGATGAAGTATGGTGGATATACTAAGTATGTTGATGGAGGAGAAGTAAGTGCTAATCCTAATCAATCTCTTTTTAGTAATCCTTTAGGAGACAGTATGACTGCTGGATATAGATTTAGACAGAATACTCAAGACCCTACTGAACAAGACTATAGAAGTGCTTATATGGCAGAAGAGTTTGACCCTAATTCTCCTGTTAGTAAAATCTTTAGTAAATATGATGGTAAAATTAATAGTTACGAAGATTTACAGAAGTATGCTGCACAAGAAGGTATAAATCCAGATGAGTTTAGTGCTGCTTTAGATAAAAGATATGGAGCAGGAACTACAGGTACTAAAGGTTACGGAGAAGGAGATATGAGGAATCTTCAAGGTAAGAACTATGAAGCATATAAGAGATATGAAAAAGATTATAGAGACAGGTCAGGTTCTTTCACTCCCCCTAAACAAGAAGCTAGACCTGCTGTAACTACTCCTACCACAACTCCTCCTGCCACAACAGGTTCTGGTCCTGTAGAACGGTCTATGCCTGCTACAGGGTATGAAAATACAGATAAACTTCTTTACAAGAAAGCAGGAGCAGACGCTTTAGGTTCTATTGTTCCTTTTATTGATAACATTAGCTCTAAAAGAAAGAATGACGCTTTAGCTGCAAGAGATTTACCAGAAAAAGGATTACTATCTCCTCTTACTGCTGATGAATACGATTACGATGCTCAGAAGATAGCAGCTAAAAATATGACTCATAATACAGGTAAATCTATATCTCAGGGGTTAGCTAATTCTAATAGTGCAGCTGCTCTTAGAGGTGCAATGATGGGAGAGAACATAGGAAGATTAAATAATATACAATCTGCTGAAACTAATAAGAATGTAGAACTTAGGAATAGACTTAAAGTAGCTAATAAAGGTATAGAAGAGAAGAATATTGATACTAAGTATAATAACTCTATTAGAGACTTTAGAAAGCAAAACTATACAGACCAATTAAGACAAGAGAATGTAGCTAATGCTGTAGAAGATGGTATGAAACTTATAGGAGGGTTTAAAAAAGAAAATGTACATGATAGACAAAATGCACAAGATATTAACTTTATGGATGAAAGAAAACGTAAAGAGTTTCTAAAGAAAAGTCCTGGAGAAGCAAATAGACTTGGATATAGACGTAAAAAGGTAAATACATAACCTTTTAAACTTCTTACAAACCTAAATCTAAACCTAGTATAATTTTATTATTTATACTAGGTTTTTTAGTTATTTTTGTTTATATTGTACTATAGAAAGAAAAAACTTGTATGGAAACTAATGAAACTCTTTTTGGTACTAGAGAATACGCTACACCTGTAGATACTTACGCAGGAAGTGTTAATCTAAAATCCTCACTAGCTCAACTAGACGCACCTCTTAAAATTATAGATGATTATAACCCTTTAGGTCTTAATGCTCATAATGTAGATAGACAAGTGGCAGACGAGTACAGTGCTAGTCAAGAAATGGCTATAAATGAACTCGCACAAGGAGATATATATGGAGCTGCAAGAAAAGCTCAACAAGCTGCTAAAGGAGCTGCTAGAAGAAAAGCAGATAGAAATAATGTAGCAGGAAGAGTAGAAGAGAACTTAAAACTTTCACAAGACTACCAAGCTAAAGAAACTGCTAAAGTTGCACAAGGTAAAGTAGATGCAGGAACTTCAGACTTCCTTAGAAAGAAATCTGACTATACTTATGGTGTACAAGGTGGTGTAGGAAAGTATGGGGAAGATGGAAGAGCTTTAGACCCTAAAGGTTTTAATTCTTATACTGCTATAGAGTCCGCAGAAGCTGTAGATTTACCTTCTCTTCTAAAGTCAGGACAAGAAGGGTTTGAGAAGCAGAAACAAGCTTGGGCAAACGATAAGAGTGATGGTAAATATCTTTCTATAGAAAAAGGAGCTAACGAATTTGTACAGAAAAGCAATGTTAAAGGTTATATGAAAGACTATTTAACAAATAACACTGCTTTTATGGCTGCTACTATACAAGAGATAGAAGCAAAACTATACCAAGATTTAATCTCATCTGGTAAGACTTCTGATGAAGCTATGGAGATAACAACTTCTCCAGAAGGACAAGCAACTGTACAAGATAGATTAAACCAAAAGGTAGAAACCCTAGCGGAACAAAGTGCTGAAAAGAAGAAAGTTTGGAGAGAGACTAGAGATAAAACTAAAAGTGCAGACCCTCTATATCAAGATGAAGCTGCTTATGAAAGAGAGAATCCTTATTCTGATCCTTTAGTTGTAGTAGATAAACCTGTAGCTAAAGATAATGAAAAAATAAGTACTCCTACTAACTTAAATAACTCTATCCTAAATGCAAAAAAGAGCAGTTCACAAGAAGCTCAGAAGATTACTCAATCAATAGCAGGAGCTATGAATAAAAACCTACTAGAAGGTTCTTTTAAATCCCTTCTAGGAAATACAAGTAGTTCTACTTTACAAGAAGCAATGTCTAATAATTATATAGACCCTAATAAGCCTATAGATGAGTGGGATATTGCTATTATGACAGGAGAGTTAGTTACTACAGATGAGATAACTGCTGCTATGATAAAAGGAGGGGATAAAGATAACTTAGAAAATCCAGAGGTAAGAAAAACTTATGCTAGACATTTAATACAAAAAGGGGGTACTACAGAAGGCGATATAGCAGGTAAACTTTATAATAATCCTCTATTTCGTGAACTTGCAAACGCTACACATTTAGAAAAAGAGGTGGAGAAACTAGAAGTAAAATCTTTAGAGTATAGAGATTTACAAGGTGTTAAAAACGAGGTAGAAGAGGACCTAAGAACAGGAGAAAGAACAAAACCAAGATACGCTAAAATAAATAAAGTTACGGAGAGTGCAGAAGCACTAGGTCTATCCCCTAAACTTGTAGAAGAATTATATTCTTCTTTTTTAGATAAAAGTACTCCAGGCTCTAAAAGCTCTAAAGAACTTCTGGAGTTTGAGCTACCTAAACTACGACAATTCTATAAAGCTTATACAGGTGAAGATTATAAACTTACAGGTCTTGACGAAGGTAAAGAAGGAACAAACATAGAAAGGTCAAACTTAGTAAGTATACTCAATAGAGCTTATGGAACTGCGGAGAGGTCTTCTGAGGGTAACTTTATGAGAGAGGGAGTTCCTATAAATTCTTCTCTTGTAGACTATAATAACTTTATGACAGACTTAGACAATCTTCAAGATTCTGCAAAGAATGTAAAAGAAGATTATAAATATATAAACAAAGTACGAGAAGAAAGTCTAGAACAGAGGTCTAAAAATACATATACTCCGAGAGTTATTTACGGACTTCCTGTTAAAAAAGTTACAGGAGACCCTAAAAAAGATGAAAGACTTACAGAAGCTTATTATAAGAAACTTAATGATAAAGTAAGAGATTTACCTTTCCTTAAAAATAGATTATTTACATATATTGACCCTGTGACAGGAGAGAGAGAAGAGTCAAAAGATATTATGTCTACTTTTCCTTCTCTTACTCAGGCTAATATAGAAGATAAAGTTGGTATCCAGCTTAATAAGTATGATAGAAAAATAGCTATAAACGTTAATGGTACTACGGATGAAGATGGAAACGTTATTAGTAAACCTGTAACTCTTTATTTTGATTCCGATAATATAGAAGGTCTTGATACTTACTTTAATACTCCTGAGATGGAGAGAGAAAGAACTGACTCTTTTATCTTAGAGAAAAAGTCAATAGGACAAAGAAGAAGAGAGCTTCCAGGTTCTATAAGAAGAGAAGATGGTACAACTTCTTATAGCTTAACCTTATTATTCCCAGACAACTCTCAAACAGGTACAGCAGGAACTTCTACCTTTTCTGGAGATGAAACTTTTAAAGTAGAAATAGTAGAGGATGGTGTGGTAACGGAACTATCTGGAGATGATGCAAAAAGAGTACTAGAATTACATAACAGTCACGTAAAAAGAATATATTAATATGCAACAACCTGATAAAGATTTTTCTATCTTAGATAAGTTAAAAGAAGGACAACATACTCCCGAACAAGAAAAAAGAAGTAGTTTTTTTGATGAAGCTAGTGAGGGTTTAACAAATTCTATATCTTCCGATTATTCCGAAGCAGACTTTGAATCTTACACTACGCATGATGTTGTTTTATTCGATGAAAATAAAGATAAATGGGATGATGAACGTGCAGAGAATCAAACATCTGGAGAGCTATGGGAAAAAGCATTAACTCAACTAGGTGCAGAAGTAACGCTTGGTACAGCAGAAGCTCTAGCAGGATTACCTGATGTTTTTATCAATGGAGCTAAAATGGTAGCAGGAGGTAAAACAGACTTTGAGAATGACCTTGCTAGTGTCTTTAGAGAACTTAAAGAAGATGTTAATGCTAACAATGAAGTATATAGAGCATCTTATGACGATTCTTCTGGGATTATGGATAGTTCTTTTGACCCTTCTAGTGCTAGGTGGTGGGCAAGTAATGCATCAAGTATAGGTTCTGCTGCTACCTTTATTCTACCTACTATGGCAGTTACAGGTGCAGTATCAAAACTCGCAAAAGGAGCTAAAGCTTTATCTAGAGCTTCTAAGGAATTAAAAGCTGTAAAGAAAATGGGAGCATTAGCTAAGAAAGCTCCTAAAGTTGGCTGGATGGATAATGCAGCTAAATACATTAAAGACGCTAAAGGTGTAGAACTACCTAACTTTGCACAGAAGGCAACTAAGTTAATGACTTCTGAGAAGGGAGTTTCTGCTCTTGCTGGAACTATGTATTCTAACGCATCAGAATCTTTCCAAGAAGCTGTAGGTATGTCTAGAAATGCTTATGATGAAGCTTTAGCGGCAGGACACTCAGAAGAATCTGCTAATGAAATAGCAGCTAAAGTTGGAGCAGATATATACAAAGGAAACTTTATAAATATAGCACTAGAATTACCTTCTACTCTTGCTCTTATGAAAGGATTTAGAGGTACTAGAAATCTTATTAATAAAACAGCCGCAAGTAAACTAGCTAATCAATCAGTTTCTGGTCTTGTAAAAGAAGTAGGACAAGAGAGTGCAGAAGCTATCTTTAAGAAATCTCCTAATTTCTTTATGAGAAAAGGAGCAGAATTTGGAGTAGAAGCAGTTACAGAAGGTGGACAAGAGATAGTTAATTACATCTCTGGAAAAGAAGCAGAAGGAAGTTACAAAGATGCTATTTTAGGTCAAGAAGCTAAAACTACTTATGCTAGTAGAGTCTTTGATGATTACTTAAAGCAAGGAGACCTTTGGACAGGTGCTTTTATGGGAGCATTAGGAGGTACTATGTTTACTTCTCTAGCTAGTGTAAAAGGTAGAGTTGATAATAAGTTTAGTAAGAATGATAAATCTAGCTCTAGGCAAGATAGAGACCTTAGAAAGCTACAACCTCTTAGACTTATGGATATCGCAGCAATGCGAAATGACAAAGAACTAGGAAGATTAGCAGAAGATAAAATAATCTTTGAAAAAGCTATAGACCACGCAGAAAGTGGTACTATGGGAGAGTTTGAAAAAGAACTTAAAGATATATCTACTTTACCTAAAGAAGACCTAGAGAAATTAGGAATAGATGATGCGAGTAAAGTAGAAGAGATTATAGAAAAAGCTAGGAAAGTAGAAAGAGCTTACGAAGAATCTGTAGATAGAATAGGTGTTAGAGATATTGATAATAACAAAAATAGAGGTATAGATTTTAATAAAGATTTAACTAAGGAGATTTACGGAGAAGAAACAAGTAGAGAACATTACCAAGAACTTGATGCTAGAAAGGTAGAGTTAGAAGGTAAGCTTTCTGAGTTTTTATCCGCTAGGGGCAAAGACGCTGAAGCTCTTACTATACCAATAGCACTTAATAAAGAACTTAATGCTGCAAAAGCTTCTATAGCTCAAATAGAAGAGAGATATGCTCCTTTACTTTCTGGAGATAAAAAAGGAACACAAGCTATAAATAAAAGTCATATAGATTTTACTATCAAGGCTAAGAAAAGAACTATAGCTAAGAAAGAAAAAGATTATAAACAATATCTTAAAGATAATAACTTAGAGAATACTGATGTATCTTTAAAAGAATTTGAAGGTATTGAAGAGTTCGATAAGGCTATAGTCGATTTAGACCAAATTGCTCTAGCTAATACTCTACATAAACAGAAGATTAAACTTCTTTCTACTAAAGAAGGTAGAGCTAAGTGGAGAAAAGCTGAGGAGGAAGATGTAAAAGACGCTAAAGAAGAAGTAACGGATGTTATTGCTAGTACTTCTAACACAAATACTATTGAGGAAGCTAAAGAAAAATTTGAAGAAGCTACAGGAGAGAAATTTGAAGTAGAAGTTAAAGATGAAGTTAATGTAGATAGTATAGAAGAAGGTGGAGGACTTGATTTCGATGATATAAACCTAGATGATGTCAATTTTGATAAAGTAAATCTAGATGGGGTGAATCTGCAGGGAGGATTTGAAGGTACAAAAGAAAAAAAACCTAAGACTGATTCAGAAATTCTACCTCCTCCTACTGTTGATACAGAATCTACCTTTGATTATAGCGATACTTTTGAAATTAGAGGGGATAAACTTGGAGTTAAATATAACAAAGAGAATGAAGTAGATGGAAAAGCACACCTAGTAGATGAACAAGGTAATAAAAAGATTGTAGACTCTTCCAAGCTTAAAGCTTACGGAAGAAGTGGAGGAGATGCTTCTCAAAAAGAGAATATTACTTTAGGTAAATTTAGTACTCTTGAAACTTTTACAAAGAACTTTGATGAAAATACTCTAGAAGCTTTTAGGGAAATACTATCAAAAGAAGACTGGCAAGATAATATACAAATAGTAGCTAATACTAATTATGTAAAACAGAATATTCATCAAAAAGGTAAGACAGTAGGAGAAAGAATTACTCCTGACTCTAAAGGTGTTAAAACTTTACACCTAGACGAAAGGTCTAAAGGTTTAGGTAAAAAGATTTACATCTCTAACACGATGGATATAGACTTGGTTGTAAACATCAAAACTAAAGATGGATGGGTAAAGCTTGGAGATATAGCTAATCCTGACCAATACGTGTACGCAGAATCAGATAGTGAAGTTGCTGTACCTTTAGACTTATCTACGGTTTCTTATGAGATGTTTAAAAATAACTTCTACGTAAATAAGAATGAGCCTACAGAAGCACAGTTTAACCGTATAGCAGAAGACTACAAAAAGCTTAAAGAGTTTCATACCTCTATGATTGCTTTTTATGGTAAAGAAGGTAAGTCAGAAGTAGAAATAAAAGACTTTTTAAACTACTCTGTTGTAGGTAATGACTATGAGTATGCAGAGGGTATAGGTATTAGTTTAGCTAAATACAGTCATGCACAAAGAGAAGGATTTGCTATTATTGATGCTATTAGAAAAGTAGATTTAACTACAGGAGAAAGAGTAACAACTCCTGATACTCCTTTAGAGGGAAGATATATAGCTAGAGTTAAACTTCCTTCTGGGGTTGAAACTTTTATACCTTTACGTCCTACTAAACTTAGTCCTGTAAAGACAAAAGAGTTTCTTACTAAGTTACAAGAGTTAAAAACTCTACTTGGTAAACCTGTAATAAAAGGTTCAGAAGAGTATAATTCTATAATATCAAGAGAAGCTGAATTACTAGATAGTTTAGGTGTATATATTCATCCACAGAAAGTTGGAGAAGAAAATAAAGCTATTACTATAGGTATGAGCTACTCAGAAAGCTCTAAATCTTTCTACTTAAATGCTAGAAATACTAAAGATAGTAGTGATAAAAGAGTAAGTATCACTAAAGCTAAAACTCTACCAGACTTAATAGCTTTACTTAATAAAGAGTTTGGAACTAGTCTTACAGAGAATAGTTTTAAAACTTCTATTGCAGAAGGTCAAAAAGTAGATAAATCTAATTTTACTTCTTTAATCTCAGAGAATATTTATAAGAATTTTAATATTCACTTCTCTCCTAAAGACGCACCCAATGCTGCTCCTGTAACTCCTACTAAAGTTGAAGTTGTAGTAGAAGAGGAAGCACCTTACTATGAGAGTGACTACGAAGGGTTATCTTTCCAACAGCTTGAAGAGAAGAGGGATAAACTCTTTATGGAAGGAGGGGATGAAGCTGAAATAGAATATATACAGAATAAATTAAACGAGTTTACTAAAAGCTCTAACCCTGTTACTGAAAATGAAGCTCCACCAACACAACAACCAACACAAGAAGATACTACTTCTGATGACTACAATCTACCAAACGGAGACCTCTTTAACCTTAGAACAGGAGAAACTAAACTTACCTCAGAGTGGTTAAGTAAACATCTTCCTAATATACCTGTAGAATTAAAAGATTCTCTTTTATCTATAGGAGGAATAGAAGCATCTGGAGCTTTTGTAAAAGGTGTAATACAATTAGCAGAAGTAGGAGAAAAAGGAACAGACTTTCACGAAGGTTTCCACGCAGTATTCAAATCTTACCTTGAAAGAGGAGAAAGAGATAGCTTACTAAAAGAAGAAGAGAGATTATCTGGTGTACCTTCTGAAGGTTCTATAAAAGCTCTAAGGTCTCGTGTACCATCTTACGATAGTCTTACAGATACTCAAATAATAGATATTATACTAGAAGAGAGATTAGCAGATAGGTTTCAAAACTATATGTTAGACAAAACTTCTCCTTCTTTCTTTACTAAGCTATTCTCTACCCTTAAATCTTTTGTAAAATGGGTTACAGGAAATAGAACTAAAGCTGATAGTCTTTTCCGTTTTATTTCTAAAGGTGGATTTAAAGATAGTGCTTTAGTAATGCCCCTAGTGGAGAATGAAGTGCCGAAGTACTCATTACTTGTAGGTCAATCTACAGTTAAGTCAGAAAAGATAATTAAAAGTGTAGCTGGAAATGTAATCAATAAGATTAATTCAGGTGAAACTACAAATGATATATCTACAGAAGAAGGTTTAGAAAAAGAGATAGTAAAGGTAATAGATTACTATAAAGGTCTTTATGACTATAAAGCTTATAGTGAACCTTCTGATAAAGTACTAGCTGCGAAAGAGCAAAGTCCTTACTCTAATACTGAGTCTAGAGAGATTATTATAAAAGAAGTTACTTCTATACTTGGAAAATATACTGTTTCAGAAGTTACAAATGAGCTTGATGAAGCAGAAGCTAGTGAGGAAGGAGAACGTAATTGGGATATTTCTATGTCAGAAGTAGGAGGTAGCGATAATGTTTCTAAAGAAATGAAACTGTTTATTGCTCTTACTACATATAAAGGTACTGATTCTTTAGGTAATACTATAGAACAAGCAGTAGACTTCGAGAAGACTTTTGGTACACTACAGAGAGCTCTTGCAAGTAAGGATAGAGCTGATCAATTAGATTTACTTTCTCATCTCTCTGAAGATAATAATCAAATAGGAGCAGTATACACTAAACTTAAAAGTCTTATTCCTTCTTTTGGAGAAAATGCTGTTACTATGACTGTAAACGAGAGGTCTTTATATAATAAATTCTTCTCTACTTTTGAGCTAGAACACGTAAACTTTATACAGGTACTCTTAGATTTACAGAATAAAAGTGTAAGGTATTTCTCATCTAATCAGAATGATACTAAAAACATACTACTTAACGACTGGGAAAAGGCGTATGTTGACTTTAGTGAAGTATCTAAAGATAAAGTAAAAAAACTAAATGAAGGAGAAGATGCTTTTATTAGATTAGATAGTGCTAAAGGTAAAACAGATAAAGACGTAGAAGCTATTACTTATACAGAAGCTATAAGAGATATTCAGACTTCTATGAAATCTATAGGAGTAGATTTATCTTCTTCTTACCTTAGATATGTGTTAGAAAGAGAAGATACAGGGGATGTTTATAAGTTCTCAGGAGAGGATATCGCACAAATTAGAGAAGCTGTAAAGAGAGGAGAGAATCCTTTTGGAGGAGAAAATGGAGAAGGAAATAGAGGAAGATTACTTAAAATAGCAGACGCAGATTCTCTATTTAGAGATGATTTATTTACTTCTACTTCTCAAGATTCTGAAGGTAAGACTAGACATAGTTTTCTACTTCCTAGTTATATGGCTAGAAAGTTTAGAGAGCTTAAAAAAGATTTACAAAATTCAACTGAACTAGAAAAACTAAAGAAAGAAGGTACTATAGATAGCTACAATCCTCTTCTTCAAGGTGAAAATTCTTCTATCTCAGAACTATTCTCTCATTCTGCTATTGCAATGACTGGAGGAATAAGAGAAGAGCAAAGAAATACACAAGAAGATACAGATGAAAATGCAAGACAAAAAGAAGGTATGGAGTTTAAGAATCTTACTCCTTTTGACTATCTTCTAAAAGAACACGGATTGTATAACTCTATAGTAAAAGAAACAAGACTATCTAAAACAGGCAAGAAAATAAATACAGGTAGAGAGCTTGTTTACTATACTCTAGATACTAAGGAATCTAAGTCTAGTTCTTTCTCTCACTTACTAGAAAGAAAGGATACTTGGGTAGATGAGACAGGAGAAATTACAAGTGAAACTGTAGAGTTTGTAATATCTACTATGTTTCAGCAAGAGTACAAAAGACTAAAAGGTGATTTTGGAACTGACTTTAAAAATCATACTTTTCTTACTCTTCCTTTCTTAAATACTCCTAAAGTATACGAGGCTTTAGGACTTACGCCTAATGGGAAAAAACCTAACACCTATACTCCTGTAGAAGAGGGAGTATACAAACCTTTGATTGAAGAGGAAGTTAAAAAAGGTCTTCAGAAGATGGTAGCAGACTATAAAGCTCTCCTAACTAGTCAAGGAGTTCTTAATGCTAGAGAATCTTTACAACATAAAGCATCTAAACTCCCTATGAAATTTGATACTAAAGAGGGATTAGATAATTACTTAGGTAACTATATGATGAACTTTTTAGTTAACAGTGTAGGAATGTCTCAGCTTATGTACGGAGACGGAGCTAAACTTAAAGATTCAGTTGACATTGTAAAAC
>Ga0255048_10002307_pt1 | contig 12291 bp, 17 predicted proteins | sample JV7_2_2_MG_FD_183619 | JGI IMG/M metagenome (GOLD analysis project Ga0255048, IMG submission 183619) | Seawater microbial communities from Jervis Inlet, British Columbia, Canada - JV7_2_2 | ecosystem: Environmental > Aquatic > Marine > Inlet | place: Canada: British Columbia | collected 2016-10-06
TTGTTGCGCCTGGTTTAAAACCAACTCGCCAGAATTTACACGCGCTAATATTTTATCTCCAAAAAAAGAAGAACCACCAACTACACCACCATCTGCAAAAGCAGGTAAATTACCACCACCTCCAAAATTAGATGCTAAACCTTTTAACAAACTACCTACCACTACCAAACCAACACCAGCCGCTATAGCAGCCAAAGGATTTGTAAAAGATAGTTTTACAGCCTTCATTGTAATACCTATTTTTATAGCTGCTTTTCCTAACTGTGTAGCTAAATCTCCTAGGGTAGATAAAAGCAAACCACCTACCGCACCAAAACCAATATTACCCTGCGCTATACCAGCTATAACATTAGCAAAACCATCAATAAAACTATTACCAATGTTTTGTAATATACCTGAAGAAGCATCTTGAAAATCTAACAACCTAGATTGAAATGCGATTAAATTTGCATCTATTATTTCATTCTCAACGGGCAAAGATTCTGAAATACCAGCTAAAGGTGATGTTGTTAAAACTGTACCACCTTGCGCTAAACCCGTTGTGTTTAAAGCAGATACTTGTTTACGACCTGTTAACCCTTGTTTTTTAGCTTTTTCAATTGCGTTGGTTATTGCTGAAGCATCTACATTTTCTTCTAAAAAAGCTATTTTTTTTCGTTGTGTAACATTATCAATAGCATCGTTAAAATTTTTATCAATACCATTAGTTAAATTTTTCCAGTCGTTACTAATATTATCTGTAAAAGTTGAAAAATTACTAAAACCCTCTGAACTTGCTTTTTTAATGATAGCTGGCAACTCTGAAATATTACCAGTAAGCACTGCTTTAAAAACACTTCCTATAGTTTTAAAACCAGTTACAAAATTATCTACAAAACCTTGAATGATGCTTTTAAGGGCTTCAAAAGCAAATTTACCTATCTCAAAAAGGTTTTTAAATTGCTGCACAACCAACTCAACTGCAGTTCTAAAAAGAGTGCTTTCATTATATAAATCAATAAAATAGTTTGCTATATTTATTAAGGTTTGTTTTATAGGTGCCCAATTTTTATAAATTACAACACCAACCGCTGTTAAACCGGCTACTATTAACCCTATTGGCCCCGTAAGTAATGCTAAACCTGTACCAATTGCCGGTAATATAGTTCCTGCCAATGCTAATAATGGACCAATAGCAGCGGCAACACCACCGAGTATTACGATCCATTTTTTGGTTTCTGGAGATAGCGATTGAAATCTTTGCAAAATACCATTTAAGCTTTCAAATAAAGGGGTTATATATGGAATAATAATATCTCCAATAGATGCAAAAGCTTGTTGAATATTATCGCGCAAGGTACTCATCCTACCACTAAAAGTATTTGCTTGTCGCTCTATGCTTCCTGCAAAATTAGTATTACCTATGTTTTGTAAGTATTACGAAATTTCTTCCGAATTTTTTTTAACAGTAGTTGTTACTCCTTGAAACGTAAAAGAAACATTATCGCCTTGCGATTTTGCTTTAATACCAAACTCTTTTAAACGCTCGAACTCACCTACTGCAGCATCAGCTACAGCTTCAATCATTTGGTCTAAACTTTTACCTAATGCGCTTGCTGTATTACCATAACTTGTTAGTGATGCTATTGATGGATCTAAACCTAAGTTTTTTAATTTTATAAAAGCACTTGCAACTTCTTCCATTTGAAATGGGGTTGTAGCTGCAAATTCTTTTATTTGAGCAAAAGCAGAAGATGAAGATGCCGAATTACCTTGAAAAACCGTATCTAAAGAAGTTTTAAGAGTTTCCATATCAGCAGCAGCACTTATAGCTTGCGCACCTATACCCAATAAAGGCAATGTTACACCAATACTTAAACCTGCACCAATTTTTTGCATACCAGCACCTACTTTAGTTAACTGCCTATTAGCGTTATCCATTTGGGTGCTAAAGCTTTTTAAATCGGCTTTAAATAGAATATTTATTTGACTTAAACTTGCCCTTCAGTTTTGGTTTTAGGATTAATACTTTATCTTTACTTTTATGATTGAATGGTATTACATTCCTGCTTTTATTATTATTGGTTTTTTAGGATTTGTTTTTAACGACTACATCCGTAAGAACCGTTTTAAGTAGCGTTGGTAGGATTCGAACCTACGACCTCGAGAAAAGGATTCTCGCGAGCTAACCAAACTGCTCTACAACGCGATTTTATTTTTTTTATCTAAGGCATCAAATTCGGCTTTAAGTTGCTCTTGTGTTTTTTTAGGTTGTTTTAAATCTTTTTTCTCCCAATCAAAAGGATACCATTTTTCTACGGTTAAATTTTTATCTTTAGATTCAAAATTAAAAGCTGATGTAAAAGCTATTAATCTTATTTGTGTCCATTTTTCTCGTTTTTTGGTTTCATAACCTCTGGTTATATTATCTAATTGCCGCCAATCTAAAGAATCAAAAGTTTTAATAGTTAACCCAATTTCTCCACAAACAAAGGCTTCTAAATCATCGAACGTTAGCGAAGTATTATTTACTCCGCTTGGTTCGACTTTCCCACAGCTTGGGTATCTTCTTCTGTATTTGGTTGTGCGCCTTTAAAAACATCAAACATAGGTTGCAATATAGATTCGCCATTTATGTTTAAATGATCTACAATATCATCCGGATCTATGTTAATAGATTTTTTACTTGCTGCACGAATGGCACTTAAAATAAATACACCAATAACTTCTTGACTTTCTAAAGTGCCAGCATCTATAACCGCAATCTTTTTTTGAAAGTCTGCTATAAGTTTGAGTTTATAATGATTCATAAACTCCCTCTGAAACTTAATTCCAAATCTAAATGGATATTCTTTATTAAATAAAATAATACTTTTTGCTGTGGTACTCATTTTTTTATTCTTTTATATTAAGCTACTCTAGCTACTGTTAAATCTCCATTACCCTTAAAGCTAAAACTACAAGTTACGTACTCATCGTTTGTTGCATTGGTATTAAATGATTCGATATAAGCATTACCACTGTAAACAACATCACCAGAAACACCTGTAGTTAGAGTAACTGCCACTTCTGTTTTGTTTATCGCCAGGGTTGATAATGTAAATAAATCTTCTTGGGTAGTACCATCGTTATCATATAATGCTTCTACTGGAATATTCCAAGATGAAGAACCAGGTGATACTAATTTACCAGAAGTATCTTTTGATGCTACTTCTTTAAAGTCTGTTTGGAATGATAAATCTGCAGATACTTCGTGAAATATCTCTTTACCACCCACTGTAATACGCATATTTACGCCTTCTTTTAATGCCATGATTTCTTATTTTTTTATGTTAAATGTTTGTTCTATGTAAAATTCGTCTTGATCGTTAAATACAGGCTTCCCACCTTGTATTAAATAAATATTATTACTTGCCTTAATAGCATCTGTTACTTTATCTGCTATTGCTATCGCTTTATTATAAGTTGAAGCAAAAGCGTTTATTACTACTGTAAACTCATAAATACCATCTTTACTAGGTTTTGTTTCATAACTTGTATAATAATTTATAAAAGAATCTCCTTCATTTGGTGTTGCAATTAATGGGTAAATACTATCTGGTCCATGAGATAACAATGTAGTAAGAGGTGTGTGTAATGCTAAATCTGCATAAACCAATTCTGATATTTGTAACCACTTACTCATTTGCTTAATCTGTTTATTTGTTTTTGCACGTATGCTGATACTTTAGCTTCTGCATCGGCTGTTACTTTTCCTTTTGTTTGTTTGTAAGCTCTATTCATAAAAGGATTTGGTTTTTGATTTATGGTTCCACCCTCTACAAAAGCACCATACCAACCATCATGTTTCCCTTTTACCCTAGGTCCTACAACTAACACTGCATCAACTTTATTACGTTTAGCTACTATTTTGCCAATTGATTTTTTTAAGTTTCCCGGCTGTATTAATTTCCTGGTACGTTTACCACTTTGTAAATGTGGTTTTTTACTTACCGGAACTGTACCTCTTGCTGCTTTAACCGTTGGTTCTGCTACTACACGTAATACCTTTAAAAGTTCTGAACGTTTTACCTTATCTGGTAACTGCTTTATTTTTGCTCGTAATAGATTAAAACCTTGTATTTCTATTAAGTCTTTTGCCATTACTCGCGTTTACTACATTTTAATTGGATGTATTCTTTATGTCCTACATACCCTACACTATAAATATTATAAGTTTCACCTAAATGATTTATATATAAATCCTGTATTTGTTTTAACACCAAAGCCGGATTATACTTTATAGTGTATCGCCTAACATTTAAGGCTAAAATTTTACCATCTTCTTCTTCATTACCACTTACATCTTCAACTTTTGCCCATACTTCATTAAACAGTATTTCTTGATATGTTTTTTCACCGGTACTACTATTAGTGCGTTGGCGTTCTATAATCCGAATACGTTGGTTTAACTGCCCTGTATAAACTTTTATATTTGCCATTTAACAAATTACGGTTTTGTTTTTAAATTGTTTTACGATAATATTTATAAGGCTCTAACTTTATTTTAGCTGCAGTTAAATAACCTTTACTTTCCATATTATTACGTATGTTATAGTTTTCGTGCATTAAAAGTTTAATACCTTGCAATAAACCTTTTGGCACTTTATTTTCTGGATAACCTACAGTAACCTCAAAAGCTACCGCATCTGTTTTGGTTTCAATTAATTCTGGTAAATCTGAAATATCTTCTATGTTTTTATAATGAATTACAGTTGCATATTTATCTACTGGTAACAATTCTAAAAAGTCTGATAAATCAGTTATTTCTTCTACTTCATTAGTTGCAGCTACATCTTGTAAAATAATAGTTTCTGAAGCGGTTTTATAAGTTAGTTTTGAAACTTCTGTTATAATTTGCTCTCTAAATTCAAAATCTTGATCTAACCATTTATTACTTTTTACTATGTATTTTCGCTGGCGTATATTTGTGCTGGTATAACTTTCTGCTTCATCAATAGCTGCTTCAATACAATCTAAAATTATATCATCATCAAAAGTGCCTAAATCTTCCATTTTAAGCTGCTTTTTTGCTGCTTCTAACGATAATATTTCTGGGGATGTATGTGCTACTGGAATATAAAAGTCCATGTTTCTATTTTACAAATTCTGCATAATGCGATTCTACTAACTCTTTAGCTATAAGCTCATCAAATTCTGCTTCATCACCTATACTATATCCTAAGTTAAAACTACCTGTTGGTGATAACAGAAATTTAATTTTAAGTGTTTTAGGTGTTTTTACAGTTTGTTTTTTTGCCATCGTTTTTGTTTTAAAAAAAAAGGGGGTTTGGCTTTCAACTCAAAACCCCTTTTTACAATTAACCAACCAAACTAATTATTAAACTATGAAATCTTTAGATACTGCAAAGCCTGCGCCTTGACGTATCAATATATCTAAGAACTGGTTTACTGTAATTTCAATTAAACCAGCTTTCTTTTGAGTGATATTATCTACTACCATATCATAGAATCCCCACTCACCAATTAAGACATTAGAGAAATCTCCGAAAATAGCAGCATGTAAATTTGTACCAGAACCTTTTGTTAAGTTTCCAGGAACCATTGTATTTGCAGTTGCAGCATAGCTATTAATTGTACCATCTGCAGCCATTAGGTAATTCCAGTTACCAGAACCTGCATGTGTGGTTTGTTTTAAGAAACCTTTTAAACCTGGTGTGATTAAATAATTCATATTTGCACCACCAGCGTTAGCAGCTAATACAGCAGTTTCCATTTCTACAAGTTGTGCCCAAGTTGGTGCAATACCATTAGTAGCACCTGTTAAAACATAAACATCTGAATTGTTTAATATACCTTCTGGTTGCCCTGAAGCACCAGATCCATTTATTACAGCTGTATCAATAGCTATTTCAGTGATTTTTTTAATATCTGCAGCAGTTAAAGCTTCTAAATCTGGTGTAGATTGTAGGATATTTTGTAAAGAAATTGGCACTGTAGCTGATAATCTTTTAGGGCTCATAGTTTTTGTACCATAAGCAGTTTTAGAAGGGCTTACAGTAGCAATTTCAGTTTCCCAAGTAGCAGCAATACCACCACCATTAGTAACCATTTTAATATCTCCTGTTAAACCTCTCATGTATCTAGCACCTAAACGCTCTGCAACCGGCATTGGTCTTAACGCATCAATAATACCACCATAGTTAGTATCTACTAAATTAGCACCATAGTTACCAGAATCTTGTGATACTGTTTGCCCTGCTGCTCTTTTTTCTTTGTTTGCACCGTTTGGCACAGCAATACCTTCTATAGCTACACCAGCGTTACGCGCTTCTTTTAGCATTTCTTGGTGATATTCTAACTCTACACCTTCTAGATTACCATTTGGTAATTGTGAGCGTAATGCTTTATGCAAAGAGTATGATGCAACCATTTTTTGTTGCTCTCTTTTTTCTGAAGTACCTAAGCTTTCGCCAGATAAGGAAGCTATACGTAATTCTGCAGCTTCATCAGCTACTGCGTTACGTATTTGATTATCTAAATCTTCAATTTCTGAAGTTAGGGTGTTGAATTTTGAGCGTTCTTCAGTAGAAAACTCTTTAGTTTCAGAAGCCTTACGTACTTCTAACATTGTTTTTTGAGCTTCGATTTTCTCTGTTTTCGCTGCTCTTAATTCATCAGATTTTTTCATTTTATTTGTTTTTATTTATTAGGAATTGAGCTTCATAAACATCGAGTGTTTCTGCTCGGTTTTCATTAATTATAATGGCTCGTTTTACTTCAATTTCGTTGGTTTTAAAAGCATCTAAACTGCGTTTCGCTACGCTTGTATCTTGGTACGCTGGATAGGTTACTGGCGATACATCGTAAAGGCGTTTTAGTTTTGTTATTTGGCGTAATGGTAGTTCCCCATCACGCTCAATCCAATTTTGTTCATCTATAGAAAAACCAAATGAAGATTGTGATACGTTGCCTAAGCGTATGTTTTCTTCTAAGTCTTTTGCATACGATACGTTTGGTGTTTCGTAACGGTATTTTAAACCAGTTTCATCTACAGATAGTTTTAAAGTTCCTGTACCGTTTACAGATCGTGCTAATACCATATCTGGGTTGTGGTTAAAAAGGCATCTAACATCATCGTTTAAAACACCATCTAAAGCACCTGGTAATATTTCTTCACGAAACCAATCGCCTATACTGGTTGTTTTATTAAATTTTAACGCATAACCTTCTATTCCTGAATTTGCATCTGCGCTTCCTTCTGCACGCTCTTGTATTGCTACTGGTGCTTCAACAAAACGACGTTCTGCACCATCAATTTTTAGTATATAATCTTTTTCTTCAGCCATTTTATTGTTGTGTATTAATTTCTTTTATTTTAGCATCTATTTGCTCTAAAGTTTGGGTGTTTACAGGTGTAAGCGGCTCATCTAAACCTGTTATATTATTTCTATCTAATAATTGACGTACTTCATTACGTGTTAAAACCCCTGCAAAAATTAGTTTACTCCAATAATCTGCTTGTGAAACTTTATCGGCACTTAAAAGCGATTCTGTATTATATTTTGTGTAGATGCGTTTAGCTTTTTCGGATGTAGAAAATAACTTTCGATCGCATTCTTGCTGGAACTTTATAGCCCAAGGTAATATAGAATCGCTTACGTGCTGACGTTCTAAACTTTCTGAAATTGAGTTATTTATATCTTTATTGTTTTTTAGTTTTTGAGGGCTTATGTTTAAAAACCTTGCAACCTCATTAATACCATGTTCTGATGCTAAAAGGAATTGCGCTTCTTGTGGGGTTATTTTTAAGTGCTCAAATTTTGAAGCTTCATCTATAACCGGTACGGTCCATTTAGATTTTTGCGCAAACATTTCTGATAAGGCTTTACTGTAACGTGCTTTTGCATCTGGATCCATACTTTTAGAGGTGGTTAATACACCTGTACCAACACCTTTACCATCATAATATTCGCTTGCAAATTCTTGGGATGCTAAACTTACACCTAAGCTTTTTGCTGCGTGTGTAACTACTCCAACACCTACTAAACCATTAAATGAAAACCCTGGAACATGCAACACATCATCAGCCGGATAAACAATACCATCTATTTTATAGAATAATTTTTCTGAAGATTTTAATACTTCTACCGGGGTTTTATCTTGGTTTACATATTGTAATGCTTTTGGTTTTGCTGTTATAGTATTACGTTCTATAATCGCATAAGCGTTACCTTTTAAAATAGCATCTTGAAGCATCATTGTATCATAAACAAAAGCTGTCATGTACTGGTTTGGCTCTTTATCTATTAAATGTTTAACCGGATGGTTGGATAAGGCTTCTCGACCTTTACCATCTAAAGTTTTTTGATATACGCCTTTAGGTAGTTTTGCATAATCGTTACAGATTATGGTAATGCCATTATAAAAAGCAGATAATGTTAATACATTATCTTTATTCGCACTGGTGCCAATACCTTTTAATCCTAATAAGGATTGAAATATATTAACACCACCCGTTACATTTTGGGCGTTTCTTTTTATAAATAATGGTTGCGCTAAGGCTTGCGTTATCATATCTGTACGTAATGAATTGTACAAATATGAAGCGGTTTAAGGGGTTATTTGTGCCTTTTTGGGGCATTTAATCGATTTTAATTTTTATTTATAAAATATTTTACTAATAAAAATCCGATTATAAATTGTATTACTATAGCTATATAAATAATTATTTCCCTTACAATTTGTTTTTGCACAATTTGTAGATCTAGAAGCAAGGAAGTTGCAAACATTAAAAATAAGGTGATTATAATAGTTATTAATAATTTTATATCTGTGTTCATTTTTTTGGTTTTAGATAGGTTGTTACTTGTTTTCTGAAGCTATTATAATCTGAATATTTATACTCACTAAATATTGAGAAATGTAATTCATTTACTGCATAAAAACAATCTGTTTGTGTTTTGAAATTAGGTAAATTGTTAAAATAAAATTCAAAAAAACCTATTCTGGTGCCTAGTTTTTTTGCTAATTGTAGTTTTTCATTAGCTTGCTTGGTTTCATAATTGCGAGCAAGTTTTAATTGTTTTTCATGGTTACTCATAGGAAAATAATTTTTATGATGGTTTTTATTTACTTAAACGGGCAAATTTCGTTGTTTGGGATTTTTTCAATCATTGCGTTTAAGTCTTTACGTTTATAATATTTGCCATTAATAAAAAAACCTCTTTGATTATAAGTTAATAATCTAGATTTTTTACAGTCTATTATTTTTTTATCTTTTGTGATTTTTAAGTGCGGATATTCTTTAAAACGCCAAATAACTTTAAATGTTAAATTTACTTGTTCCATGTTGATTTATAGTTTATTAGTTGATTTATTAGTGAATATATAGACTTGTTAGCCACAATTAAAATTTATTACAGCTTCTAGTATTTTAATACGTTTTTCACATTGTTTATAATCTCTGTTATTCTTGCAATTTTCTTTTTGCGTTTCTAGTTTTTTGAGTTCTTCCATTATTTCGTTTGCATCTTTATTGTTTATTGCTGTGCAAATTTCTTCGTGCAAATAAAGGAGGTTGTTTAAGTTCAGTTTAAAAATAAATTCGTGTTTCATATCCATAAATTTTAACAGATGGCTAACACTGTGTAAAAACAAAAGCTTTTAAGTGCTTTGCTATTGTTGGGTTAATATTTGTTTAATTTTGTTCTAATTTCTAAACTATTAGTTTAGTTATACGCTTCAATTTTTACACGTTCACGTTGTGGTAAACTTTTATTTTCAAAGGGTATAAATTCGGGTTTTGAGGCTTATTCTAAACTGGTTGGTTTAGTCCTTTTAAATATTTCTGAATAATCCGCATCTTCACCGCCACACCACCAACTTTTAACATTATCTATAGTTGTATCTTCTAACCAGCAACTTCTCCAATCTTTAGTCCAAACACTTCTTTTACCTACCCATTCATCATTTATTAGTTTCCATACAATATTATTTTTATCCAAAAAAGAACATTTACCACCTAGTGATTTACTTATTACTTCCCCAATAACATTAGAGCAATTATTATAATCCATAAGTTTATTTTTAATTAATCACATCCCTAAGTAATTCCAAAAGTAATTTCTTTTGTAGGATCATTATATTGGGATTTATCAGTTACATCTTCTGGTGTTAATTGTTCTCCTAAAGCCATAATACTTGCTATAATACCATCTACTCGTTTTTTACCTTGATGACTTTTACCTTTATGAACTTTTATATTTTCGTTTGCATCTTCTATTTTCACACAACCGGATAGCATCCAAATTAATACTGGATTTCCATCGTGTTTTAATGTTTCATCATATACTAATTTTTCGAATTGTTTTGTTGGATAACTTATAACACCAATTGACTGACTGAAAAACGATGTTTCTATTCCTGTTTCTGCTATTTGATTACGTATATCTTCTGCATTCCATTGATCAAAGGCTACTATTTTAGTGTTGTATTTATAATAGTTTTGGTAAGTGTTTGTTTTAATAGCAGAATAATCTACTGTGTTTCCTGGTGTTGCTATTATTAAACCTGTATCTGCCCAATAACGGTATGGAACTCTATCTTCTTTACTTCTTTTATCTATGGTTGCTAATGGGCAAAAGAAATATGGCATAATGTAACGATTGCCTTCTGTATCTGGATATGTAAGCCATACTTGTGCTGTTAAATCTGTGGTGGTACTTAAATCTGTTGCTGCTGTACTTCCAAATTCTTTAGCTTTTTCTATAAATAGTGCTTCATAATCTGATACTGTTACGGTGTTTTTTATCCATGTTTCTGTAGGTATCCAAATTTCTGGTGCATCTACCCACATATTTAAGTGTTTGGTTTTAAAGTTTGGTGCTTTACTTGGTTGGTTTTTGGCTTTGTTGTATTCTTTTCTTAAAAAATCTAATGATACTGTTACTCCTAAATTTGGATTTGCTTTACACCATACGGTTTCATCTTCCCAATCATCATCTTCATCTAAATCGTGTATCATTATAAAAAAGTGATCATCTTCTAAAAGGCCATCTAAAATATTTATACAGCTATCTTCAAAGTTTTTGCATACTCCTGATATGTTTGTTCCTGCAGTTGTAATAGTATATACTAATGGTTGTTTACGTGATGCCATTGAACTCTCTAGGTTTTCTTTTACACCATCTGAAGCATGAGCATGATATTCATCTATTATTGAAAGTGAACTATTTATCCCGTCTTGTGTTTTACTATCACCACCTAAAGGCTTCATAGAAGAACTACTTGGTAAAAATTTAATTTCACGTTGTAATACTTGAAATCCTAATTTTTGAAGTGTTGTTGATTTTTTAATAAATTCGCAAGCTTGATTAAAACAAATTTTAGCTTGTTCTTCTTTAGTTGCACCAACATAACATTCTGCACCTGGTTCTAATTCAAAAGAAATATGATCTAAACCTAAACCAGCCATAACAGCAGTTTTTCCATTCTTTTTACCAACCTTTTCATAAACATTATTTATTCTACGTATTGGTCCACCTTGTTTATTTTGCATCCACGCAAAAACGTTGTAAATTGTAAATTGTTGAAATGGTGCTAATTTAAATTGAGTTCCTGCAGATTTTCCTTTTGTATGTTCTAATAAGGTTTCAAAAAAATTAATTTTCATCATTCCTTTTGTATGGTCTAGATAAAACCCTTTTTCATCGGCTTCATCTATCCATTTATAAAAACGTTGTACTGCTTGCATGATACGTTTACCCACAACTATATTTCCATTTAGCACATCTTGTGCATATTGAAATGGTACTGATTGTTTTTGCTGTGGTGTAATTTTCATTTTATTGCGCTAATTTTTGTACTAAGTTTTCGAATAATGAAAGTTGTGTATTATCTGAAGTTTCTGTTTTAATTTTTTGGCGATCACGAATTGATAAACCAAAATGTGCAGATACATCTTCTAAGTGTTTATCTGCTTTTTCAATTATAGAAACATGGCCAGTTATATTTGTTGCACCGCTTGGAAACTTTTGTACTAACCCTTTGTATCCTTGATCTGATATTTCACTATAAGCTTGACATCTGGCATCCATCCAAAAAGCAGCTTTTTGTAAATGGGTTAAATCTAGTAATGACACCTGTCTTGTTTGTATGAATTCCTTACCAAACCAATACCACCATTTTTTTTGGGAGGCACTTAAATTAAACTCCTTTTTTGGAGAAGGAAGTTTAGAAAGTATATCGTATAGTTTTTTTTCTTCCGCAGTTACTATTGGACCGTTAGCCTTATGTACTACATTTAATTTA
>Ga0255048_10002309_pt1 | contig 12285 bp, 10 predicted proteins | sample JV7_2_2_MG_FD_183619 | JGI IMG/M metagenome (GOLD analysis project Ga0255048, IMG submission 183619) | Seawater microbial communities from Jervis Inlet, British Columbia, Canada - JV7_2_2 | ecosystem: Environmental > Aquatic > Marine > Inlet | place: Canada: British Columbia | collected 2016-10-06
TTGAGTGCCCCAGCCGCCTGCGGGAGTACCTGTTCCACTTCTCGTCCCGGGGCGGCATGGATATCGAGGGGCTCGGCTACCAGACCGTTGATCTCCTCATGCGGAACGGGCTGATCGGCGACCCGGCCGACATTTTCACCCTTGATGCCGACACCCTTCTGAGCTTCGAGGGATGGGGTGACGTGTCGGTCAGCAACCTCCTCGCCGAGATCGATGCGGCCCGCGACCGGCCGCTGGCCAGACTGCTGACCGCCCTCGGCATCCTGCTGGTGGGACCGACCGTGGCCAAGACGCTGACCAGGCGCTTTCCGTCCATCGACCGTCTGTTGGCCGCCAGCACCGAAGATCTGGAGTCCATCGACGGCATCGGGCCCGAGATCGTCGCCTCGTTGCAGTCGTGGGGTAGTGACCCCGAGACGACGGCCCTGATTGAGAAGCTGCGGGCGGCCGGCGTAAGGCTGGAGGATCCCGAGCCCGAGGGCGGCGTCGACGACTCGCTGGTTGGGATCACACTGGTCATCACCGGGACCCTGGAAGGATTCAGCAGGGACGGGGCCAAGACCGTTGCCGAAAACAAGGGCGCCAGGGTCACCGGCTCGGTCTCGAAGAACACCAGCGCCCTGGTGGCAGGCTCAAACGCCGGCTCCAAGCTGGCCAGGGCAACGGAGCTGGGGGTTCCCGTGCTCGACGAGAAGGGGTTCGAGAAGCTGCTGGCAGAGGGCCCGGAGGCGCTGCCGGCATGATGACAGTGCCCGCGTCGGTGCACCACGTCGTTTTCGACTACGGCGGCACACTTGCCGACCTCGTCTTCCCTTTCACAGTCTTCCGTCGCTTCTCGCCCACCACCACTCTCGGCTCCGGTGAGATCAACCCGCCCCATTTTCTCCAGCGCCAGGCCCGCAAGCTTGGCTATCCGATCGCGGCCCGGCTCTTTCGGCCTTTTGCCGGTTTGCACGAGGTCCTGGCCGAGCTACGCCATCGCGGCTACCGGCTGCACGTGTTGTCCAACAACAGCTCGATTCTCCCGCTCCAGTTGAAGCTCATCGACACAACCGGCTATTTCGACACGGTGTCCTGGTCCGAGGAAATGGGGGTCGAGAAGCCCGATCCCCGTATCTTCTTGCTGGCACTGGAACGGATCGGGGCCGGCGCCGATCAGGTCGTGTATGTCGGTGACAGCTATGAGGCGGACGTCCTGGGGGCGGAGGGGGCCGGCGTTCTCCCGATTCACGCCGATCACCGCCGGCGTCGGCCAGACGGCACCCAGCTGCGGGTGGAATCCCTGTTCGGACTGCTCGACCTGCTGCCGCCTCGCTAGGTCCCGGCCAGGTCGCCCAGGAATTCGAGCAGGAGGCGGTTGACGGCGGCGGGCTGTTCCTGTTGAGTCCAGTGTCCGCAGGCGGGCACGACTTCGACTCGCAGGTCGGCCACCCACTGCTCCATCCCCTCCATGAGCGACACGGGAAGCACCGGGTCCGAGTCGGCCGCCACCACCATCGTCGGCACCGTAACCGGAGCGTTGACTAGATGGGCGGTGGCCCGGTGGTTGCTATCGATATTGCGGTAGTAGTTGGCGGGGCCGGTGATCGATCCTGCCACGAACGCGTCCAGAAACACCTGGAAATCCGGCTCCGGTAGAAAGGTCGGATCTGCGGCCGCCCCCTGGTACATGCGGGTGAGCCGGCCGGTCGGATCGGAGGAGAACCAGGCCTCGGCCACTCCCGGTTCCTGCAGCATCAGCACATAGCCGAAGCGGTCGCTGAGGTGCTCCCGGATGTAGTCGGTGGTCGGAAACCCGGCGCACCAGCCGCGGTAGGGGACATTGAGAGACACGAGCCTCTCAACCCGGTCTGGATGGAGGAGCGCTGCGGTCCAGGCGATGATGGCTCCCCAGTCGTGGCCCACCAGCGCCGCCCGCTCGAGACCGAGGCTGTCGAGCAGGCCGATCACATCCTCGACCAGAGTGAACAGCCCGTAGGCCTCAATCTCTTCGGGCCGGTCCGAGGCTCCGTATCCGCGCAGATCGGGGGCGATGGCGTGGAACCCGGCATCGGCCAGGGCGGGCAGCTGATGACGCCACGAGTGCGCCAGCTCGGGGAACCCGTGCAGCAGCACGACAGGGAAGCCATCGCCCCGCTCGGTGATCGCCAGCTCGATCCCATTGGTGGCGATGTGCTTGCTCATGCCGGCTCCTCCAGTCCAAGCGCCGGCTCGGCTGCCTCAAGGGTTTGGCCGCCCGCCAGCACCGGCGCAAACTTCTCGCCCACTTCCGCCAGCCGGGCCCAGATGGTCTCGATCGTGAACAAGTCCGGTGTCAACTCTTCCACTTCAGACCACTTCAGGGGGGTGGATACCGGTGCTCCCGGCAGCGGCCTGACCGCGTAGACCGAGGCGATGGTCTTGCCGCCGACATTCTGATTGTGGTCGATGAAGACCTTGCCGGCCCGGGCCGCGATGTCCCATTCCATCGTGACGTTTACCGGGTCGGCTGCCACGATCAGGCGTCCGACGGTTTCGACGAACCGGCGGACCCGCCGGTAAGAGTGAACGGGTTCGAGGGGAACATAGATGTGAATACCGGTGGCGCCCGAGGTCTTGGGGTATCCCCGCAGTCCCAGGTTGTCGAGCGCAACCTTGATATGGAGAGCGGTGTCCACCACCTGCCCCCAGTTGGCGCCCTCAGCCGGGTCTAGATCAAAGATGGCGAAGTCGGGCCGATCCACACTGGCGGTGCGCGATAGCCAAGGGTGGATCTCGATGCAGCCCATGTTGGCAAACCACATGAGGGACGGCCGGTCGGGGGCGGTGCAGAACTCAATCGATCCGCCCCTGACCTCGGAGTGGATGGGGGCCACCGGCATCCACTCCGGTTTGTGGGAGGGCGCCTGTTTCTCGTAGAAGAAGTCGCCGTCGGCGCCGTCGGGAAAGCGGGCCATCACGATGGCCCGGTCGGCCAGGTGGGGGAGCAGGTAGGGGGCAATCGAGGCGTAGTACTGGACCAGGTCGCCCTTGGTGTATCCGTCGGAGAAGAACGGCTTGTCGGGATTGGAGATTCGGAGCGGCCTGCGCAGGCCGAGGGCCTGGAAGCTGCCGGTTTCCGGCACGATCTGGCGCGGATCGGGGAATTCCACCAATCCGCTGGCCAGCGGGCGGGCTCCGGGGACGGGCGCCCCGGCGGTGGCGACGGCGCTCAGCACATCCTTCCAGACTGCCTGGTGGCTGGAGTGGTCGCGCGACTCGGAAACGATCGTGAGGTCGACGTTCATCTCGGTGGCGGCCTGAACCACCGGCTCAACCGGGTTCGAGCCCTCGCCGTAGCGGACATGACGTATCTCGCCGCCGGGCCCGAATGCGTTATGGCTGTAGTGGGTGTGCAGCGGCTCCAGTTTCCAGGCTGGGAATTGATCGAACAGGAACTGGTAGACAGAACGCACAGCTTCGAGGTCGGTCAGGCGGCCGTCGGTAGTGGCATGCAGGTGTGCCCAGTCCACCACCGGCTTCACCCAGGGGAACCCCGCCGCCAGCAGCGAAATATCCCCCAACGTTCCGAAGGCATTGGTGGTGCCTGTTGTCTCCAACCCCAGATTGACCCCCAGATCCCGGACCTTCGGCTCAATGCCCTCAAGCGCCTCGGTGGCGGTGGCCAGGAGTTGGGCGGAGGTCCGTTCCCGATCGTGGCCGGGGTGAACCACCACGATCGGGGCTCCCAGCCGGGCCGCCAGCTTCATGGTGTGCTCGACGGCCGCCCTGGTCTTCTGATAGCGGTCGGGATCGTCGATGGTGAGCATGGCGAAATAGGGGGCGTGTACCGAAAGGCTGATGGCGTGCCGGGCAGCCAGTTCCCCGAAGGAGCTGCAGCGAGCTTCCTTCCAGGGGAAGCCCTTGGTGAAGGCGAGTTCGAGGGCTTGATGGCCGTCGTCGGCCAAAGCCGCCAGGAAGGCATCGTCGTCGCCCTCGTCGGCGGGAAGGGTCGAAATCCCGAAGGCGACTGTCACGATGTCACTGCACCCGGAAAGACCAGACATATGTGCCCGGTTCGGGCAGCCCGCCGGTCCGCTCCCACTCGATTCTGATGGTGTGAGTCCCGGGCGCCCACGTTTCGAGGAAGCGTCCCGGGGCCGGCTGCCAGGTGTGCAGGTTGGTGCCCGTCTGTATTCCGATCTCGACTGGTGAGATTCTGATTCCGTCGACGAACAGCACCATCTGGTAGCCGGCCGCCATGTCCACCTCCAGAGTGGTCTGGCGGATAACGGCATCGTTGGGAAGCGGGAAGATCCGCTCGACCGGGTCGGGAAGGTCTGCCTGGCTGCCGCTGGGGGCAAACATGATCGCCAGCCCCACTACGACCATGGCCGCCAGTCCGAGCGAGACGTAGACCAGCCGGTAGGTGGTGTCCTTCATGGATCGAGATGATAAGGGGACCAGGCGGGTTGTGGCCGCTCCGCACTGGTCCCGGGTAACGTCAGGCCGTGCAGCTGAATCCGATCCTCGAGGCCATGGGCGACTATCCGCTGGCCGAGCTTCAGCTGCGAGCGCGCTCGCTTCGCGAGGCGGGCAGGCCGCTGATCGACTTCTCAATCGGCGACCCCCGGGAGCCCACTCCTGAGTTCATCCGGGAGGCGCTCCGGCTGGCAATACCTGAGGTTTCGCAGTATCCAACCACGATCGGGCTGGCGGAGTTGCGCCAGGCCATATCCGCCTATCTGCGCCGCCGGTTTGAGGTTGAAGTTGACCCCGATGCCCAGATCATCCCCACCACCGGCTCCAAGGAGGGCATCTTCCACACCCCGTTCGCGTTCGTGGCACCCGGGTCGGGCCAGAGTGTCGTCTACGGGACTCCCGGCTACCCGGTATACGAGCGGGGGGCGCAGTTCGCCGGCGCCCGCCTCGATCCGGTGACTTTGAGCGGGGATTTCGTGCTGCGGGCCTCCGACATACCTGACGAGGTATGGGATCGAGCCCGTATGGTCTGGTCGTGCTCGCCCCACAACCCGGCCGGCTCGGTGACCAGCCAGGATGAAATGCTGGCTCTGGTCGAACGGTCACGGGCGGAGGGGGCCCTGTTCCTGTCGGATGAGTGCTACGCCGATGTCTACGAGGGCGAACCGCCCGGGTCGGTCCTGCAAGCCGCCGGGTCTGACCCGGCCGGCACCCTGGCCTTCTTCAGTTGTTCCAAACGGTCGGGCATGACGGGCTATCGGAGCGGTGCCATCGTCGGCGATGCAGAGGCGATCTCGGCTCTGGTGGCATTACGCTCGAGTGTCGGTGTGGCTCCGGCCGAGTTCGTGCAGGCGGCGGCGGTGGCGGCCTGGTCTGATGATGAGCATGCGGCGCAGCGTCGGGCTCTCTTTGCAGCCAAGCGGGCAGTGCTGCGAGCCGCCTTCGAGAGGCTGTCGCTGGAGGTGGTGGGATCGAATGCCGGCCTCTATTTGTGGATCGCGGTGGACGACGATGTCGCCGTTACGGGGCGTTTGCTCGAGCGCGGGGTGGTGGTGTCTCCGGGCCGGGCGTTCGGCCGCGGTGGAGAGGGGTATATTCGCCTTGCCCTGGTCCCGACCCTCGAGGAGTGCGAGCAGGCAGTGGAGGTTCTGGTGGAGTGTCTGAGCGATGACTGATCAAGAGTTGATCGAAGCGGCGTATGCCGACCTCGAGCGGATTGATGAAGCCGGCCCGGCGGTGGAGCGGACCATTGCGGCGCTGGACGCCGGTGAGGTGAGGGTGGCCGAGAAGATCGGTGACGATTGGGTCGTCAATGCCTGGATCAAGGAGGCCATCGTTCTCTACTTCCGCCTCACCAGCCTCGAGCCGATGGAGGCCGGTCCCTTCCAGTACTTCGACAAGATCCCGACCAAACGCAACCTGCCCGAAGCCGGCTTCCGGGTGGTGCCTCCCGGTACCGTCCGCTACGGGGCCTTTTGCGAGCCGGGTGTGGTGGTCATGCCTGGGTACGTCAACATCGGCGCTTACGTGGGCAGTGGAACCATGGTGGACACGTGGGCGACGGTTGGCTCCTGTGCCCAGATTGGCCGCGACGTGCATTTGTCCGGTGGAGTCGGCATAGGCGGGGTCCTCGAGCCCCCGGGGGCTCGTCCCGTAATCATTGAGGATGGGGCCTTCATCGGCAGTCGCTGCATAGTTGTGGAGGGGGTGCTGGTGGAAGAGGGAGCGGTCCTGGGCGCCAACACCACCATCACGTCGAGCACGCCGATCATCGACGTCACCGGGCCGGAACCGGTTGAGATCCGCGGGCGAGTGCCGGCCGGTTCGGTCGTGCTCCCCGGAACCCGGCCAAAGAAGTTCCCGGCCGGCACCTACGACCTCCAGTGCGCCCTCATCGTCGGCACCCGTTCGGCGTCGACGGACCGCAAGACCTCGCTAAACGATGCCTTGCGAACCTTTGAGGTGCAGGTGTGACGCCGGCCGAGACTCTCGCCTGGCTTGTGGACATCCCGTCCGAGACAGGCCAAGAGGGACGAATCGCAACTGCCATTGCCGAGCGTCTTCTTCCGCTCTACGGGCACCGGGGACTGGACCGGATCGGCAACAGCCTGGTGGTAGGGCATCGGGGCGGTAATTCGCTGATATCGCTATACGGGCACACCGACACAGTTCCGTCCCAGGGCCAGCGGCCCGCCTCCGTCAGCGACGGGCGCCTCCACGGGCTGGGATCCTCGGATATGAAGGGCGGGCTGGCGGTGATGATTCATCTGTTGGAGGATGCCGCAGTGCAGGCTTCACGCTTCGACATCGTCGGCGTCTTCTACGGAGGAGAGGAGGGCCCACAGGAGGGAAATGAACTGGAGGCGGTCTTTGCGCAGGCCGGATGGCTGGATGAGTCCGAGCTGGGGATCATCCTCGAGCCGACCAACCTCAATCTCGAGCTGGGCTGTCAGGGGGTCATCAACGCCCGGGTGTCGTTTGTGGGGACGTCGGCCCATAGCGCCCGTCCCTGGCTTGGCGAGAACGCCATCATCAGGGCGGCCGGATGGCTGCAGGCGATGGGGGAGCACGGCCCCGAATCGATTCACATCGAGGGACTGGAGTTCCGCGAGGTTGTGTCGGTGACTCGGGCCGACGGGGGCATCGCCAACAACATCATTCCGTCCCTGTTCGAATGCAACGTCAACTACCGGTTCGCACCAGACAAGACGGTTGAGGAGGCACGGGCCAAGCTGGCCGGCTATCTGGACGGAGTCGACGAGTACACGATCACCGACGCGGCGCCCGCAGCCCGGGTCGAGGCCCACAACCATCATGTGGAACGGCTGGCCGCCATCACCGGCGCCGAAGAGCACCCCAAGCAGGGCTGGACCGACGCCGCCCGGCTGTCGGAGCGAAGCATTCCCGCCATCAACTACGGCCCCGGAGAAGTCGCCCAGGCTCACAAGGTGGACGAGTCGGCACCGCTCGCCGACCTCGACACCGCCTTTGCGTTCCTCAAGCGCTTCTTCACAGAGGATTAGGGAGCGGTCCTCCCGTCAAGATCAGCGGTCCGGTTGCGCTGGTCGAGAGTTTTGGCCTGGGGAGCAATGGAGCGGGTCGGCTTCGACGGCCCGGCTCCTGTCGATTCGGCAACGGAGACCCGTCGGGCCGCGAAAGAGCCTCCTTGAGCCGCTACTACCATTCCGGGCTCATGCCCGTCGACATTGATATTGCCAAGGTCGCTCGTCTTGCCCGCCTGGCCCTGAACGAGGAAGAGCTGGAACGCTATCGCCGCCAATGCGAAGTGGTTCTGGAGCACGCCGCTCTGGTGCAGAGCCTGCTTACCGAGGGCGTGCCCCCCACCTCACACCCGCTCCCTCGCACCAACGCTTTCCGGGAAGACCTGGTCACCGGGAGCCTGCCCCGGGAAGAAGTGCTGTCGCAGGCTCCCGATCGCGACGGCGACTTCTTCGTCGTGCCCCGGATTCTCGACGAGTAATGGGCGACCTCGCCGACCTCACCGTCGCCGAAGCAGCCGCCGGGCTGCGCAAGGGAGACCTGACGGCCGTTGAGCTATTGGAAGCCGTGAACAGGCGGGCGGCGATGACCGAGGCCAACCTGCACGCCTACCTAACCGTCGACCGCGAGGGCAGCGCCCGGGCGGCGGTGGCGGCCGACGCCTCTCTCAACGCCGGAAAGGATCCGGGTCCGTTGCACGGGATCCCGGTCGCCCTCAAGGACAACATGGTGACCCGGGGTCTCGAGACCACTTGTTCTTCGAAGATCCTTTCCGGTTATCTGCCGCCCTACGACGGTACGGCAGTCACTCGCCTGCGCGACGGCGGTGCCGTCATATTCGGCAAGACCAACCTGGATGAGTTCGCCATGGGCTCATCAACCGAGAACTCGGCCTACGGCACCAGCCGCAACCCCTGGGATCCTGAGACGGTGCCCGGGGGCAGTTCGGGCGGTTCGGCGGCTGCTGTGGCCGCGGGGTCGGCCCTGGTCGCCTTCGGGAGCGACACCGGGGGTTCAATCCGGCAGCCGGCCGCCCTGTGCGGCATCGTCGGCATGAAGCCCACCTACGGTCTGGTGAGTCGTTACGGCTTGATTGCGTTCGCCTCCTCCCTCGACCAGATCGGGCCGCTCACCCGGACCGTGGAGGATGCAGTTGCGGCTCTGGAGGTGGTTGGTGGCTACGACCCCCTTGACTCAACCAGCTATCCGGGTGCAGTGCCCGACTACCGCTCGGGACTCGACTCGGGAGTTTCCGGCCTGCGGGTCGGGGTAGTGACCGAGTTGAACGGCACCGGGATTGACCCTGAGGTTCAGGCCGCCGTCGACGCCACCATCGCCCGGCTGGAACAGGCCGGTGCCACGATTGTGCAGCTTTCCCTGCCGTCGGTCGAGTACGCCCTCTCGGCCTACTACCTGATCGCCCCGGCCGAGTGCTCGGCCAACCTGGCTCGCTTCGACGGCGTTCGATACGGACTGCGTCGTCACGGCGAGACGGTGGAGCAGATGATGTCGAACACGAGGGCGGAAGGCTTCGGGCCGGAGGTCACCCGCCGCATCCTCCTAGGCACATATGCTCTCTCGGCCGGCTACTACGACGCCTTCTATGGTCAGGCGCAGCGTGTGAGGACGCTCATCATCCGCGACTTCGAGGCCGCTTACCAACAAGCCGATGTGCTGGTGTCACCCACCAGTCCGACCACGGCCTTCGCTATCGGCGACCGCACCGCCGACCCGCTCTCCATGTACATGTCCGACGTATGCACCATCCCGTCCAACATGTCCGGCGACCCTGCCATCTCGGTGCCGATCGGGCTGGATTCTTCCGGTCTTCCCATCGGCTTCCAGGTGATGGCGCCGGCGCTTGGTGAGCCGGTCATGTTCCGGGTAGCAGCCGAGGTCGAGCGCCAGGCAGGTTTTGACACCCGGGCTCCCTATGCCAGCTCGGAGGCACGGTGATGGCTTACGAGCCCGTGATCGGCATAGAAACCCACGTCGAGCTCACCACCGACTCCAAGATGTTCTGCGGGTGCCAGGTCAACTTCGGCTCCCCGCCTAACACCAATGTTTGTCCCGTTTGCCTGGGCTTGCCGGGTGCGCTGCCGGTGGTCAACGCTCGCGCCGTCGAATATGCCATGACCATCGGCCTGGCTCTCAACTGCTCGATTGCGGAGCACTCGGTTTTTGCCCGCAAGAACTACTTCTATCCGGACATGCCCAAGAACTATCAGATTTCGCAATATGACGAGCCGCTCTGCGTGGAAGGCCACCTGGACGTTGAGGTGGGCGAGGAGACCTCCCGGGTCGGAATCACGAGAGTTCACATGGAGGAGGACACCGGTAAGAGCACTCACATCGGAGAGGGAGGCCGCATCCAGGCTGCCAGCCACTCGCTGCTGGATTTCAACCGGGCCGGGGTGCCGCTGATGGAGGTGGTGTCGGAGCCGGACATCCGGTCGGCAGAACAAGCCAGGGCGTTCGTGTCCGAGTTGCGGGGCGCCATCCTGCGCCTGGGCGTGTCTGACGCCAAGCTGGAAGAAGGCAGCATGCGCTTCGACGCCAACGTCTCGCTTCGCCCGGTTGGCGCCGAGGAATTTGGCACCAAGGTCGAGGTCAAGAACATGAACTCGCTGCGCTCGTTGCAGCGAGCCCTCGAATACGAGATCGAGCGCCAGGCGGCGCTGCTGGACGCCGGTGAGGCGGTGGTGCAGGAAACCCGCCACTGGGACGAGGAGGCGGGTTCCACCTCCGGCATGCGATCCAAGGAAGAGGCTTTCGATTACCGCTACTTCCCCGAACCCGACCTGGTGCCGGTGGCGGTCGACGATGAGTGGCGGAACCGGGTGGCACAGTCGCTTCCCGAATTGCCGGCTCAGTCCCGGGCTCGCTATGTCGCCATGGGCTTGGAGCCCACCACCGCCGGCCTGATAGCCAGGGATGTTGAGGCCGGTGCCGTATTCGAGTCGGCGGTAGCGGGCGGCGGCGAGGCCCAGACTGTGGCCAATTGGCTCACCGGCGAGGTCACGGCTCTGTTGCGCAAGACGGAAACCGGACTGGCCGCCAGCCCGATCGACGGCGCTGCGCTGGCCGCACTGGCCGGGATGGTGGCCGATCGCAGCTTGTCGGCCTCGGCTGCCAAAGAGGTGCTGGCCGGAGTAGCCGCCGGAGAAGGCTCTCCGGAGGAGGTGGCCACCGCCCGCGACTTGATCCAGGTGTCGGACTCGGCCTCACTCGAGCCGGTGATCGACGAGGTCCTGGCGGCCAATCCCGAGGCGCTGGAGAAGCTGCGGTCCGGAGACGGCAAGGTCATGGGATTCCTGATCGGACAGGTCATGCGAGCCACCGGTGGCAAGGCCGACCCGGGCGCGGTCTCACGAATCATTGAATTACGGGTCGGCTGAGGTCGCCGTGGAGGCCGCTCTTGCTCCAGATCGACTGACCCAGGACGAGGCAAGGTCGCGGGCCGGGGTGGTCTCCGAGGTGAGTTATGTCCTTCACCTCGATCTCGAGGCCGGCGCCAAGACCTATGCCGGGGACTGCACGATCCGCTTCGCCTTTCGTGGGTCCGCCGCAACCTTTCTCGATTTCACGGGTGCGGTCATCGATCGGTTCACGGTCAACGGGATCGACAGGGAGCCGCTGTGGCATGACAATCGGCTGCATCTGGCGCCGGAATGGCTGGGCCCGGACAACAAGATCCGGATTCAGTACGTCAACAACTACGACCACTCCGGCGAGGGCTTCCACCAGTTCGTCGATCCCGAGGACGACGCCGAGTACGTCTATAGCCAGTTCGAGCCCTTCTCGGCCCACCGCATGTTCCCCTGTTTCGACCAGCCAGACCTCAAGGCGGGGTATGAGCTGGCGATCACCGCCCCCGCCGAATGGGAGGTGCTGACGGCCTCCCGCCAGGTGGCAGCCGAGGACGAGGCGGACGGCAGGGTGCGTCACCTGTATGAGGCCACCGTTCCGTTCAGCACCTACCTGCTGTCGGTAGTGGCGGGGCCTTACCGGGCGGTTCGGTCCGACCATCGCGGAATCCCGCTTGGCCTTTATTGCCGCGCCTCGCTGGTCGACTACCTCGACGCCGACGAGCTGCTCGAGCTCACGATGGCCGGTATCGACTTCTTCGCCGACTTCTTCGGACAGCCTTACCCTTTCACCAAGTACGACCAGATCTTCGTTCCCGAGTTCAACTGGGGCGGAATGGAGAATGTCGGCAACGTCACATACTCCGACGGCTACATCTTCCGTGATCGGCCGACCGATACCCAGCGCCTGGCCCGGGCTGAAGTCTTCCTCCATGAGTTGGCTCATCAGTGGTTCGGTGACCTCGTGACCATGGAGTGGTGGAACGACGTATGGCTCAACGAGAGCTTCGCCACCTACATGGCCTACCTGGGCCTGGAACGCATCACCGAGTTCAGCCAGGGATGGCAGGACTTCCAGGCCGACATGAAGCTGTGGGCGATGGAAGAGGACCAGCTCCCGACCACCCATCAGATCGCCGACCGCATTCCCAGCACCGACGAGACGTTTCTCAATTTCGATGGCATTACATACGGCAAGGGAGCCTCGGCGCTCAAGCAGCTGGTCGCCTCCCTGGGCGAAGACGTGTTCCGCCGGGGCATGCGGGCCTACTTCACCCGTTATGCCTTCTCAAACGCCGCTCTGGCCGATTTTCTCGAAGCGGTGGCGGCCGGGTCCGGAGCCGACCTCCACGCCTGGTCGGCAGCCTGGTTGGAAGCTCCGTCGCTCGACACCCTGGCAGTTGAGTGGCACACCGTCGATGGGGCCGTCGCCGGCATGGATCTGGTGCAGGAGGGACCGGCCGGAGACGGCACCGTC
>Ga0255048_10002311_pt1 | contig 12283 bp, 10 predicted proteins | sample JV7_2_2_MG_FD_183619 | JGI IMG/M metagenome (GOLD analysis project Ga0255048, IMG submission 183619) | Seawater microbial communities from Jervis Inlet, British Columbia, Canada - JV7_2_2 | ecosystem: Environmental > Aquatic > Marine > Inlet | place: Canada: British Columbia | collected 2016-10-06
CATCTCGGTGCTGTTCATGCACAACGAGGGCTTCTCGACGATGTGCGGCCACGGAATCATCGCTCTGACCAAGGTGGCTCTGGACACGGGGCTCCTTCCGATCACGGAGGACGAGACCACGATCGGAATCGACTCGCCGGCAGGTCAGATCATGGCCACTGCCACCATCAAAGATGGGGTGGTCGACCGTGTCAGTTTCCGCAATGTGCCGTCATTTGCTGTGGACCTCGACAACCAGGTGGCTGTTCCCAATGTGGGAACGATCAGATACGACCTCGCCTTCGGAGGGGCCTTCTATGCATATGTTGAGGCAACGTCGGTGGGTCTCGACATGTCTCCGGACAATGCCAGTCGCTTCGTGGAAGCGGGCCGGACCATTAAGCGGGCGATCATCAGCTCACGCGAGATCCAACACCCATTCGAACCCGACCTCGGCTTCTTGTATGCGGTGATCTTCACCGGGCCACCACAAGATCCGGCCAATCACAGCCGAAGCGTGTGTGTTTTCGCCGACGGCGAGCTTGACCGCTCCCCCACCGGCACCGGCGTAAGTGGCCGGCTTGCTCTTCTCCACGCCAGAGGGGAGATCGGCGTCGACCAGGCCGTTGCGGTCGAGAGCATCGTCGGCAGCGTGTTCGTCGGGAGCGTGGTGGAGACGACAAGCTTCGGTCAGTACGAGGCAGTGGTACCCGAGATTGAGGGCACTGCACACATCACAGGCCGAAGTGAGTACTGGATCGACCCTGAGGATGAACTCGGTCGTGGGTTCTTCCTCAGCTGATCTGGCTCAGGAAGAGACCTCGACCATCCTCGAAGCCTCGGAGCGACGCACAAGGCATCCAGGGATTACGAGCGAGAAACAGGCTCCGCCAAGACGCTCCGATGTCCTATAAGACGCCTTGCCACCATGGGACACGGCCACCGCCGAGACTATGGCCAGACCGATGCCGAGACCGGGTGTCATCGCGTTGAGACGATGGGCGCCTCTCTCGAATCTCTGCCAGATGGCTGCCTCGTAGCGGGTGGGCACACCGTCGCCGTTGTCATGGACCTCGATGATGAGATCCTCTCCCTCAACCCTCGCTGACACCAGGGCCCTGTCTCCGCCGTAGCGGACCGCATTGCTCAACATGTTGGCCAGGGCCTGTTGGAGACGGTCAGCATCAACGCGAACGTTGGCATCTCTGATCAGCTCTTCTTCGATCTTGGTGCTTTCCGGATCGACGCCACGAAGTGCGGCAGTCATGATCGAAGAAAGGGAGACCTCATCGATCTCCAGCGGCAGATGACGGTGATCGCCTCGGGCAAGCATCACCAGGTCGGAGACGAGCCGGGCCATATGCTTTGACTGTCCGGTGGCCTCGGAGATCATCTCGCGACGTGCGTCTTCGGGGAACTCGTCGCCATGGTCATCGAGCAACGCCAGATAGCCGACCATGGCGGTCAGAGGCGTTCTCAATTCGTGGCTTACTGACGCAACAAGTTCTGTCCTCTGCTTCTCCACCCGAACCCGGTTGCGGTGAATCATCAGCACCTGGCGGAGGAAGACGACGATTCCGATGATCACCATGGCGTCGAGCATCAACAGCTCGACTTCGCCAGGGTTGAGGCTGCGATATCGGCCGACGTGGGTGGCCAGCAGCGCTGCTGCCAGGAGATACGGCCATACGAAGGCCCAGAGCGGTGCCTCGTCCTCGGGGAATTCCCTCTTGAGTGGAGGTCTGTCGATCAACGCGGCGGTGACCAGGTAACAAGCTGCAGTCACGAGGAACAGCACGAACTTGGGCTCGGCCTCGGCGAAAGTCTTGCCGACTCCGCTGGACAGGTAGCTGAAGTCGGCGACCACCTGGGCTCCGAATCCAACGGCGAGGAAAATGATCCGAACGTCCATCCGGAAGTGGCTCCGCCGAATTGCGAGAATGATCAGCCCGATCAACGCGGCCATGTCGAGGATGGGGTAGGAACTTGCGATAGCTAGCTCCCAGCTCGGAGCCCCTTCCAGAGTGGCAAAAAGCTCGTGGAAGAAACCGCTCCAGACCAGGGCAAACAAGGCAATGGCTCCAACCAGAGCATCGAGGATCGTCGGCAGCCAGGAGCGACCGTCTCCGTCGCTTCGGGCGAGACGATAGAGCGAGATGATCAACATTACGTACCCGGCAATGAAGAAGGTGTCGGTCACGCCAAATGCTGGGAGAACCACGCCCATCTCGGTGAGCCCACCTACAACGAGAACCCCAAGGGCGGCCACAAGCAGAGCGGAGCCGAAGAACGCCCACGCAGCCCTTTCCCTCGGGTCCAGTGCCCGCGATCGACGGATTGTCAGACTGCCGGCGGCAATAAAGCCGATAACCATCCCGAGCGATCCGATGGTCTCCCCGCTCTCCGGAACAGCCGACACGAAAAAGGCCGCGATGAGGAGCAGCAGTATCAGCGGCCCGGGTGTCCGCCAGCGGCGAAGACCCGACCCCGTGACGCTGGGTCGATTCATGGGCCATTATCGGCAATGATTGTCGGCCGATTGAGCTTTACAGACCCTTGGACCTAGACATTTTCGACTGGTCATCTGAGGAAGCCACCCGGTCGATGTCGATCTCTATGTCGGTTTCTCCGAACATCTCGAGACTCTTCTCCTTGAGACGGGTCAACATGTCTTCGATCTGGCTGACCGGGTTCTGTGTGGTGACTGTGAACCGGAGCCCCGCGTGACGATGTGGCACGGCCGGGAACGCCGCGACATTGAGGAAAAAGCCGGCATCCCTCATAGCCACGAACAATTCCGCAGTGTCTTCGAGTGAGCCCACCTCAAAGAACCACAGAGGGGTCCTGCTCCTGTCCGACAGGCCAAGAGACATCTCGGTCGACATGGTGTTGACCAAATCGATCCGCTTCATCAACTCGGACTGGAGGTGTGGAAGTTCGTCGGACAAAAGGATGTCCGCTGCGACAATGCTTGCTCCCAGCGTAGGTGGAGGGATAGGCCCTCCGAAGGTCAGCGGCGGGCCGCATAGCTCTACCAACTCCGCGAGATCACCGTCCGGAGTTGCGATCACTCCCCCCATGGACCCGAACCCCTTTGCCAGACCAACCACCACAACGAGTCGCTCATGCCAACCGGTTCGCTTCAGGTATTGGCCACGGCCAAACTGACCATCCCATGCGAATCCATGGGCGTCGTCGCAGTAGATGTGGAGCCGCGGGTACCTGTCGAGCAGGGCAGCTAGTTCCTCTCCCGGCGCGGTGTCTCCATGCATCGAGTAGACGCCATCAACCAGCAGCCAGATTCGACCCTCCCCCTCGTCCTCTTCCAAAACGGATTCCATCTTCGCCAGATCTCCGTGACGAATGGACTTCACCGGGACTCCGCTTGCCAAGAGGAGCTGTGTGGCAGCTAACACCGAAGCATGAGCCTGCGCGTCTACGTAAGCGACATCGCCAGGTCGCACCATGATCGGCAGTGCCGAGAAGTGGGCAAGCGTGGTCGTAGGTGCGACGACCACGTTGGCGTCGAAGATCCGCTCAAACCGTTCTCTTAGATCTCTGTAGAGAGGGATGCCTTGATAGGCCAGCGAAGACGAGAACGAAGTGCCATAGGCTTCGATGGCCCGGTGCGCTCCCTCGCGTACGCGGTGATCCTCGCCGAGGCTGAGGTATGAGCACAGCCCGAAGTTGCCCAGTTTCTGACCTCGTAGGCTGATCGCGTCGCCTGAGAAGTGTTCGTCGTCGATCAGCTGACGGGCCCCGCCGACCTCTCTCACGAGTTGCGCGGTCGATTGAAAGGTCTCTAGTAAACGGTCCGCGCGAGTCGGACTCAGTGGCTTATCCATCTCACCCCCTAGCCGAGAGTCGATTCCGTCTCCGAGGACCGACCCTCGGACGATGCAACCGATTGTAGGCATCTGGCCGTCGCTCGAGAACACATGCGCATCGGGTGTCAGCGTGCCGTCAATGTCGTCCGCTCCAGACCGGCAAACGTCACCGCAAAGACCCCTCCAAGCAAGGCGACGAGGCCAAAGAATTCGGCTACGAGGCACCACGACCCCGAGCCGAGTAACCCGAACATCACGAGATACACAGAGTTGTAGCCGAGCCAGGTAGGGCCTGAGCTATCGTCGTCAAGGTCTTTCGATGTGGAAGGAGCACAGTGGAACTGGGAGCGTTTTCGATAAGCCTTGCTGTCAAGGACATGGCTGAGTCGCGGGAGTTTTATTCAAAGCTTGGATTCGAGATGGTCGCCGGCGACGGCGAGACGTGGTCGATCCTCGCCAACCAGTCGACCGTCGTCGGCCTGTTCCATGGCATGTTTGAATCGAACATCCTGACCTTCAACCCGGGTTGGGTCGGTCTCGGCGATCCCGTTGCAGACTTCACCGATATTCGTGAGCTGAGCAACCGGCTGAGCGCAGAAGGACTCAACCCAACCGACGACACCAGCGGAGAGACACCAAGCGGTCCTGCCAGCTTGACGATCACCGACCCGGACGGCAACGTCATCCTCCTCGACCAACACGTCTAGAAGCCCGTTTGTCGCTCAGCGTTGGCTCCAGTGGATACCCGTTCGGCCTCCGCTGGGCCTGGCCCAAGCTTGCTTGCCACACATGAGGTAGTTTGTTGACGGTGGCTCCGTCGACGAAGTATGCAAAACACGGCGGGGTTCATGTTGCTTATCAGACGCTCGGATCTGCCGACCGTGACCTGGTCTATCTCGCGGGAATCTTCAGTCACGTCGAACTGCAATGGGAGAACGAGCGTTACCGGCGTTTCTTGAACCGTCTCGCTTCTTTTACTCGACTGATCACTTTGGACATGCGAGGCACGGGGCTGTCTGATCGTGCAGATCACCTGCCGCTGTTGGAGGATCAGATGGATGACCTATCAGCGGTGCTGGATCGTGTCGGGTCAAACCGGACAGCTCTCTTCGGCACATCACAGGCCGGCCCGATGGCGATCCTCTACGCAGCCAGCTTTCCTCAAAGGGTGGATGCGCTGATCCTCTATGCCGCTTATGCCTCTTCCCGGCGTCGAGAGGACTATTCCTGGGGTCGCGACCCCGAATGGGTTGACCAGTATTTGGCACAATTGGACCACCAGTGGGGTCAGGGGAGCTTCCTCGAGCAAATGGCTCCCAGTCTTGTTGGTAACGAGGCGTTTGAGGAGTGGTGGGGACGCTTCGAGCGTTATTCCTCCTCACCGGGTAACGCCGTTGCCTATGCGAGAGCTCACATCGAAGATGACGTACGTGACCTCCTGTCTACGGTTGCAGTGCCGACGCTGGTGATTCAAAGAGCCGACGACACCTACCGCGGTGCCGGCCAGAGTCGATATATCGCCGAGGGAATCCCTGATGCCCGTTACATCGAGGTTCAGGGTCGGGATCATCTGCCGTATGTGGGAGACCAGGACGCCATCATCGACGAGGTTCAAGAGTTTCTCACCGGTGTCAGGTCCGGTCCAGAGTCGAGTCGTGTACTTGCCACCGTGTTGTTCACCGACATAGTCGATTCGACCAAGCGAGCAGCCGAACTCGGGGACACTCGCTGGCATGAGTTGTTGGAACTCCACAACCAGGCCGTGATGGTGCAGTTGGCGAGATTCCGGGGTGAGCTTGTGGACACTGCCGGTGATGGGATGCTGGCCATGTTTGACGGGCCAGCCCGTGCGGTTCGCTGCGCCCTGGCCGTCATAGAAGCAGTCGAAGCATTGGGGCTACATATACGGGCCGGTCTCCACACCGGCGAGGTCGACATTGGGCCGACGGGTGTCGCCGGCTTGGGAGTCCATATCGGCGCTCGAGTGGCTGCTCTTGCTCAGTCCGACGAAGTGCTCGTATCGCGCACCGTGAAAGACCTAGTTGCCGGGTCGGGGATCGAATTCTTCGATCGTGGGCTACATGAGTTGAAGGGCGTCCCCGATGAATGGCACTTGTTCTCGGTTCGGACCTGAGCGATGAGTCGCGATATCAGGGTTTGTTCCCGGTGCTGACATAGGTGCTGCGGTATGTGCGGCTTAGAGAACTATCTCGGCGGCCGAATTATGGATCTCGTCGATGTGCACAGCCGGGTCGGGCATCAGCCGTTTTCGATCATCCGACTCGTAGCAAACACGGTCGGCGTCGTCGAAGTCCCCCTCGTAAGCGATCACCCAAAACGAACTCGCCCAATTCGGGCAGAGACCACGCCCCAAGTAACGCGAAACCGAACTTCTTCCGCAGGGGAGCTACCCCTTCTTTCCACTCAGCGATGAACTGGTCGAGCCTTCTTTCTTTGATGCCCGTCGTGTGCGGCTATGTGACAGGTGCTGGTGGTTCGCGAGATGGTAGAGGAGAGCCAGCAGCCCAAGTATCACGGGGTGGAGGCGGAGAATGTGTGCCTCGGTAGGCTCCCTGGCATGCTGTTGGAACGGGAATGGGAGCTGGAGTTGCTGGCCGACCTGTACGCCGAGGTCGAGTCAGAAGGCGGCAAGGTGGTGTTGGTCAGGGGCGAAGCTGGTATAGGCAAGAGCGCTCTAGTGGGCGAATTCATCGGAGAGATCGCCGACAGCGGTCATGTTCTTCTTGGGACTTCTGATGACCTTTTGACCCCGCAAATCCTCGGCCCGTTCTGGGACATCGCCAGAGCTGAAAGCTCGCTGACCCCGTTCATCAGGGATGGAGATCTGATGGGGCTTATGGAGGCGCTCATCGATCTGCTTGGGAGTGGGCTTCGACCAACGGTCTTGGTGCTTGACGATATTCAGTGGGCCGATGAGGCCACCTTGGACGTGGTGAAGTATCTCGGGCGACGGATCGCGCGCACTAAAGGACTGCTTCTTCTTGCTTACCGTGATAGTGAGGTCGACTTTGATCATCCATTGCGTCGAGTCATCGGGGAATTGCCACCCGAAAACATCCGACGGATGCACCTTGATCGCCTTTCAGGCGTTGCTGTGGCCAAGCTCGTAGACGGATCTGAGTTCGATACCGATAGCGTCCGCGCCCTCTCCGAGGGCAATCCGCTGTTCGTTAAGGAGTTGCTTGCAGCGGGAATTGGCAAAATACCGTCCTCTATTCAGGACTCGGTTATGGCCAGAGCTTCGAAATTGTCGCCCGATGCCCGCGATCTTCTCGAGTTGACCGCGGTGTTCCCCGGAGGCGCTGAGCAGGACGTGATCGAGACAATTCTGGCGCCGGAACCACACGTCGTCTCAGAATGCACAACGCAAGGTCTCCTTGAAATCGGCCATGGCGGGATTTCGTTCCATCACGAGATATCGCGTCGCGCAGTGGAGGCAGCTCTCGAACCTCAACGTCGGCGTCAGCTGAACCAGTCAGCGCTGAACGGTATGGGTGCGGATGGGAACGTCGCCCGCCGATTGCACCACGCCCTTGAGGCGAGCGAGACTTCAGCGATCATTGAACTAGCCCCAGCTGCTGCAGAAATTGCGATGTCGGTCGGTGGCTATCGGGAGGCGGTTTCTCATTTCCGTTCGCTCGGGCCGTACCTCGAGCTAGTAGACGCTCGAAATCGGGCGGACCTCCTCGACAGTTGGGCACGGTGTGAGCTTTACGTTGACAGCGAGACCGCCGTCGAGACACTCGAAATGGCGATATCCGCACGCCGCTCTAATGGCGATCCAGTCGAACTCGCGCGCACCCTGACGTTCGCTGTGCAGGCCTACGAGGTTCACGCGATGCCAGATGAAGCCAGAGCCAGCCTGGAGGAGTCAATCTTGCTCCTCGAAAAGCACGGGTCAAGCAAGCGTCTGGCGAGCGCACTGAGCGCCGGAGCTTGGCTTTCGGCAATGCGTGGGGATTGGGCATCGACTGAGAGTCTGGCTGACCGAGCCTTCAAGGCAGCCGCCGACACAGAGAACGAGCTGGCGGCGATTCTCGCACTCAACATGAAGGGCTACTCGCGCTATTTCCTCGGCCACCGCGACGGACTCGAATTTCTCGAGCAGGCGCGGGCGAGAGCTGAAGCAGGACGGTATCCCTTCGAAGAGGTGCGTGCACTGGTGAACATGGGCGGAGCCGCGCTGGAACGTCGAGAATTGGCCTTGTCTGAAGACATGTCTCGAAGAGCCTGGGAAACGGCCTCTCGACACGAGATCAGGGTCCTCGAGGTTCATGGGATGGCCGCGACGTCCGAGATTCTCCTATGGAAAGGCGAATGGGCAGAGGCCGAAGACATAGCCAATTCTGCCCTTGGCTCGGCCGACTTCGGAGACGCGTACACCTGGAGGATTCTGGGCACGCTCCTTAGCAGACAAGGGCGAACCGGAGCCATAGAGGCACTCGAGCGAAACTGGGCGAGAGCCGAGCACTCCCAACAGGTGCAGTTGCTGTGCCCCTCCGCAACAGCGCTTCTCGAATACGACTGGTTGTACACCGGCACCGACAATCACCTCCTGGGCAAGTCCGTTGACGTCCTTGAAGAGGCGATTAGTAAGAATTTCGTTTGGCAGGCTGGTTCCCTCGCCAGGTGGCTGTGGGAACTCGGAACGATCCACGAAGCCCCCGAGGAGATAGCCGAACCCTATCGACTGACCATCAACGGTGAAAGCAGTCTGGCGGCGGATTTCTGGCGACGGAAACAGATGCCCTACGAAGAAGCGCTCGCCCTCATGCACGGCGACAACACTGAACGCGTCAGAGCCGTCCGCATTTTCGAAGAACTCGGTGCCGACCCAGCCGCGCGGAAGGTCAGGAGGTCCCTACGCAACGACGGAGTAGGCCTTCCCCGAGGGCAGGCTAGACAAACTCGGGACCACCCCGTAGGACTGACCACAAGACAAGCCGAAGTTCTCCAACTTCTAACCGAAGGGCTGTCAAATGCCGAGATCGCCGACCAGCTATTCATCTCACCACGCACAGTCGAGAACCATGTCTCGGCCGTACTGAACAAACTCCAAGCCTCGACCCGGGAGGAAGCCGTGTCCCGGGCAAGAGAAGAAAACCTGGCCACAAGTCTCTAGATCCCAGGAGCCGCCCATATCCGGCTGGGAGGGATGATTGTGGCTGGTGGTGTCGACGACCGCCTCGAAAAAGCTGCAGACAAATCTTGACATGGCACATACATGGCACGGATTCGACTCAGCTAATTGAGAGGGCTCCAATGTTCCTAGGTAATACCTAGCGATATTCCGGTGGGCGTTGAGGGACTTGAACCCCCGACCCCTGCCTTGTAAGGGCAGTGCTCTAGCCATCTGAGCTAAACGCCCGGGTAGGTCACGATTCTACGAGGACGTGGTTCGTGAGCCAGTCAAAGCACGGCAAGCTTCCGCTCGCCATCACCAACGGAGGAACAGCCGACCTTCGCCTGTGGCTTCGATTGAAGTCCCCATCGGCTTACCTGCGTGGGTCAGAGTCGTTTTGAGCCAATTCCTTTCCTCCGCCGAGGCTAGGGCAAGCCGAAAGCGACGCCTCCTTACCGGAACCAACTCCAACTGAAGAAGCTGACCTGCTGTCGGGTCCACGGTCACCAGGTAGAGAAAGCCCAGGTCAGGTCGATAGTCCTCATGACCGCGGATGCCCTCGTAGTCATTGACCAGGTCTCCGCATCCGTAGAGGATCAGTCGGCCTCGATAGACCTCCATGCCCAGGAGATGGTGGGAGGAATGCCCATGGACCAGATGTACGCCGGCGCGATCGATCAGCGCTCGGGCAAACCGCCAATGCGACGATGAGACCTGGTAACCCCAGTTCGGACCCCAATGAATCGAGGCCACAACCAGGTCACCAGGCGATGCGACCGTGGCAACCCGTGCTGCGACGGAATCGACCTCGGCTGAGGACAGTGTGCGGGAAAAGGCCACACCCGAACGGCCGGTTTCCGCAGCCCACGTTTCCGGTATCCCACTCGATGCCATGCCGAGGGCAAGGATCACGACCCGCCGCCCACCAGGGACGTCGATCACAAGCGGTGCTTCAGCAGCCGTGACGTCGTTTCCTGCGCCGACCCCGACAAGACCGACCTCTTCGAGAGAATTGAGGGTCTGGACCAGACCCGGGAGCGACCAGTCGAGGATGTGGTTGTTGGCGAGGACGCAACAGTCGATCTTTGCGATGGTGATGGAGTCCAAGTTGTCTGGATGCATTCGGTAGTGAATGCCCTTGTTCGGCCACGGATCTCCCCGGTCGGTCACGGCAGTCTCCAGATTGATGATGCGCACCGCAGGCCCCGCCTCATCCAATGCGCCAAGAGCATCACCCCATATGTAGCCAGGGTCGACGCTGCGTGGAATCGCACCATTCTTCTGCTCGGCCAGGTCCAGGTACTCCAGGGCGGAACGTGCCCAGGCTTCACAGAGGTTCGGATCGCTCGGGTGCTTCTGAATCTGGTCGATTCCCCGTCCTGTCATCACATCGCCACCGAGAAAGATCGTGACCCCGTCCCGGCTCACCAAGAGACAAAACGCAGCCTGGCGGCGACCAGATCCTCAGCCAGCCTGGTTGGAGCCATCACATGCTCCACCGAGCCTCCAGCTTCTGCCACCGCTCGTGCCAGCGCCTCGAAGAGATCGGGCAAGGCCTGGGTCGGCCCGCCACACTCGAGGCAAGCCTTGGCCCTCGGGTGCAGGGCGCCACACTGCAGACACAGCGAGCCTTCCATCGCTGCGCTGTCGTGAACCAACAGACCAGAGATGGCGTGGCGGTTTGCTGCCTGCAACACGTCTTCCACGCCCACTGCACCCATATCGCCGGCCTCAAAGAGCGCATAGACCTCATCGACCATGCTCGACTCCTCCCGCAGTTCGAACATCTCCTCGAGCTCAGCGACCCTCGTTGCCAGGATCGCGGGAGTGAGGGTGTGGAGGTCGATGACAAAGGTCTCGGTCATCGCCCGCAGCTTCGGATCGAGGAACGACAGCAAAGCTCCTGTCACCTTGGACTGACCACCGACAAACACCAACTCGACGCCAAAGTCGCGCCGAAAACGGTTGAGCTGCTCGGCGACCTCCCGGAACAGGTGGTGGCGTACCTCCTCAGCGTGCAGACGATGTCGATACTCCTCGAGGGCATACCAGCCGGCCAGTTTCGACTTCCGTAGCTCTTCGGCCTCGAGCACCTCGCGGTGTAGGGCCTCGCCCATGTAATAGAGGACGATCTCAGCGGTGCGAGAATCGAGGACCACCGCCGCGACCTTGCGGAACTGGTCGAGCACTGCACGCAAGGGACGCAAGTAGGGCGTCGGCCCCGCCGCGGCGCAGTCCCAGGCGCCTCTCGGCATCGTCAACTGCTCCTCGAGCTTCACGCCGTCACACACGAACACCGCGAGACTGGAGCCGAGCAGCGTCCCAAATCTCGGAGCCATCTCGAGCACCCGGTTGATACCGGCGCGGAGGGACATCGAAGCGTCATGGCCCAGTTCGCCGGATGCGGCCAGCTTCTCTATGGGATCGAGAAGGTCGCGGAGGCGAGGGTTGATCGATCGTCTCTCGATGCGTTCAGGAGAGAGATCGAGATACACCGAGAGAATGGGGAGCGACGGGCTCTCCAGGCGCATCAGCCGGTTCAGTTCTTCTTCCAGGTGACCAGCCATGTTCTGCTTGCTTGTTGGCATACCATCTTCAGGGTCTGATTCGATCGTAAGCACCCATGAACAGCCTGCGAAGGGTCATTGGTCACTACTTCGGCACTGATAGAGACCGGCCCGTCACCTCGGCGAAGGCAAGTTTCGACCCGGAGGTGACATTCTCGGTTGTGACTTTTGGCCCTCACCAGGGACGAATTCCTGACGTTGAATAGTGATGGAGGCCTCGGAAAGGAGGTCCTGATGGCCACAAGGGCGTTGCTGATTGTTGCTCTTGTCTGGGCGCTCATCGGATTGGTTGTGGCGTTCACGATGCGCCACAAAGGTCATGACTTCTCTGTGTGGCTGACACTGGGAGTCGCCCTTGGGCCACTTTCGGTGCCTCTCGCAGTCGAACGTGCTCGATTCCATCGCGCACAGGAGAGACCAATTCGAGCTTCCCCGACACCCCCGCACCAGGGCTTCGATCTGTTGGCCGGCCTCGATGGCTCTGTGGAGTCACTGGATGCTCTCAAAACAGCCATCTCGTTGTTCGGCCCCAGCCTCTCCAGCCTGACGATCTCGACAGTCCTCGACTATGACTCGAGGGAAAGCCCTTCAGGACTCGAGGCGCAGGACGAAGTGCAGGAAATGCTGGATGGGATTGCATCCGGTGTTGGGGTTGACCGCGTGGAGACGAGGCTGCTGTTCGGAAGGCCAGAACAGGCCCTCGCCGAATATGCGAGGACTGCCGGGATGGAGTTGATCGTGGTCGGGGCCAGGGGACACGGATCATC
>Ga0255048_10002312_pt1 | contig 12283 bp, 17 predicted proteins | sample JV7_2_2_MG_FD_183619 | JGI IMG/M metagenome (GOLD analysis project Ga0255048, IMG submission 183619) | Seawater microbial communities from Jervis Inlet, British Columbia, Canada - JV7_2_2 | ecosystem: Environmental > Aquatic > Marine > Inlet | place: Canada: British Columbia | collected 2016-10-06
GATTAAAGGCTCGAGCCTAGAGTTGCATGAATTCGTGGACGGTCAAGAACTGATAACACCACGCGACCCCGCTATGTGGAAAGTGGTATACAACTCAGACGGCGCGGTACTGGGCGCAATCCATCGTAGCGACATAGACAAGGGGCTATTCTTCGGTGACGCTATGCTGGAAAACAAACTGAATATAATGGTTGTTTACACAGATAAATATATAGTGACGTATCACCGCGACGAAAAGAAGGGTGGTGCCGGGGACTGGGCTGAAGTGGATAGTATTACCCACGGTTATAGGCAAGTACCGTTGGTCGTATTCAGCCTTAATGAATCTATGGAATCAATTATCACCGAGGACTTGATCGGACAACAAGACGAATACAACGAGACTGATTCGACTTCGGGCGATGACATCCGGGGCGACGTTGATTCCATTCTTTGGATTAAGGGGTACAGTAAAGATAATATCGCGGAGAACGCCGAGGTTATCCGCCAGTCAAAGATCTTGCCATTACCGGGCGAGGGTGCTGCTGGATACTTGCAGCGTAACACAGACTTCCAGCGCATCGAGTCGCGCATACAAAGAACCCGTCAACATATTTTTATGATGATGTCAGTTCCAGACATTGAAGAGATAGCAGGGGCAACCGGCACGACTTCAGGCATCGCGCTTAGACTCAAGTTCAAACCGATGGGCGATAACGCTAAGTACATGATCGGGAATATACGCGCAGGAATTCGAAACCGCATCGGATTGATCAACGCTATGCACGGCGCGACAACTGGGAACATTGTCATAGAGAATATTCAGATCAATATCGATTTCTCACTTCCATATAACAGGGTCGAGGAGTGGCAGAACATCGGGGCTGTATCAGGTATCGTATCGCACACCAAACAACTCGAAATGCTTTCTGATGTTGAAGATCCAGACCAAGAATTACAACGGCTCGCAGTCGATGCAGAGGGTGAACGCTTCACAGCATTGGCAGAAGGCGACAGCGACGCAATACAGGCGCGTAACGATGCAACCATCAACGAGTTATCAGTTGGGCTACAACCGCAGATTGCTACAGCCATTGACGCTATTTCAGACGCGGCACTGGCTGAAACATTACGACGCAGCTCAACGACCGCGTAATGGGAAACACCCAGAAGATCATAGCGTTCTTTATAGTATTACAGTTCACTATATATATGGCTGTAACATACGCGCCAAGACTCGCCGAGCCTGACCGGGGTATCGACTTCGGGATTGCTATCGGGGATTCAGTCGAGTACGCTTGGCAGATTCACTCACCAATAGTTAAGGGCTACTGGGAAACACTGGAGGAGCCTGTTATCGGGGACAAGGTTATTCGGTTTAACTGGACACACCCGAACGGTGACATCATCGAAATCAGTGTACCAACGGCTATGTCGTATGTTTATAAGCAACCCTACAGGTAATCAATAATGGACTGGACTCCAGCAGAACTACAGTTAATAATCGGTTCAATAGACTTCCCTCCGGGGACGAACTATAACATCAAAGAGTTAATCGTTTCGCTCGGTGACGTAATAGACATCGATGGCATCACTGAGTCTATGGTTGCCGGCACTGTGACCGGTGTAGCAACTCCCGAAGCATTGGCTGCGGCTACGGCACTGGCAACACGACAGGCTCGCAAGATAGCGGCAGACCTGACTAAAGCCGAACTCGCCAAGATAGCAAAAAAGGTGCGCGAGAACATCGAGGCTGGTAACGCATTCGATAAGTGTATGGGCTTCTGTCTGAGATAACAGGGCTAGATAAGAACCGGGCTGCGACACTGGCGAAATATAAGGCATCACTTGAAAAGGCTGGCATATCAGGAGCCGAGCTTGTAGAGAAAACCGAACGGATGCGCGAGAAGCTACTAAGAGACAGACGGAAAACGATAGCGCAAACCGAGCAACGCATGGCAACCGAGAACGGCAAGGCGCAACTAGCGAATGCCAGAGGCTCAAAATATAAACGGTGGATCACGGCGCAGGACGATCTTGTATCTGATATGGACGAATCTAATCAGGCGCAGGGGTGGATCAATATAGACGAGGCTTTCAGTTCAGGCGACGATCAACCGCCGAGCCATCCGAACTGTAGATGTACTGTAGTTTATAGAACAGCTCCTCCGGGCGAATCAGAACAAAGACGAGTAGACGCAGCGGCAGAGCGTACAGCAGAAGCAAAGGCAGAGTAATGAAAAATACTATAGTTGCGATGACAGTACTGAATACAATCAAAGCGCTAAAAGGATCAGACAGCGAAGATTATAAAAAAGAACAGCTAAAGTTGAAGCGCGTATTCGATGCCGTAAGTGGTGACTGCAAAAACAAATGGTCAACCGATGACCGGATTAACAGCCAATGAGTCCAGAAGAACTGATACAAATAGCAGTCGGTATCGGGGCAGTCGGCACACCAGCCAAGATTATGCACACCCGGTTGTCTGAGATAGCAAGAATAAGTTCTCAGCAGACTGATGTACTTATGGCGATGGCTTCAAAAACATCTGAAGTTCAAGGCGAACTGGCTTCTATGGTTCAGGCGCACCAGTCAACCATAAGCGATATGCAGTCCATCTCGAAGCAGATGGTAGCAATCGATACTAAATTGGACGGACTGAAAGAATCAGTGAGCAGTATGCACAGTCGCATAGATAATTTGTCTAAATGATACGAAATGCGTTTGACAATTATAGGCTCAGTTGATATAAAAAGATACGGGGTCGAACAGTATACTAGAATTCGATCTAGGAAATCAAACGGGGGATACAATTATCATGTCGGAAACGGACGCGCAGGAAGCAACGGATGAAGCCACTCCAGCAGGGGTAGAACCGGGGCAAGATGCAAAGACGGAACAAGACGCAGCAGTACCGGAAAAAATGTTCACGCAGTCAGAGCTAGATTCTAGGATTTCCGCTGGTATTAAATCATACCAAAAGAATACCGAAGCCGAGCGCGAAAAGCAGCGCAAGCAGGACGAAGCGATTGCACTACTGAAGGACGGTGAGTACAAGCAACTATATGAGCAGACTCAAGCAGATCTTGATGCTATCCGCGCAGATTCACGCGCCGATAAGTTTCAGGTTGAGGCTAACGGGGTTCTTGTAAAATTGGGTATGTCTCACTATTCAGATGCGCTTATTCCGGGCGTGGAAACGATAGACGAACTTATGCAACGAGCCGAAGCGTTCAAAGCCGGAGTAGCATCTGCTGCCGAAGCCGAAGTTGCTAAACGTCTGGATACCGGTACGCACAGAGTACCAACAAATATTAAACCAACTGAGCCAGTAGGCTTTGGCGAGATGACCACCGAGCAATTCGTTGAGTATAAACGTCAAAATAAACTGGTCTAATCACAGCCTATAAGGGCAACAGGAAACAAACAACATGGCTAACACTACCACAACCACATTAACTGAATTAGTACAAGCATCCATCGGTCAGGCTCGCGTAACGACTTCACAAGGTATCGACCTGACGAGCGTTATCGAGAACCGTCCATTAGAAGATGGCAAAGGTTCCGCAACATTCCCACGTTATGATTCCGAAGTAATGGCATCAATCGCCGAGGGTACAGACGCAACAGCGACCGCATTCGATACGACTGCTGTAACAATTACACCGGGCGAGTATGTACTCAGCGCTAACTTGACAGACCTTGCGTCGAAACGCGCAGGAATGCAAGCAGCCATCGACATCGGTCGCGTAATGGGCGAAGCATACTTAGCTGCAAAGAATCAGGCTGTATACGCATTGTGTGACGGCTTCTCAACCGCACTTGGAACAACCAACACAAACATCACAGAAGCATTGATCCAACAAGCCGTAGGACTACTACGCGCAGCTAAAGCGCCGGGTATGCTTTATATGCCGGTTACTCCATACGTCTATGCTGACTTGCTTGGGCTTTACAGTTCAAACACTGACAGCATCGCAGCGTCTCTCATGGAGAACGCACAAGTAAACGGTCAGCTACCAATGATTCACGGTGTGCAACCAATTCTTGTAGACTCACTAGTTACTGGAACCGGTACAGGGGAAGCCGAAGAAGCAGACACAAAAACCGCTATCTTCTCAGGCTCGGCACTTGGCTTCGTTCAAGAGTGGGATTTCCGCATCGAAACACAACGCGACGCATCACTCCGAGCGAACGAATGGGTTGCAACAGCAAGCATGGGCTTCGGCGAATTAAACGACGCGTGGGGTGTTGAACTCTTGGTTGATAACAAAGACTAAGCGTAAACCGTAAACCATAAACAACCGGGGTGGGCTTCGGCTCACCCCGTCATAAAGGGGATCAAAACCAATGGCATCAAGAGACAAACAGGTAGAATACATCGACGTAGTAACAAGTCGCGGCGTAGTACACACTATGGACATCCGTCTATATGCACCAGACGGCTCCATCTTTAGAATGCCACATGGCGGCGATCCGCTTTTATACATCGGTCGTGGATACCTTTCCAAACCTTCACCGGCTTGGCAAGCATTAAACGACGAATACGAGAAAAACAAAGCAGTGTCTTTGAAGCGCTCAGACTTTCAGCGCGAAGTCAAGAATCGCGAGAAAGCACTGGAAGCCAAGAAAGAATTATTGCGCTTCGATGAACTTATGAAATCGCAGGACGCCGAGATGGAACGCGTAGAAGCAGAACTTGCTATCCGCGAGAAGGCACTACTCGAACCCGAAGCGGCAGAAGTCGCACCAGTAGTCGAGGCGGTTGTTTCACCAGAACCAGCTAAGAAGAAATCACCCGGCAGACCAAAGAAGCTAGAGGCTTAATAGATGGCGACCGCAATCAGTGACAGCAAGGCAGCCGAGATACTGGCAGAAGTTCAATTAAATCCAGAGATCGGTACAGATGACAGCGCATTCGTGACGAGTATTATTCGACGCGCTGCGCGTTTTCTTGTGTCTCAGGTTCACGTTGATCGTTATCCTGAATTGTCTCAAGGTTACAGCAAATCTGGCGCGTCTGCATCGACAGATATATCGGCGTTATCAACCAATGAAATACTGATAGCGCTAGACGATGACAATCTGCAAACTATCGAGTTGACACTTGGAAGTTTGACTAGCGGCGCAGCGATTGCGACCGAGATACAAACACAACTTCGAGCGGTAGGCGTAACGGCTTACAAATTCGCCACAGTGACATTTGCGGACTCTAGGTATACTATCACCAGCCCAACTTATGGCGAAGGCTCTGCGGTCTTTGTAGGCTACAATTCGGAGTATGAACATGTCGCCCAAGCGCTACAGTTATCGCCGTACTTCGGGGGTACTGAGTTCTATGGTGGCGCTGGTGAATCCGAGTATGACGATATGGTTGTCCGGCTAGTCCAGCACTGGTACAACCAAGTCGGAGTTGAGGGTATGAAGTCCTTCAGCGTACCCGGTTCAGGCTCATACACAGAGCATGATATAGACCCAGTCGTGATGTCGTTCATTAGCGACAACAGGCGGCTTGTATAATGCCACCACGCCAACACATGAAAGACGAATGTGAGGTAGGTACATTTGATGTTGTCTCTGGCGGTGTTGAACCGGTCGAGGCTTGGACGTATGGCGAAACAATACGCTGCAGATTCCTCAGACGGTCAACGCGCGAAGTGGTTGACGGTGATAGACACGAAACGACAGACGCGGCGATCCATGTACCATCAGGAACGACCATTACAAATAGCTCACGTTTCAAATTATTAAAGCGAAACGGGCGCGTGCTATCGACAGTTGAATACTACGATGTTAAAGGTGAGCCTTGGGAGACAGAAGGCAATCGCGTTATAGTATGCGACTGTCAAACTGTACCGGTAGGTGCTGAATGAGTAAGGGCTTCAAAGTAAACGACAACACACCCGAAGTTATTCGGGCTGTAAACAAAATGACGTTCAAGACGCTCGAGGAATTCACGGCTATAGCTGCAGATATAACTACCGATCTTGCACCAGTACGCAGGGTGCGCGGCGGTAATCATAGATCAAGTATCACTTATGACGATAAAGTATTCGGGGGTATGCGATTATATTCACAATCAAACTATGGCGCTTACTTGGAATTCGGAACGTCAAAGATGGCAGCGCGACCGCACTTCTCTAAGGGTATCAAGGGCGCAATCAATCAATTCAAAGACGAATCTAGGTGGAAGACTTGATCGACAGAACGCAAATAGTATACGAGTTTCTGACAGCATCGAGCGCACTAGCGACCGAAATCGGGACGCAGTGTTATTCACCCATAGCGCCTTCGAGTTGGAACGCCAGCACAAAGGCTTTGGTATTCCACCAAGATACATCTTCCAGCCATATCACCGGGGCGACGAATTCAGCAACCTTTGTATTCAAAGCATACGGCGGTTCAAACACATATACATCAGCAAGAACATTATTTCGGTTACTTTATGACCGGCTACAGATGGCATCGGAAACGGTAGCATCTGGATCAATTATCTCGGCGCGACTGCTGAACGATTCGCAGTTGCCACCCGAAATCGACACTGAGTACAAAGCGCATCTGGCGCAATTTTTAATTACATTTAACGGGGTATAAGAACATGGCAGAAACAAGTTTAGTAAACCGGGTTGCGATTCACGCGACCGCAGAGTCAGCACTTCCAACACGACCAGCAGCAGGAAGCAATATAACGCAAGCCGACTGGAGTACAGCAGGATTCGACACAATCGGATCAAGCAATTTACGCTCGGACGAATACGACATCGATGAAGATTCTTTCAACTGGGAAGTAGAAGAGCGCAAGCATCGGACATCTGCTCCAATTTCAGACGGTACAGACGAAACAATATTGCTGGGTCGAAAACTTGTGCCATTCGAGATCAAACTTTTCAGCATCTCTGCGGCTCTATTGACATTCGGTTCTGATATTGCAGTCGCATCTTCTGTAGTAACATGGGCAGACACTATGACGTACCGGGCTGTGGCTTGGGAGATCTATGGTCAGGGCGTTTTCAGTTTCCCGAAATGCGATGTTTCATTCACTAATATTGAAATGGGCATGGTAGAAGATCAAGTTGCACGGGCTACAATGATAGTCGTTCCGCACAATACTTCATCGCATCCGGGCGGCTGGCACTACGAAGAATATTAATCAAACTCTGGGAGGGGTTAAATGGAGAAAACAGATCAAGAAATACTAGACGGCTCCAAAGTGGTCACCGAGTTTAACGGCTCTGAGTACTTATGGAAGCCACAGGCTCGACGCAAACAACGCCAGATCCGGTCGCGGTTGATGGACATCGCAGGACAATTATTCAATGCGGTGTCCGCAACCGAAACCGGAAAGGCTCAGTTTAGCATCGACGGAGTCAATCAAGTACTGGACTTCTGCGAAGACTATAACGAGGGCATGGCGCGTGATATGGATCGCATCGAACTATACCTAAAGTCGAATCCGAGTACCGGGTTCAGCGACTTGATTGATTCTGTATATATGCCATTATTTAATGAGTGGCTTAAACCTTGGATAACAGAGGACGAAGACGATAACGAGCCTAAAAAAAAATAGATCCGCATTCGGAATCATCAACGTATGAATTAATTATGAACGTGTGGCATATACCATTTAACGTCATCGAGGACGAATGGACGGACGATCAGTTTTTTATGATGGTCGAAAGACTGGGAGATCGAATCAAACGTGAAAACAGGAATCAGAAAAGCGGTGGCGCAGGTCGCGATGGCAGTTCTGAATCTAATAGCGCGACTAGCAGAAAGCAAGTTAGCACGGCGCAACTCATCGAGTTATCGAAACAAGAGGGATAAATAATGGCATTAAATGCAGGCGATGTGATTTGGACTATCGGGGCGAATCTCGACAAGTTCAAAAAGGCTATGAATGAGGCTTCAAAGCAAGCCGGTAAGATGGGTAAGTCACTACAGAAGAACTCGAAGCAAATAGGTGTCGGGTTCGCTGCGGCTGGCGGTGCTATAACCTTAGCACTGGGGAAGGCTACCGGGAAGTCACTAGAGTTCTCTAAGGCGATGGCTAACGTAAATACGCTGGGTGTTAAAGACTTGGGCGCGTTATCCGATGCGGTTAAAGAGACATCTTCGGCATTTGGGTTAGACTTGGTGAACGCATCGGACGCTGCATACCAAGCAATCTCCGCAGGGGCATCAGAAGCCGAAACCCCACTACTACTTGAGAAGGCTGCAATCGCTGCGACTGCCGGCGTGTCTGAACTATCAACAGCTATCGAACTGGGGACTAGTGTGACCAACGCATTCGGGATGGGCATACAGAGCGCCGGTACAATATTCGATCAAGCATTTACAGCGGTTAAGGGTGGGGTTACAACATTTGACGAACTGTCTGCGAGCGTGGGCAAACTATCGCCAATAATGAGCGCGGCTGGATTATCATCCGGCGAGATGTTCGCATCAATCGGCGCACTCACGAAAGGCGGTATAGCAACGGCTGAATCTGTTACTGGGATGAAGGCTGTAATGCAGGCGGTATTAAAGCCAACAAGTGACGCTTCGGCAATGGCTGAACAGTTAGGTATACAGTTCGACATCACGGCTCTGAAAACTCAAGGGCTTGGTGGGTTTATGAACTCGCTCAAAGAAGCAACGGGCGGAAACGTTGAACAGATGGGCGCGTTCTTCGCATCATCCGAGGCACTTGGCGCAGCACTCGCGCTAACGGGAAATCAGGCAGCATCGTTCAACGAACTACTGAATCAAATGTCTACAAGTACAGGCGCATCGACCGAGGCATTCAACGCATTCGTAGAGGCAAATCCCGGCTTCGCACTCGAACAGTTAAAATCTACAGTATCGGTTCTGGCTGTAGAAATCGGAGACCGGCTGGCTCCACTTCTAAAAGATATGGCTGAGAAAGTAACGCCAATAATAAAGAACGTTATTGACTGGATAAAGAACAATCAGAAATTGACCGGCAATATAGTTATGTTCGCGGCGGCTCTTGGTGGCGTTATGCTTGTATTGGCTCCATTATTTATTATGCTTCCGGGAATCGTTACAGCATTCGGAATGGTCACAACGGCGGCTGGTGTAGTCGGTGGCGCAATAGCGGCACTTAGCGCTCCAATACTCTTGGCAATCGCGGCAGTAGTAGCACTCGCAGCTGCGGTGGTATATAACTGGGATACCATAAAAGCGTGGACTGTAGAAACGTTCGGCATGATAGGCGATGTCGCGAGCAGGGCTTGGGGATACGTTAAGAACGCAGTTAGTAACGCGGTCGGAGGCGTTATTAATTCAGTCTCAAGAATGATCGGCTGGATCAAAGACGCTATAGAATGGTTCAAGAAGTTATTCTTCTGGCAAGATAAGGCAGACAGCGGCGGCGGTGGTGGCGGTCAAAGCAAGGCTACCGGCGGACTCGTAAAGGGATACGCAGCCGGGGGGCAAACCAGAAACCCAATAGTCAAAGTCGGGGAACGTGGCGCAGAACTCGCAGCACTTCCAGTCGGGACAAGAGTACTATCACACCCGGACATGATGCGAGCAGCGTCACAGGGCATGGGCGGTGGTGGTGGTGGTCGAAATGTAGGAGACATAAAACCAGTGTTTAATATTACGATCAACGGCGAGCAAGACCCGAATAAACTTATGGATAAACTCAAAGCACCATTCAGCACATGGATGCGTGATGAACTAGTATCGGCGATGCGATAATGGCTAAATCATTTACATTCGACGGCATAGACTTGGCTACATACGGGCTTCAAGTAGAAGACTATTCTATCGCCGAAATGGCAAACATCGGCTTCACTTCCAGTGCTGCTGTATACGGTGACGCATACTTTACAAGCATCAACCACACTACCCGATCACTAGCTCTTCAGTGCTCTGTGGTTGCCATCAATACGTCCGCGTTAAGGGATAGTATGGCTAGTATTAAAAGCCTCTTAAATCCAATTCTAAGCGATAAAATCATAGTACTGGATCACGAACCCGATAGACGATACATCGGGCGTATGTCTTCGATGTCTGCGCCAGCGGTCAAGGGGTTCAACGGCATAACGTTCGCTATTGAATTAGAGTGCTTAGCATACACCCAAGACACCGACGAAACGAATACCGCGGTTGCTTCGATCACAACAGATCCAGACACGCTCACGGTTTCCAGTGTACCGGGAACGGCTTCACGGATACCGGCTGAGATTTATGTAAGAAATGAAACGGGAGCAGACTTGACGGCTACGGCGATCACAATAGCAAACGCAACAACCAATGAAACAATTACATGGACGGGAACGCTTCAGGATGACCGGTGGTTAAGGTTCGGTGATCTTGATTCAGACGGCAGATTTTCGTCGAGCATATCGAGGTCAAACAGTACCGGATCAGACCCAGAAGCCGAGGTTTACAGTGATGTTGTTTCTGGATTCACATCCGGGGACTGGGTACGATTAAAGGGCGGTGTTGATAACAGCATCACGATCACCGGTATCGCGACCGGTAGCATGGAAGTTACTTATAGAGGGCGGTATATATAATGGCAACTGTAGTATTTAGTGAAATAGGAAACAATGGCATCAGTCGATTGAACGGCGCAATTAATGACAGCACGACAAGCGTTATAGTTGATTCGGTTACGGCGTTGACGCTCGACACATCGACGACTTTGGCGTACTTGACTATTATCGACCAAACCACTTGGAGACAAGATCCAGAGGCGAACCCGGAAGTACTCGAAATCGTCAAAGTAACATCAATCACCGGGAATACTTGCACAGTGGTACGGGCGCAGGACGGCACGACAGCCAAAGCGTTCGCGGATAACGACATTGTAGAGCTCCGGCATCCAGCTATTGTTACGACCGAGATACAGGACGCGCTAACCGATGGCACTGCTACGCTCGATGTCGCTGGGTTCACTGGTGACATTGATGTGGGCGGTACATCGACTCTAGCAAACGTAAACCTTGGTCAAGGCTTCAAGATGAAGGTTGGTGATGGGGTTGCTGGATTTAATAATCTGTGCGACGATATTGTCATATCGGATAGTGACGCGACAACAGGTGCTAATGTAGGTATGTCTATATTGGCTAAGACGGATGGAAACTCATACCTGTTCTTCGGAGATCAAGCGAACAATGTTGCCTCCGCTATTCAAGTGCAGAACGCATCTGGCGTAGGGACAATGAATTTTAACGCTGGAACAAACGATTTAAATTTAAGACTAAGTGGTGAGGCTGGTTCTGAGTTGGCAGCATTCACGGGTGACGTTGATGTCGATGGCGATGCTAATATTACTGGGCAAACCTTTATGGGTGGCAACAACACTGACTCAACACTGACCAACGTTAAAGCCGTGGTGTCAACTACGGGATCATCTGGTCGATTATACTTGCGAGATTTATCAGCAGGGTTCACCACTAATGATTCCAAGAAAGACGGTACCTACCTTACTTCTGATAATGGTGTTTTTGCAATAAAGGGGTTAAGGTCTAACGGGTCATCATCATCACCGGAGAGCTTAACAATAAATCACGGTTCTAACGGAGAGGCAACTTTCAATAGCGACGTTGATGTTGGTGGCGACCTGATAACAACAACAAAAACACCAGCAAGCGCATCAGCTACCGGCACAGCCGGGACTATAGCATGGGACGCTAGTTATATATATGTATGCACAGCGACCGACACATGGAAACGCGTCGCGATAGCAACTTGGTAAAAACAGGAGAGTAGAACAATGACAGATAAACAATTAGCAGCACACGCGAACAACCAAGTCGGTCACTTCAAGAAGATTCGGAAAGCTCTGAGCGCCAAGAGTGGCGATGAATTAGCACTCACGGCAAATGGTATTAGCGAATCTACCACGACAGAGGTTATAGCAGCACATGATGCGATTATACTAGACCTGTATAATACCGTCCCAACAGAACAGGATGCCATAGACTCGATTGCCGATCAAGAGATAATCTAAATGCCGAACCATTCAATGTTTAACGCGGATACGTTTAACGGTTCAGGGTGGACGAACCCGGACATCAAAACGTACTCGCCAGACCAACCGTATATACTTCACATCATGGATATTAACGGTGTGTTTCTGCGTAAAGTCGAGGGCTTCACTGGGGGCGCTTGGGATACCAAAATCAACAAACCCGAAAAGCTAAATTTCGACATCCCGGTCGATTCGGCAACGGCTCAATCGGGGGATATTAAATCACCGAATAGAGTGTTTCTATATGATTCAACGTTTACACTTCTAGGTCGGTTCGTAATTGTAAAAACATCGACGAACGTATCACCGGGCGAG
>Ga0255048_10002313_pt1 | contig 12281 bp, 10 predicted proteins | sample JV7_2_2_MG_FD_183619 | JGI IMG/M metagenome (GOLD analysis project Ga0255048, IMG submission 183619) | Seawater microbial communities from Jervis Inlet, British Columbia, Canada - JV7_2_2 | ecosystem: Environmental > Aquatic > Marine > Inlet | place: Canada: British Columbia | collected 2016-10-06
GATCACGGTCGTGGTCTGCACCGTGACCGCCGTTGTACTCGCGAACGCTCAGCGGTTCGGTAACCCCACGCTGACCAGGATGGCGGGACGCGCAACCGCCTTCGGTTACGCCGTGCCGGGGCCAGTGGTGGGAATCGGAGTGCTGCTCGCGGTAGTCGGTCTCGACGGTGCCCTCGGGCGTGTCGGGATGGGTCTGCCTGGGGTGGTCACCACGGGGTCGTTGCTGGTGCTCGTCTACGCTTACGCCGTGCGATTTCTGGCGCCGGCGCTGGGAGCTGTCGAGAGCGGGACAGCTCAGGTGTCCGAAGAGATGACGGCATCGGCTCGATCGCTGGGTGCGACGCCGGCTCGCACCATGAGGCGCATACACCTTCCGCTTTCCAAGGCGTCGCTCGCCACGGCAGCGGTGCTGGTCGGCGTCGACGCCCTCAAGGAACTGCCGATCGTGCTGCTGTTGCGTCCATTCGGTTTCGACACGTTGCCGATCTGGGTCTACAATCTCGCCTCCGAATCGCGCTTTCAGCAAGCTGCGCTGCCGGCGTTGTCGATTGTGGTGGTAGCGATGATTCCCGTGATGATCCTGTCGCGCAAGTTGGAAAGGCCCGACGGATGACCATCGATCACCCCTCCCGCAGCCCGGGTCAGGCGCCCCGCCGGGCGGCCCGTGATGATGTTTCGAATTCGATTACGCCCGACCTCATGAGCAAGCACACGTCGAACCCCGAACAGTCAGCGAACTCCGAACAGGCGGCGCTCGTCGTCGAGCAGATCTCGCGCTCGTTCGGCCGAGGAGCGCGACGCACCGTCGCCGTCGATGACGTCTCGATCGAACTCGGAGCATCCGAGATCTTGGCGCTGGTCGGGCCGAGCGGCTGCGGCAAGTCGACGTTGCTGCGACTGATCGCCGGCCTGATTCCTGCCGAGCGCGGCTCGATCTGGCTTGGCGGCACGGTCGTCGATGACGGGAGTTCGGTGGTGCCTCCTGAGCGCCGCAGGGTCGGGCTCGTGTTTCAGGAGCACGCCCTGTTCCCGCATCTGTCGATTGCCGACAATGTCGGGTTCGGCGTGCGAACCAGCACCAATCGACGCGTTGGCGAGATGCTCGACATGGTCGGTCTCGGCCAATTCGCCGATCGTTACCCACACGAGTTGTCCGGCGGGGAACGCCAGCGTGTCGCTCTGGCCCGGGCGCTCGCGCCGCGTCCTGCCCTGATGCTGCTCGACGAGCCGTTCGCAAGTCTCGATCCAAATCTGCGCGGTCAGATCCGCGACGAAGTGGTGCGGGTCTTGCGCTCGACCTCGACACCGGCCGTGTTCGTGACCCACGATCAATCCGAAGCGCTGGCGATCGGCGATCGGATCGCCGTGATGCGCGGCGGACGGATCGAGCAGGTCGGCACCCCCGAGAGCGTGTTCCACGACCCTGGAAACCGGTTCGTGGCAGCGTTCATGGGAGAGGCCGACTTTCTGTCGGGCAATGATCTGGCGGCAATCGGCGGGCGCATCGAGGGAACGACAACGGTGATGGTGCGCCCCGACGACGTGACCTTCACGGTCGCTGACGACGGTGCCGCCACGATCGTCGCCGCCGAGTTCAGGGGCATGATGTGGTGCTACACGCTTGCGCTCGAATCCGGCGCCACGGTGCGCTCGACGCGTTCGCATCTCGAACGCGTCATGACCGGCACGCGAGTCCACGCCTCGCTGCTACCCGGCCACACCCCGGTCGTGATCTCGGACTGATCGCGAGTGCCGCAACCGCAAACGTTTGCCCTGTTTCGCCGGCCAGCTTCGGCGCTCGCTGCGTTGCTGCTCCTTATATTGGGGCAACGCCAGTAGATCGTCGCACCGCCTTGCGAGCATCAAACCTGACTCGACGCGATCACCACCAACGTTCACGGTCACGGCACTAGTCCCCGCCGTCACGTCCACCTGATCGGCCGACACAGCGGTCGGTTACCTTGGCCGGATGGATAGCGGGCCGGCTCTGATCACCGGCGGTCGACAATGAGGGAACTATCCGACCGATCGTTGGGGTGGCTGCGATATCTGCACCGCAAAGCCCACACCCCCGACGACTGGAGCCGCGACGGGCAGCCGAATCCGCATTGGGACGACCGTTCAGACCCGCCGATGGCGAGCTGGCATCGGTTCGACCTGGTCGGCTCGTCGTACGCAATGGGGCTGATGGCGCATCGCACGCCGGCGTGGACCGAACCGTATGTGGCGATCCTCGATCAGCTGATCGACCGCCACACCGGTTGGTGGTCGGCCGCCGACTGGTTGACCCAGTTCGGCGATGACCCCGATCGCTCGTCCTACCCCGACGTCTACCGCAAGTTGATCCCACCCCAGCTGTGGGGCCGGTACGACGTACCCGGCTGGACCGCCAACGGCACCGAGCCGTGGGGTGTGCAGATCGACCCCGTCGCTGCAGACGGGATGCTGTTCTACAAGGGTTTCTTCCTGGTACTCCTCGGCATCCGATCGATGATCGACAACGCCCCGAACGCCGATGATCGTTGGAATCGGCCGTTCGACATGATTCGCGATCGCGACAACACGTTCACGTGGACCCATTCTGAGATAGCCGAGCACCTGTGCCAGCAGTGGCTAGCGACACCGATCGGTTGTCATTGAGAGAACACCAAGGTCTGGCCATTTTGACTGGCTGGAGCTGGCCTCGGTCTGAGGCTTCACGACAATCGACACGGCACCGACTTGCATCGCCAGGCGTTCGAGCCGTGGTGGGATCACGCCCGCCGGCACTACCTCGATCTGGCCGGCGAGGCGGCGCCGGAGATGACGACGTTCTATTACGACCCGCAGCTCGACGTTCACCATCGACTGCCGGTGGCGGCGGCGCTGACCACGGCCTATTACGCAGCGCCGCAAGCTCCCGATGACGCCCGTCGGCTGTTCGAAGCAGCGTGCATCTCGATCGGTCTCAACGGCACCCGCAAGCTCCCGCTTCCAGCGAACCGAGCCTTCGGCTCGGCCTTGGTCCTCGCTCGCGAGTGGGAGATGAAAGAGCTCGAGGATTGGACCGCGGCGGCGATCGAGGCTTCGTACGAGCCGACGTGGGATCACGAACGCGACGAGTTCACATGGGGAATGGGTCTCGACGAACCACACCCGAGAGGACAGTTCAACGCCTTCCTCGCTGCCGCAGAGGCCGCGGGTCCCGGGATGTGGACACGTCTGTCGGAGGCGCCGCTCGAGACCTGCCCGCAAATCGTCGGCGTCGACTTCCCTGCGATGGCGCTGAGCCGGGCCGAGTGGATCGCCGGCAACCTGCACCTGCGGTTTGCTCCAACTCGAGAAGATCCCAACGTGTTCACCAGCTTTCGGCTGGTTGGCGCCGAGCCGCGCAATTGGGATGTTCACGGGATCGAAGGCGCCGGTGTCGAGCTGACCTCGACGGGGGTCAACATCCGGGTCCCGATGATCAGCGCCGACGTCGAGCTGATCCGCGGCAGCTACTGACGAGCGTTGCGACGCTGCCTCGCCCCAAAGCGGACGATGGGATCGGGCAAACCTAGACTCGAACCGTCGCAGCAGCAGACGGGGGATAAGCAGCGCATGCCGATCGCAGCCGCACAAGACGTAACTGGACAAGACGTAACCGGACAAGATGTAACCGGGTTGGTCGCCGACATTCAGCGTTGTGCACTGCACGACGGGCCCGGCATCCGCACCCTCGTCTTCTTCAAGGGCTGCCCGCTGCGGTGTGCTTGGTGTCAAAATCCCGAGTCACTCGAGCCGCGATCCGAGATCGGATTCGTCGGCACACTTTGTATCCATTGCGGTGCGTGCCACGACGTCTGTACCCAAGACGCCATCGATCTCGCGTCCGCGCACCGGATCGCGCGCGACGCATGTGACGGGTGTGGCTCATGTGTCGATGCCTGCATGGCCGAGGCGCTCTCGATCGTCGGCAAAGAGTACACAGTGAAGCAATTGCTGGATCTCGTGCAGCGTGACGCCGACTTCTATGCCAACAGTGGCGGAGGGATCACCTTGTCAGGTGGAGAACCGCTGCGCCAGCACCGATTCCTCTCGGCCTTCCTTCCCGCCGCCAAGCAGGCCGGGCTGCATGTGACGGTCGAGACCTGTGGCCATTTCGCTTGGGCTCAAGTCGAACCGCTGCTGGCGTACATCGATCTGGTGTATTTTGACATCAAGGTCCGGGCCAGCGACGCGCACCGCGCCGCAACCGGCGTAGATAACAGAGTGATCTTGGAAAACGCCAGACGACTCGTCGAACGAGGCCATGCGATCACATTCCGTTGCCCGCTCATACCAGGCCACACCAGCGGCGAAGAGAATCTGCACGGAATCATCGGTCTGCTCGGCGAGCTGGGGCAGACCACAGTGCACCTATTGCCCTACCACAATCTCGGAGAGGGCAAGCTGGACAAGGTCGCCAGTGCGCTACCCCGCCTGGATCGTTCCCCGATGGACCCAGAAGAAGCCGAATCGATCGCCGACCTTTTCTCCGCCGCAGGCATCACGGCCATTATTGGAGGCTCCTGATACTCCTCTTGCCATAGGTCCTAGGACTCATCCTCCGCAGGTTTCGCGGCTTGTCTGGCTGCGTATTGATTAGGCCAAGATGTCGTGCCGTGCCGAGCTAAGCGACTACTTTTTCTCCTGACCAAAGACAGGAACCGAAAATGGCGATGCAAACGTCTCAAGAACAAGCTGCAAAGGTTTCACACGTCGAGGCTCTATCGGGCGCGGCTCTGTGGGACGAGGACGTCACCAACGTCAATCGTGGAACAACGGTCGGTCTCGGCACCCAGGCTGCCTACGAGAGGCACGCCGAGAACCGAGCTACACCGTTCGGTGCAACCCAACAGAACTGGCGCCGACGCGAAAAGTTCTTCGCCGAGTTGAAACAGTTCACGCTCGACGTAACGCGGGCGCGCTGCATGACCGAAGTCTTTCGTGACACCGAAGGCCAACCGCAAAGCCTTCGCATGGCCAAGGGAATAGCGAGCACGTTGGCCGAAATGTCGATCCATGTCGACGACGATGACATCTTCGCGGGCAACCTGACCGGTCAGGCAATGGGATCCCACGTCTACCCGGAACTCGTGCCCGGTTACTATCTCGAGGACTGGGCCGCGCTCGGCAGGCCGACGACGGCGGTTCACGTCGCCGATGAAGACGCCGCGATCCTCGAGGAGATCGCCCCTTATTGGGGCGGCAAGACAATTTTCGACCGGTGGGACGCACTCCGGCCCGAAGACGATGAGCGACGCAATCAACACGGCCTCTACTTCAACTACAACATGCTTGCCGGCGTTGGACACATGATCGTAAATGTGCCACTCGTCCTCGAGCGTGGGCTGGCGGGATTGCGTGATGATGCCGTTGCCGGCCTGAGTGCCTACAGAGACTCGACAAGCACTCCAGATCCCGAGCGCATCGCCTTCTTCGAGTCGGTGCTGGTCAGTCTGAATGGCGTCATTCACGCCGCCCACCGTCACGGCGACGTATTTCAGGGCTTGGCCGACGATGCCGCCGACCCGGCCCGCCGGGCGCAGCTCGAGCGAATCGTGGAAGCCTGCCGTCATGTGCCCGAACACCCGGCGCGCAACAGTTTTGAGGCGTTGCAATCGGCCCTGTTCGTCTTGTTCGCGGTCGCCGCAGAGTCCAGCCCGATTTCAGTCTGTCCTGGTCGCATCGATCAGTGGCTTGCACCGTATGTCGAAGCCGAACTGGCCCAAGGCGGAACGCCCGACCAGGTCGTCGAATTGCTCGAGGGCTTCATATTGAAGCTGGCCAACTGGCGCACCTTTCCGGGCGAGGCCGGCGCCGAGCTCTGCACGATCACGATTGGCGGCAAGCATTCCGACGGTAGCGATGCAACCACGATCGTGACGGAACTCGTGATGCGGGCCTATAACCACATGCGCCTGGCCAATCCACCGCTCGCGTTACGAATCCATGCCGGCAGTCCACGCCACGTATGGGATGGCGCAATCCGTTGCCTGAGCAACGGGTGCGGCATGCCATCGTTCATGAATGACGAGATCATGATTCCAGCGCTTCTGGATCTCGGATTCACCGACGACGACGCCCACAATTATGCCGATATTGGGTGCGTCGAGATGGGGAGCGCAGGCACGTCACTCGGTCCGGTCAGCATCGGGTTCATCAACATCGCCAAGTGTCTTGAGATTGCCCTCAACGATGGCCGATGCATGCTGACCGGTGAGCAGCTCGGCCCACTAACCGGAACGCTCGAGGATCAAGCCTCATTCTTCGATGTGCTCTGTGCGTATGAGACCCAACTGTCTTTTGCCGTCGACAGGTTTGTCGCCTCCGTGTCGGCTCTGGAGCAGGCCCACAGCGAACTGCGCCCTGTCCCGTTCCTGTCCGCCCTCACCGACAACGCCCTGGCCGAGGGCCGCGACCTGATTCATGGCTCCTCCAAATACCGCTATGCCGGACTCGAAGGAATCGGCTACGCCGAGGTGGCCGATTCGCTCACAGCTATCAAGCACTTCGTGTTCGATCAGGCCACCCTCACGCCGAGCGAACTGCTCGAGCACCTGCGCTCCGATTTCCAAGATGACCCCAAGGTCCCTTTGATGCTGCGGCACCGAGGGCCCAAGTACGGCAACGATGACGAAGTCGCTGACGAAATGGCTCGCACGGTCGCTCACGGGTTTGTCCGCGAGCTGAAACGCCATAGCGATTACTGGGAGAACGAATACATCGCAGGTGCGTGGAGCATTGCGCTTGCGATGCAGTTGGGGCAGAACGTAGCCGCACTGCCCAACGGTCGCAGGGCCCACCAGACGCTCACCGAGGGTATCCGCCCGGCCAGTGGCTGCGACCGCAACGGACCGACCAGCACCGCCCGCAGCGTCGCCAAACTCGACCATCGGGAGTACCAAAATGGCTCGATCTTCAATATGACGGTCACGCCGAGCATGCTCGACGGCGACACCAACCGGCGCAAGTTCGCGGATGTCATTTCGACCTTCTTCGGTATGGGCGGCTTCCAGATCCAGTTCAACGTGATCGATGCGGCCGTCCTACGCGACGCACGTGCACACCCAGAGCTTTACCGCGACCTGATCGTGCGCGTGGCCGGGTACTGCGCTTACTTCGTCGAGCAAACGTCGGTGGTACAAGACCAGATCATCGCCCGTACGGCCCACGGCGAGGCCTAGCCCGGGGTCGGTTCAGAAAACGTCAGTGTCCCTAGATGCTCCGACGGGGTTCAGTGGCCTTCGCGGAACTGCACCAGACCGCCACCGTCGAGCACGATCGCCTGGCCCGTCACCCACGAACCCGAGTCGGCAGCCAGCCACAGCGCAGCAGCGGCGATGTCCTCGGTCGTGCCGAGCCGGCCGAGCGGGTATGCCTTGGCGACTTCGTCGCCGCGGTCGCCCTCCCAAAGGATTCGGGCGAAGTCGGTCTTGATCAGGCCAGGGCAGATGGCGTTGACGCGTACGCCTGGCCCCAACTCGGGAGCGAGCTGCTGGGTGAGGTGGATCAGGGCCGCCTTGGTGACGTCGTATACGCCGAGCACCGGGTTGGTGCTGAAACCGCCGACCGAAGAGATGTTGATCACGACGCCGCCGTGCTCCTTCATGTGCTTCTGCCAGGCCAGCTGGGTCCACACCATGGGAGCGGTCAGGTTGACCTCGATCGTCTTGTTCCAACGCGCCAGATCGACATCGATCGTGGGACCGGCGTACGGGTTGGTGCCGGCGTTGTTGACCAAGATGTCGGCCCCACCGATCCGCTCGATGCAGGCATCGATGATTCGCTCGGCGTCCTCGGGTTTGCCGACGTTCCCGGCCTCCCACACACAGCCGTGTCCGATCTCGGCGGCTGCCTCCTCGCAGACGTCGGCCTTGCGGCTGGTGATCATCACGGCCGCGCCTTCCTCCGCGTACGCCTTGGCGATGCCCTTGCCGATACCTCGTGACCCTCCCGTGATGAGCGCCGTCTTGCCGTCGAGTCGTAGTTGCATGGTCGCTGAGCGTAGATCGCGCGCCTGGCGCTGAACGACCCGCATCGGGTCATCTCGAGAATCTTGATCGGGCTACCGTCGTCTCATGAGTGACCCAGCGGTTTCAGTTTCGGTCGGCGACGACCATGTCTCGACGGTCGAGGTGCGCCGACCTCCCAACAACTTCTTGTCGACCGCAACGATCGGCGGCATCGCCGACGCCCTCGAAGCGCTCGACGCCGATGATCGCTGCCGGGCTGTGGTGCTGTGCGCTGAGGGCAAGCATTTCAGCGCGGGTGGCGACTTCACCGGCGAACGTTCCTATACGACCGAGCAGCTGTACGCCGCGGCGGTGCGGATTTTCCGCTGCACCAAGCCGGTCGTTGCGGCGATCCAGGGCGCTGCGATCGGTGGTGGACTGGGGCTGGCCCTGTCGGCCGACTTTCGGGTCGCCGCCCCCGAGGCACGCTTGAGCGCCAACTTCGCCAGGCTCGGGTTCCATCAGGGATTCGGCCTGAGCGTCACCCTGCCTCGGCTCGTCGGCGAGCAGGCGGCGGCGGAGTTGTTGTACACCGGACGTCGCGTCGACGGCAGCGAGGCGGTCACCCTCGGTCTCGTCGACCGGCTGGTGCCGCTCGGCGAGCTGAGGGCGGCCGCGCACGCCCTTGCGCTCGAGATCGCCCGATCGGCACCACTAGCGGTTCGGTCGATCCGCGCCACGTTGCGGGGTGATCTGGCCGACCGGGTCGAGGCGGCGACCGCCCATGAGGCGTCTGAGCAGGCGCGGCTCGGGTCGACCGCCGACTTCGCCGAGGGGACGAGAGCAATGGCCGAACGCCGGCTCCCCAACTTCACCGGCACCTGTGTTACTCCAGGTGCCAGGCACCTGGAGTAACACTCGTCGGGGGTCGCTTAGGATTCGGCGATGAGCATTGTGAACTATGAGACAGCCGACGGGGTCGCGACGATCACGTTGAACCGGCCGGACAGTCTGAACTCCTTGACCGACGACGTGATGAAGCGGCTCAGCGAGTGCTTCGCCCAAGTTGACGCCGATCAGTCGGTGCGCGTGGTGGTTCTCACAGGTGCCGGCCGCGGGTTCTGCTCGGGTGCCGATCTGACGGCGATCGACAGCGGCGAGCCCGATGGGGCAGACGGTGACTCGATGGCAGAGATCTTCAACCCGGCGATGCGAGCCGTGGCGAACTGCCCGGTTCCGACGATCGGGCGGATCAATGGTGTCGCCGCGGGCGGAGGATTCGGGCTGGCGATGACGTGTGACATCTCGATCGCCGCCCGCTCGGCGTTCTTCGTGTCGACCTTCGGGCCGCGGCTCGGCATCGTCCCCGACCTCGGCACGTCATGGCACCTACCGTTGCGTGCCGGCGCGGCACGGGCGCGCGGGATCGCCATGCTCGGTGGACGGGTCACCGCCGACCAGGCGGCGCAGTGGGGTCTGATCTGGGACGTCGTCGACGATCAAGACCTCGATGCAGCAGTCGACCAGGCGGCACAGACGTTGAAGCGTTCGTCGCCGAACGCGATCGCGAGGATCCGAAGCGTGCTGGCCGAAGCATCCCGCAACAGCCTCTCCGAGCAACTCGATCTCGAGCACCGGCACCAGTCGGTTCTGATCCCCGCCAACATGCTCAACGGTGCGAAGGCATTCAGGGAAAACCGCGACCCGGTGTTCAGTCCTGCTCGTTGGTCCGGCACACTTTCGGGCTGAGATGCCGGGTGCCGGCCGACCAGAGGAGCGAGCATGAGTCGTCAGATTGAATCGGTTGCAGTGCTGGGGTGCGGAACCATGGGTTCGGGGATCGCCGCGGCAAGTGCGGCGGCCGGGTGCCGGGTATTGATGCTCGACATGACTACCGAAGCGGTCGAGCGCGGGTTGACCGCCGTCGACGAAGGCAACCGGCACCTGGTCACAACCGGCACTTTCGACGACGACCTGGCCCTGATCGCCGGATACGACTGGATCTGTGAGGCGATCGTCGAAGATGTCGCGATCAAGCAGCAACTGTTCGCCAAGGTCGAGCCGCTCCGCAAGAACGGTTCCGTGATCAGCTCGAACACTTCGGGTATCCCGCTTCGCGATATCGCCGCCGGGATGCCCGATCGGTTCCAGGCCGACGTTGCGATCACCCACTTCTTCAATCCGGTCAGCGTGATGAAGCTGTTCGAGCTGGTCCCCGGTGCGCAAACCAGCCCCGAGGTGATCGAGTCGTTCGCCGAGTTCGGTGAGACGCAGCTCGGTAAGGGTGTCGTGCACGCCAAAGACACGGTCAACTTCATCGGCAACCGGATCGGCTGCTTCTTCATGCTCAGCGGGCTGCACCTGGCGAAGCCGTTCTTGGCCGAGGGCATGAGTCAGGAGACCGTCAATGCGGTGCTCGGCAAGCCGGTCGGGCTGCCTCCGACCGGGCTATACGGGCTGATCGACCTGATCGGCCTCGATGTGATGGAGTTGGTCGGCAAGAACCTCGCGGTGAACCTGCCAGAAGGCGACGCCGGACGTCGGTTCACCTCGTTCCCCGAAGCTGAGCAGCGGATGCTCGAGCGTGGCCAGCTGGGGCGTAAGTCGCGTCAGCTCGGGGGCTTCGGTCGCGTGCACAAGCTCGATGACGGCTCGAAGAAGAGAGAGACCTTCGATCTCGTCGACGAGCACTGGCGTGACGCCCGCCAACCCGACCTCGACGGCGTGCCGGGCGAGCTGGGTGCGGTGATGTTCGACGATTCGAGCCACGGCCGCCTCGCCTGGCAGATCTTCGGCGGCACCCTGCGGTATGCCGCCGATTTGGTGCCACAGATCGCCGATGACATCGTCAACATCGACCGGGCCATCCGGTGGGGCTTCAACTGGGCGCTCGGCCCGTTCGAGATGCTCGATGCGATCGGCACCGAGCAGGTGATCGCCAAGATTCGTGACGAGGGTGCCGAGCTGCCGGTGATGCTACAGGTGCTGGCCGACTCGGGCAGCTCGACGTTCTACCGCGACAGCCCAAGCGGCGCCCGTGAGTACCTCGCTCGCGACGGCAACCGGTACACCGTTCCCGATTGATTTCAAGATCTGAGCAAGAACGGCCGATCTTGTCCTAGATAACGCGGTGCTCCGCGTCTGATAGGGCGTGACGATGAATCTTGCTTGGACGACCGACAGTACGCCACCTTCGCTCGACGAAGGCGGCGACCACGCGTCTCCTGCGCTCAAGCGGTTGTCCGATGCGTGGTCGAGCAAGCAACCGGTTACCACGGATCGAGACGCCGGGCTGCGGGATCTGTACGAACGGCGCCACGCCGACATGGTGCGCTTCGCCTCATTCTTGACCGGTGACGTGGCTACTGCCGAAGACATCGCCCAGGACGCGTTTGCGAAGGTGTTCGATTCATGGGACCGAATCAACGATCTCGATCGCATCGACGCATATCTGAAATCGACGGTTGTCAACCTCGTGAGAGGTGGGCACCGCAAGCAACAACTCGGTGAGCGCCGGGAGACAACCCATCTCAGCGTGGTTCCGTCGGCCGAGGACGACGCCGTCGGCCAGATAGGTCGCGAGCGAGTGCTGGTCGCGGTTTCTGGCCTACCGCTGCGACAGCGAGCGTGCGTGGTGATGCGGTACTGGATGCGGATGACCGAGTCCGAGATCGCCGAGATTCTCGAGCTGTCAGTCGGCTCGATCCGTACTCACCTCAAGCGTGGAACCGAATCCCTCAAGATCAGCCTTGGAGACGAACGATGAATGACTTCACGACCCAACTGTCGGCGATGTTCGACGACGTGGCTGCGGGCATCACCCCGCGTCCCAACTTCGAGGCGGTGCAGACGATTCCTGTGCCTGTCGTGTCGAACGGGGCGGGTATGGTGCGCCGATTTCCGCGCCTGCTCGGCGTTGCCGCGATCTCGGTCTCGCTGCTCGGTGGCGCTGTCGCCGCCTTTCAGATGGCCGACGGTGTACCAGATGCGGTTGCCACCGCGTCGAGGGTGACGTCCGACCCGCTCGCCGGACCGTCGACGGAATCAGGCGGACCGGGTAAGGACTCTGGCGCTCCGCTCGTTGTAGCCCCCCAGTTCGACCGGATCCGGACCGAACGGGGCGACAAGCCGATCGTGAAGCCCCCGCACCATGATGTCGAATACTCCGCCGAGCTCGGCAAGGTCGTGTTCGACGGTGACGTCATCTGGCAGAAGATCTTCGGCACCGCCGAGCCGGGCGAAGCGGCGTCGGCAACGAGCGAGTTCGGATCGAGGGCGACCGAGGCCAACCACGACGCCGTTTGGCAGATGGTGCTCAGGCTC
>Ga0255048_10002316_pt1 | contig 12272 bp, 24 predicted proteins | sample JV7_2_2_MG_FD_183619 | JGI IMG/M metagenome (GOLD analysis project Ga0255048, IMG submission 183619) | Seawater microbial communities from Jervis Inlet, British Columbia, Canada - JV7_2_2 | ecosystem: Environmental > Aquatic > Marine > Inlet | place: Canada: British Columbia | collected 2016-10-06
TATCACGCGCCTTACGTGCTATCTTGATTTGTTTTCTTTCTTGTTTTGTATATCTCATGGTATCACCTTTATTATAAGTTTTGATTAATGTCTTCTATCTCTTGCGTGAGAGCATGAACTTGTAGCTGTATGCTCTTTAATGTTGTATTAAATAATGTAGCAGTGTTTTCACCAAGTTTGTTTGTTTTAATTTCGGATCGTAAGCTTTTGAATTCTTTCCTAAGCTCCTTTATCTCCCCTCTCTTTTCTTCTTTTTGCTGTATTAATTCTTCTTTTCTGTAATAATCCCTTGCAATATCCGATTCATACTCGGCTAAGTAATCCGCTCTAATAGCCATTTGTCTGGTAGTGCTACTGTCAGAAAATTCAAAATAACTGTCGCAAACTAACTTCAACCCCTTAGATAATGTAGGCGTCTTTTCTATAAAATAGACTTCAGATTCGCTATTATAAAATCCAGAAAACATGTAAACATAGCTATCACCGCCTTTTCTTTTTCTACCTTGGGTTCTGAATACACAACCGCGATAAGTTCCCCTATCACAATTATCGTCTATATACCATCCAGTGTGACGTATATCTAATACCTCATCACTCCACCCAATCCACTCAAACCCGCTATTCTCTGCATGTTCTAAAGTATCGGCAACAAAGCCATCATCACATTTTGTTACTGTTTTTAGTTTACTACTTAACTTATAATAGTGTTTCCGCCAGTCATTGTAGTTCGGGTTGATAGCTTTTAACGATTTAGCTTTTAATATAGCTAGTTTTTGTCTGGTTTTGTTGATAATCATAGCATTCTCTATTCTTCAATAGTTAATTTTATAGACACAATATTGAACTTACCTAAGTATAAGACTGGTGTTTCACCGCTGTCAAGCTTTAGTAGCGTATATTCTTTAATATCCCTTTGTACCATATAATCTCTAATAATATCTATTTGATTAACGCTATCTAAAAGGAATGGCATGTCTACGCTATTAATCTCATTTAGGTCGTTACACAATGTGGCCGCTATTTGAGATATTTGTGTGACGTGATAATCATTACCTTGATCACGTTCGGGTTTATTATTAAATATATTAAACAATTGCGACACCTCCTCTATAGAATACATTTAAGAGTAGCGGCTTTTTCTTTGTATGCCTAATTTCAGCCCTAATTTTATTCATCATAGAGAATATTCTACTTTTATGTTTCTTACAGCCAAGTTTATTAGCCAAACCTAATGCCCTAAAAGCTGCTGCTAGTTGTATCTCTAGGTTTTGTAATAAATGTGCATTTAGTATGATCATATATTTCTCTTTGATAATTAGGTAAGTTTTATACTGTTTTGTTTTTTCTTTTGTTGTACTCTACCATATAAGCCTCAGCCTTAGCTATCCTTTTATTATATTCAGCATCAGGTTCTAATACTTTAGTATGCACTGTGATAATATAATCACCCCATTCCCCGCTCTGTACAGTGAATCTATCACCCCCAACTAAGGGTTTAAGCATATCTAGTGTTAGATGATTCTCTTCTACATCATAGCGTACATCTATATTTTTATAAGATCGTTTGTAATCGATAGTTATAGCATAAGCATAAGCTGGCATAATTTTATCCCTTGCGCGGTGTTAATGTAGTAGACCTACGAAGAGTATACACGCATAGCAATATGTTTCAACCTCTATTTTATATCAGTTTAAAAGCGGGTGTTGATATAGTAGGCATAGGTCACACCAACTTTTGCATAGATATAAAAACTCATTTTGAATATGATTTTCCCAACTTATGTTGAAAGTAATATAGAAAATGAGTTTAAATATAGGAAAGTGAACTTACTTTTAATCCTTATTTAAAAGCTCTTTAATATCAAACCCTTGGGGAACACTCAAGGAGATAAGAGGGTTGTTGGAGCAATAAAGATATTCCACCCCTTGCGGGACTTCCAAAGAAGTCAGGTTGTTGTTGTCGCAAGAAAGATATTTCACCCCTTGTGGGACTTCCAAAGAAGTCAAGTTGTTGTTGTGGCAATAAAGATGAGTCACCCCTTGAGGGACTTCCAAAGAAGTCAGGTTGTTGTAGGAGCAATAAAGATGAGTCACCCCTTGTGGTACTTCCAAAGAGACTAGCTTTTTATTGCTACAGTCAAGAACCCCAACAACAATATCAAACCAAAGGACATTCCCTTTATCGTCTATGCCTTTGCCTTTGTTGCTCAATTCGCTGTCGCTAATTTCTTTAAGTTGAGCTTGAGCGGTTTCTAAGCTTTGTTGTGCTTCTGCTATTTGTTTTTCTACCATTGTTATATTATTCATTAACTTTCTTCTCCTTTGTATTGTTCATATCACTAATCCAACCACCATGCCCATCTGATATTTTCAGATTAAATCTATCAACAGCTTCGTGTATCATTGTTATCTCTCTTCTAAGTTTCATAATCTGATTTTCAATATCAGATATACGGCTTACTTTGAGTTGTTCAACAAGACATTTTGGAGAGATTGGATCACAAGAGTAGATAACATTGTCGTAGATGCCGCAAAGTTCTTCTCCAGAGCCAGATTGTTGTTGGAAGTAGACTATCTCATACCCCTCTAGTTTACCTCTCTTTGATTTGTTTGGACGAAGTATTGCTATTTGTATTTCACTCATAGTTCTTCCTTTGGTGACTAGGCATCCCACTGCTTAACTTTTATTCAAAAGCTCTTTAATATTAAATCCTTGGGGAACACTCAAAGAGATAAGAGGGTTGTTGTGGCAACTAATATATTTCACCCCTTGTGGGACTTCCAAAGAAGTCAAGTTGTTGTTGTAGCAATCAAGATGTTCCACCCCCTGCGGTACTTCCAAAGAAACTAGCTTGTTGTTGTCGCAATAAAGAAACTCCACCCCTTGTGGGACTTCCAAAGAAGTCAGGTTGTTGTTGTGGCAATAAAGATATTTCACCCCCTGCGGTACTTCCAAAGAAACTAGCTTGTTGTTGTCGCAATAAAGAAACTCCACCCCTTGTGGGACTTCCAAAGAGACCAGCTTGTTGTTGGAGCAATAAAGATATTTCACCCCCTGCGGTACTTCCAAACTAGTCAGATTGTTGTTGTAGCAATCAAGAGTCTCCACCCCTTGTGGTACTACCAAAGAAGTCAGGTTGTTGTTGTCGCAATAAAGATGTTTCACCCCTTGTGGTACTTCCAAAGAAACTAGCTTGTTGTTGGAGCAATAAAGAACCCCAACAACAATATCAAAATAAAGGACATTCCCTTTATCGTCTATGCCTTTGGCTTTGCCTTTGTTGCTCAATTCGCTGTCGCTCAATTCTTTAAGTTGAGCTTGAGCAGATTCTAAGCTTTGTTGTGCATCGCTTATTTGTTTTTCTAGTTCTTTGATGACAAGGGGGTTACTCATTGTATTATCCTATTATTTGTTTAAATACTTAACTTATACAGAGTGTAATAGATTATATTAGATAAAGCAAATGCTTTACTCATAATCTCTAATAGCGACTGCCACAGGAAATTGTGGTAGCCAATCATCCGTTAGTCCTTGGTACTGGACTGTAATGATCTTCCCAATCCACTCCTGCGGGTTGTCGGCTATAAGTCTTCTACTCTCGTGTGTGCCTTTCCAAGCTGCATCAAACCCTTCAAATTGCAACACCCCATGCCCATCTTTATCCAGTTTAACTCCTGTACATAGAAATTCTGAATCAAGGAATTCTTTATACTTTTGCAAGTCAGCAGAGCGGGAGTTAAGAGCGTATACACCTGATTGGTTTCTTAACATAACTCCTTCATAACCTTCATTAGTATATACCTTGTGGGCTACACTTACATGAGGACTTCCTACTATAAGGGTACTCTCTACAAGCTTCACCTTGCTACCTTGAAGGCCGTGGGAAGAATGTATACCTTGCAACATCCAATCTCTCTCTTGCCATGTGAGGTCTGGGATATCTCTTCTATAGAGATCAAACAAATGGAATTCTACTTTAGCTGTAAGGTCTTTATGTTTCTTAACAGCACTGACTATGTTTTGTAGACTCTCCCCATGTATATATAGCTCTCCGTCCAGAATAATATCTGGGCGAAGTACAAACACTGGATTCAAGAGTCTCACAATATCCTTTATGACAGGGTACTCTTTATTACCACGAGACTTGAAGATAATTCCCCTTTGTGGGCATTTTGTAATAAAACATCGTACTCCATCTAATTTCGGCTGTGCGTAGCAAGGGAATTCTATTCTATGGCCATGTTTACGATAATCGTGAGCCAACATAGGGTTCTCTAATTGAACACAGTTGGATATATCTTCGTGGTAATTCTTATCCTTCTGTTTGTTCCACTTAGAAACTGACTCTAAGGTAGCTTGCTCTGCTCCTGTAGTCTCATTAGAGCGTCCTACATTCTTAGGTAGTGCCTTTGTATCTTTGGTAGTGATCTTTCCTTCTAGTAGTCCGTAGTGGACTCTTATGGTATCCTCTAAGGTAGTTACATACCATACTTTTACTTTACCCTTGCTATCATATCCATATAGCCTTGGTAATTCATTTGTTTCTTTCACAATTTGTCTCCTAAATTAGTTTAAGGTTTTGGATGGTCTTCTTTTATATAGATATAATTATCCTTTAGATATTTCTCAAGATTATAAACTCTAATAGCCTGCCGTAAGGATATTCTAACATCTCTATATAGGTCATTCCACTTACCTTCTGTCCCTACTGAAGAACAATAGCCAAAAAACTTATTTTCTGTCCATATCTCATAACCATCAATTGTGAGAGTGAACTCAGTTAGACGAGCTTCCTCGCAGTTATCGAGAAGATCCTTAACAAAATCATCAGCTTCTTTACTATATTTAAAATTGTGTCCTATGGTTAAGGAGGGGTATTTTCCAAAGCTTCCCTTCAACATTGCCCCCCATGCCAGTAGACAAACCGAACAAACCCCTATGGCACTTAACACTGCTATGTTAGCACTCATTCCTTAAACTCCTCTATATTAGCCTCATGTATTCCGAAAGTCTCTCCGTCACTCCACTCTACTAGAGGAATAGCATGATCGATTCCAACCTTCTTATCTCCAAACCCAGTATTAGTTATTCCTTTTATCATACCTACCCTGCCGCTGGATGTAGCTATAACAATCTTACCGTATGTGCATTTAGATAACTTCATAATTTCTCCTTGTTTATCACCACCATAGGTTATGGTACAGTTTTGAAAATAAAGCTAGTCCTTCTTGGACTGCTCTCTCATGTTCACCTTCATCCTCTAACAACTTACTATATTCCACTGCGTTGGAGGGAAACATGTCGTAAAGTCTGCACGCCCCTTCTTTCTCTCCGTGATGTGGCCCCTCTACAAACGAAAAAGAGTAATCATTCATATCTGGCTTACTGTTAGGATCGAAAGCGTATATCATCTTATCTATATCTGAGACAAACATATCAAAAGCTTTATCATGTTCTTCCTCGCGTCCATCCCCATCCCACGTAATATATGATGCTGGTATCCCCTTGTTGTGTTTATCAGCGGTAATAACCTCCCTGAATTTCTTTAATCCTGCAAGAATAATAGGGGATAAACAGTAATCTAAGCTCCATGTATCCTTGTAACTCGCTTGCCAGCCCTTTTTACCTGTATATCTCATAGATAATCACCTCTCCTCTTTATAAAATGTATGTGACCCAATTATAACTGTCTCCTCTACCTTGTCAACCCACCATACCTTATCCTTTATAACTGTAGTTGTATAATGTGTAGCTCCCAAAGTAATATCGTAGTGGTATAGATCACCATACAATAACCCCTTAGCCACCCTGTAAGCCGCCTGAGAAGCTTTTACCTCGAACATACCCAACTGTACCGCTGGATCACAAAACGCGCTCACAGAGCAAGCTAGGGGCTTAGAGGGGTTGCTGCTAGGTTTCCATACCAAAATACATATATCATTAGGATAGCTATCGGAACCAACCCTTCTGAGTATAACGCTCCCAACAGCTCTCATTCCATCTTCTCCATCAGATCGTGCCTCTAGGTATATAGCATGTGCAAGGCAATCTAAGCCATCGTCTGCATAGGTTGCTGCAGAGAAGCTTATAAGGAGTAGTAATAGAGAACTAACAACCATATACAGCCCCTATCTTAAAGGTTGCGTGAGTTACTGCCATAAGGAATACAATAAGAAGCATGTAATCAATGAAGTTAATTGTATCACTTTCATCTATATTATCAAACATAAGAACGCCCTCTTTATATTTATTGTGAGGCGATACTATATTAGGTATAAGGTGGGATCAAGGGGTATATATAGAAAAAATGTAAAAAATGTTATATTCTTATATCAAATAGGTATTTGCATGTTTTCATCTAAAGGTCAATACTGAATATACATTAATTAGAGGGAACAAAAATGTCACTAACAGCGATAGACTTCAAAAGCAAAATGGTAGAAAATTCAGAGCTTGCTACTGAAAGGAAGGCAGCATTACGTCCTTGGGAAAACATCGGTACAAAGATTACTGCTAAGTCTGTTACTGAGATAGCTAGGCAAACAGGATTGGATTGGACTGTTAGCAAAGTACCTGCTACATATCAGGTGAAAGGTCAGACATATAAAGCCCATAATCAGTTCATCTTAGTTAAATCAGATGACTCTTTAGACTTAGGGATGGCCTCAGAAAAATACCATGCAGTACAACCCGCAGAGATTCTTAAGACATATAAGGCTCTTGCAGATAAATTTGATTTTAAGTTTGATTCAGCGGGATCGCTAGATGATGGGAAACGTATCTTTGCTGTATTAGATACCGGTGATTTGATAGATGTGAAGAATGATAGCTATCAAGTATGTCTATTAGCAGCCACAAGCTATGATAGAAGCTTATCTACAAAACTATCAGCCTTTTTGGTGAGGAAGTCTACAGGAGCTACCATTGCAGTTCCGAATTCAGACTTACCTATCAGTCATAAGACTAACTTTTGTCCTAGTGAGATCACAAAGGGCTTAGAGAAGGTGCAAGGTGCTGTTCTTAGATTTAAAAAGATTATAGAGAAGTTATCAACTGGGAAGGTAACAAAAGAGGATGCTGTAGACTTCTTGATGAAGGCTATGGATGCAGATGAAGGGGATGTTTCAAAACGTAAGCAAAATCAGATAGAGAAGATATTCACTCTGTTTACTGGGGAGAGTCTTGGATGTAGTTTGGCAACTAATGGCTCGCCTCTACATCTACTAATGTCTTTATGTGAGTTTGTAGACTTCCATACGGGGTGTTATACAGATGAGAATAGACTTAAATCTTCTTTCTTCTCTACAGGACTGGCTACAAAACTATCAGCCTGTAAGTTGATTTCTGTAAAGTAAGAGAGATGGAGGGGTAATCCCCTCCCTCCCTTTTCTCAGTAATACCCCTTTACTAAGAACTTATGACAAAGGACTTTCCTTTGTTTTTTACTGTATTGGAGGTAAATATAATCCACTGATTTACACATCTCAGCTACCAATGCTGTTTCTCGTGAGACACCAAAACTATCCATGATGTACTCTGCTCGGTAATCCCTTCCAGAAATCTTTGTAGTAGCTCCCTTCACTCCTATAAATCCATTATGAAGAGAAACGGCCGTTGAAAAATGAATCCTTAATCTATCCCTAGCAGAGTTCACTTTCATATCATTCAAGAAATAACCATCTTCATTATACTTATAACCAAGAACTCGCATAAAGAATAATAAAGAGTTCATCTGAACCCCTTGAGTATCCTCTAATACAAAAGATTGTGGCAGTATTTCCTTCACTGACTCCTTGTGGATTTCAATATAGCTCATAATTATATCCTCACTATTAGTATTTTATTACACTGTCTTCCTAGAGGCTTTTCCACGGCAACCTCGAATATCCCGAAGTTCCTCCTGCATATAGAAATAACGAGCTTCATCTGAGGCCACACTACGGCCATCTACAACCTTTAGAGTCCATTCTTCATCTCGTCTCTCAGCGCCTACAACAATCTCCATGAACTCAGTTTTAATATTACTGTCAGGGAGTCTGCACCATTCTAATCTATGTTCATAAGAGAACTCATAGATGTCAAACCCTAGGAAATAAAGAGCTTCCTTCTTCTCTCCATCGTTCCAATCAATGAACCCTTCAGGTAGGGAGTCTAATCGAAGAACCTTCCTGATTGGGTACTCATTATGGTTATCTTCTTGTGCCTTATACTCACCTAAGTGTCGTTTATGAGAGAGTTCTTGTGCTTCCTTGCCTGTGTAGCCTTGCCCCATTAGGTTTAACATAAGCTCATAAGCCATATCTTCTGGTGTAGAGATTGTTTCTTCCTTTACTGCTTCTGTCATATATTACCTCTTAATCCTGTTATTAAAGATATGCCTAGTATTGCTCTAGCTCATCTACGATTTCAAATTCCATTTCTTTCTTCTCTCTTGATTTCTCGTAAGACTCTTTATTGTAAGTGGCCTTATATACAGCGGCTCCCCAAGAGGGTAATGATTTCATATTATCTCCAAACTTATCTACAGCCACTTCTTGAATCGCCTTAATCTGCTCCTTAGCTCCTTCAATAATAATTAACTGATTAACCACTTCGTTGATTAAGCCTTTACGAATTTCCTTTGTAGATGAGTGTACATTTCCTATATCATTCATTATTTCTTTCCTTTTGTTGGTTTAGTTTTATCTGTTAAGTCTAAGTCTTTTACTGAATCTAAAATCACATCGTAAAGAGAGTCTTGCGCAACTATAATCTCCATTTTAATATCTGAGGTATTAACTGCCTCCCCCCCTATCTTAGCGGCTACATTATCAACTCTGAAGTCATAATCGTAACAGTCCAGAGTAATCTCTACCACTTGTTGTAATAACTCCTCCAATGTAATCTGTACGCCTATCTGTGCTTCTACTGGGTACTTCTTCTTAATAGGTTTCATAATTTACCTCTTGTTGTGTTATTGTATAATTTACTACCTTCGTGCCATACATTCTGTATACACTTAGGTAATCCTGCTAACTGGCTAACGTGGTAGTTCATATAAACGGCCTTGCATAATTCATAATGCGAATCATATAGTTCATCATATAAGTCCTCAACATATGAATAATCTGGTATAGCCTCACTCACGACACGACTCTCCTGTTGTGAAGTCTTGTTCATCACCTGTCTCAAGTGCCTTGCGGTACTGCCACCAACCACTTGAGAAATTCCCGCATATCCCATCAACTGCATTTCCAAATGAATCTGCCATAGCTACATGTTCTGTTGGAGAGAAGTGAGGGGGATCTTCTTTATAGATACCTTCGGAAGGTAGCTTCAACATATTATATATTCTCGTAGCTTTCTCTAAGCTATCATCCAGCATTCGGTAGCTTACTTGTGCCGCACAGGAAACAGAAACCTTTATTGCATTTTCTACTCCTCCTAAGCATTTATCCCCCTTTCTTCCGTAAATGGGGCCAGAGGCAGGACAGTGCTCTATCTCAACGTAAGGAAGGTGAAGTTCTCCCCAGTAAAGTTCCTTTGCTGTAGACCTATGAACAGCATCTTTCATAGCATCGGCTAAAGCCTTAATCTCTGGCTGGGCATCAGAATGACATCGGAGACTAAAGAAGCTATCTAAGCCCTCTTTTGTGGCTGTAACCACCCCTCGTGTCCACATAAAGGGTTCTAATAGACGATTAACTAATTGTTTATGTGTGCCTAGCATAGTTAAACATTCAGCCCTATCAGCCGCCTCATTTGCGGCTACAACCCATAGGTTATTAGCTAACTCTTTATCCTTCACTCCTAGCTGCTTCCATGCCACCATCCCTTTTTCATTAGCACCCCAGAAAACAGGCATCGCTGGATGATCTCTGACCTGCTTTATCATCTTTTCAACAGGAACTGCTCTACTGCTCTGGAAGTTACGACTAAAACACCTATGAGTATTGAACTCAGGGAGAATAAAACGGTGCATCTGTATCTCTAGTGTGAATAGTTCATCACCAGAGGGGTTTCGGCTATGACATATAACTTCAGCCTTCACTCCATAAGATTTGTCACTCACTCTATTTCTCCTTTTAATTCCTTGAAAACTTCAAGGGCTTTTATGAGGTTATCTACATTATCCGCATCAATAATAGCGGTATCGAGGAATAACTGATGATTTTTATAATTCACAGATGGGTCATAAGTAAGGGTTTCTGCACACTCTACATGCTCCCCAAAAATTATTTTTATATTCTCTTTTCCCCTTTGAGGGTCATCTTTTAGTAGGTTTATAGTCCTCATATAATACGTCTCCTTAAATGTATGCGTTGGGGATGAATTGTTTCAGTTCAGGTGCTGTAAAGCTCATTGGCTTTCTGACCTTTCCTGTTTCAGCGTTACGGAAGATAACTCTATCCTCAGTCCTGAACCACTCTACATCGATACCCTCTTTCTCAGAAATACTCTCACACTCTATGTGATAAATAGGTATATCTAGGGCATCATACAGGGGCATCTTACTGTCATTGGAATCAAGAACTTCCTCCATTGCACCATTAATATCTACGTCTAGGATATACATAAGATCGATACAACCAATAAGTATGTCTTCAATGAATCCAATAGTTTTAACTTCTCCTCCATCCTGTGCGGGGAGTGTTTCATCTCCTACCAGAATAGCCATAGCTAAAGAGGTAGCTCGTAAAGTATCTCCTAAGTCATACTTTAATTCAGTGTTTCCATACCAAGAGAGGTCATAGTCCTTTTCACTATACATGTCTTCATAATTCACAAGGAATTCACAATACACTGCGGTTACAAATAAATCACAAACACCATCTACAACACCGATAGCATCCTTATTGTTTAAAGCATCAACTAGCTCTTTATACTCCTCAACAACTAAAGCCAGTTGGTTTTTAATATTCCCATCACTACAATCATGTTCTTTATGAGCAAGTAAGTTCCACTCTATAACTCTATTAGCGTACTCTTGTATATTTACTGTCTTAATAGGTATCACTTTATAATCTCTCCTCTATCGCACTTAATAACATCAAAACCTAACATCTCCATCATTTTTATATTTACTGGGTTGTCTTCATAACATTTAATTACACCATCACCTTCTACAAGACTAAGTAACTCCGTAGCTTTAAAATTAACTGTTGCAGCATCCCTTTCCTCTAATGTCTGTGACTCTACTAATCTCCGTGTAGATTTCTCTCCCATAGTAATAAGACTATCGTATTCTATTCCAGAATTTTTTAAAGAGTCTTTGGTGAGATCCCTTAAAAAAGATGGTCGTGCAGTGAGTATAATAATCTTTGCCAAGCGATTTGATTCTTCCCACAAATTTAGTACAGAAGAATAAATACCATCATATATTTCTAACTCTCGCATGGAGTTCCCGAACTTAGCCCAATTCCAGTTGCTTGGTATCATGCCAAGCTGTTCGTAGTTGGGTGCAACTAACGTATTATCTAAATCTACCACGATATAACTCATCTAAATCTCCTTGGATAGTCCACAAGATTTTGCCATTTCCCAAAATTCTTTATGCGAGATAAAATCATCTTTCAATAAAGACCTTAGAGAAAACCATACAGCCTTTTTTCGATCATACTCTACAGTTGTTCCTTTCTTAGTGCCTTTTCTACACATACCTTTTACAACATTTCCTTCATTAAAATCAAGATCGAAGGAGTCTATCACATCGCCTACTTCGATATCTACAAGAGTGAAGGTATATCTATCATTTGTATTCGGAAGAATAATACTTCTTCGGTATTGGTTTGGTGTAGACCCCCCAGTTTTATCCTCTTCAGGATTAGATTTCTCGCTCATACTTCTCCTTAACTTTTATTAAATACAAAAAAAGAGGATGCAGCCTAAGCCGCATCCTCTTAAGCATCAACTAATTTTATTTGTATCTTTCTTCCGATTATATCTGTTCTTTAAATACTCTAAGTCAACAAACATAGGATTAAAAGATCCATCAGAAACTTGGTGCATTACTACTAAACCCCTCCAGTGCTTATTTCCACAATAGCCCTTGTAATTCTCGAAGTGATCATAACACGCTCCCGCCACTATGCCCCATTGTTGTTTACCACTTGTAGGGAGAAACCTCGTAGCCACATCTAACTTTTGTGCATGTCCTACGCAGAAACTTTCCCCTACTTTGCTAAGTATATTTAAAGCTGTTCCACCATAAGGCTTACCACTCATAGGGTTAGGTTGATAATGAATGTATGTAATTCCATGCACCATAGCAGGTTCTAAGAAGTCGTATACT
>Ga0255048_10002317_pt1 | contig 12270 bp, 17 predicted proteins | sample JV7_2_2_MG_FD_183619 | JGI IMG/M metagenome (GOLD analysis project Ga0255048, IMG submission 183619) | Seawater microbial communities from Jervis Inlet, British Columbia, Canada - JV7_2_2 | ecosystem: Environmental > Aquatic > Marine > Inlet | place: Canada: British Columbia | collected 2016-10-06
GCAAGTACGCTAACCTAGAAAGTGTATGGGATGCATGTAGGGAGCAATTAGCAAAGAATGAATTAGCAGTGATCCAAGCTCCCTCCTTCTCCGAGGGTAGGATGATATTGGAGACACGATTAATCCACTCATCAGGGGAGTGGTTTCAATCAACCTTAGCATTAAAACCAAAAGACGATACTCCTCAAGGGATTGGCTCCACTATCACATATGCAAAACGCTATTCCCTGATGGCTATAGTGGGTATAGCTGATACCGACGATGATGATGGGAATATGGGGAGCGGGAAAAATACTCCTCCGAATAAATCAAACGTCAACGAGAATTCTCCCTACGATCCCAATGTAGATTATATGAGAGATAGAGCTTGGAAAATCTTTCAAGTAAGAGGAATTCAGGATCGAGGAGTAATGGCAAAACTCTCAGCAGAGGCAGTCAAACAGCAGGTAAAAATTAAAAACTTAGAAGCATTTATAGTAAAAACATTGGAGCACGGTAATGACTAAACGATTTCTCGATGCAGCAACCGACTTAACAGAATTATGTGAAATGATAGATGGGGGAGTGGATCTCGACGAGCAGCTTAAAGCCGAATTTGCAATAGCTCTTGACGATGTGGTAGCAGCAGTGGAGCGAAGAAAATACTTCTTAGCTGAGATAAACTCCAAAATCGATCTTGCCAAAAGCAAGAAAGAGGAGATTGAGAAAGCGATTAAAACCTTCGAGAATCTAAGGACTAGAGTGATCTCGACTACTAAATATGTAGTGGAGCAAAACCCGAATATCCCATTTAAAGATTCCCTCGGGAAGAAATTACATATTCTTAAAAACCCTTCTCCGACATTGAAAGTAACCGAGGGATGGGAAAGCTCCGATTATGCAAAGATCGTAAATTCATTGCAGTTAGATAAGAAGAAACTCAAGGAAGATCTGATCAATGGGAGCAAAGTCGATTTTGCAACGATTGAATATGGGACTCACTTGAGGGGATTGAAATAATGAATGATCATGATTACTTGTCAGATATGAATAAAATAATGGATCGAATTATTCAATTACAAAATCATATTAATTATTTACAAGATTCTATTATTGAAAGGCTAGAAATTGAGGAGGGTATGTTGGAAGTTATAAAAGGCTTACAAGAGAGAATATATAAATTGGAGAATCCCGATGAGTAAATGGGACATAATGATAGAAGAGTGGGAGCTAGACGACGAGCCTACTCACCAAATTTCTCTCGATCATACAATTCAGTATTTGAATTAGCTCTTGCTCTATACTTCGGGGGAGTCTCTGCCTTTACCTCTTTCACGGTCTTAGGCCTACGAGATTTCCTCCTTTTAGGCAGCCGACCCCCATAATGTATTATCATCAGAATAATAAAAAATAGTCCTACGAGCTGTCCGATCTCAACCAAATCACTAATCATACTATATCCAATTCCGGAGTTTTTCTTGGTTTAAATTCTTCTGCGAGAATGCTTATAATAAACGAATTAATAAACTTACCTTTTTTAAAATAAGCTTGTCTCATAGTCCCCTCGCATGTCATTCCAAGATCTAGAAATGTCCTCATTGCGGGATTCCCATCAAAGGTTTCTCCCCATATTCTATTAAATCCAAAATCCTCAAATCCATGACGAAGTAGCGTTTGCAAAGCTCGCTTACCATAACCACGCTTTTGTTTATTCGCAGCAATGTATAACGAAAATTCAGCAGTACGATTATGCTTATCAATGCTTGTAAATCCACATACACCCACAGGCTCGGTCTTAGTATGGACACCAAACATTTTTATAGCATCATCATCGGATTGACGGTGGAACCATAGCTCATGCTGAAACTCGTCGATAAGAGTGCTTTGCCGACACCACTCGAAAATCTGAGGATTATTTCTCCACTCACGAGCATTCTCAGGAATTTCAGACTCAAGGGAGATCGGTTTATATTCAGGATACGAGATCATAAATTCATTGCTTTCTCGAATTGCGCGCGTGATCCCCTAGCCATTATACTCTCGCCACATCGGAGCTTAACGACACAGGATTTATCTCCGGGTACTTTAACTACTCCGTCCACAGCGTCAGGATTCAAAGAGTAATCTTCAAATCCGGAGATTTCCTTTTCTGCATCCTTCGGATCTCTTCTTTTAACCATTACTTTTACTGTTACTAGACTCATTTTTATGCTCCTTGTTAAATTTTTTTATTTCGCCGAAAAACTCTTTCATTTCTTTATGCTTTTGATTTTCTAAGTCCATGCTCTCGCGGAGCAAGTCCATTCTATCGTCGAGTTTTTTTGACACCAAACCTTCTAGGTTAACAAGCCGACCTTCCTGATTCCTAACTATTTTCATTAGCTCGTCAAATGAGCTTCTGCTAATCCACATTATGATCTCACTTTCTCGGCAAATGGTGATAGTGGAGCTTTACCCTCCAGTACAACCCGATGGTTGATTATATTTTTTATACAAATTTTGGCAATTGATATTATGTTTTGTTTCTCAGCATAGTGCCATCGGTTAATAAACCATGATGCTCCAATCAAAATCCCAGCTTTGCACATTTCTTGCATGAAGAGGGTTTTAAATCGGAGATCCTTATATTTAAATATTCCTCTAGTCGGATACCCGATCATCTGGACATGCTCCGAGATTGCATTGAATTCATCTTGGAGGAGCTTACCCTTCTCCCATAAATCATCAGGCCTGTAATCATTTTTCATTAGCTCAATTGATTTGATTCCTGCTGCCATGGCAATGCGATCCCCTGCCCATGTGGAGCTTACAAAGTAATCAGCTTCCATGATCTCGGATCGTCCACCTACCACAGAGAGAGGATAGCCTCCGGCAATTGCTTTCCCTCCAATCCATAAATCGGGGAGGATGTTATGCCTACGGGTCACACTCCCTTGCTCGTATCTATATGCTGTGATTGTCTCATCGAATATGAGGAGCACACCTTGCTTATCGCAAGCTTCTCGTAGTCTTTGGAGCCATAGGATTCGCTCCTTCGAGTAGTCAGTAATGATGGGTTCCACTATGACAGCAGCAGTATCACATCTGAATATAAATTCATCCTGCAAAGGGAGCATATAACCATCGGGGGCTACTCCATAAGCCGGAGGAGTCAATTGCACAAACTGATCATGCCAACCAGAATATCCTCTACTATAAACAAACTTCTCACCTGTAAATGCTCTTGCAATCTTTACAGCAGCACTACAACCCTCGGAGCCAGATTTCAGCATTCGGATTTTCTCAATCCACGGATGCTCATTTACAAATAATTCTGCAAATTCCACTTCAATATCTGATGCAAAACTAAAGACTGTATTTCCTTTTAGTCCTACCTGCAGGCATCTCTCGACTATTGCTCGATTGCCATATCCGAAGAGGTTAGTGCCTAATCCACATATCAAATCGATATATGTGTTTTTATCCACATCGACGAGATAGCATTTATGACCGCTCTTAAAGTGAGTAGGGTAAACTCCTCTAACAAAACTCGCAGCGCGTTTGGAGTTAGTAAGTGCTCCGTGAGCAATGACAGCATGTGCTCTTGATTCCATACGTTTTGAATTATCAGTTATCATACTGAAACACCTCCGAAGTTAGATGCTTCAAATCTTTTATTATTGTATGCATCGAGTAATTTTATAGCATCATCATATTCTATTTTAGTATCAATTGACGTTTTAATATCACTCATGTCATACTCATTTAACACTGTATGTATAGTATATACAGGAGGTATCCTCCGATTAATAATGTCATTGAATATTCGTAGTGTGCAATGCTCCTTCTCATCATCAGATAAATCCTGATCGAGCATCCAATTGAATAATCGTTTGGAGATTACTTCGCAATCATAACCCTCGGGGAATGTCCTCACTATAACATTTGAACAATAATCAGCAGAGCAGCGTAGAGTATCACGTATGCACTTGGAAATGATCCGCGCGGGGAGCCAAACACAATCACCGGTAATGCGCACAATGTAATCACATTGAAAAAAGTCCATAGCTTTTTTGTATCTACTCGCAACATCCTGCTCATCCCCTTCAATTATAGTGTATTTGTGGCTTAACTCATCTTTTAGTTTATCACCAAATGGAACGAGAATAACCACCGATGCTTGAATATTCGGGTTATTTGAGAACCAACCGCACACTCTGACAGCTTGGGATGCGATCCGAGATAAGATCGATTTATCCCCAAAGTCCATGCTACTCTTTCCGGGTAGGCGAGTAGAGGTTGAGCGAGCCTGTATTCCAATTATTATCTTTGCCATATTCCAAAACCTTATTATGCGCTTTAATAATATCTTTCCTACCCCATCGTTTACCGTAAATTCTGCCATTTTCATAAAAGTCATGAATCATTTTAACATAGCAGAGATCTATAGTTTCTCGGTCTAGCTCCGTCCCATTTATCTGAGCAAACCAAATCGGAGTATCATTACTAAGAGAGATTTTTTCTTTTGCTAGATAGATGAGCTGAATGCAATCCCAGAATAACCCATCGCCTCCGGAGTTATAATAATTATATGAAGTCATTCCATGAGATTCATATGTCTGATGGGAGTAGTAGGCATATTGATTAACCATAAATATTTCATGATTTCGATCTTTTGCAAAAGCGAGGATTGATTCTACCTCATCACATAAGATCGGTTTCTCACATAATATTTTGAGAGGAATTGTATTTATGGAGCAAAGATAATGCAGGATTTTCTCATGGCTCACAGTGGGAGTAGCTATTATATAATGAGTAAATATTGCTGCATTAACAGGTAAAGGATCATTTACATCTAATCCCTGAAACGGAATATTTAGATACTTGCATACTGATTGATAACGCTTTCCCATATTGCCATTGGCACCGATTATACAAATCATTTGATGATCTCCTCGACGATGGGAGCAAGCATATTATATAGCTCTTGCTCAGTCATTCTGAGGGGATTATCATCACTGGTTATTGCTCTACCGTCCTCTGCCTCATGGGGAGCAAGTAGAGTTTCAGAGATTTTCTCACCCGGTCTTATGCCAATGATCTCAGTTTTGTAATTTAATATTCCGAGAATTTGCGCTACTGATTTTATAAGATCCACCACATATGCGGCTTTAATATCTTTGGGAGTTACTAGTCCACTCATAATAGGGGAGAATGCTACCTCATGGACAAACCCCACTACTACATCAATCGGCATCCAAAATCGTGTCATATCTGCATCAGTTACATAGGCTTTACCCTCGGTAGTAAGAGATTTTATCAATGACGATAATATGCTCCCTCTACTTCCTAAGACATTGCCATACCTAACTACGACATTTTTGGGACTCCCATCGAGTACGAGTTTCTCAGCTAGAGCTTTACATTGACCGTATGCATTAATGGGATGTGCTGCTTTATCTGTGCTAGTAAAACAAACCCTTGCTCCCAATGTGTTTGCGAGATCGACTATATTTTGAGTGCCTAATACTGTGGTTTTTACAGACTCAAATGGATTCTCTTCGATAGTATCCACGCATTTTAATGCTGCCAAATGGAATATGAGATCGGCTTCTGGGACAGTGCGATATAGAGCATCCATGTCTCTCACATCAGCGAGTCTAAGTTTTAACCTCGGATGTTTGGGGAGCAATCTCTGCTTTTGCTCATCCCTGCTGATGCCAATAATATCATGATGGGATTCCAACAGAATCTTTTTGACTAAGGCACTACCTAAAGTACCTGTCACTCCAGTAATTAAAATATTCATAATGAATTATTTCCTCATATAGACATTATCAGGATCTACGCGTACAAAACTATAGCCATGTGTTTGCAGGTCTCGAAGAAAATCCGATAACTCTAATGAGGGAGAGGGAGTTTGAGGTTTTTTGAGAGTTTGTTTGAGCTGAATAATATATATGACAAGAGCAAAGATTATCATGTAAGCGATTATTGCAGGTATCATATATAGTGTCATAGAGTTACCTTTGGGGTTTTTTCAGAGATCCGATTATACGTGGTATAAAACCGATTTGCTGGCATGATAGCGCACATGCCTCGGATACGTCAATATCATCAACCTCGCCGGGTATTTGCTCGTACCCATCGAAAGCCTTGAGCATTAAATCCTTCATATCAGGATCAGATATAATCTCGGCATAAAATGCTGTGAAGTCCTCAAACTGCACACCATCCCTAAACCTTCTCATTAAAAATATGGTTATTTCATTTAACGCATCTAACATTTCTTGAGTTTCTTTTATCCCCTTCGGAGGAGCTGCTACTTCATCATTCATCACTAAACCTTTTTTCTAGTCGTTTTATGGTATGTAAAATTAAATCTTGCTTACCCTCCATTCTCGATAATCGCTCGTCCTGATCTTTTGACTCCGAGATAGAATCTTTAAAATCCGATCTGTGGTTATTTACCCGAGAAGTTAAATGATCCAAATCTGATCGAGTATCTGTTATGTATGCCGAGCCTGCTACCACAGAGCCAAGCATCGTAAGAGGAATAGCAATATTCTTAGCGTTAATATCAGGCATTAGATTATCCTGCTTTTAAGATTGCTATATCTTTTCTCAGCTCGTCAATCATTGCCTGCTGCTCTTGCATGGCTTTTATTAAGTATGCGTTTAAATCACCAAATTGAGTGGTTAATACGGTTTCTTCTTCTTCTTCTGGTATATGTATATATTCTCGCTTATCGAGATTACCTTTAATAACCCAGTGAGGTTTAACCTTTTGTACGTCCTGTGCAATAAATCCCGCTTGTGATAATTTACGGTGAGCTTCGGGAACTTTCCAATCAAAATGCACAGGGTTTAATTTACATAAAGTTTCTAAAGCATCATCTATATCTCGAATATTGGTTTTTAATCTAATGTCAGAAGCTAGGGAAGAAACCGTTCCATCGTTTGTAAATGTAACTTCATCATCTCGGCACTGGAAGTAAGTTGTAGGATCTGAGGTTCTAACCATAAGGGCGGTGGTACTTGATGCGCTCCCTGCTCCATCAATGACTGTTCTTACATTTGTTATAGGAGTTGCGCCTATGCCTACCTGTTGACTAGAATCAATTGTCATGGCTAGGGTAGCGGCAGTATAAAGCTTCATATTGTTGCCGGTCTGCTCATACTGAACACTGCCTCCGGCTGCATCACCTGTATCTCCAAAATACAAAGCACCGTTACTTGAAGCTCCCGATAATATATTTATTCCGGTATGCCCACTATTCTCAACTACCAATTGACTATTAGTGTTTGGTACGCGACTAGCATCGCCAGCATAAATATGACAGAGTAGTTCAGGACTAGTCGTCCCTATGCCTACGCTTCCGTCTGCTAATATGGTCATTCGTTGAAGATTATTAGTACCAAAACCCATTAATGTATTTTCATAATTCCACATATAAGCGGCTTCGGCGGAGGATATCCCAACTTCAAGTCCGTTTCCTGATGTAGACCCTGTAGTATCGTTAGTGAATGTCATTTCACATCTATCGGAACTTGCTGTATGCAGTCCTAACCTTCTTGCTGGAGCGACAACACCAATGCCTATATTTTCGCTTGAATCTATAGTCATTGCAATAGCGTTAGCATTATCATCGATCCCTAAACTGGTAAATGCTCCAGTGCATGTCAAGGCAGCGAGAGAAGAAAGTCCAGTAACTCCAAGGGTAGTGGATACTGTCACAGCAGGAAGAGCAACGGTTGTAAATCCTCCACTCGATAGAGTAGTCCCAGCAGCATTACTCTTCAAAAATGCCGTACTAGAAGCATTGAAATAGACAGCTCCCCCATCAGTTACTCCACCGTCAAGGTAAAGCGAAAGCCATGTTTGAGTAGCATCCCCGAGGGTATTTGTAGCTGCAGTTTTAGGATCTATATCGGTTGTCACTCGTCCAGTGATTGCAATATCATCCCCGGTAGCATTACCTAAATCTACATTTGCATTTAAAGCTACTGCTCCTCCACATGTTAAAGCGGAGATCGTAAAATCATCGTTGCCATCTGACATGCCATTTATTAGATCAGTGAAATTTTGGTTAACTTCAGAATGAACTATAGTAGTCGCATCAATAAAATTATAGGTTACACTTGGAGCAGCCATTACATAAACCTCCTAGAATAATTTTCGTTAGTATTAATTAATTTCAAATGTGCTTGAGTTAATCCGGGTACTCCCTCATGCATAAGAGAATCAAAAAGCTCCTGCTTGTAATCGTCAATCAAGAAACCTCCTAATTTTAATGCATCCAAAGCCTGATTAAATCCGTTCATCATTATCGGTGGAAGCTCATGAGCTGCTACCATTTTAACATCCTCTACGAGTTTACCCGAGATTTCTGCTCCCATCACTTCAGTTAATCCCACTCCGGGTTTCATCAGATATTCTGTCAAAACCTGGACAGCGTTTGCTCCCAAAACATTATGGCCATTTCCCATCACTATATCATCCGAGTGCTTTAATGCGATTTGGGAATCTCCCATCATAATACTGGAATCACTATGAGCTGCGAGTAGTCCCACATGCTGTGGAATCCTCTCTTTCCTTGGCTCCGGACTTAGAATAGTGGGAGGAGCAGGAGGAGGGAATTTAATCACGTTATTCTTGAACGGATGACTCGTCATATTCAGAAGAGACATTATTTACCTCTTCTGTTTATAGTCTGCTTTTCTTCTGCTTTTCTCAGCTTAGTAGAATTGGAGTCAGTGTTAACTTTATCTTTTCTCATGATTTTCTCTAAGGCTACATAAGCGGCTGTGGCTTGGAATTTATTAGAAGTTAAAGCTGCATGAATCCCTGAGTCTAACATTACCTTGATTTTATGAAGTACCTCGGTAGTAGCAGTACCCGATGGGTTAATATCATAAGGAATATGAGCATAAAACTTCTCGGCAAATTCTTGCTTCTTAAGAGTATTCTCCCCGAATATTACCTTTGCGACATCCCCTGAATATCCTCTAATTATTTGCTGTACTTTGGTAGGGCTTATTTTCAATTCCCTGCCTTTACCTCTAAGGGTAGCTTGTTTCTTCATTTGCAATTTTAAACCGTCAACCAAGGTTTCATAAGCTTCGGGAGATAATTGCTTCATAGCCTTTACTTGAGCCACATCCTGCTTTTGTAAAAACATCTTTTGACGAGCCTCAGCAGGGATATTCACTCCACCGGCTTTACCTTTTATTGCTTGCTCCGCTTCAAACTTAACACCGAGTTTTAAGTCTTTACCTTTAGTCAGAGCTGCTTGAATTTCTTTTGCTAGATTTGCATAAATCCCATCGGCTTTCTTGAGATCGAGCTGCATTTTTTTTAATTTTTCTACATCATCATCCTTAACTTTTAAATCCAAGAGCTTCTTTTGCTTCGCCCCTGTGGGTACTAAGTTACCTTTTAAATCCTTAACCTCTGCTCCTGCTACCGTATTGGTAAACATTTTAGGATTTTCTTTTATTGCTTGATCTCTTAACTTATCGAGTCCTTCGCCTAATTCTGCGTGATACTGATCAGCCGTGGCAAACGATCCAAACTCGTTAGGATTATCTCTTTGTGCTGTTATAAGCCTAGATTTATCCTCACTTGATAAGCTTTTATACCTTCTCTGGATTTCCTTTCTCCATACTTTGTAAGCTTCTCCGGGAGCTGCCTCTATAGATATTTCAGATTTTTCTTTTATCGCCTTATCAATAGCAGTCTTAAAAGATTCCTCTCTCGCTTTTGTAATTGAGCCATAGAGTTTATCAATGATTTTTCTTTGATTCGGAGTAGCTGCAGAGCCTAATTCTCCACGTAAACTCGTCCTCATTAACTTTTGATCGGCTACCGAGTCAGTACCGGGGAGGATTTGCTTTTCAAAAGTATCTAGCATTTTAAGGGATGATGGTTCTTTTCTAGCATCCTTTCTTAACTGGGACATTGCTCTTTCTATAACTCGATTATCTGCAGGGATATCCCCTAGAGTTTCATTAATCGAATTGTAAATATCCTCTGCAGGCTTAGCTTTCTTTGCTACACTTTGCTTAACATTTTCAAGAAATTCTTCTCCAATATCTGCCTCGGAGAAACCAGCTCTGTGAGATTTTACAGCTACTAGCTCTTCTGTTGTTTCTTCAATCATTCTTGAATTATGCGCTTGCTGTCCTCTAATCGACATCCCAGCAGGACTACCTTGAGACTTCATTAATACAGATTCTCTCTGTGGAAGTCCTCCAAATGTGCTTAGCATCCCCGGAGTCGGTTTTGCTTTAATCGCTCTAGCCGATTCCCAAATTCCAGCTTTATCTATAGGAGCAGGAGCACTTCCGAATCTCGCAATATTGTAACCTTTGCCTATCGCTCTAGCTCCGGCTCCAATTGTTTTCATTAACCCCGGTACGATAGCTCCGGCTGCTGCCTTTGTGCCTATTCGTCCAGCATCAAAACCCGGTCTTAAATCTTGGCTTATGGCCACACCTTGCTTTGCGGCTTCTAATCCCCCGGTCACTGCTCCCGATATCGCACTAGCTCCCGCTAATCCTGCAGAGCCAGCGATTGCTCCCGATGCGAGTTTGCCAGCGGTTAATACAGCAGCGGCTCCACCCTCAATGATCTCGGGAATCCACTCTGCAAAATCTTGAAAGCTCCACTCACTACCTCGAAACGGTCTTAAGATCCCATCCTTTTCAGCTACTAAAACCTCGCCATCCTCACCAACTTGAGCATCTATTCCTTTTCTTTTGAAATATTCCACTTGGAGCTGAGGATCATCCCTTATGAGACCTATATGAAATCTCATTTTTCCGGTTATGTCTCTGTGAGGTTTTTTAAAAGACTCTTCAAGCATTTCTTGAGATTTTACTGCTGTCATATTCTCGTCAATGAAATCACTCTCACCCATGGGAGCAACGGTGGGAGTTAAAGCTTCATTTAACATCATTTCTTCAGTTATTGGTTGAGTCATATTATGGCCTCCTCAATGATTGAGATTGCTCGGGAGGTATCATTCCTGTCGGATTAAACGGTTGAGGTTGAGCAGCTTGAGGCTCGGGAGACCGTTCGCTTTCCTGCTGTCTTTTGAGTATTCTTGCATGGCCGTCAGCTAATGATTTTATAGCCTCTTCCCTTGTAGGTTTTACCCCATCTACAAGTGGAGCACCCTCTATATATTTATTAATAATATTATCACTGAATTTTGGGCTGTCCGTTGCTGCTCCGGTAATCGGAGGTAAAGTGCCTGTGTGTTTTGGTATGATCAAATCAATATCGACTTCACTATCTTTTGCTATGCCCTCGAAGAATGACCTTATATGTGCATCAGCAGCATTGGTTTCTTCGTCTAACACTCTCATCGAATCGGCTAACTGTGATACTTGAGTATCTGTTAAAATCATCCCCTTGGTTATCTTATCCTTGGTAGCTAGTATTTGATCTAGCATCCCTATGGTTTCTTCTCTAACCGTTTGGAATTCCCCTCCCATCACAGCACTACCTGGGTCCATTGCTTTCTTAAATGATTCCACTAACTGTGCTTGCTGAAAAGCTGTGAAATTATTAGGATCTTTTTTATAATCGTCCCAGTTTCTCTTCACTATATTTATGAATGTTTTCCGTCCATCATTTTTTAATTTAGTTGGATGTTTTGTATAATCATCCCTTATCTTATCAGCAGTATTAAATTTAGATGTTTTGATAGCTTGTTCGTGCTTTTCAACCTCGTTATCATATAATTTTTGCTGTTTATCTCTTTTAAATTCCTCCTGCAGAGCTTGAGCAGTAAGCTTTCTTTTGGTTAATTCTGCGTTTTCTATTTTTAAATCCTTCTCTTTATCCGGGCCAATATGATCCATTATTTGTAAGCCAGCACTAGCTGCCTGCAAGCCTTTTAAAACTCGTCCCAAATCTCTGTCGAAAGGATCTTGCTTTTCACGCGCCTGTGGCTCCGGTCTTGAGGGATTTATGCCTATAACACCCATTAGCTTCTCCTTTTTAATTCGATTTGAGTTTTAAGATAAGCATCAGTCATAGGTTGTAAATATTGACTCTTAGCATTTGGCAGATGATTCAATGACCTAATCCCATCTAATATTTGTTGGGAGCCTTGAGCCAATTCTTGAGTCGGTACTTGAGACATAAAAGATTGACTACCTGCTGTCCCCTGCTGTCCCGGCTCAACTAATCCCCCGGCAATTCCTCCGAGTCCCGCTCCTGTAGATGCTCCTGCGACTGCTCCCTTAGCTGCTCCCATAGCTCCACCTGCTGCTGCTCCTGCCGGGCCTGCCGTTGCTGCT
>Ga0255048_10002318_pt1 | contig 12266 bp, 19 predicted proteins | sample JV7_2_2_MG_FD_183619 | JGI IMG/M metagenome (GOLD analysis project Ga0255048, IMG submission 183619) | Seawater microbial communities from Jervis Inlet, British Columbia, Canada - JV7_2_2 | ecosystem: Environmental > Aquatic > Marine > Inlet | place: Canada: British Columbia | collected 2016-10-06
CCGCCTGCCCTGCGACAACGTAAAATGCCACCTGACAGGTGAAACCCTTGACCGCTGCGATTCTTTTCGCTCTCATGACGGGAAATGCTTCTCGGACGACGAAGACAGAAAAGAGTACGATCTTGACGCCCTGAGAGAGTTCTTTGACGAAGTAATAGAGTGGAGCACATTGCACCATGAGTCTGACGACGTCGCAGAAAGCTACGCTCACTGCGCTGGTGAATCCGACCAAATGAACGACAACATCGAAATATGGCTAAATGAGGAATATGAGATTGAGCCAACCTACAAGCTAATCCAAGATATGTCTTACACTCTCATTAAGCAAATGGATGTAGAAATTGTGCCTGAATATCGCAATAGCCGCCTTGACGTTGTTTTCGATTGTTTTGACTGTGGGGAAGTTGAAGAGCAAGTTGACATCGACCGCGAACCCCTTCGGGCCATGCACGAAAATGGTACACTAAATGACCTACTTGACGAATTAGATAGAGATTACTGCTTTTTTCGTTACAGAACATGGAACCCTGAAACGAAGACATGGGTGCAAGGTAACATTGTGAGATCGGAAAAGCACCCGACAATCACACTGTATCATTGCGTAGGCGTTTGGTACTATTTCGGATGTTCCGCCGATACAGCCCGCGAAGCGTACGAAGAATGTATCGGAGAATAGCCTCGCATATTACCTCACAATCGCTGTAGCCTTTCTATGCGTCGTTCTACATTTCACTTTGCCGTATGTAGATTACGACATCCAAACCGGCATCCGATTTTACACTCAGCAACAGGAGCCTATTGTCTCCCCGGCTTAGAAGACACCCGTAACCCCCGCTAATGGAAAGCTTCGGGGGTATTTGCCCTAGTTTCCCCCACTTTAGGCACCGCACCGGATACCCCTAATGACCTGTTTCCAGGTGTCGTAGTGTATTTACCCTACGTTTAGAGACCTCACATTGGGAGGCCCCACTGATGGTTTTTACCTAGCGGGCTAGACTCCGGCAACTGTGCCCCCCAGATTGCGTGTCGCTGGTATCGCAGGAAATGCCTTTATATAAAAGGGATATTGTCAAGGCCCCCCCCTTGACAAATAAAAAAAAGTGCCCCCCCGGACATCTGCCCAAAATCGAAGGAAACCACCCAAAGAAAGTAGATAAATAATGTATATAATATATATAATATATATATATTATACTTGTATACTAGTATCTGTCTATTTATTCTATTTCTGTCAACCCCCCGTTGTGCCGTCTCCCGGGTGTCCCCGTTTCTAGGGTGAATACATCACACGTTTTAGGAGACACCAGAAACAGCACAACGGGGGGGCTGGGGGGTATCCCTTCATTTTGGTGGTCCTGGAAAACCACCTATTGTCACTACGCTATCATGAGGGGTTTTCCTGGACTACCGTCTGTAGCCCTACTAATGGAGTACTTTAGATGCGACCCAAAAATCATCTTCGGAATTACGTTTGACTTTCTTCGTATTTGATGTAAACTTAAACGAAGATAAAATTCTTTACGACACTCAGCAGAAAGACGAAACCGAATGAAGGCACTTTGGATGCACCAGCCTCGCTACCTTGGACAGCCACACCGTGCAGACAAGCGGACCCTGCGATTGCGGAAGAATGGCAAACTCACCACTAAAATCCGAAAGGGGAAACGATGATCGAGAAAGTACACAGCAAAGAATACGCCACTCTGGCAGCAACCGAAAAGGGTGCTTCCTGGGGAGAATCGGAATTAGATCACTGTATTTATGTCGGGGACATTGATTCCCTGCGGAGGGCTGGCGTTAAGATCGGCGTCCGCCACAAGGAACCACTTGAAATAATCGAGCAATTACGCCGCTATCAAATCATCTTGCCGCTTGCAAAGAATGATGGTAGCAGTTTTCCGCCGGAATTACTGGATTCGTTTATAACGCAATTGACTGTCGAATTCGGCGGATTGACAATTGAGAAAGGGGGCGTGCATGGAGTCTGGCGAAACGCTGGGGTAGATTTCTGCGAGGAGAATTTACGCCTCGTTTGCGATGTGCCAGCTACGATAAAGAACTTGGATTTCTTCATTAACTTCAAAAAGCAATGCAAGGTTGCTTTTGAGCAAGAGGAGATTTGGCTCACTTCGTTTCCTGTCGATCGAGTACTATAGCGGGTAGTGGTGTGCCCGTCGGCGTGCCGTTCAATCTGTCATTGACAACGGACGACACGCTAGCGGTTACACTTTTCTCACCTTTTTTGGAGACTTAGAATGGATGAAGGGAAAGCTAGGGTTGTTACTCGAACGGATGCAGCTAATCAGGCAATTATGGGGCTGTCGGCTGGAAACGACGCGGTCCCGGTGGAACGACTCGCCGCATGGGTCGAGGACGTGGTTGTGTCGTCTGCCGGCAAGCCTGATCCGGCCGCTACATTGCGAGCTGTTACCAAGGCACTGAAAGCCGCGGAGACTTACGGAGTCGTGAAGCTTCATAAGACGACTACCGTCGAACGTATTGGCTAGTGTGCCCGTCGGCGTGCCGTTCAATCTGTCATTGACAACGGACGACACGCTAGCGGTTACATCATCCAAACTGGAGAACACCATGAGCCTACGTGACATCAGAAGGACTAACGACCAACGGCACAAACACCCGCAGGGAATTCCTCCGGACACCCCTGGCCGAGTACAATCCGGCATCGGCCGGCAGATGACCGCAGTTCGTAAGGCCAGGGGCTATTCCAAGTCTGGGCTCGCCGCGGAGGCAGATGTGGGGCTATTAAGCCTGGAGGCATGGGAAACTGGGCCAACCACCATTGACGCCTTGCAGAAGCTCCTGGGCGTCCTGGGGTGCCATCTGGTCGTAACGAAAACTTCGATTACCGTGGTCAATGGCGTAACTCCGAAGAATTGGGTAGGGTGACACCATGGAAGATAATCGGGAACAAGATTCCCAGAAGAAGAAGAAAAGAAAAGACAGGCCACGCGACCCGATTTTAGTGGACATCTACTTAGGTTGTCGCGAAATGTACGGACCTGACATCACAGGCGAAGTTCGCGTTGCACTCATTAGGGGTATACTTTTGCACTATAACCCAAATACGCTGCATCGCCTTGCTTCATCTGGACCTTCGTGTACCGTCAGAGAAACAGCAGCTCACGCACTCGAACTAATAGGCCACAAGCAATGAAAAACCTCACACCCGAAGATGCCGGGTCGTCTGCTGTTGCCCTCGCTATCGCGAAGCGGATACTTATTGAACCAATGTTCGATGATATCCGAATGGTCATGGATAATTACCACCCGAAAAGCGTTGAGGTATTCTGCGGGCATCTTGCTCGCGAAGTCGACGAAGAACTTTTTTCTCATGGCTTATCGCTTCGCATGATAGAAAGCCGGGATACCGACATAACGCTGACGCCATCAGAGCAAGGCAAACTTGATGGCATCCTCGCGAAAAGCAGGGGGGATTCTGCTTGTGAAGCCAACAGAATCAGTGTAAATTCCTCTTATGGATATAGAAAGAAGAAATGAACTACACAAAAGAGAACATCGTCTACCGTTGCGTCAACAATAGCTATCTTTGTCGAAGGTGTGTCGAGCAAAAACTCGATCAGTTCAAGATACTGGGCAGCGGCCCGTACTTCAATGGACAGCCAATAGACTGTTCAGCTTGTGGCACAAAACTACATTCAATTCAAGGAGAGGGCGATGCAGGAAGCTAATGTACTTGTGATTAAATTCAGTAACGAAGAAGTTATTCTTACGTATCCAGAACCGCTCACAATGGAGTTATTCCAAGAGATAATTAAAAGGAAACTTGTACACGCTACGTGTTCCGGGGCGAAGGAAATGCAGGTGACGGCACGTTTGACATTAAAAACATAAAAGGAGAAGCAGATGCAATACGCTCAAGTAGTAATAATTGAAGTTGGCGGCAGAGAGGTCAAACTAAACCTGAAAGAAATGCGTACCATTAACGAGATATACGATATTTTCTACAGTCTCACTGGCGTACGCTGCATGGTTAGTATGTCAGCCGGTGTGGCCCGCGTGAACTGCGACATCCCGCAATCCAGGAAGGGGGACGGCGATGGCACAGGGAAATAAAGCAGCGGGAAGACGAGGCGGGAAGTTTCATCAAAAGGACGCTAAGAGAACATCGCAGCAATGCTGCGAGGGGTCCAGTAACACGCCGACAATCCCGGAGAAGCTGGCTGTAGACAGCTTCGGGACGTATGAGCAATACGCTTTCTGCCGCACGGTTGGGATGCTGCGTGAATCCCCGCATCACATCAGGCGACTGGCATCAGGCGAAAGAGAAAGGTTAGGGTATCACGTCGCAAACGGGAACGCCAGTCCGTCTATCTGCGGGGAAATTCCACCGGGACGCGCAAACGATATGATTATCGGGGTCAACCTCGACTTCAATAGCGTTTGTGGTGAGTGTGCGTGGATCTATTGGAACGAGATATCGGGGAAAAAGAAGGGGCCATCCAATGGTTAGGCCGGCACACAAAAGCAGGGAGGCGGCTCGTCGTCGAGCCCAAAAGAAATTGGAGGCCCTGGATTATATTCCGCAGGCTGCACGCAACCTGTCGGAAATTCTAATCATGCTCGCGGAAAAAGGGGCACCGCAAAAGCGTCATGTTATGGAAGTTTTCAGGGAGATATCTGACACTAAAATTACCTGGGAGATTGCACCGCGATGAAAGAAAATCTAATTTTGCTCATTTTTCTGGCTTGGTTCGCATTATGGGGTACCGCCATGGCTTTTTGGGTTCGCGGCTACCTGCGTAACCGTAAAATCCGGAAGGCACTCAGGAGGCTTAGAGAGGCTCAGGAACAGCCGACCCCGTGGGGCCTGTAGAAACACGCAAGCAGCCGCCGGGCGTCCTGCTGATGTCCCTGCGGCCTCCGTTTTTGTCTGATGACCAATTTCCTATCCCGAAAGAGAGTTTCATTATGAAACACAAGAGATTGAAGCGACTAGCATGCCGGAGTCCAGGAAGCTTGAAGACAGCAAGGGAACTCGAAGAAATAGTCAATAAGAAAATTGAGTTCCTGAAAAAGACGTGCACAAAAAGGTACGCAGTAATACAAAAGCTGCAAAAGGAGATTATGGAGCTGAAATGCACCCATCGGCCCTTGCCGGCCTCGCAGCTTCTAAAACTCGAACTCTAATTGCCCCGGAAGGGGGCCACTCTTGGCCCTCTTTTTTTGTGCCCGTCCGAAATCCCACTCAAGGTGCATACGGTATAGACGAGCGTAGGTAATTCCCCACTCCGCACTATGGTCGTCTATTTCGCTCTCGGATCCGAACCAGGATAAGACGTGGGCGTACTCATGCAGAACAGTGTCGAGTTTTATGGACAGCGATTGGCGCGCTCTTATGCGTACCCGAAAGCCTTTCATGTTCTCTAAGTATGTTGTATCTCCGTAATCCTTCATCTTGCAGGATCGAACGCGAACCGGCAGCTCCACAGGGAAGTTCCTGCGAAGCCATCGGAGGGTTGCGAGCCATTTCTGTTTACTGGTCATGCCTGGAGAATTTCCGAGAGTCTGGAATAGACATGAGTCATAACCGCGGAGCCCTTGAGGTAATGCAAATTATTCCATGGCCGTGGCATAAGGATTGCCTGCCCGCCAGCCGCTTTGAAATCAGTCACGTTCTTTCCCGAGTCATCAATCAAAAGTGCATCCGGGGTTGCACTTAGATGTTTTGCTGGACTCATTGAAAAGTTTCTATGTAACTCAAACGGAAAATGGTCGACTATCCAATCATACTTGCCAGCCAGACAAGCTGCGGTTATATCACGCCAGCAATCATCAAGGGTATCTTGTTCCGTATAGACAATAGGGGCGGTTAAAATGAGCGTATCCTGAAAACCTACGATATCTTTAGAAAGCTCGATGAGTTCCTTGAATTCCTCGGATTCAGGCAGGCCTGCCCAAAACTGCTGATCAAACCGATCCCAAAACTCTTCAGGGGGAATTGAGTCAACGTCCCAGGGGTATAGTTCCTTTGCGGCTCTTAGTATATCGAATCCCCAATCCGGCTTATATTTGTGATATTCGCCGGGGGCGATTTCGCACCAAAACTCGCTAAGAGCCTGAAGTGTAAACTCGTTACAGACGTCGTCGAGGTCAAGGAAAATTCTATTGATTTTCACTGCTGGCCTTTCTTCAGGAATTCATGCAGATAACCGGAGGCATTAAAAATGACGGCACAAAGGGCCTCTTCCATGTTGCACTCAGCATTCTCCGCACCAAGTCTATGAAGCAGCCATACCTCAATGAGATGACGCCAAAGCGATTTCATGTAGACTTCAAGCGGGATTCCCATTTGCCAATTATCACCGGACCGCATCTCTCCGTCTGACTGCTTGCGGTTCGAGTGCATGTACTCAGCATAACGAGGGAGCGTAAGCACGCTCAGGAAAGCCTCGTAATCAAGTTTATCGTCGTCTGTATCGCGAGTGGCCCCGCCTGGAAAAACCCTAGCTTTCCCTGTGCTCATTTCTCACCTCCAGCTTTCGTAAGGAAAATAGGAATGGACATTGTTACCCCGAAGTTGTGATCCAGAACGATCAACGTCTGGGTCGGATGCTGCCAATCAGCCTTGATGCTAATGCTGTATTCGTTGTAGCCCATTAACGACCCGCACGATACCCACTTGTTGTAATTCCATAAATAGGTGTGGTAGTGCCCGAATACATCCAGATCGGCTTGTTCAATTTTATCCCATTGGGCGATGGCCTTATTGACTGGTATAGAAATTCCTCCGACGCCACCCTGGTAGCGGATTCCGTCCCCGTGGTGAAACCGAATCTTACGACCTTGGATCTCACAAACATTGTGGTAAGCCTTTCCAACCTTGAAGTGAACACGGGGATTATCATTGTAGTATCGAGCAAGCGTAGAATACAACAGCCACTCATAGGAGTTTTTGTAGCTCGTCTTGATCCGCATTTTCTGTGTTGTGCGACCGTGGTTGCCTACGCACGTCGGAATGTAGATCGGTAGCTTCGTTTCCTTTAGGAGGAATTCTATTCCAGAGGTAATCATCTCCTGAAGGAAAACACAAGCTTCGGTCGGACTGAGTTCGTTCGACTCCGCGAGTTCGTCATGAATGTACCCGGATAGCAGATCGCCCAGAAGCGGGTGCCAAAGCTCTGTGACCGGAGCTAGGCCGCTCTGCCAATCGATAATCTTCACGACCTTCGCGTAGAACTGCTTAATCCTCCGCTCAGCCTCAGCGAGATTGAAGAAGTTTTTGCCGCCAGTTCCTTCGAGTGACACACCTTCCTCGGCATGCCAGTCGGTGGCCGGGGCAATAACGGAGACACCCTTTGTCTTGCCTCTTGGCCTCCGCTCAAATTTCTGCACTACTGGAGCGCCCTGGAGTCCAGACAAGACTTCAAGTTGATCCGAGAGACTATCGTTGTGTGCAAGCGAGTCTCTGTATTTTCTTTTTAATTGTGCAAACTGGGCCTGTACCTTGGATAGCTGAAGGTCTGAATCGACCTTCTCGGATTTCTCGAGGAAATCCTCGGCGTCTATTGGCTTACTTGGCATTGCGGATAAGCTCCCTTAAAGTTCGGCAAACGGTTTCAGTGTTGCGGTTAATACTAAATTTCACAATGAGGGCACGCGAGGCGGATAGCAAACTGATATCCGGTCTCTTCTTTAAGACAGCGACTACATCCATTACAAATTCATAATCCTTCCCTTTTAAGAGTTTAAGCCATGAGACTCCTGCTTTCTCACTGTGGATATTCAAAAGCTCACCGGCAGTCAATTCTTCCTTTTGCACCATTGTACGCCTTTCTAATAGCAACCTACGTTCGGGTTACACGCGAGACAAGGCCAGAGTAGAACCTTGGCTCCACAATCAGGGCACCGCCTAGCTTTCTTCAGGTTGTTTAGCAAGCTAGTATCTCTTTCTGCATATGGTCTGATTTTCCTTTTTGGCGAAGCGGCACCTTTCTGGGTTTTTACTTTCTTCATCTCGTTCTCTTAATTGTCAGCTCAACGCGAGGGTGCTTGCGAGCCGTCATGAAGATCGGGGGCAGCCTTGTCATGTGCTCGTAGTCGTCATCCGCCACCAGGCCGGCATCTACTATTCCATCGTATGCCGCCTTGAGCGATCCAATGGCGTTATCTGGGTCGCGGCGGCGATTCTGCTTGAAGTAGAATCTCGCCTCGACTGTGACATGCTGCCATGGTGCTGTCTCGATTTGCTCATCGTAGACTGCCTGCTTGGCAAGCCTCCGGTATTTCCCTGTGGCTCTGGCTTTTGCGAACCGACCACCGATGGAGCCTACCGTGTTATTGGGCGAGAGTAGTCCGCCGGGCAATGGCAGAATAATTACAAGCGATTCAGCTGCGTCCATGATCGTCTATGCCTCGCATTCTCTTGTAGTCAGACAGCCAATATTCACAGTTCCCTTTTTTACCCGGGCACCTAATTGAGGCTCTGGTTTCCCTTAAGCATCCGATTGAAGCTCGAACGCCGATACCGTAAGCGAGGTATTTCGCATCTGATATTACTTCACCGCACTTGCATATCCAAACAAAACTCATTCTTCTTCTTCCTCTAGATATCTCTGGTAATTCTCAATTGTCCAGTGAAGCAGTCCTTTGCCGCTTTTTGTTTTTTGGATCACGATCTCTTCACCTTCAAGGAGGTCTGCGAGTATGTCTTTTCGTTGTTTTATATTCGACCACCTGGCGATTTTCGTGATGTCCCTAATGAGGCAACCTCTGACGCCAGATTTCTCGATAATACCCAGGATCTTCTGCTTATTGAGATCCGTTTTCGACGATACAATTTTCGGTACGGTGCTGTTAATGAAATGTGTAAGGAGATAGCTAACCAGCGTACAGGCGTACTCCGCTGTTTCTTTCGTGTTAGCCGGACTCTCGAAGCTGCTCCCGGCAGCCAGGATGAGAGAAATCTTCCGGGCGTTCTCCTCGGCCTTAGCCCACAAACACATCAAATCTGGATTCTGTTCGCCTATCTTTATCGCGTTATTATCGAAGTTTACGAAAATCTTCTCGGCCACAGGCGTAGTACTGACAATTATTTGTTCGGGTGTGGGCGCCAGGACGGAACCAGTTCGCGACTGGAAAGCTGAGAAGGATTCGATATCGCCGCCACTTCCGCCTATCTCCCGCATATTCCACAGGCTAACCAGATCAGAGATATCAGCCGGAACTGGCTCGCGTCGGTTATCGCGGGTCTTCGGCGGGCTAGTGGAAGCCTCGAATACCATACACCGGCTAAGCCATCCATCCTGGAGTTCGTCAAGTGTGATCCCCTCGCTGAATCTGGTTGGCGTCGAGGTACCATAGACACAGCAGCACGGCTGAACGATAGTCCGTTGCTTCTCTTGATCTGCATATTCTCTGCCTTTATAGACAATTCCAGCAGACGAATACAGTTTCATTAGCATGGAAATGATTCTGGCAACGTGTGGATTACCGCCTGACTGAATGTAGGATAGTAATAATCCGATTTCATCCCACAGAAAGAGCGTGGAAGGATTACGTTCCAGCCTGCATTCAATTGCGGCATCAGAGGCGGCCTCATCTCCTCCAAGGAGGTCGAGGCATCCAGCATGCTCGCATAGCTTACGGATTTGATTTGGTGCATGAGCTTTTCCTGCTGATGATGGAGCGATCCCCATACAATATAGGTTCGTCCTGTTGTCAAGATGATCTGCGACTTTCCTGCCGAACAGGCCGCCGCAGAAGGTAAGGGCACACGCTAAAGTTAAAAATGGTTGCCGTTTGATAGCGGTTCGATTGATCCAGTTACAGATATCTCCAACCAGGCCAGGCGGATTCTGGAGGTATTCAAGTTCGGTGTTTTTCCTGCTAGGGGTCACATGCGAGATAGGGCCAGTCAATGCCTTTACTCGCTTCGCCTCTTGCTCCTCTCGGTAGCGGCGAATCATCGCGGTTGCGTCTATAGATATTACAGGCAGGGCAGATGAATACGCCGCATCTTCTAGCAACCAGCCAGGCGTGTTCTGCGGGGTGAGCTTGCGGGCCTCGGCTACCTTCCGGGTAAAGTCTCGATGCTCGGACTGAACACTAAGATCCCACTCGGGGGTGCAGCGGGGATTGTACTCTTCAATCAAGAGCTTAGTCGCGTCGGCATCAGACAAAAGAAAGCCATGAACCATCGCGACGGCCGCCCAGAGCAGGCTATCGTGGCCGCCCATCCCTTGGATGGCAGGGTCGCATGTCGCGAGGTAAAGGCTGGCTCGCTTTAGCGTGTTATCTTCATGAACGGCCCCAGCGGCGGCTTGCCCACGGAGAACGGCCGGCTGAACGGGTGCCGCCCACGGGATTTTCACTGCAGGCCGAAATGATTGTGGATATTCGTTCGGCCCTCGTTCCCACGGGGATTGTCCTTTTACCCAGGTATAACTTCCGTGACTTTCTGACTTTGATGGAGGTAGTAAAACGTAGTATCCGTCCCCGCGTATATCGACACCAGTGCGGAAGTCATTTCTGTTACATGGCGGGTCGCTTTCTCGAACGCAGTAGAACGCATGGAATCCTCCTCTTGGGGTGTCTTGTCTTATTGTTTCAGGAAGTGGCGGAAGTTCCTTTAGCGACTCATATCCATTTACGCTATCCGATATATCGACATCAATAACGTAGATTCCGCTGGCCTTGCCGCACGCAACAGCCACGTTGGCGTCGGGCCATCGGCTCCACCAGGCTCTAATCTGCACGGGGTCTGTAGTCGCATCTTTGACGCCATGACTGGATGCCGGTATCTTTTGACCGGCGACGATTGGCAGAATATGCCAGCCTAGTTTCGCATAATCAAGAGCTGCTTCAAGTAGCACGTGATACCTCATTCCAGCCAACTATCTCTCTGTACCTACCCTTCCTTCGGATAGAAACAGATTGAATCGAATCTAGTATCTTCTGACACGTCAGCAAACCGCTCAGCGCATTATTTACATTCGGAGGTTCTTCTTTAATGAACTTCACCCACCAGTCGTGTGCGGTGCGGCCAGGGTAGCCGGCATGATCAAGACAACACCAGTGATTGAACACCGTAAGGCCGCATCGAAATTGAATCTTGAGGCTGTCTGGGCTGCCATCTTTCTTATGGCGGCTTATCTTTACGGCATTTACTGCGAAAATCTCTGAGACTTCTGAGAGTATCGAGCGATCAGATGCCTTCTCGCCATGAAACCTTTTCTCTTTTTCGGCTGCCTCGATTCGCTCAACTTCCCTTTTGGGGATCTCCCACCCGCAGGCAGGGCACTTGCGAATCGCACGGCTGAATGATTCGCGACATTCCCCGCAAGTGGCCATTGCTACATAGAGGTTATTCTCGCTGATGACATCAATTGGCCCGTGCTCCTCAATGCAACCAGCGAAATCAAGAATGAGACAATCTCGTTTCCGTTCATGTGGTCTGAGTCCGCGGCCTACCATTTGCATGAAGAGGCCGGCGGATAACGTAGGGCGAAGCAAGACAACGGCGTCAATCATCGGGGCGTCGAAGCCTTCAGTCAGGACGCCCATATTGCAGATCGCACGAATCCGCCCCCCCCTAAGATCTTCGAGCATCTTCTTACGGTAGAGCGGATCGGTCTTCGCGACGAGCACCGGGGCGTGGAAGCCATGCCTAAGGAGTTCATTCGAGACTTGCGTGCAATGCTGAACGGAAAGACAGAAGAAGATTACTGATCTCCGCTCCTCGCGGTCAAGGATGGCGACTGCCTCGCCGACAGCCGCCCTGACTGCCCTCGGCGCCTCAGTGGCTTCTATGAGGGAACTCTTCGTATAATCGCTCTTGGACGGCCTTTTGACTTGACTCAGATCATACTCGGCAGCACCAACCTTAGAGCGAAGTTTGCAAAGGTATCCCTGGTTGATAAGCTCCGAGATACCGGCCTCATAGCAAATTTCATCAAGGATATGATCCTCGTGACAGATTGCCCCGCACCCCATACGAAATGGAGTCGCCGTCCACCCGATAACCTTCAGGTTGGGATTAAAACGCTTGCAGCCCTCAATGAATGTACGGTATTTCCCCTCGCCGGCGGGAGGGATATGATGGGCTTCATCAACGAATATGAAATCAAACGGAGCAAACTCGCCTGACCGTCGAAAAACTGAATCAATCGAAGCAAAAGTAATAGATGAGTAGTAGTCTCTTTGATTGAGTCCGGCACAGAACAACCCGATCTTCTCTTGGGTTCCAGTGGAATCAAAGTACATCTGCAACTTCATGGCGTTTTGAA
>Ga0255048_10002319_pt1 | contig 12257 bp, 12 predicted proteins | sample JV7_2_2_MG_FD_183619 | JGI IMG/M metagenome (GOLD analysis project Ga0255048, IMG submission 183619) | Seawater microbial communities from Jervis Inlet, British Columbia, Canada - JV7_2_2 | ecosystem: Environmental > Aquatic > Marine > Inlet | place: Canada: British Columbia | collected 2016-10-06
CGGAGCCAGGGGTCACATTGATCTCACCACCTCCTCATCACGACATCTACTCGATCGAGGACCTGGCGCAGTTGATCTATGACCTCAAGACCTTCAAACCGCTGGCGAGGGTGTCGGTGAAACTCGTATCGGGGCCCGGTGTAGGGACGATTGCAGTGGGAGTTGCGAAGGCCTCGGCCGACGCGATCACCATTTCGGGGAACGCGGGAGGGACGGGCGCATCCCCGATCGTGTCGATGAAACACGCAGGGTCACCATGGGAGATCGGACTTGCGGAGGCACATCAGGCTCTGGTCGCAAACGGTTTGCGATCGACGGTGTTGGTCGAAACCGATGGTGGACTACGCACGGGCCACGATGTGGTCGTGGCTGCATTGCTTGGTGCGGATCGATTCGGATTCGGCACCCTTCCTCTTCTGGCGCTTGGCTGCAAGATGGTTCGCCAATGTCACGAGAACACGTGCCCGGTCGGGATCGCCACTCAGCGAGATGATCTGAGGGCGAAGTACTCAGGATCCGTTGACCAGGTGATCCAGTTGTTCAGGCTGATCGCTCAGGACATCCGCCGGATTCTTGCAAGAATGGGTGCGCGCACTGTGGATGAGGTCGTTGGCAGGGGAGATCTGCTCACCTCGTCACACAGCGGAGTCGGTGAGGATCTCGAGGGGCTCCTCATCCGAGCGGACCTCGGCCAGGATCGCAGCTTCAGGCGTGTTGCCCGTTCTCCGCTCGGTGAGCAGTTGGCTGAGGCCGGAAGAGCTGTCATGCGTGGGGATGGCCCGATCTCCGTTGCTTTCCCGATAACGAACACGGATAGGGCGGTTGGAACACGCTTGTCTGGCGAGATCGCGGAGATCAACGGTGATGTTGGCCTTGAGGCTGGTCAACTCAACATCAGACTCTCGGGAACGGCGGGTCAGTCGCTCGGGGCGTTCCTCGCCAAGGGCGTCGATATCGACCTCGACGGTGTTGGGAACGACTACGTAGGGAAGGGCATGGGCGGCGGGTCGATCGTGATTCGACCATTCACGGACTCGTTGGGCGTGCCACAGGGCGCTGGGAATGCGTGTCTCTACGGCGCAACCGGCGGAGAATTGTACGTCGCCGGCAAGGTCGGACAGCGCTTCGCGGTGAGGAACTCGGGAGCGTCTGCTGTCGTGGAGGGCGCCTCCGATCATCCGTGTGAGTACATGACCGGTGGGCGCGTGGTTTCGCTCGGCCCGGTGGGCAGGAACATCGCTGCCGGAATGACCGGCGGTGTGCTCTTCCTCCACGATGCCGATACGTCGGTCAAGGCGCACATCTCCGACTCAGCTCCGGCCCCGAAGCGACTCAGTGAGAACGACGCCGCCGAGTTGAAGACGGTGATCGAAACGCACGTCTCGCGCACGGATTCGGCCCGAGGCAGGGAGCTTCTCGCCGACTGGAAGAACGCAGTGAAGTCGTTCTGGGTACTACGCCCGTCGGCGCACGCCTCCGGCGAGTCGCCGGGGGCGGTTCACGGTTCACGGTCCACGGTCTACGGTTCAGCATCCCGCGAGTAGCCGTAAACCGTCAACGGTAAACCGTAAACCGTAGACCGTTTGGGAACACGCAGGCCTTCCCGAACGTTGTCCCTATATGGGTTGCGGCTCGTCCCGGATGGCCCGGTCTTCCCCCACTCCCACTCGCAGCCATCCGGGCGAGTCGCACCATGTTTCTGATACAATTCCCCTAGCCGCGTAGTGGAATTGTCCCTGAGGAGCCCAACATGACCACAGTCGACATTGATCTTGGTTCATACCAACTTGGTTGGTCCGATGAAGAGGAATCGGTATTCAAGCCGGAAAAGGGCCTCAACGAGGACCTGATCCGCACCATGTCGGACATGAAGGGCGAGCCCGAGTGGATGCTCGATTCCAGACTCAGGGCCTACAGGAGATTCGTTGCAAGGCCGACGCCGAACTGGGGCGGCGGCGGTCGTCTCGAGACCATCGACTATGACGACATCTACTACTACATCAAGCCGACCGACGGAACGGTCAACGACTGGGACATGGTGCCGGACTCCATCAAAGAGACGTACGAGAAGCTCGGCATACCCGAGGCGGAGCGCAAGTACCTGGCGGGTGTCACGGCCCAGTACGACTCCGAGGTCGTGTACCACCGAAACCGCGAGGATCTCGAGGCTCTTGGTGTTCTGTTCTGCGACATGGATACGGCCGTGCGTGACTATCCGGAGCTCGTCCAGGAGTATTTCGGCACCGTCATCCCTTCGAACGACAACAAGTTCGCTGCTTTGAACTCAGCCGTATGGTCTGGCGGGTCCTTCATCTACGTTCCACCGGGCGTCCATGTCGAGGAACCTCTCCAGGCATACTTCCGTATCAACGCTGAGTCGATGGGACAGTTCGAACGGACGCTGATCATCGTCGACGAAGGAGCGTTCTGCCACTACGTCGAGGGTTGCTCTGCTCCCGTGTACACAAACGATTCGCTCCACGCCGCCGTCGTCGAGGTCGTGATCAAGGAAGGCGGCCGTTGCCGGTACACCACCATCCAGAACTGGTCGACCAACGTGCTTAACCTTGTGACCAAGCGTGCCGCAGCGTACCGGAACGCAACAATGGAGTGGGTGGACGGCAACCTCGGTTCAGGCCTCACGATGAAATACCCGGCCGTATGGCTGATGGAGGAGGGCGCTCACGGCGAGGTGCTCTCCATCGCCTTCGCGAACACGGACCAGATTCTCGACGCAGGCGCAAAGATGGTGCACGTTGCGCCGGACACCACATCGTTGATCACCTCGAAGTCGATCAGTAGGGGCGGCGGCCGTGCCATGTATCGAGGTCTTGTCAGGGTCGAAGAAGGTGCGGAGGATTCGAAAGCGTTCGTTCGTTGTGATGCGCTGTTGCTCGATGAGGACTCACGGTCAGATACGTACCCTTCCATGGAGATCGAGGAGTCGAACGTCGACATCGGCCACGAAGCAACGGTTTCGAAGGTCGGCGAGGATCAATTGTTCTATCTGATGAGCAGAGGGTTGTCGGAGGAGCAGGCAACCGCCATGGTCGTTGCAGGGTTCATCGAGCCGATCGTCAAGGAGCTCCCGATGGAGTATGCCGTCGAGATGAACAGGCTCATCGAACTGCAGATGGAAGGTTCGATCGGGTAGGCCGAGCTCCATCGAGAGGAGTAGCCTCGCCCCGATGTCGACTTGCGCCTATGAGACTCAGAATCGCTGAATGCACCGTTCGGTATGAGGGACGTCTGGATGCGTACCTCCCCTGGGCCACCAGGCTCATCATGGTCAAAGCCGATGGGTGTGTTGCGGTCCATGCCGATGGCGGCGCCTACAAGCCGCTCAACTGGATGAACTCGCCGAACACGCTCAGCGAGGAAGGCGACACCTGGACCGTCATCAACCCGAAGGGCGAGAAGCTCATCATCGAGTTCGGTGATATCCACTTCGAGACCTCTCGTGAACTCGGTGAAGACCCCGGCCTTGTCAAGGACGGTGTCGAACTCGAACTTCAGCGCCTTCTTGCGGAGAGTCCTGAGTTGATCGACGACGGTCTATCGCTTGTCCGGCGAGAGTACCGCACACCGATCGGTCCGGTCGACTTGCTCTGCCGAGATGCAGACGGCATGACGGTCGCCGTGGAGATCAAGCGACGGGGCGAAATCGACGGTGTCGAGCAGCTGACGAGATACCTCGAGTTCCTCAACCGCGACACCCGCCTTGCGCCGGTGCGGGGCATCTTCGTCGCCCAGGCCATCAAACCCCAGGCGAAGCTTCTCGCACAGGACAGGGGCATTTCCTGTGTGGAGGTGGACTATGGAGAGCTGAAGGGCGCCGAAACGGATCTCCTGAGGCTGTTCTGAAGACGGTCGACGGTTCACGGTCAGCACCGGGTCTTCCCTGATACCTGTTGCCTGGGACCTGGTACCTGACTACAGAAGGCTCTGGAGGTCGTACGTCGTTGATGGGTGGCGCAGCTTGCCAAGGGCTCTCGTCTCGATCTGGCGCACGCGTTCTCGTGTGATCCCGAGATGAAGTCCGACGTCCGAGAGGGTCCGTGGTGCGTCGGCGTCCAGACCGTATCGCAGCACCAGCACCGTTTGTTCGCGATTGTCCAAGGTCTTGAGAGCGCGGGCGAGTTCGTCCCTGCGGGCTCTCTCGGCCACGGTGGCGAATGGATCCTTCGCCTCGTCATCCTCGACGAAATCGCTCAGATCCGCATCGCCATCGCTACCGATGGGTCGGTCGAGACTCACGGTGTCACTCGGGGCGTTCAGAGCGACGAGGATCTTCTCCTCTTCGAGCCCACTCACTTCGGAGATCTCGCTGATCGTCGGCGTACGCCTGAGCTTCTCCCTCAATGAGAGCTCGGCTTCCTGGACGGTTCGCACGATGTCGACCATGTGCACGGGCAGGCGGATCGTCCTGCCGTGGTTTCCGAGGCCTCGGGTAATCGCCTGTCGGATCCACCACGTGGCGTAGGTGGAGAACTTGAATCCCTTTCGCCAATCGAACTTCTCGACTGCCCGGATCAACCCGAGGTTTCCCTCCTGGATGATGTCGAGCAGATCGAGGCCCCTACCGGTGTATCGCTTGGCAATGGAGATGACGAGCCGCAGATTGCACCGGATGAACTGTTGTTTCGCGTGGTCGGCCTGTCGGACGTACCTGACGAGCACAACCCGCTCCTCTGTGGCGATATCGTCGTCGCGAGCGAGTTCCTGTTCCGCGTGCTGGCCCCGCTCGATCACGCGTGCGAGTCGCACTTCGTCCTCGGCCGTGAGCAAATCATGTGTCGATACCGATTCGAGGTACAGACCGATCGCGTCGGCGACTGTGGCTTCCCTTGCAGCGCTCGCCATACAACCCCCCGTCATTGGCACTCCGCATCAAGCAATCCAGCTATCTGGAAGCTATCACCAGCCGACCAGTTCGGCAAGAGAGTTGTACCCTTTCTCCGAACGCCCCTGATCGATAGTCGAATCCATGAACCGTCGTCTACTTCCCTCGCTTTCCCTTGTGGCACTTGTTGTCTCGTCATGTACCGGCAGCGTTGGTGTACAACCAGGTGACGCGGTGGTGCCGCCCCAACTTGGTGATCCCACCTTCGAGATCGTTGTGATCGCGGCGGACGATCTCGGCAGACTGGACGCCACGGTTCGGGTTGATGGTGAGTCCGGCCCCTCGTCACCGAATGAGCCCCAGACCATCACATGGAAGAAGACATCGATCGACATCGAGGCAACAGCCGACGGGTTTCAGGCGCACAGTTTCACCGTCGAGGATTTTCCCGACGCTGCGCGCATTGTGGTTCGCCTTGAACCTGTGGTTCTCAAAGGCAGGGTTACGTCAGATACGGGACGACCGCTCCCCGGCGTGAACGTGATCCTCGGAAGTGCAGAAGACACGACCGACAATGAGGGGCGGTATTCGCTCGAACGAGTCGAAGCGGGGACGATTCAACTTGTTCGGCCGGCATGGCTGCCGGTCGAATTCTCGTGGGAAGGCGGTCTTGACCAATACGACATGTCGATGTCGCCGAGGGTGATCAAGGCCATTCGCATCTCTCCTGAGGATCTGCTCGATTCGAGCCAGTGGCAGAAGCTGCTGACACTCGCGGACAACACCGGTGTCAATGGTCTTGTCGTGGATCTCAAGACGGAGGACGGCACGGTGGTCTATCGAACGGAGGTTGCTGCCGCGAACTCAATCGGTGCGGTGAGTAGCTACTTCGAACTGGCAGATGTTGTTGCATCTGCCCGCGACCACGATCTCTATCTGATCGGTCGCATGGGTGTGTTCCAGGATGACTTCATGGCGGCAGATCAACCCGACCATGCAGTGCTCAACCCAGACGGCACGTTGTGGAGATCGAGGAATGGGTTCGCGTGGCTCGATCCGTCCGATCCGGTTTCATTCGAGTATTCGATAGCCCTCGCCGAAGAGGCATGCAAGGGCGGATTCGACGAGATCCAGTTCGACTATGTGTCGTATCCCTTCGGTGGTGATGTCTCGCAGGCGGTCTTTGACGGCGCGTACAACCCTGAGGTGAGAGTTGCCTCGATCAACGCGTTCCTCACGCGGGCCTACTCGATCCTGCATCCCATCGGATGCACGGTGTCCTCGACGTTGCTCGGGATCGTCCTCGAGTCGAGCGCAGACGAAGGCGTCGGCCAACGCCCCGGGTCGATGTCTCGCATCGTTGATGTGCTGGCGCCGACGCTGTACTCAACGAACTATGGCTCCGGCTGGAAGGACTTCGAGAATCCGGATGACCACGCCGTTGAGATAGTCGATGCAGCGCTGAAGGGTGGACACGGCAAGCTTGATGGTTACGCATATCTCAGGCCATGGCTCCAGACCTGGGCCATCTCGACATCAGATCAGCGGGCTGTGCAGTCGATGGTGAGCGAAGGCGGCATGGGTTGGATGCTGTGGTCGAACTCGGCGAACTACTCAGTGAACGCCCTGCCTGGCCAGTAGGAGATTGTTCCGCTCCAGCACGTCAACAAGATACGGATATGGATTCGTCTTCTTGCCATCGTGTTTGAGTTCGAAGTGGGTGTGAGGTCGGGTTCCTTCGGCATTGCCCGAATCACCGACGTAGCCGATCACCTGACCGGCCTTCACCTCGTCGCCCTCCATGAGGGTCGGGAAGAAGGCCGTCCATGTTCCACCCTCGTCGTCGTCCGTCCCGAAGGTGTCGTTGTTGAGATGCAGGTACGACGTGACCCATCCGTCGGCGTGTTCGACGTGGATGCTATAGCCGGACATGTGGCCGACATCGAGTTTCGTCACGACACCGTCCGCGACAGCGACGATCGCAGACCCTCGGGGGCTCATGATGTCCGTGCCCTGGTGGCGTCTGCCACCGGATCGGGGAGCTCCCCAACTGTCCCAGAAGTACACGGCTTCGGTTGGGTGGGGGAACACGACGAGAGCGAACTCGGAGTCTTCCGCTGATGCGGATGCGGGGTTGGGGCCGACAACGGACCCGATGCCTGCGACAACCACCGCCAGGGCGACGGTGAGCGCGAACGAGCTGATCATTGGTCTGCGCATGGGGTTTCAAGCTTCCCTGAGGAGCGTATCGTAGCACCAGCGCTCACTCGGTTGTGGGTCGAACCATGACGGTAACCCCATTGTCCGTTTAGCCGCTCCCTTTTACACACACGGTCATGGTGATAACCGATCGCTTGTTCCGCGGCAACCGGTATCCTGCCGGCGAACCCACGAAGGACCTGTGCGTGACCGACACCCCGACTCTTGGCTCAACCGACGCCGTCTGGATGGCATCCAGACGATCTGCGGCCATCGACCGATTGTCTGAGATATCAATGCCTTCAGAGAGCGAGGAGAACTGGCGCTATCTCGATCTCAGTTTCGATCCCGCGATTGCCAGCGCATCTCGCGCTCCGGGGTCTCCGGGCACGGTCGACGCCGTTCTCGAGGCCTGGCACGGCGAGACGGTGTCGATCATCGATGGGTTCGTCGTCACAGAGGGCGTTCCGACGATCGCGGAGACGGCGGGCGAGATCGCTTTCGTGGATGACGACCACTTCTTCGCCACCGCCTTCACCGCATACGCACCTGGTGCGGCATTGCTCACCGGCAGTCAACTCGCGGAGCCCCTCCTTGTCGATGTGCAGAACACGTCGAGCGCAACGACGTTCCCCGGTGTGCACATCGCGGTCGTCGGGGGGTCGGATGCCGCTGTGATCGTCCGTCTTCGGTCCACGACCGACGAGCCGGCAACGGTCGTCCCAACGATCACTGCAGAGGTTGGCGACAATGCCCGATTGGCACTCACCATCATCCAGGACTGGAACTACGAGACACGATCACTGGGTCGCGGCGTCGTCAGGCTCGCAAGAGACGCCAGTCTCGTGCTGAGCGAGATAGGCCTGGGAGCCAAGCTGGGCCGGCTCCACCTCGATGTCGACTTCGTCGGCAACGGTTCGACCGCCAAGGTCTACGGCGCCTACTTCGGTGAAGAGGATCAGACGCTCGATTACCGCTACTTCATGAACCACATCGGGATGCATACGCGTTCCGACATGTTCCTCAAGGGTGCGGTAGAGGACGATGCCCTCTCCGTGTTCACCGGCATGATCAGAATCGAGGAAACCGCACAGAAGACTGAGGCCTTCCAGACGAATCGCAACCTCATCCTCTCCTCTGGCGCTTCGGCCCAATCGGTGCCGAACCTCGAGATTCTTGCGAACGACGTCATGTGCGGCCACGGGTCGACCGTGGGGCCGCTCGACGAGGACCAGCGCTACTACCTCATGAGCCGCGGACTCACGCCGGAGCGTGCCGACCGGCTCCAGGTGCGCGGGTTCTTCGAGGAGGTTGTCCTGCAGGTCCCGGACATGGCTGTTGCCGGGTGGGTGCGTGAACGCATCAACGGCAAGTACATCGCCGCTCAGAAAGAGGGCAGGCTATGAGAGAAGTCACAGCGGGCCGACTCGTCGATCTGCCGGGCGAGGCGGGCTTTCGAATCAACGATGGTGAGGCTGCCATAGCCGTGTTTCGCATCGGGAATGAGGTGCACGCCCTTGCCGATCGGTGCAGCCACGCCGAAGCCTCGCTATCGGAAGGCGAGGTGTTCGACAACGAGGTCGAGTGTCCCCGCCACGGCGCTGTGTTCGATGTCACCACGGGGAAGGCTCTGACCCTCCCCGCCACGCAACCTGTCACCGTCTACGCCACCGAGGTGCGTGATGGTGACGTATTCCTACAGGTTCCACACGGAGCGGAGGGCACCGATGCGTAACGCAGTCGAGGTCACGAACCTGAAAGCGAGCATCGGCGATCTCGAGATCCTCACCGGGGTCGATCTCGCCGTTCCCTTCGGTGAGGTCCACGCTCTCATGGGGCCGAATGGCTCAGGCAAGTCCACATTCAGCCATGTTCTCATGGGTAAGAGCGACTATGAGGCGTCCGGGTCGGCAACCATCGACGGCGTCGAGATCATGGGGATGACCGTTGATGAGCGGTCCCATGCGGGTCTCTTCGAAGCGTTCCAATACCCAACCGAGATACCAGGAGTCACGCTTGACGATCTGACGGCGGAGATGGCCGCCTCGAATCCCTCTGATGCTGGGTTCCAAGAGCGCACGGCCGCTGCTTCAAAGCGTCTATCGATGGATCGGTTCCGAGGCCGTGCTGTCAACGTCGGCCTGTCCGGTGGTGAGAAGAAGCGGTCGGAGATGTACCTGCTCGGCGTGGCCAACCCCAAGGTCGCGATCCTTGACGAGATCGACTCGGGTCTCGACATTGACGCCGTTCGTGAGGTCGCAGCCATGGTCGAGTCGCTTCGCAGTCCCGACCTTGGCATCGTGGTCATCACCCATTACAGCCGGATTCTTCGATACATGTCAGCGGACCGCATTCACGTCATGGTGGGTGGGCGCATCGCCAAATCAGGCGGAGCCGAGATCGCCGAGGAACTCGAATCCGAGGGTTACACCGCCTACCAGGTGGCGAACGGAGGTTGATCGCCCGATGGCCAACCAAGAGAACATCTCGCTTGAACTCGTCTACGTAGGTGACCCGATGTGTTCGTGGTGCTGGGGCTTTGCGCCGGTCGTCGAGAAGATCGATGATTCCTTCACCATCCCGCTTCGGACCATCGTTGGTGGACTCAGGCCTGGCGACCAGGCCGAACCGATCGATCGTATGCGCCCAATGCTTGCGCATCATTGGGGCCAGGTCGCTGCTGCATCAGGCCAGCCGTTCGACCTCGGGGGGCTCGACCGCACGGATTGGATGTATGACACGCTGGTGCCCGATATAGCTGTCGTGACGATGCGATCGATGGCACCTGTTGAGACTCTCCGGTTCCTCGCAACCCTGCAACGTGCGTTCTACGCTGAGCGAATCGACATCACGGATCCGGATGCCCATGCGAGCCTCGTTTCCGGTTTTCCCGTCGATCCTGTTGCTTTCGTCGAAGCGATCCGCTCCCCGGAGATGCTCGCCGCGACGGAGAAGGACTTCTTGGAGGCCCAGTGGCTCGGCGTCACAGGGTTCCCGACGCTGCTTATGCGTGACGGTGCAACGACTGTCCCGCTGAGTCTTGGGTACGCACCCTTCGAGCGGGTCGCCGAACGGATTACCAACCTCATCGAGAAGAACCATCCTGATGCGGCAGCTGGCCTCATCTGCGAAATCGACGGTGTCTGCTAATCCCTTGGCCACCAACGCTCGGGGTGTCAATGTCGAGTCGACGGCGCTGACCGTTAGGACTCAGGGCGAAGGCGCAGTCTGGCAACTTCGCGGAGGCGAAACCGACGCTCTCCAGATCGCAGGTGATGGTCTGTGATCAGCCCTGGGGTAGGCGAAACCCGACTTTGCCCCCGGGACCGGACTCAGCCCATATCTCGCCGTCGAGTGCAGTGACAAAACCCTTGGCGATGGCAAGGCCGAGGCCCGTGCCACCCGTATCTCGATTGCGATGGCTGTCGGATCTGGTGAACGAATCAAACGCATGCTCAACGAACTCCTCGCTGAAGCCGGGTCCTTCGTCAATCACGACAACCGACGCACCTTCATCCTGAGACACAGCAACAGTGACCGCAGAACCTCCGGGGGCATATCGGATTGCGTTGTCGAGAAGATTCCTCATGACGCGAGGTCCTGGCGTTGACCTGCCACAATGTCGACATGGATGATCTGATCTCGCAGCTTGCAGGACTCATCGCCGGTGCGGACGAGATTCTGATTGTCACGGGTGCGGGAGTGTCGACCGACAGCGGTATACCGGACTATCGCGGGCCAAAAGGTGTTTGGAAGACCGAGAGGCCGGTCATGTATCAGGACTTCGTAAACGATCCAGATGCGAGGGTCGAATACTGGGACCAGAAATTGCGAGCCGCAGAAGCGTTCAACGCCGCTCATTCCGGTGCTGCGCACCGGGCGTGCGTGGATCTCGAAGAAGCAGGGAAGCTGCACACGCTTGTTACTCAGAACGTCGATGGGCTGCACGCCGCAGCCGGCACGTCGAAGGCGAAGCTCGTCGAGGTGCACGGCACCGCCATGGAGGTTTCGTGTCTCGATTGTGGCGAACGCACACCGACACAGCCGCACCTCGACACCTTCGCCGAGAGCCGCGAGGCGCCCATGTGCGACTGTGGCGGACTGTTGAAGTCTGCAACGATCAGCTTCGGCCAACAACTCGATCCGATGACCATGTACCGCGCACAACTGGCTGCCGAAGAAACGGATCTTGTCATCGCCCTTGGTTCGACGCTGTCCGTGTATCCCGCCGCAGACGTACCGCTCATCGCCGCACGCCGTGGAGTTCCCTACGCCATCGTGAACCGCGGCGAGACCGACCACGACGGCTCCATCCACCTCACGCTCCGCATCGACGGCGACGTCTCGGTCGTCTTCCCCCAAGCCGTCGCCACCGCCCTCACCTAACCCCCCTCCGCGAACCCAGGGTTCCAGTTGGGGTTTTTGTGGGGTTTCAGCCCACAGTTCTCCCTGAGCGTTCTCTGGGCTGGGAAAACCTTGCCTACGGAGGCCTTGTATGCGTGTCTCTGGTCCGTATGGTTGAAGCAAATGCGGAATCGTCTGGCGGTTGTAGTGGTGGCCTCCATCGTGGGACTGGGGGCCTGCACCACCGTGGGCAGCTCGCCGGCCACCGCACCGCCGATCACCGATCCGCCAGTGACCACGAGTACCGTCATCGCGACGACGACCACCACGCTTGCCACAACCACCACGTTTGATCGAGTTGCCGAGATCCAGGCCATCTTCCAGGACCTCGAGGTGCGCCGACTCCAGGCGATCATGGACCAGGACGAGCCTGCCTTCCGCGCCGTCTTCGCCAACGATGAGTATGAAGAGAGGAGCATGGTCGAACTTGATCTCGTCGAGGTGATTGATCCGAACTCTGGAGAGTTTCGCGTACTGGAGATCTTCTTCGATGGGCCTCGCTGTATTGCCGTGGGTGCTGTCGTTGACGCTTCGCAGTCCACCGCGGGTGGCGGTCTCAGTACTGACTCTGACTACGTGGCCGAGCTTGCTGAGGGAAGATGGGGCTATAGCTGGGTCGGAGAGGGGTGGAGATGCGACGGGCCGCATCCCTTCTCGGACTAGTTGCCGTAGTGCTCCTGGTCGGAGCCGCCTCACCGGCTGGCGCCGATGACATCTGCGAGTTTGACCGCATCAAGAATCGCGTCGTCTGCCACGATTCAGGCACTACACCCGGAACCCCAGGCAACGCCGACCCCGACGACCGCGCACC
>Ga0255048_10002320_pt1 | contig 12249 bp, 9 predicted proteins | sample JV7_2_2_MG_FD_183619 | JGI IMG/M metagenome (GOLD analysis project Ga0255048, IMG submission 183619) | Seawater microbial communities from Jervis Inlet, British Columbia, Canada - JV7_2_2 | ecosystem: Environmental > Aquatic > Marine > Inlet | place: Canada: British Columbia | collected 2016-10-06
AGTCTTTATCTTTTCTTCAGGGAAAAGAAGAGCTCTTATTTTCTTATCATCTTTCTCGATGATAGACTTCTCTACCTTAGGACAAACATCACTCTTAGCATCTAAACTAATAGGAGCCTTTCCAGGTACGATTACTACTAAGTAGTCTGCGGACTTAACCCACTTTATGTCTGACATTCATCACTCTCCTTGGGCGATCTTTTAATTCTATATACTCATTGATAGAATCAAGGTACCTTTTAATATTGTACTCATTTATCCCCACTGATTTCAGTAGAGGGTAATCCTTGAACAAGGCATCATTAATATCTGATAGCTCTTTATGCATCTTTTCAGCGCCATTTCGCTTATCCTCATAAGGAAGATAATCCCAGACTTTTATTAAGGCGTCAGACAACTTTTTATTCTTAGAAGCTATCTCATCTAGCTTTTTAAGATAAGAGGCATATTTAGGTTTCTTTAAATCTAAAGTTTTCAAACAACTATAAACATCTGAATCTCTAACTGTGTCAGATATCTTATATTCCGATATAGCATTCAGTGCTTCTGGGCTGAGGTTCTCAAGGTCTTTTATATCATTAACTAGTTCTAAAGTCTTTTTATGACTACGGTTTACAGCGAAATGCAAGATAGGTTTATCGGTATTATTACACCTATTATAAGAGAAGACTTCTTTAATCTTTTGCCTCTTGTACTTATAATCCGTCTTACCTATACTGTACGAGTATACAGGGTACACATTAGCGGAGGGAATAAGTTCTCCATCTAAATAAAACTCTTTTGTTTCTTTATGGAAGTCAATAAAACACACTTCCCTAGACTTGTTACCGGGTACTTGGTATATCCCCCTAACCGGTATTCGCTTCGTCCCTTCTACTGTAACAGTCCTTCTTAATGGAACTTTAGAGAAGACTCTCACAGGAAGACCTAAGGATTTCATAAGAGCCGACACATCTATAGGTTCCGCACGTTCCACACCCTCTTCTTTTTCTTCTTCTGTAAGAGGTACATAGATCTCCCTCTCTTTAATAAGAAGATAGTCTTGGTTTATGTACTTACTTCTTAAGGGAGAAACACCTTTCATATTATGAATATAAAGAGTACTCTCATGCCCAGCAAGGCCTGCCGCTGTCAGATTACACGCTGATACCTTAGTAGAAATGCCGCTTAGATTCTCAGCGCAATCTTCTACAGAAGCATACAACAGCATGAGCTTGTCATATTCATCAGCTACCTTTTTCCCTAAAATAAGCTTGCGTCCGACTAGGGCTATACCCATCTTACCGGCTTCACTGACATTAGTAGCTTCCTCTTCAGTCAGACCATACATGCCTCCAGACCCTACTTTATAACTCTCAACCAAACACAGTCTGTGGATCTTCTTTTTAATCCTAGTCAGGATCTTAATATCTTTCTTGACATGGGCCTCTACCTTTTTAAGGTATTCAGCTACTGCCTTTCTTGTCTTATCATCGTAATGGAGGTTCTCTCTATTCGGAGAGATACCGAGTTCACCTGTATTGAACTTTAGAAATAAATACTTCTGATGCTTGTTACTAGAACTGGAATTTAAGTAAGTGGTTAACCGATTATAGACTTTGCTTAAAGAGTCCTTACCCTCATCAGTCTGAGATTCAAGCTCGTAAGGTATCCCATCGATCAGTGCACCTACTTTGGTGTTTCTTAAAAAGTCTACTCGATCTGATCTTTCTCTTTCGTTTAAGATACTCATGAACTTATCATCGTATATTATCGAATAATCTCTTAGCTCTAGAACTTCTGAGAAGTTAATATACTCTGGTCTTACTTTCCATAAGTAAGTCGAGCGTATGCAAGCTGTTTCAAATTTCTTAATGTCTTTAGGTTTGATCGGGATCGAAATCTTTGTACCAGAGATATCATCTGTTTCTTCCTCACTGAGGAGTATAACAGCACCGTTATTCCCTTTAGCAGCAGTCGCTAAGTAGGTGTACCTTTTACCTTCAGCAACGGTCTCTATGCTAAAAGAGTTTGAATAGGCAAACGGAGTCTTAGCTCCTAACCCAAATCCACCTGTCTGGTTATTTGTCCCTCTTTTAGTCGAGGCACCGTAACTGAGAAATACATCTTCCATGCGTTCTGCAGAGATACCAGGACCGCAATCTTCAAAAGTAATACAAGTAGATCCCTCTAAAAAAGGATTCTTACCTATTGTTATCTTAACAGGAACATCTCCTAGTCCGACCTCTCGGTTCGCATCTCTAGAATTAGAGGCAACCTCCCTACAAATAGAGTCTATGGGATATTTATATAACTGCTGCCTTAGCATCTGAATGATGTGGCTTTCGTTCTCTTTTTTAATCCCAAAAGATTTCTCTTCAAAGTGTTCTGACGATGTATACTTAAGTTTCTTAGACTTGGTATCTATTTTCATTAATATCCCGCTCTAGTGGGTTCGCATTCTAATCAGTACCAATATAAGAATCAGTGTCGATATTCTAAAGCAAAAAAGGGAAGAGACCTAAATCTCTTCCCTTTTCAATATTATGCTTTAGCTTTTCGGACTAAGAAGGCCCTAATCAGATCGGCTCTGAGTTTTCTGGACTTCTGGAAACTCCAGTTAGATCTCTTCGACTCTACATAAGTGGGAAGTTTCTTTTTATAAGAGATATTTATCTTATCCCAGGAAGTTACAGTGGATATATCCGCGTCTCTCTCCATGCAGGATCTGATAGCTACGCCAAGCTTAGCCAATCTTTTACCCTTACGGATCAATTCAGATTTTACAGTCTTGGCAGAGATTTCCCCTTTCCTACGCATTTCATCTACAGCACAGAATAAAGAGTAGAAGTCATGCTTCTTTTTGAATTCAGATTTTGCAAAGTCGAAGTCTCCGCTATTCATCTGCTCTATGATAAGGATGTTCTCCATGAAAGCTTTTTTGATTCTGTTCTTATGATTCAGGGTCATGGTGGCATTATCAGCACAGAACTGCTTGATTCCTTCTTCTTTATGCTGAGGCCCTTTCTTATCTATGGCCATAGCTAACTGAAGAATTAAGTCGATATCTTGCATGCGAAGAATATCTGATCTTGATACCACTCTCATGGAAGCTAGGCTGTAGTTCAGTAAAGCATCTTTTAGATTCACCTGAGTGTCTGCTTCATCCGGACCCGTAAATCCTAGAGTACTTTGGATGTCAAATAGTAGGTCTATGAGATCGCCGCTATATGTGTTATTCCATATCTCCATTGCAGTCATATTATCAGACGTAACATTTAAACGATGGAACAGATCTTGGATCTTTTGGCCGAATACATTAGAGCGCTGCTTGGATCCCTGTATCTCTTCGATACGGAGATTGTAATCCAGGATTCTATCCTTAGAATCCTCATCCAACTTACTGAACTTGTTACCCTCTAACTTCTTAGATAGGTTTTCAGATGGATGGTCTTTCTCAAGCATACCCTTCTGAGTAGTCTTGTACTCATCTTGGAGATATTCGAAGATAGCAGATAATCTTTGCTGTCCGTCTACGATGTGGATATTTAGATTCTTATCCTGGTACATGAAGATAGGAGGAAGGGTCGTGCCTTCAAAAATCGAATGTATTAAATAAATTTTCTTGTTTCTTTTCCACCAGGGTAATCTTTGGAAAGATCTCTTGTTATTCTTAAGAACCGGTCTTAGGAATAATTTCCCTTGTTGAAAGTGATTGAAAAGATGCTCGATGGTAAAGTTAATTACCGGCTTAGAAATCTGATTATGATCAGACATAGTTAACCTACTTTTTAGGTTCCCGTCATGAGCAGGCAGTTGAGTCGCCTGTCCCCGTACTGGGATATGTGAATGCCTTCCATCAGTGTTTCTCCTAATCCCAGCAACAACTCATATAGCTGATTACTCGGAAAAGACGCTTACCTCTCGAAGGTCTTGTATACTAAGATAAAAATCTCGATACTGATCGTCAACTAGTTTTTTACAATTGTGCTTTTTAATTAAAAAAGGCTCCCTATTTCTAGAGAGCCTTGAGTATGCTGTTAGTGTATAACTAAATATTATGGAGCACTGCAGCTAGGATCTGAGGGCAGGGTGTGCTTCACGCTAGTTCCTTGATGGACCTCAATACGATTAGCTAGAAAAGACCCGACAAAGTCAGCTGTGCCTGTTATTCTTGGGTTACTGTCTTTATCTGAGGACTGGCCTAACACAAGGTTCACATCAGGGGCGACAACAGTACCTTTAAATTCCCTATCTATATATGTGTACGAGCTACCCGTAATAGTCAAGATCAGTTTGTCAGGGTGAGAATTGATAGTTTCACCGCGATGCGTTAACTTCTTAACATAAACATAAGCAGGAGTAGTAGCGTTGTCTTCGATACTTAACCTTGAATTCGATTCCATTACTAACTCATTAAAGATATAAGTACCACCGCCTTTCAAGGTCAGGGTGCGGCCTCCGCGTACATTGATCTTACCGAAAGACTCAGTAGTAGAGGGTAAGAATGTGACATTTCCCGTAAAATTAGAGATGTAAGTTTGCTTATTATTAGCGGTTAAATCATATGTATTATCTAACACCAAATCATACGGAGAATCCAACAGAGTGTTGAACGGGGCGTCGGGGGCGTCAGTCGAGACCCACCAAGGGCTCTCATATGCGTTTATGTACCCATCAGGAGCTTCCTTCCAGACAGCTTTAGAAATCACTGACCTATGGTAAGCTGTTATATGAGGAGCTATAGCTAATGTGTTGGGATATCCAAAATTTTTCCAAGGGCTCGACCCCTCATACTGCTGATTCGCACCGAAGTCGTTGCCTAACTTCAACCAGTTATTAGCGACCATAATACACTCGTCACCTGTCCTAGCATCGTCATCTAAGCGATAGTAAGAGAATTTATTAGGATCAGTTTGCCCATCAGCTTGGATCATGTTATCATCACTATCCAGGTCTTCAGAGACGCACATTGTTCTATCGTTCATCAATAGATTAGTCTTAGCAAATAAGGTTGTTTGTGGGTGCTGACACACGTCCCATAAGGCATCTCCCCATCCACTTATTTTTTCAATATTTACTATACCGTCCAGGTGCCAGTTGACAAGATTATACTGCGGATCGCCTTCAATGAATATAGAAGAGTAAGCTTTAACCCTGCCCCAGTTCATATTAGAAATAGTATTACTAGGTATAGTCCCAAAACATTCGTCATGTGTCTGTCCTGCAGGTAATGGCATCTTACAGTTATAAGATGCGGTGCCTGTCTCAACCGCACCCACTACCATAGAGTAGTATCCTGTCTCAACATCGGAAGGAATGCTATGGTTTATCGTCCTACGAGGCGGTAAAGTAGTATTTCTTATACCCTTCCTTTCTAGATCCGTATACCATGACACTTTACACATACCTTTACTAACCATATCCTTAATATCTGCTTCTATTACCTGAGCTCCATTATTAATAGTCGTATTAGGAGTTTCACCGTCATAAGAGTACTTATCGTTTATCAAACACGAAACCACACCTCTAGTAGAATACGCATCTATCATATGACCGTACTCAATTTCTTCGTCATATGTCCACCTTGTCTTGGGGATATCGTTAGCATCAAGCGTGTACTGTCTAACACAACCTGAGTGGAATTCATGACCCGCAGCAAAATCAATAGGGGATCCTCCTGTAATAGCTTCTGCCGTTTGAGCGGACTTATTAATGCCTCCTGTACAACTCTTTCCGAATATGAACTCATCCACACGAGGTAACCATGGGTCATTTACGGGAGATGTAGGCACCATCCACGCATTAGGCTGAGTGTACGCACCCAAAGTTACATCATCTCCACCAGTCACGGTCCATTTAATAGCATCTCCGAAAAAGGAACCTGCGTGCAGGTCAGTGTAGGATCCAGTAGAGCCTACGATAGAGTTATAGTAAAAGCTATTAACATGCTTTAAAGCAGCTGTATCGGTTTTCAACACACCATTACCGTTAAAGCAGAATAACTCATCAGAGGAACCGCTGCAACTATACAAGTCTGCTTTTCTGTAGGGAGAAACCCTTAGGCGGTACTCTCCGTTAGTGGGCGGCGCTGTGATCGTAGTAATAGTAGATGCGTAAGCTGCCCCTAATTCTACATGAGAACAATTCTCACCGTTTAAAGGCCAGGCGAATAACTCTCCGAATAGCTCCTGCTCTAATAATATGTTAGGGATGGCGTCATCAGCTATCCAACATAAACGGATTACTGTTCCATTAAACTTAGAATATATAGAAAGAGATACGTCAGACCCGGACGTAACTGCCGCATCTGCTTGGTCCGGACCTTCTACACAAGCGTGACCTTCACGGTCGAACGGGTCAGACTCCCACGGATTACATACGTCAGTAAGTGTTCCTGAGAATGAAAGCCCTATAAAGACTATTAGTACTGATATTAGTGATAACTTTTTCACCATTACTCCCTTTCTAGATATCTAGAATGTAGACAACAGAATTGTTGTTCCCCAAATAACCTCAAATCCCATCTTTAGTTTCTTAAGGTGCTTGGGGTTATTTAGCTAACTTAGTAATATTTTTTCAGTTCTAAAAATAATTTCTAGTAGAAAAGTGATATAATATTACTCACATAAATAGAGGGTAGATATGAGGCACACAGCAATAGTAGTAGGCGCTATATTAGCAATATGTACTACGGGATGTAAAGTACAGGTAGTCAACCAAACTGAAGACCTTGCAGCAGAAGGGATCCCGGACTTTGAGGAAACAATCAGTTCTAGTAGCTCAGAGGGCCATTTAACCTACGATAGTGAAAATACATACCAGGCACACATCGACAGCGCACAAAACTCTCCCATTCTCGATAGCCTTGAAAGTTCTTCTAGTGTTAGTTCTTCTAGTGTTAGTTCTTCTAGTGTTAGTTCTTCTAGTGTTAGTTCTTCTAGTGTTAGTTCTTCTAGTGTTAGTTCTTCTAGTGTTAGGATAACCAATGAACAAGAGTATAAAGGATGCTCACTGAATAAAGATGTGGCCGATTCTCTAGGATACGAGCTCTTCAAGTTTAGTAATACTACCGTCCAAGAGGTATACAATCCAGTAGTGAGGCAACTAGGGCACGAGTTCTATAACATGCCTATATCATCCTACGAACAAGCTTGGAGCAGCCTACAAGCACAGGTCGATACTATGATATTAGAAAGTGTTTCGGCATATGGAATAGTGAAGGACTTAAACTGGACGGAATACATAGACATAAATAACCCGCTGAATAGGATATATCTAGATCCTAGCAACTCTCATTTCCTATACTTCACAGTAAGTAGCGGGTTTACTATTGACGAAGGCCACCTTTGGATGAAGCAAGGAGAGGTAAGTATAGGCGTTAATGGTGTCATGGATTTTTCAGAAATATACCATCCATGCTTGTACTACCAATTAGTTGAACGTACTTATGACGACAGAGTAGACTGGTCGTACACCTTAACTGACGGAAAGGTAAGCAGGGACAGAAAAGGTGGACATAAAATCGTGAATTTTTATACCGGTATAAAGTTTAGATAAAAAAGGCTCCCTATTTCTAGAGAGCCTTAAAGTACCCGCCCCACGCATTGAAGGACTAATTTGGTATGCCTTCTCTGCACAAAACTTCCAGCTTAGCACTATAAGCTGTTTTTGAAATAAATGTTTAGACCGCCTATTTCATGCGGCTTTGCTGAAGTCAGTTGATTTCTCAACTTTCTAAAGACTAAGGGTGATTCTCCGCTCTAGAAACGTTACTCGTTGCAGTCAATAGAGGTAAACCTCGATCTACTCAGACCCTTAATTAGTGGAGATGTCGGGTATCGAACCCGAGTCCAAAATACTCTTTACCAACAACTATACGATCATTCTCCTAGTTTGCATTAATTAAAGCTCTGTCCCGCTTGCCCGAAGTGGACTTGACTGAGCCGCCTGTAGATTTAATACGTTCTTGGGCCGTCCTACATAACTTCCCAAGCTCGTTTGTTCTCTGCGATCCAGACTAGTCCTATTTCGAGAACCTTTTGCAGGGACTAATCAATTAAGCCGCTAAGCTTAATTCAGTTTCGGCTAACAAACCCATTTCTGCTAGAGAAATTAAGTTTGAAGCTTCTTCTTTGGCGATATTTAAATCGATTGCATTTATTTTGTAATGGATTATTAAAGAGGCCAACCATCATCCTCCGATCGAGTCGCAGATTCCAACTATCCTGTCGAAACCAATGCATCCCCATTGGTAGTCTCAATTAAAGTAGAGACCAACCTAGCACTAATATAAGAATTTGAAGACAAAATATAAAGTACTAAATAGACTTTTTAACATGAAGCTTCTTCTAGTACTCTTTTTAACCTATCACCGCAGCCAACACACACCAAAATAGCATATTTAACATAGAATGATTTCTCTATGTGACTTATACCAAACTCAGTGCTCTTACACTTTAAACACTTAAGAGGGTGGCGACGTGCCCTGCGACGAGCAGGCTTATTAGGCATCTATATTTCCATTCTCATCAATAATAGGCCTAACATCTGCCACAGCTCTCAAACCCTCTATAACCTTTTTCATAGCTCCACTAGGCTTTTTTTCCTTTCTAGCCATATCATGATCGTACATATCATCTTTGGATTCTTCTGGGATTTTAGAAGCGACACATATATGAAGAGCAGATCCTGCAAAAGGATTAATCCTTTTGCCTAACGTAGCGCTGCTTAAGTATATCGCCATATCTTTTTCTTCGAAAGACTTCTTCATGCCTCTAAGAGCTTCTATCGCCTCGTCACCGTAAACTGCTACCGCAAAGTGTTTCTCGTCCCAGGCTCCGGCTAACTGAGTCTTTGAACTGAATAGACGGCCTTCCATTATGATTCTTTTGAGAATCTCTTTAGGCTCCCATCCGTAAGAATCAAAATTCGTAAGTAACGCGCACTTATGTTTCTTCTTTTCATAAGTCTTCGTAAATTCATGTAAGGTAGATCCATCTTTGCTGATGATTCTTTTGTCGATTCCCACTTTCTCAGAATCGATACCGAAGTCATCCCTTATACCTTTAATTCCCCATTCATGCTCAGCACAATAGTCTGATGACAGAGAGATTCCCATCACCCCGTTATCGTCTCCTATGAAAGTATCTTTTTTACATCCTGGTCTCATATTTATTCCCTGCATAGAATGCGGTGATTAATGTTGATATTCCCCGCAAAAAGCCCCCTGCAGCGTAAAGCACTACAAGGGGCATGAGGAGTATTAGAAGTTCAGCAGGGGTCGAACCTGCAAGTCAGAAGTTTATCTAGGCTTACGCACAACAATAATCTTCTCTACTTAGCCCTTCACTTAAACTTTTTATCCGTTATCCTTTGAAGTGATGCATACCCTTACATGGGTAAGGACACTAAAAAAGGATTTAAAGTTAGAGGGACCCACAGGAATCGCTTCAGTGGCGATATTTAAAAACCCATTCATTAATTCCACTCACTACAAGTCGGCACATGAACGATGCTGTCTAACCTCGCACAAGAACACTAAACCACTGCAGTTAGCTAGCTCACATGACAAGACACTTTTGGCCGTGTGCATGATATACTTGTTTGATATAGGTAATTAGCCTATTATCTATAAACAGATTTCATCCTTAAGGAATCATCAGATAGGCAAAAAAAGGGGCGACCCCATAGAGGGAGGCGGGTCTTTATACCTGGCGATCAGGTAACCCCTTCAATTAATATAAGAAGTTGTAATTTATTTCTAAATAGACTATTTCTTTTTCTTAGACTTTCTTGGTGGATTAGTGACAGAGAAAGAAGCTAAAGCATCTACAGCCTCTGGGCACAGTACAGTATTTGTACCTTCAGCAGTAAGAGCGCTCTCCTGAGCTAATCCCGTCAACGCACATTTCATCTCAAGATCTCCACAGTTCTCTTTAGTTACTATGGTAGTACCTTTAGCATAACTGAGCATCAAATGATTTACAAAACCTTTCCCAGAACCTTCCCACATATGGTATAACTTCTTGAAAGATTTGTATGCAAGCGGAGAATCCTTTTTAAGAGGATCTAACACCTTTTTAATTTCTTCTTGGCGGATACGCCTATCAATGGACTTTTGGATGTTGTCCTCTTTAGTACGCTCTCTGAGAGTACCTGAGTAGGCATCAACAGCCTTGTTACCTGCGGCTTGCGCCATTCTAGCCATCTGTCTAAAATTCTTTGAATCGAAGGATTTCATACCATCTCCTATATCTTATACTTGAATATAAAAACTGGCATCTCCATTCTAAACCAGTTTCTCAAAAAGTTATAGGTTTATCTCGTTAACCAAAGTCCTGTACATAAGACCGTTTAACTCTTCTTTAAGGAGGCCCATGTTCCTATTATCATCTGCCTTACTTACAGATTCAGAAAAGAACTTCAGCTCTGAGGAAATGTAATCATCCAAGATACCTACCTTAGAGACTAACCCTAACTCAACACCAGACTTTTTAAACTCTATCAGATCCCTTATAGCCTTTCCAGCGTCACCGCTTACTACCGGGTAAAGATCCTCTATATTCATAGGAGCAGGTTCATTATGCTCCCATATCCAACGACAACACATCAAAGGCCTTATAGCATACATATACCTTTTCATCTTTACTTGATCTTGAGAAAGATACTTATCTACGTGACCTTGAGCCATATGGATATAATGGTAAATAGCAGCTCTAGGAGAAAACTTAGATTTAAGATTATCCTGAAGCCACTTAATAGCCTCGTTTGGTTCTATATATACGATATCAGATTGGAGCCACTCCATCAAACAAGGATTCTGTGAGTAGAAGAGACTCAAAGTCTTTGTTATATCCCACCCGTGAAAATCTAAGTCGTCATCTATAGGCAAAGTAATAGTGTCTCTAGGCTTACCTATGCAAGACATATATACTTTAGGGTTTCTGACGTAGATGAATCTTACATCCCAGTCGCTATCAGTAGACTCAAAACCCCAGGCTCTGCTGCCTGATTCGATAGCATAGATAATCTTTATATCCTCTCTTGCTTCCAAGTCTCTTAACCCGTCTTTAATTTCTTGAGTACGATTCATCTAATTTTCCTTCCATGCTGGTTTAGCGTTTCGAAACATATTTTCAATGTCTTTACAGTTATCAGATAAATGAGCTACATGGGAATCCATGTAACCTCTCACCATTTTGCCGTCTGCATCAAAAATAGCTCCGGCATGGAATTCCTCATACCCACAAGTAGTAAAACTTTCATGTTTCTGCTTCCGCCCATATTCGTCATTATATAAAATAGCTTCACCTTCTTCTACCATCATACTCTTGTCGATTGGCATGCCCATCCAGTGCATAAACTTTTCAAATACTTCTCTATCTGTCATAGCGATTCCTTATTTCACAAACAAAATGTTATCGACTTGTAAAAAACCTGATCCCGCTTCTGCAGGAGAGGTCACAAAACTTAATCCTAAGAATTTGGTAAACATATCCTGCAACGCAACAGCATCGTTATCCCACCCATCAGTCACTCCCCACGAATTTCTAGCCCAGGTAGAGTAGCTAACAAAATCAGCCAACGGAATTTTAAAAGCCGTAGCGTGCTTTCCTACTTGTACTTTTTTATGGAACTCTTGAGGCACGTTGCCGTAGTCAGCGTAAGAATTACTAGCCACGGTAACTTTTACTTCTCTAGATGTATCTGCTCTTAAAACAAAAACAATATACGAATGATTACTTAGGTCGATCTCATCCGTACCTTTTGTCTTCACGAATAAAGACACATAACCGCTCTCTGTAAAAGTAAAGTCAGATCTTAAGCTATGGTCTCCAGAGATAGGGTTTGCTGAATCGTTTGTTACAGCGTGAGTCGTAGAATCGTCTGAGTATACGTCAAATTCAGATATAGCGCCATTGTACTCAAAGTTATTTACCTTGCCAGTATCTAATCCTTGTGGGGTAGAAGCACTATCTGACCATCTTAACTCAGGAATAATCTGACCCCTAGATACTTGACCCTTAGCATACTCTACAGTAGTTGAGAACATATTATTTTTAAAATCATTAACATTCCAAGTCCAGGCTACGTAATCAATAGCTGTATCTTGAGAGGCGGCCGCATCTATTAAGTTAGTCCACATATCAATTCTAGCCGTGATGTCAGATCTTTTAAAAACAGTCGTATCTAATCTGTTTACCTCGTCCTCAATATCTCCCATTAAGTTTGATACTAATAGGTTAGATAGGGGGTCGCACGATAAAG
>Ga0255048_10002323_pt1 | contig 12244 bp, 13 predicted proteins | sample JV7_2_2_MG_FD_183619 | JGI IMG/M metagenome (GOLD analysis project Ga0255048, IMG submission 183619) | Seawater microbial communities from Jervis Inlet, British Columbia, Canada - JV7_2_2 | ecosystem: Environmental > Aquatic > Marine > Inlet | place: Canada: British Columbia | collected 2016-10-06
ACGGAGCGGATATCGCGACTGCTGCCACATCGGATAATGGCGTGACGTTCACACGAGCCGAGTACGTTTAAGGGGGATGGGGTGTGCCGCTAACCGATCCTCAGAATAGAATCTCAGCGTTGTCGTATGGGTTGCCGTTTCTGAGTCCTCCTTTACCGGGTGAGAATCTGGACATCCGCGAGTCACGGCAGCACATGACGTTCCTGTATCGTGAGGATCTGCTGCCGCGTCCAGTGACTCTTGTACGAGCGGTTGTGTTGCAGGCGGATTCGCGTCGTGCTCAGTTTGGAGACTGACAGTGGCTTCGACATTTACCGTGAGTAAGAACGACTTCGGGTTCGTGATCGAGCGTGAGATCGTGAATCAGTCGCACGACGCGATCGACATCAGTAGTGCCGGGACACTTCCCAGTGCGAACGCTCTGTGTCAGTTCGAGTTGCCTGACGGTACGACGACCTCGAAGAACGCGGCGTACACGAACACCGGTACTGACGGACGCCTGCAGTACACGATGGCGACTGGTGTTCTGACTGTGGCGGGTACGTGGAAGTTCCAGTTCAAGGTGATCCTGTCCTCGGCGCAGTTCCATACGCTGGAGGAAGAGTTCACTGTTGCGGATACCCTGGTATGAATGTGAAAGCCGGATTCCCCGTGAACGGGCTGGCGGAGGTGACTCCGTACAGCGACACGGAAACCGGTACGTCCGCCGACATGCTGAATGTTGTCCCGTTCGATCGGGATGGTCGCTTACGTGGCGCGAACCGGTACGGGTTAGAGAAGTGGAGCGACCAGCAGATCAGTGGTTCGAATCGCATCCAGTGCCTGCAGACGGTCTCGGCGACGTATGTCGAGCCAGTTCTGGGTGACGGCACGATGGTCAATGCGGGAGATAGTGGTGCCGCTTCGCCTGATTTCCAGTTTAGAGCACCTGCGGATGGTACAGCGACAGACGCTGCCTCATCCGACACATACCTGGGCTCCGTGTGGGGGGCTGACGACAAGTGTTTCGTCATTCTGCATAACTCGACGACAGTCAAGCTCGAACGACGGGATCAGGCGACACCAGCGACCGCCGACTACTCGGTGACGATCTTTACGGCTGGTTCAGCGCCGGCTGCGGATCATCTTTACGGGCTGACCGTCGATGAAGACACGGTCTATGTCTGGTATGAGGACATCGACAACATCGGCGAAGGGATCCTGCGTCTGGATGTGGCGGATGGTCTGAATCGCGACAGCACAACTGACGGTGTGTGGATTCGAGCTGAGATTGACGCGACGCATATCGAGCTGGTGTTCGGTGGCGTGAGCAATGCCGGCTGGGACACGATCACGTCGACCAGTCATTCGATGATGAAGGCGTTTGCCGGCAAGATTGCGTGCGTATCTGCTCCTTTGGAAGACGGCGGTGGAGCGACGGATCACGAACTGGTGCTGTACATCATCAACTCGAAGACGGGGATCATTGACGCTGTGCATGATCTTGGTCTGGACGGGAACAGTGGATCGGCTAATCAGGGGACGTTCAAGGATCTGGAGTTCGGGCTGGACGGGTTCATCTATGTGCTGACGATGGACAACGAGACGGCCGGGAGCGATGACGACCACTACCTGCGGAAGATCGACACGTCGGGGAACGGGATCTGGGAACTGGAGCTGGGGACGACGAATGCTGTCGAGTCGGTGTGCTGGAACCCTGATCGGTCGATGCTGGCGTTATGCGGGAGCAGCGTTCTGGGGACTGGCGAACCGCTGGTCATCATTGATCCGGATTCGAAGGGGATTGTGGATTACGCAGGTCCAGGGAGCCCGACAACGTGGGACATGGTGCGTTGCGACAAGTCCGGGAACTACTACCTGTGGGACAGTTCGACACCGCAGATCACGAAGGCGTCAGCGGCGTTTGCGGAGACGTGGACGAAGACGGACCTCGTGAGCACGAATCAGAATCGTGGTTCGATCAACACATTCTGGAACCCCGGTCATGACGAGCAGGGTTCAACGCGGTATCAGCACACGATCGCTGTCTGTAACGGGACTCTGAAGACGGTTACGACGACGACCTCGGCGACTCCGACCGGTGGTTCGTCTGCGTTCGATTCGTCGCAGCAGGTCATCTACGCAGCGAATCTGGGTGTGTTCACGTTCTTCGCGGATGGGACGAATGCGAAGTATTACGATCCGGTCGATGATGAAGTGAAGGGCTGGCAGGCGAACATGCGGTATGGCACGTTGCCGACCGGTTTCAATCAGATTGAGATTTGGAACAACCAGTTGCTGCTGTTCGATATCGATGACGATCCGTCGAACTACTACTTCCTTGCCCAGGGCGACCCGTTCGACATGAAGCTGCAGACGGGGGTTGCTGGTGGCGCTATTTCAGGACGCCTGAGTTCTGCCGGTTTGTTCGCGAAAGGCACGGACAAGCTGGTTGCGGCCATTCCGTACAACACCGACCTGCTGATTCTGGGTGGGGATCACTCGATCTGGCAGATGTCTCTGGATCCGGCAGTGGATGCCCAGCAGGATCTCATTACGGATTCCGTGGGTATCGCGCCGGGTCGGGCGTGGTGCCGGGACTCGTACTACAACATCTACTTCTTCGGAAACGACGGCGGCATCTACCGACTGGGTCTTGATGCGCCTCCCGAGCGGATCAGTAACCGAGCGATCGATGATCGGTTCATTGATGTGGATGTGGCGAATTCGACGATCTATCTGGTGTGGAACGCACGTGATCAGGGCGTGATCGTGACGATTCGGAACAATGACGGCACGACGGCGACGACGCATTACTTCTACGACTTCCGGACGGAAGGCTGGTTCCCGTGGAAGTTTGGTGAACTGGACCACAATCCGAACGCGATCACGATCTTCGACCAGGACGCGCCTCAGGACCGGAAGATTCTCTATGGTGGGGGCGACGGGTACATCCGGAACCTGGTGGCGACAGCGACGGACGACGACGGGACACTGTTCGATCGGTATTTCGTGCTTGGTCCGTTTGTGTCGCAGGATTCGCCGCATCAGTCGTTGCTCATGACGCATCTGGACGTTGTTGTGGGGAATGGCGTGGATATGACTGTGGACGTGCTGAGCGGACCGGACGCTGAGACTGTGATTCGGAATGGCCGAAAGCGGTATCGGAAGGAGATCACGGAACAGGCATTGAATGTGACGCATCCGTTTGTGAGCGGAAAATCTCTGGCTGTACGGTGTCGTACACGTTCGAATCGTGATGTTGAGTTCGAGGGCATGACGGCGACTCTTGAGCCAATCAGGAGTCTGTGATGAGCGAAAACGTCACGAAACGGTGTCCGAGGTGCGGTGAGGCGGACATGAAGTACACTGGTATGAAGTTCGAGACGCTCTTGATTCATCGGTGTCGGAACCGAAAATGCAGGTTCAAGGCGAATTATTCCGAACGGTTCCCTCGCAAGGCGGACTCAGATGGCGGTCGGTGACAACAGATTTGCCCAGAAAGCGACCTCAATCGCACCGCTGACAGCAGCGGCGTCGGCGTTCAGCCCGAGTACGCACGCGAAACCTGACTTCAAGCAGGGCAAGGTTGTTGTTGCGAACTTCGAGTTCCCCCAGACGCACAGAATCCGCCAGTTTGGTCCGAGCTACAGCGATCCGCCTCAAGTTCCCGGCGAGGGGGACGCTCGATGAGTCGCATCTCATCATTATCTGGCTCCCTGACTCCCACACGTCCTCGTGAGCGACAGGAATCTCAGCCGGAGCAGAATGTATTCGAGATCGGTGCGCGTCCGTCATACGCGAGCAGGAGCGGTGCATCGCTGTCTGGGAGCGTTCTGGCAACTCGACCCCGTACAACCTCACAGGGGACGTTCGGGCGAGTGGAGTCACAGCAGGGGATCGGTGGGAGTGTTGGTGAGCAGCAGGCGAGTTTTGGGGACAGGGGAACTCAGGCTCATCAGCAGACGTTGGCGGAGATGAATCGGGATGTGACGGGTGGGAATGCCCTGACTACAGCGATTCAGTCGTACAACGATGCGCTGGGAACCTATCGGTCTGGAACAGGCTTCAGTAACACGTCTGCAACTGGCTTCGTTCCTGTTCCTGGGGATGTGGCTCCAGTGCGTGCTGCGGGTGACATCCTGGCTTACGAAGCGAACGCCAGTAACTTTAGTGATGCGTCCCCTGAATGGTCCACGTTCGCTAATCACATCAACCAGTTTGGCAATCCGGCGAACTGGGGACTTAGTTCGCTGTATGGTTATGCGAGGCAGTTGGGAAATCAGGGAGTGCTTCCCGAGAACAGGGATTTCGAGGTAGGGACGCGATCTGTCGACCCCATCGGATATGATGGTGTGGCCCCGTACAACTTCAATGGGATCAGTGGAGCGTTACCCGGTGCGGTGAGTGGACCACGACAGACGACATCGAACCCAGGGTATAGCCCGTGGACAAATTCACCGGTGAATGTGGGTTGGTCGGAAGCAAACCAAAGGCCCTTCTATATGCCCGACGCGCCACTTCCGTATGGAGGATATGGCGACCGGTTCACGACCCCGGTTGGTGATGATTTCTCGGTGGATGCGTCCCGGGATGTCGGTCCCAGCGAGTACCAGTACATTCCGGGAGTCGAGCGGCTTCTGCAGCCTGGTCAGCGGGAATCATTCGAGAGTCGTGATGCTGGTGAGTACGTTCCGATCGGTGGTGGCAACTTCACCCCGGCTCCGCAGTTCAACTTCGGGAATATGGGCGAGGGCTACACTCCGTTGAGGTGGCAGCAGCAGATGGCTCCTGATGCGGCGACACCGTTTACGGAAGTGGCGTCACATGCAGCGACCGCCGGGACGCCTGCATCATTCGCAACTGGAACTCGATACCAATCTCCGTCAGGCCGACAGATACCCTATCCAGCTCAGATAACATACAGGAATAATCGGAGCATTTTCCCGACAGCTAATCTGTGGTGGGCGGACTACACGACTCCTGGAGGATCGTCGGGGAGCGTGTGGGGTCTTGGTCAGGGCGAACGGTTTTCTCCGACTCAGTATCAGTATCAGACTTCTCCGGCAGTCCCTGCCAGTCCTTCCATTCCCGGGATCTACAGGTCACTCCCATGAGCAGATTCTCAGGCGAGCTATACGCACCTCAGCAAACGTCCTCGTATCGGGCACGAGGGAATGTGCGTAAGGGCGACCAGGCGACAGGTGCCCCGCAGTCTCGTCTCGGTGGGCAGGCGATTCAGATTGCACGTCCACGTACGTCACAGAACCAGCATCTGGCCGGTCTGGGGCAACAGGCGATGTCGCTTTATGATGAACAGCAGGCGCAGCAGCAGGCGCAGCAGTGGGCTCAGCAGCAGGCGTTTATCCAGCCCCAGCCCCAGCAGCCCCAGCAGCAGCAGCTAGTGGGAGGCTACACTGCGAATGTTGGCGGAATGCAGTTTAAATGGCCGGGTGTCCCGGGAACTCCGCGACCGACGAATCCGGCCGAAGATCCGCAACTGGTGTCTCTGGCGCGAGGGATGCCAGGTGGAGTTACTCCTGAGAACCTGCAACATGCCCGTAACATGAGATCGGTGCCCAACTACACGGTTTATGGAAACCAGTCCCCCATCTCTCTGCAGAAGTACGACATTGGAAGTGCCTTCAGGGAAATGAGGGAAAGGAATCAAAGGTAACCGATGAGCAAACTATCAGGACAACTCGGTGGCGCACTTCCCAGCGTCGGATATCAGGCGCGTGGAGCTGTGCGTAAGCAGCCGGAAGCGCGGTCAGGTCCGCTATCGCGTATCTCTGGTGACTCAATTCAGATTGCTCGCCCTGCCGTGTCTCAGCAGCAGCAGTTGGCTTCTCTGGGCGAGCAGGCTCTGTCACGGTTCAGGACGCAGCAGGCGAGACAGCGGGAAGTTCAAAGACAGGTCCAGCAGCAGACTCAGCAGCAGGTAACGCCTCCCGGGCAGGGTTATCAGCCGTACGGGTATATTCCTGCCAACGCTGAGAACTGGGCACAGATCAGTCAGCAGGTGCGTTCAGGGGCAACTCGTCCGCCGCAGTACCAGGGCGTGCCCTACGGATACCGAACACCATTTCAGACGGCAGGGAGCGGTACTCCACCAGGGGCGGCTTACGTCGTGAACAATGGCGTCGTACAGGCTGTTCCGGGGGTTGGTGACCCAGAGCGGGCACGGCAGATGAACATGCAGTCGATGAATCGTGGTCCAGGAAATTATGGCGATCGCGGGGCGTACTAATGGCATTCAACTTCACACCACCACAGAGCCGGTTCCAGCAGGATCCTCGGATGCGGCAGGTGCGGTTGGCGGTTCCTGAGGCGGGACCAGTCGACCAGTACCCTGATCCAGCGTCCGGTGCGTATCCGAACCTGATTGACACTCCAGGTGCGAACACCGACCGGCGAGTGTTTGAGGACTTCACGGACTTCATCGCGAACCGAAACGAAGCTGGTGCCGGGTGGACTCCGTTACCGACCACGAATATGTCGTTCGATACCGTGCGTGACCCGGAGACGGGCGAGTACATCTCGCAGACCATCAATCCGGACTATGCTGGTGTGCCTCAGGTGATGCAGCAGATGTCAGGGACGTTCCTGGAGCCGCTCCAGAGCCGGTTGAACTTTGGGATCGGCGATATGAATGCGAAGCGTGCGGCGGCGATTGCGGCATCTCCGATATCGGAGTATCAGGACAGCCGGATCACTCAGTCGGTTGACCCGCAGACTGGGTTCAGGACGTACACGCAGACGCCAGAAACTAAGGTTGTTCCGTTTCTGCCTATCGGTTCGAGGTTCCTGTAATGTCTGTCAGTAGATTACAGGGCAGCTTGCATCGCCCCGCCCCGCAGGCTCCAGTAAGAGTGGTTACAAACTCTGCGCCACAGTCTCGGATTAGTGCAGCACCACAACCTCAGTCGGCATCTCCAGGATCTCTCGGAACGACGTTCCAGGGAACTGGTCAGAACGCCATCCCGTTCGATCCGATACAGACCGGATTTGATGATGAGACGGAGCAGATATTGCAGTTCCAGTTGGATCGCAACAACGGGCAGTACAGTCACCCGAAGGGGCGACACGGGCAGATGCAGAATATTGCGAGACATCAGTACGCCCTCAGACACCCGGAGTATGTCAGTCCAGTGAATGAACGACGGATGGCGATCTACGAAGATCATCGTGATAAGAGACGGGCGATGCACTCTCAGGCCACTGCGGTACTGGGCAGGCAACTGGCGCAAACGTCGGCTGCCTATCAGGCCGGTACTGGTTCGCGGATTCAGGTTCCTCAGGAGTTGACTGATGCGATGGCGGAACGGCGTCAGGCATTTGAGGCGAACGATGTGGACTTTGATACACATCGCCTTAACCGGTTGCGGCAGGCTGGGTATCCAGTGGATAAATACCTGACGCAGCCACCACAGTCTCAACAGGTGGGGTCGCTATCAAACTTTCTGGCTGCACGTCAGGTGCCAGTTGGTGGTGTCTGGCCGGGATACCGATCGAGCATTTCTTCTTATCTAGGCACGAACCGATGAGCAGATTCAGTTCATTTCTCGGTGGAAGCCTGTACCGTGCTCCGGATACGGCTCCGACGCCTGGTATCCAGAGTCGTATCGCGTCACCGAGTGTTCCGAGTCCTGTGTCGGTTGGTACGACGTACTCGCAAAATACGACTGGTGCGCTTGGCGCGAATTACATGCCATCTGATCCGATTCAGGCAGCGGCTGATGGCGAGACGAATCAAATACTGCAGTTTCAGTTGGCTCAGAATGGGGGGAAGTCGAATCATCCGCAAGGAATAGAAGGGCAGTTGAAACAGATACGAAGGCATCAATACATGCTCAGGCAACCGGAATCAGGGGCTGCACAGAAATTCCGTGATAACCGGGAACAATTCAGTCGTTATTCGGGAGGGCAGTCGCGGTTCTTGCAACAGATCGTCGATGAGCGGACTCAAAGGGCACGGGACTACGGATTGCCATCTGGAGTGTCGCTTGGCTTGGGGCCACACCACAGAGCAGCGTTCGATGCGCAAACGGAGATATGGAGACAGCGTCTGGCGGAGTCCCAGAAGACACCGGAACAGAAGCATTTTGAACGACTGTCAAACGCGGGTTACCCAGTGGAGCAGTACCGATGAGCAGATTCAGTTCATTTCTCGGTGGAAGCCTGTACGACCCGAACCGGCGCGTGGTGAATAACCCGGTCGGTGGTGTGACGGGTCAGGCTGCGTCGTTTGCGGCTGCCGAGGCTTCGAAGCGGGCAAAGGAACAGGCGGATCAGCAGGCCGCCCAGCAGGCCGCGCAGCAGCTTCAATCGCAGTTGGCATCAGAGGCTGCTGCCGCAGAATCCCGTGCTCAGCAGGCTCAGCAGCAGGCTGTAGCGGACCAGCAGTTCCGATTGCAGCAGCAGCAGTTCGAGCAGCAGCAGGCGATTGACCAGGCTCGGAATGCGGAGGAGATTCAACTGTTGCGGGACCAGGAGACGTACCGGCGCGCTCAGCAGCAGCCGACGTACTCTCAACCAGCTCAATCGTGGGGCGATCGGCAGGCGAGTCGGATCGGGCGCGCTCAGCAGGGGAATACGTTTGCTGGTGCCTCGGCGAACCACTCAGCGAGTCTGCGTGGGATGCGGTCTCCGTTTCCTGAGCTTCGGACTCCCGGTTCCAGACGGACCGAGGAAGGGTTAGCTCTGCGTCGGGCTCATCTGGCTGGTTACCAGGGTACTGCCGGCGACTTCGGAACGGCGTACTGGAGCGGTCAGGATGGCGGTCTGGGGTTCGGTGGCGCTGGGAACCTGATCACGTCGAGCACTGCTGGCCGGGCTGGCGGTCATCCCTTGTCTGGGACGCAGCATCAGTTGTCGAATACTCTGTCCCGGTTTAGCTAAGGCACTGACATGAGTCGATTTGCAGGACTCCGATCACACGCGGCGTGGCGGGAGAAACAACGCCAGGAGCGTTTGGCGCAGAAGGAAGCTGAGCGGGTCCGTGCGCACGAGCGGTCTCTACAGAAGGCGGAGATTGAAGCTCAGCAGCAGCAGATGATCATGGGTGCCAATCTGCAGAGCCTGTTGGGCGCAGAGCAGGCATTCAGTGCGAACCGTGATCGGGTCCATCAGTCGGCGAAGGACACTCGTAAGCGGCGGTTGAGTCGGTTAGACGCCCGGTCGGATGCTGAGTTCGGGATGGGCCTGCAGAAGTCGATGGCGGGGTACAACTTCCGGAACGACCGGTCGAAGCAGATTCTGACTCATGGTCTGGATCAGAGTGATGCGGCTCAGAAGTTTGGGTTCGATACCCGTCTGGCTGGTCAGGAGATCGCCGGGAATAAGACGCTGACCGAGATGGAGGCTGAGAATCGACTGGCCGTGCAGAAGATGTCTGAGCGGGGCGCGAATAAGCGCAGTCGGTTCTCTCGTGACGCTTCGATGTACGGCGCGGATCGGCAACTGGAAGGGACTCAGTACGGTGCGGACATTAACCGACAGATCGGGGCGGACAGGAATCAGTCGCTGGAGGATATCCAGAAGCTGACAGGTGAGTCGTACGGGAACGTGGCGGACACGGAAGCGCAGAACCGGTTGGACGTCCTGAATCTGTCGGCCCTACTTCAGTCTGTGAACCCCAACGATCCGGCTGCCTTGGCGAAGGTCCGCGAACTCGATCACTTCATGCGAGGGATCCAGAAGAAGAAACTTGGGATCCAGACTGCGTTCGAGAATGGCATGATCACGAAGCGCGAGAAGGAGAAGCAGAGCCGAGGTCTGGAAGCGGCCGAAGACGCCCTCTACGACCAGCTCAGCCTGTTCCAGCAGGACCGTCCCGCACCCCCAGGGTTGGCTGAGACTCAGGTTGAAGGTCTTTATCTCGGCCCTGACGGGAAAGTGTTCGATGCCCGTCAGAAGGCAGCGGAGGCTAAGGATCCAGTCGCCACATCACCCATTCCAGGGCTGACGCTTGGGGACTACGACAAAATGATCCGGGACCACATGGCTCAGTCCCCGGGGGTACGGAACGACGAAAACACGGGATGGATAGAGAAGCCTCTCACGTACGAGGAAGCGCGTAGGCGAGTTAACGAGGCGTACGGTGCCCCACCAGACGTTCCTGACCCGTGGGACATGAACGCGAACGAGATGGAGATTGACCCGGCGACGGTGGGTTATCCAGAGTCATTCCGCCAACCGACCAGTAATCCCGGCATTCCGAACACTCTACAGCCGCAGATTGACCAGGACCGAATACCAGTTGGTCAGAACGGCCAGTTGGTGCTGCCGCCGGGGATGAACCCGAAGATGTCGGCGGATATGAATCTGGTCAACACAATGAGCCGCCGACTTGTGGGTATTCTTGAACAGGCGGGTGTCCGTGGCGAGGACATGAATCCCGCAATGGTACGTCAGACGATTAGCACTCTTCCTGAGCCTTTCCGGTCCGATGCCGATTTCACTCTGCGTGTAATTGAGGCTTCGGAGTCCAATGAGCCTGTTAGAGTCAGTAGCTTCGAGGAGGCGATGGGCCTTCCAAGTGGGACCAGGTTTGTTGATCCGAGGGGCAAAATACGATTGGCGCCCTGATGGATTGGGACGATTTCCAGCTGGCACCTCCGCAGAGACGTGCCCCTGCTGCTCCAGCACCCCGCCCGACATTAACCCGGAACTGGGACGATTTCCCGGAAGAGGACTCCGACGACGGTCGTGCGCTGCTGTCGAAGCTCTACGCTCCGCCCCCTGCAGCCCCTGTGAAGCCGCCTGAGCCGGTTCCAGAGAGAACCCCGGCCGATCAGTTGCGGTTGCGAGTGGATCGTCAGAGGGCCTTTGTGGGGACCGAGGAGGGTAAGCGGAGGCAGGATGAGGATCTGTCGGTCAGACGTATCCGGTCGGCGATTCCGTTTGTGGGTGCAATAGGTAATGCGCTGTCTCTGAATAAGGTGCGTGAGGCGTCCGAGAGAATCTCATCCGGGAAACAGAGTCTGGAAGATCTGGATGCGGTCGCGGACTTCGTCGTGCAGATGGAGCAGAACCAGAACAGGTACAAGGAAGGCGGTACCTGGGAGCGGGCGAAGGATATCCTGAATCAGTTGCCGGCGTTCATGGGTGAGCTGGCAGCGACTGGTGGTGTTTACTCGGCGGGGCGGGCAGCGGCGCGACGTGGCGCGATGAAGGCTGTGGGGAATAAGGTTGCAGCTCGCGCGGCTGGTGGTGCTGGTGGTGCGGCAGCACAGTTGGCGGCGAATCCGCAGTTGACTGCTCGATCGACGGTGAGTCAGGGTGCGGAGCGTGGATTGGAGAATGTCATCACCGGGAGTGATAAGGCGACCGACCTGATATCGAACCTGCCGGGCGGGATAGCGGATGCGTATGTTGAGTTGGTGTCTGAGCGAATGGGAGGAGCGTTGGCGGGTGGCGTGAGTAAGGTGGCAGGCAAGGCGCTGAGTGTTGCTCCGCCAGTGAAGCGGTTGGCAGAGCGGGTTGGACAGGCGTGGGTTAAAGCGGCTCCTGGTCGCACTGTGGAAGCCTTTGGGAAGCTGCAGCAGCGGGTGGGTTGGAACGGGATCGTCGGCGAGATGGGCGAGGAGCGGCTTGGTGATATTGCGCGTGGCGTTCTGGGTGAGATGGGCGTGGGTGACTTCGACTACGGGACTACTGGTGGTCTCCTGACGCAGAGCGGTCGACCGGAAGCGATCGAGCAGTTGAAGGCCGAGGCGCTGGCGTTCTCAGTTCCGGGTGCTCCTGGCGTGGCGACCGGATCGGTGGGCGTGTTGAGGGAACTGGGGAGTGCGGACGCCCTGAAGCAGGCGCGGAAGTTCGTCGCTAACCCGACACGTCGCGCGTTCGCGGCTTTACCTGGTCCCCTTCAGTTCGGGATCAGGAAGAATCGCGCTGCAGAGCGTGCTCAGGTAGCGTCGATCATCGAAGCTGAGATAAACGAGATCGATGCACCAGTCGCAGAGCCGGTCGTGGAACCTGTTGAGACTGCAGTGGCCGAACCGGTGTCTGAGGCGTTACCGTCTAAGAGTCTTCCTGACAGGTTGCCGGAGGCACTTGTTGAGTCCCCCTCACTTGTGCCTTCGGCGCTGTCAGTAGGGCCGGAGGTGATCAGTGCTCCGGAAACACAACGGTCCATGCCAGATGCAGGTCAGGCGAGTCCTGTCGTCGAGGGAGTGCCTGAAGCGGCTCCCCCTGTTGCTGAGGGAGTTGGAGACACTGACCCGCGCCTTGCTGCCATCAACGAAGCCTTCGTGCAGAACAG
>Ga0255048_10002324_pt1 | contig 12239 bp, 13 predicted proteins | sample JV7_2_2_MG_FD_183619 | JGI IMG/M metagenome (GOLD analysis project Ga0255048, IMG submission 183619) | Seawater microbial communities from Jervis Inlet, British Columbia, Canada - JV7_2_2 | ecosystem: Environmental > Aquatic > Marine > Inlet | place: Canada: British Columbia | collected 2016-10-06
CGCTGGCCTATCCGCCTAGCATCCGGAGGCAGACGTGAGATACGCGGGCCGCCAAGCTGCATGCGCATCCTCTACTCCGGAGCCGGGTGCGTAGGATGACCAGCTGCCTCGTCAGGCAGCTGGTCGATCTTGGTAGCCTAAAGCTCTGACGGCATCTGCGCATTGGACCGCAACGCGCGCAGGCAGCTGGTCGTTATTCGCTCGAATGTCGCAGATCGTCCGCGCCCGAGCCCTGGAAGCCCCACTCGCGGACCTGGCGGCAGGCGTCAAGCTCGATCGACACGTCGCCGGCGTCGGCTACGCGATCATGCCCGAGATAGGCATGAGCGATCTCGTGAGCGATGACACTCTGAATGTCCTCCGTCTGCTTGGATGCGAGCATCGCGTCGTCAAGCAGGATAAGCCAGCTCTCCGCCTCGCCCCCGTTGAGTACGTTGGCAGGGAGAGTGAGTCCCTGGTTGGAGCGCCCAACCGAACCGAAAACGCAACTATCAATGGCCTTCAATAGAGGTTGATCCGGCAGGCGGACGAGCACATCACCGATCAGCAACTCCAAGTCCTGATCGTCTCCGAGATAGACGAAGTTGCCCCAGATGTCATTCCTGTATACTTCGGCGATATCCATTGGTCTGTCCCTCCATATCACAGGCGATGCCTCTATTCTCAACGTGTCGGAATAGGGCGGTAAGTGCCCGGCGGTCAAGCGGCAATCGGCAACCTAAATCGTCGCAAACATCGTCGCATAGGATGTTGAAAAGCTTTGACGTGCACGTCAGGGTGTGGCATGAATGTGAACAACCGCAGGGAAGTCGTCATGTTCGCATCAATCGTGCTCCCCCGGCCCCAGGTGGGTGAATCCCTCTGGACAACCATTGAGGCTGAGGTTCGCGGCGCGGTCGCGGCTGGTTCGGAGCCTGTAATCTGTCTGGCCGGCTGGCCAAACTGCCGGTTGTCCGCCACATGGTTAGACGATCTGACCGACGTCATACGCAGGTGCGCTGATCTGACTGGGGGGCGCACGATCGTCGCCGAAGTCCCCCTGTACCCGTTCGAGCAGCTCCGGGGCATCCGGCGCGGCGACAGACCGGGCCAGATTGGTCGGTCAACCGTCGTTCGCGATGTATTGGGACATCGCGACGATCCGGGTGGCCAGCTTGACCCGGTGTCCGCTAACGCGTTGACTCGGCAGCTCAATCGGGTTGTACCGGAATGGGCGTCCAAGCTCCTGTCGATCGTGGCGGTCCAGCGAGAAGCACGGACCTGTTATGAACTGCCCGCCGGTGTGCACACCAACGCCAACGTTGTCCTCAGAACCCTGTGGCGTAAGGAGAACGGTGATGGTCTCCTGCACAGCATGAAGGCAGCTCTCGCCCGCCAGCTCCTTGGTCGACAGGCGATGGCCGTCGTCTACTGGGGACCACCGGGGCACGTCACGGTGCCCACCCTGGTGGAGGACGTCCATAAAGTGATGCAGGCGCAGAGAAGGCGAAAGCTAGCGCTAGTCCGGCTGTCCGGCGAGTATGACGCTCCGACGATCACGGGCGATGATCTCACGCGGCTGAAGAAGATCGCTCTAGACGGTGAGTCAGTTGCCGTCGTCGTCGACATCATTGCGACCGGCACCCTTGTGGAAAGCATTTTCCGGTTGCTCCATACTCAGGCCGGATTCGAGTTGAGCAGCATAAGCGTCGGTGCCTTCGTCGCGTACTCTTTCCATCAATTTGGTCCTCGCCACGGCCTAATCTACAAGGGGAACGAGGTACCCACTGTCGTCGCTGCTACGGTTGACGCGACGGCATGGGAAACGGATTGTCTCGGCTGCCGTGACGGCTTCAGGGTCGTCCCAGTACACGCCGAAGTCCGCCCCGACCGGCCAATCATCGGTCGCGAGGACTATCAACCTTCCCGGGCCAGCGTTTGGTCCGCCGTGCTGGAGGGCGGCATCATTGGTCACCCTGGCGCCGACCTAGCAAACCAACACCTTCACGACCGGTACGTCGTACCTGGTGAGCGAAACGTAGGCCGCCTGATGTCCGAGATCGCGCTGGAGTTGCGGTCAAGAAATCCAGACGCCATCGTCTGCCACCTCCCGAACGGCACCGCGAAGGCCATCTCGGACTCCGTGAAAGACGTTGGCGATGGCCCACACTTGCCAGTTATTCCGGCGCGGAAAACAGCCTCCGGCTGGGTTGTCGAAACGAGTGAACTGCCTCGCGGGACGCGCGTCGTGGTCATTGATGACGGTGCCACGACCGGCAAGTCGGTGACGAGCCTGATCGGCCTTCTGATGAGGCGGAGGCTTGTCCCTGTGGCCGCCGTTGTCTTTGAAGACAAGCTGGATCCCGGGATGCGAGCCGCCATCCAGGCGCTTCTCTCAAGAGGCGTGAAGGGCCGACGAAAAGAGGGAAGCTTCTTCTCCGTTCATTCCTGTGCTCCCAGCGACGCCCTACGTTTTGACGATGGCGGTTGCCGTCGCTGCGTCGAGCTGGACCTCATCTCTTTAGCCTTGCAGGCAAACCTAAGCAGTGGCGTGCGGCAGCAACTTCCACGGTTCGCTTCCGACGACGTGTGGGCGGTCGGCGACGCCTTAGCCGGCCCCGGCCGGCCGATACTCGATGTTAGCCCTGCGACGTCGGTCGGCGAGCAATTAGCCACGCTGCTCAGCCAGTACGACGACTTGATGAGCATCGACGCGCACCTCGCCGAAATCATAATTCTCGACTTCGTACCCCACCTGCGGGAGCAGGATCTGACGAAGCAGTTGTGCTTGGTAGACGGGCGGTGGCGCCCGCAAGTCCTCGCCTTGCTCGACAACCGTGATCTTGATGATATCGCCGCCACCGACAGCTCGTTGCTCGCGGGGATGGACGTTCCGATCGCGGTGGCCGCTCTGCGAAACGCAGGATCATACGCGGCGATGAACGATGCCATTGACCGGATCGCGGCTCTGGAAGCCGATCAGCCAAAGGAAGTCCGGCGCTGGGAACCAGGCTTCGGGCGCGCCCTGATCCGCTGCCTGTCCGCGTCTCCGAGCGTGGCTGCATGGGCCAGGTCTTACACGGCCGATTCCAAGGATCTGGGATCAGTTTCGCGGGAGCTTAAGAAAATGCTGGACTACTTTGCTGAGCGGCTGACATACGACACCACACGGATTGCCAGCCCAACCAGCGCCTGGCTGGTCGCTGAGCGACAGGTCATTGATCGTGCGTCCGACGAGTTTCTTGAAGTGCGTGACGGGGCCGGCTGGCTGCTCGACCTCAAGCGTCACCAGCTCCGTCGGTACGGCGCCAAGGTCAAGGATCTGTTGCCGGCGGAGACTCTTGTTTGGGCCGCCGCCCTGATCCGCGGGTCTCTAAGCACCCGCGATGCCACCGGGATCTACCGTACTCGCTTCCCGGCCGACTGCGAGCGGCCTGAACAGTTCCAGCGGCGCGTGCACAAGTTCTACCGCCACATCGGCACCCTCAAGCATGATCATCCGGACCTACCGCTGACCGCGCCGGCAGCGCGTGGGCGCGTCCGCCGACTCTACGCAGACGACGTGAGCACCGTGACGATCACGTGGCTCAATGACGACAGCATGATAGCAGCGTTCATGAAGAAGGAGGTGACGGCGATCACAACTGACAGCGAAACCGAATAAGTAGGGCCCGGAGAGAGTGACCTCTTCGAGCCCCGGACTATCGGAGGCGAACCTTGCGAGTCAACCACCGATTGCCTAGTGGGATGGTACACCCCGCCCGGAGCGACAGCAACGACGCCTCTGACGAGTTGATCGGAGGCGATCCCCATGTGGCTCAAGATATGTGTCAAGGACGGCGGCCAACTCGTTCCTGATGCGGCTGGCGGCGAATTCGACTGCATTCGCTGTGGCTCCAGCTACTATTCAGTGGTCTGCAAGAAGTGCTCTCGGCCGGCGCTCTTTGCGGCAGTGAAGTCCGCAGTCTTGTGCCAGACGTGCGGGCCGTTCCTGGTGAGCGACAAGGATATCTTGGACAAACCGCGTACACCAGCCGTACCGACCGCCAAGGGAAGGAACCCTGCGACAGCAACGCCGATCGAGGATGATGATCCTGCGGACTGGTCGTCAAGACAGAGGCGGTCATTCGCATACCTTCTGTCGGGCATCCTGCGAACGGCTGGCCACGACGTCAAGATTTGGGTGCGAATGTCGGGGTTGGGCCCGGGCGCTATCCAGGGGTATCTGAACGCGGAAAGGCAGGTCGACGAACGAGAGGTCCTGCGGCTGTTCCTCTCGCTTCTGCTGAGCGAGCCCCACGTCGAGCTGGTCAACCATGCCCTTGAGGCCCGCCATCTCATTCGGATGCCTACTGATTGTGGGCGAGGGAGCAGGTGCGTGGGCCTGATTCGAGGGGCCGAGCTGCAAGTCCTATCCGTGCGCTACAGCGACTTCTCCAGCTTCATGCGAGCGCTGCAGGCGCTTGGCTACACAACATACAGGCTGGAGAAGATCACCGGTTACGACGCGTCCGCATGGGCGCACTATCTGTCTGGTCCGAAGCGACCGAAGGAAGAGACTCTTCTCTGCTCCCTGGCTACCTTGTTGCTGGGTAAGGACGACATCAATCTGTTAAATGGCTGGCTCTCCAGGAGTGGGTTGGCCAAACTTCGCGGCGACGGCGGGGAGGATTGAAGAGTAAGGTCTGCATCACGATTGATCTGGCTGTTGTGGGGAACGTTCATCAAGATGTTCCCTTCATGGCGACTGCATTATCGAGCAGATGCCGCCGCAGCCCCCAAACTCCTCGACGTGCTCACGGTGAGCGGCGCGGCGACAGCGCGGATCGTCACAGACGACGATATCGTCAGCAGGAAGAAGAGGCCCGAGGCACCAGGGGCAAGGCTCGCTCCCCGATTCGCCCTGCGGCGCAACCACGACGTACTCTCGGCCCGCGACCTTAATCGTGTTGCCGTTGTTGCCGGAGAGTGACGGCACCTTTCTTGATCTGATCCTCGGGCCCGACGACCCGCCCCAGAACATCCTCGACAAGAACTCACCGAGCCCCATCCGTGTCTCCTGGCGCTACAGAGGCCCTACGGACGCCACGCGCCGGCCTTCTTGCTGGCAAGGTGGCGATAGTGGTCAAGGAGGGTCTGGAAATCGCTGACGCGGAGGAACTCGCCTCCAGTGTCCGCCGCGATCTCGCGCAGCAGCTGTTCGCCATTCTTGCCGATGAGGACGCAGTCCACGATCACCCGGTTGCTGCGCAAGGCTGCGAGGACGCCGTCCTCGCGCGGTGCCGGCCCTGTGTTGTGCTCGCCGTCGGTCAGCAAGATGATACGGCGCGTGGCATGGGGGTGGCGCTTCGCCTCCTGCATGATCGCGTCCAGCGACTTCCGCAATCCCGAGGTGACGCTGGTGCCGCCGTTCGCGGTGAGGCCCCTGACGTCGTTGGTGACCTCCCAGGGATGCCTCCCGAACGGCGAGACGGTCTGTGCGCCGGTGTTGAACGCGACGATAGTGTTTACGTCACGGGCGTCCAGAACGCGCTTGCGCTTGACGAACTCGACGGCGGCCGCCTGCGCCGCTGCCAGGCGCGTCGGGGCGATATCGCCCTGTTTCATCGAACCTGTCCTGTCGATGTCGACGGCGCTGATCTCAACTGTCTGAACGGTGTGCTTGTTCATTGAAGACCTCCTCTTCAAGCTGAACTACTTCAAACTTGCAGCCGCGGACGTAAGCCAGCAGGGCCTTGCCGACGGGGAAACCGATGTCCGGTAGCCTGCGTCCATCTCTGGGGAGAGCGGTGTCTGTCTGGAGTTCAGCTGCTGGACTCCCGCATCGGGTGCAGTTGACACCTCCCTGTTCACGGATCGTGAGCAAGGGGCGCCAGACGTCGGCGTCGTGGCCGCAGGCGCCGCATGTCATCCCCAGCACGAGCTCTCGCTCAGACGACAGGGTCACATCCGACTCCCTCACGCCGCGGCGCTCCGCGACACTGGCGACGATCTCCTCCAGGGTGTAGTCCGACATGGGGAGGAAAACGGCGTCAACGCCGTCGACGAGGGGGCGGTGGCCGGAACAGCCGTCGTCGGGGACGATGCGGAAAACCCCGACCGAGGCCGTCCTGTGGTCGAACGACAGCATCTTGCCGGCAAACCGCGGACCCGATCCGGCGAGGGCTGAGACTGCCTCGGCGGCCATGATCGCCGCCACGGCGGCCCCGCTGAACCCGGTCGAGGGGTTGGGGCGGCGCTCGCCGACAGGCGCCAGCAGCCCGCACCCACCCTCCTCGTCGGCGTTGAGCATCTCCTCGCCGTGCAAGCACTGGATGCAGCCCGTTCCGCTTCCGGGTTCCGACGTGGTGACGTCCCAGCTCAGGCCGTCTACCAGCCCGCCGTTGATGACGGCGCGCACCCTGCCCGGCAAGCGGTGCGCCCAGCGGTTGATGTGGCCGCGTGACGACCAGCTGTCGGTGACGGCAATCACGGCGTCGTGGAGGGCGAAGATGGATTCTGGCAGGTCGACCCTGAGATCGGCGTGAACCGGGTCGACGCGGGTCCAGGGAGCATGCTCCGCGACCCAGTTCGCCGTGGCATCGACCTTGCGCTTTCCGATGTCGCCGGGCCCGAAGGCCGGGCTGGCGAGATTTTCCGGGCCGACCGTGTCCTTGTCGACGATCGTAAGGTATCCGAGGCCGGCGAGGGGGAGGTGGGTCGCAAGCTGACCGCCTACGTTGCCGTCTCCGAGAATGATGACGCTCTTGTCCTGCAGGCTGTCGGCGTCGATGTCGTCGACAACGCGAATTCGCGAGAGGGCGTCAGCAGGCTTCATCGGTGCCACCGCCGGATCGCGTCCCAGGCCGTCCGGCCGTCCGGCCCTCGCGCACGGCCCAGTGTGTGACCGGGGTAAACCATGACTGGCAGGCGTTCCGTGCCGCCGCCGTTCTTGACGAAGACGCCGAGGTCGCCGGCGATGGGATCGATAACGACGCTCACTTTCCAGGGCTGGGGGCAGAGGAGCCCGAAGTACTCCTCGTCGATGCTGGAGAGCCAGCAGCCGTACCCGGGATGGCTGTGCCAGAGCCCGATCTCCACGACGTCTTCGGGGAAACCTGCCTGTCGCAGCATTCTCATGCCGACGACATAACTCTCGGGGTCCATCGCGAATCCGACCGCCGTGGCGTCGCCCAGCCCCGGGGTCATGGCGGCGATCCAGACCGCCCGACGGCGGGCGCTCGTCGAGTAGAGCCGCCCCCAGGCGATGCCACCCCACTCGGTCCCCTGGGTCCGCCAGGCCAGATCCGCGACGTCGTCAGCAGACTCCACGGCAGTCTCCTGGACTATGGCGACAACTGGCGTCTGAAGGTGGGGTCGCATACTTCTTCTCCATCGCTTCTTGCGGACTGCCGGCCGTGGACGTCGACCAGCGTAGGGTCGCTGAATCCCGTGACGCGCACGACCAGCTCCTCGTCAGCGTGAACCTGCAGGCCGGGCCCCTCGTTGTCACCGGCGACTTCGCCCCGCTTCACATCCAGCGCGGCGTAGTAGCCGCCCTGCACGGGCTCGGGGACGACGGTGATTGACCGCTGCCCCGCCTTCAGCCGTACTTCCGGCGGCCTGTCTTGGTTGCCCTCCAGCGGGATGAATAACTGAAGCCTGTCGGCCACACAGTCGATGATGTTCAGGCCGCCGTTGCCCAGCACGAGCGGCCTAACCGAGCCCGTTGCCGCGGCTTCTCCGTCGCGGCTGAGAGAGCCGGCGACGATAAGGGCGACGACGGCGACGATCAGCGCAGCGAGGGAGGCGACGACGGCGAGCACGGCGATCTCGCGGTCCGGGCTTCTCGTGGGCGGTAGCGTCAACCAGTCGCCGGGCTCGTGCGGTAGCCGGTTGGCTAGTTCACGCTCAATGTCGTGAGGAAGATACGGCGGGTCATCGCGATCTTCCGGGTCAAGGTCGCGCAAACGCGGCAACCTCACGTCACGCCACCTTCGGTAGCGAGACTGCCCCGGCACGAGGGAGTCCCCGCGGCAGCCGCAGCTCAACCGGTGAGATCTGGGCAAGGATCTGATCCTCCTGATGGAGCCAGACGTAATCCGCTCGCCAGTCCGCCGGGCTGTCGTGATTGATAAGGCGCCCCGTCATCAGGCGCATCGCGGTGTAAACCTGCTCCGCGAGACTCTTGCTCGGGTGGAAGCGGTCGTCATAGCAGAAGAACCCTTCATTTGGCCAGACATTTGGGTGGAAGACGCGCTCCCCGTCACGCCGAATCCGGCTCTTGACGCACATGCCCCTGGCGTCGCGGGCCAGGTAGTTATCTGGGATTTCTACGAGTAGGCGATGCTCCGGCGCGATGCGGTAGCCCTCGCCGCTGACCACCGGCGCGTCGAACTTCGCGTCGACGGCGAATCGCCGGTGGTCGGGCGCGCGGTGTGCGATCGTCACGTGCGGGGAGTTAAGTTCTGCGAAGGACTCAAGCGCGAGGCTGTCCGCCAGGAGGCGCTGACCGAGGGGGGGCATGGGGCTCTACTTCCAGCTGGCGAGCGCTACGATTGCGCCGGGCTTCACTCTCAGCTCAGCGTCGGCGCCGATACCGGCGTCGACGAGGGGCTTGTCCGCCGGGAGCATGCTCAGCGTCGCGTCGTCCACCAGTTCATATTTGATCGGCGCCCCGGTCGAATCCTCGCCCGGAAGCTTCCCACCCTGAACGAGCGCCGCGATTACGTCCTGGACCCGGTGCCCCGGCTCCAGGTCGACCTGAACGCGGTCGCCTGTAGTGGTGGTGACGTTTACCTGTACTGTTCGTTTGGCCATTTCGCGACTCCTTTCTGGGGTCTGCCTTGGGGTGCCCACCATTGGCCACCTACATGGAAAATATCGTGAGAACGAACCCGCAGTAAGTGACGGGTCGTCAAGATCAGGGGCATCGCGAGGCATAGAGGGCACGGATGAGGTTGGTTATCACACGGCCTGAAGAGGTGGCCGCGCTGAGATATCTGAGTGGCGGCATCGATGGTCGGGGCTGCTTTTAGCGCTGCTTGAGGGATCGTTCAGAGGCTTGGAAGCCCTAATTTCGTGGGCGGCCGCCCACGCCGCGGTCGGTGCATCTCCTCCGTCTTCAGCTCCAGGACGGGTACCGGCATGTAGCTGAGGTCGTGTTCCCACACGATGATCAGGTCACAGCGACCAATGTCATGGTGGTGGCGCAGGAAGTTGGAAGTCCGAAATTCGGCCTCGGCGAGAAGACGCCGCCGGCCGTACGACAGGATGTAGTCCGGAAAGGCGGCCCGGCTCTCGAGAATGCGGTAGCCGAGGTCAGCTGCCCGGATGGCGAAGACCTCTCTCACGTTCATCTCGTTCTTCGGCACGAAGGCGATGGCATCGCCCGCTCTCTTGTTAGTACTGGCCTTCTTCGCCCAGAAGTATCTGGACGAGGAGGCTCTTTTTCTTTCGTACGGCATAGTCCTCAATTAATAATCGCAGGGCCACGCGGAACACTTCGCTCCGGGGCACCCGCACGCCGATCTTTGCGTCGAGTTCGTACATCAGGTCCCTCAGGGCATCGGTGTCCTCGCGGCTGAGACGGACGCTGGTGTGAAACCGGTGGTCCTCGTCAAGGACCTTCCCGAGTCTCCGCTTCAGCCCGCCTGGAAGGACAAGCCCTTCGAAGAATTCCAGCGTTTCGTTGCCTGCCTGTGCTGTCGTGTTCGCGCGCCGCGGCTCGCTGGCTCGTTGACTGGCTCGCGCGCTCTCGAGCTTGCCGGTGTCCTGGCGCCGTGGCGCCGCGGTGTCAGGGTTCGCTCGCGCCACCGCGCCAGCCTGGATCTCCTCACCAGATCGTTGATCATCCGGAATATCGCCGAAGAAGATGTCCTCTCCCTTGCCCTTGATGGAGACTCTGTCGCTCATTTGATGAGCCTCCTTGCCAGGTCGCGGTAGGCGATGGCCCCGTCGTGGGCGGCGTCGTAGTCGAGGATCGAGAGACCAGCAGCCGGCGCCTCTTTGAAGCGGACGCTGCTCTTGACGACCATCGGGAAGACCTGCTCCCCGAAGGCCCGGCGCACCTCCTCGAGTACCTCACGGGCGTGGACGGTTCGAGAGTTGTACATCGTCACGAGGATGCCGGCGATCTCGAGGCTCGGGTTGAGCTTTCGTTTGACTCGTTCGACGGTTCGCAGAAGTAAGTTCATGCCGCGCATCGCGAGGTACTCGCACTGCAGGGGGACAAGGACTTCGCCAGCGGCGACCAGCGCGTTCAGAGTAAGGAGTCCGAGGGACGGTGGACAGTCGATGAGGATGAAGTCGTAGCGGTCGGCGACGGATTCCAGGGCGTCGGAGAGGATTCTCTCACGGCCCATCTCGGCTGCGAGTTCGAGGTCTGCTGCCGAGAGGTCGATCGTGGCTGGGAGTACGTGCGGACCGGTCTGGGTGACACGGACAGCTTCGGCGATCTGCGCTTGACCGAGAAGGACCTCGTAGACGGTCTTGGCTCCGTTGCCCGGCGTGGCGGCCAGGCTGCTCGACAGGGCTGCCTGGGGATCGAGATCCACGAGGAGAACGCGCTTGCGTTCCTTCCGCAGGGCGGTGCCTAGACTGATTGTTGTTGTGGTCTTGCCGACGCCCCCTTTCTGGTTGGCGACGGCGATGATTCGGGCCATATAGAAATGTATAGGAACATTAGCAATTAACTGTTGCGTTGTCAAATCGGACTCAGAGAAAGCGAGCATCTCCGTATAATGCCCCACATGACTGAATGCGCTCCCGCCGCTTCGGCCAGGCCCATCGATGCTGCGATACGGCCCCTTGTCGACAACTTGAACCGTCTCCCCGGGCTGACGACGACAAGCAGCTGCCAGGGGCACGCCGACGACAGACGGCCCCACGTCGCCTTCGTTTGCGGAGAAGAAACGTTGCGGTTGATACTGGCCGCGATAACGGTTCTCAACTCGGAAGAAACCAGGCAGGTCAGGGCCTACGTTGAGATCCTCGACTACGGTGCAGGCAATGTGGATGTCGTCCTCAGGTTTCATCACCTGATGGTCCGAGTGAAGCCGACACAGGCTACAGTCAGGGAGTGGCACCGCAGAATTCGCGTGATGAACGAATTGGTTGTAGGAGAGCTTGAGTCCAGGCGGCTGCGGGACATGGACGTCCGGCCTGCGTTCCGCGACTGACGTCGTGGGGAACCGGAACCCCGCGCTGACGATGAACCAGCCGTGCCCGGCGAGGCGACGACGCTTCCGCGGGCAACCAAGCCTCTAATGAAAAAGGGGACCCCCGTTTGGTGAGTCCCCTGTGTAGATTTCAGACACCTCTGATGTTTCTCAGCATCGCTGCCAGCTTCTTCGGCAACTCCGAGGATGCGCAAGCGACTAACCGGTCCTGTCCGAAGATCTCAGTCATTGCGTTGCGAGTAGCATCTGTCGGGTCTAGCAGCACGCCTATCACTTCAACCCTCCCTCTCAGATCAGCGCAGAGCTTCGCCGCCTTCTTGCCGTCGTTCGGGTAGCCATCATGCAAGACGAGGACCAAGCGAATCGCCACGGCTGAAGACATAAGACTCTCGGCGTTCTTCTCAACGGCGATCGCCACGTCCTCGAATCCCGTCTGCGCTGGCACGATGCCGGCGATCAGCGCCTTGCCACGCTCACCGCTCTCCAGGTCGGCAAGGGTCTCCTGCTGAGGCGTCACCGAGATCGAGTGATCGATCCGCAGCTCCGTGCAGGCCAGGTGCAACGTCATCGCCGCCTCGGCGACGCTCCCGATCCGCGTCCCCCTCCCGCTCTTCTCGTTCATGCTCGTCGAGTGGTCGATGACCACTCTGACCGCCAGCGTCGGCGGCGCCATCAGGTCATCTTCGGGAAGGAGGAACGGACGATCGCGTTCTCGCAGGAACTGGCGCACCGACAGCCGCCCTCCGCGCTCTGAAGGCTCCGGTTCGGCGGCGTCAGGTTCGGTGGTCAACTCTTTGATCAGCTCCTTCGCCAGCGGCGTGGCCCTCTCCTCCAGCTCCGCGTAGGGCTTCGCGATGATGGCCTCGCGACCGGAACCGGCTTTGTGTCCGTCCGGCATCCGCTCGCCGTCGAACGGCTGTGGCTTCCTCCTCGGACGCCCGGGCGGTGACATCCTGCCGCCGCCGGCGGGAGCCCTGTCTTCACTCTCATCTCTCTCGCTCCGTTGTCCCCTGCACCGGTCGGACGCCTCGATCACCCACTCCGGCAGGTCAGAGTCCTTGATCCCGAGTATCTTCACGATGCGGGCGGCGATCCGGTCCA
>Ga0255048_10002326_pt1 | contig 12227 bp, 12 predicted proteins | sample JV7_2_2_MG_FD_183619 | JGI IMG/M metagenome (GOLD analysis project Ga0255048, IMG submission 183619) | Seawater microbial communities from Jervis Inlet, British Columbia, Canada - JV7_2_2 | ecosystem: Environmental > Aquatic > Marine > Inlet | place: Canada: British Columbia | collected 2016-10-06
GAGCCGCGTGAGGAAGTGCTTGGGGGGTCTCTGCGAGACGCGGCCTTCGCCGTGGTAGGAGGAGCGCTGCTCATGAGCGGAATGTTCCTGATGCTGAACCAGGGTGCGAGTCCCGTCGCCGGGGTTTCAGGGGCGTTCGTGGGTGTGGCAGCCCCTGGCGTTGCTTCCTCGCCGTTCTCGCGCCAGGTGGTGGTCGAAGCTGCATCGCCAGCGGTGAGCGTCGACGACCCGGCCGACAGCGGAGGTGACGGCGCCGGTATCGCGCAGAGCGATCCCGAGGTTGCCTCGTTGTGCAACGAGACGGATCATTTCCCCGAGGTTCCCGCCACGGATGGGGACGGCAACACGACCGCGTCGCCGTCCAAGCAGGTGATCGGTGCCTACGTGACCGGCCTTCCGCCCGGAACGCGCATCGTGATGGAGGTTTCGCGCATCGGGCAAACGGTTGGCGTCGTGAACGCCGACGGATATGTCGAGTTCCAGTTGCCGCTCCGAAGCTACGGGACGTACGAGATCACAGGTGTCACCGCGGACGTCGCTGGTTCTCCTGTATCGCTCGATCCGGCAGGCTTCGGCACTTCCTTCAGGGTCAGCGATCCCGAGGGGGTCTGTGGGCAGAGCACACTCACCGCTCCAACCACGACAACGACGAGCACATCCACGACCACAACAACGGTGGCCGCACCGACCTCGAGGTCTGTGGCGGCTGGAGGAGGAGCAGTTGAGTTCCCCGCAACGGTCAGTTCCACCGGCACGCCCGCTGTTTCGCCGGGAACCCCGGGAACCCCCGGATCCGATGACGACACAGCATCTGCCCTCGTCGGTTTGGGGCTCGTCGTGAGTGGTGCTGCACTGCTCGGGGGCATGGCCGCACCCGGGATGGCAGATGGCAGGTCGACCTCTGGGCCCCGAACCTACACCGCGGATGATCGCGAGTTTCTCCAAGAGGTCTACGAGGGGGCCGACGAGGCGGGAATGAGAATCGCAGGGATCTCACAGATCGATCGCATTGAAGACGCAATGGCAGGGAGCAAGGCGAACCCGGTGAAGATCGGAAAGGCCGTCACGATCACCCTGCGGGTCGGTGCGGACGGATCCTTGTTGCCGCGTAGGGGAGATAGCGATGAGGCGGCGACGTCGATCCTGCGGATCGACGTACGTCCAGGTGTCGAATTCGACTCGGACGGAGAGGCGCATGTGGTGTGGAATGCCCATGCCAGTCAGATCGACACTGCAACAGCCCGGATCACAGACACTGGCAGGGCGGGCCCGACGTCTGAGGAGTGGAAGGCGAAGGTAGACGGTCGACCCGATCATGAGGTCGGCAACGATCCGGACTTCCAGGATTGGGTCGTCGAGTCGATGCCGGACTCTCCGGGTGAGGCTGTCCGACAAGCGCTTGGTGGAATCGGAGTGACCAACTGAGCGAGCGGCGGTGTCTCGGGTGCGGTCGGTTAGGGCCTAGCGGCAGACTGCAAGCCAGGTGGCTGAATTATCCAACACGAAGTCTGCTTTGGCGTCGAACCGGGTGCCCTGGAAGATGAAACTCGTTTCGGCCGAGTAGATCCCCGAGATCGTGACGTCTGCGACCCCCGTCGACAGTGTCTTGCTGACGGGCCCGTCGATCGACCCGATGAGCGTGTACTCGGTCAGGGCGAGGATGTCCTCGTTGATGAAGTCCCGACAGACGTCCTCGCCGTAGCCGAGGCTCATGGCGGGGTGGAGGTGCTCGTAGAGCCAATCGACGTCTCTGGCAGCGATCGCCGTAGCGAACTCGGTGATGAAGGCCTCGATGGCATCGACCGGAGCGATGGCTGTGGTCGTGGTTGGTGGCTCGGTCGTCGTGGTGGTCGGTGCTGTGGTTGTGGTCGTGGTTGGTGGCTCGGTGGTCGAAACGGTCGTGGCGGGAGCTTGTGTCGTGGCCGACGCGAGCGAGGTGGTTGTGACCGTCCCAGCCGCGCTGACGGTGTCGACGGGCTCATCAGAGCCTGTGACCAGAGAGCCGGTGCCCGCGGAGATGAGCAGCATCGAACCGATGCCCACGAGAATCGTTCCAACGCGGCGTCTCAGCACCTTCCGCCCTCCTTCAGCAAAGTGTACGGTTCGCTACTCCGGGATGCATGACATCCTCCCGATCCGGAAGGCGCGAACGCCACAAATCCGCTTGCGTGGCCGTATATGGCACCGTTGCCACGGGCGTTTCCGGATGATGCGGTCACTGTCAGGAACCACGACGACCACCTGACGTATCTCAATGAGCACGGCATTACCAGCTTGTTGACGGAGACCCGACGAGGGCCGGAGAGTTTGTCGCACTCCTCGGTCATGTGGTGGGAACCCTTGAGGGTGGAATCACCTTCAGGTGAGTACGCTCGTGCTCAGCGTTGACTCGAGGGATATGGACAACTCGCCTGACGATGTGGCGGCCGGCAGCACCCAGGATGTGTTCTATCGCAGCGGCTCGGTCGTGCCGCTGCCGATGATCGATCGAGCGTCCGGGATCTACATGTGGGACGAGGAGGGCAACGAGTACATCGACGCTTCGTCGGGTCCAATGGTGAACGCTATCGGGCATGGCAATGAGGCAGTTGTGGAGGCGATGAGTCGCCAGGCGCGTCGTCTCGATTACGCCTACACCCGGGTGGCCCGCAACCGTCCCAACCTGGAGTACGTAAACCGCCTTGCTTCGCTTGCCGGACCCGGGTTCGAGAGGATCAGCCTTTCCTCTGGCGGCAGCGAGGCGGTCGAGGCGGCAGTGAAGTTCCTGCGGACGTATGCGGTGGCGACGGGTCAAGGCTCGCGGCGACGTGTCATCTCGCTGATGCCGTCGTATCACGGTGCGACAGTGACGGCAGCGGCCATGTCAGGCGACGACTCGGTCGCCATCCTGCTGGACGGTTTCACTGTTGTCTCTGACAAGGTGCCTGCACCGATGAGCTACCGACTCCCCGCAGACCACACGCCGACATCGTATGCCTTGCATTGTGCGGAGATGCTCGAGGCCAAGATCGTCGAGCTTGGACCCGAGAATGTCCTCGCGTTCATCATTGAACCGGTGGGTGGACTGTCCACCGGAGCCGTCGTGCCACCGCCGGAGTACTTCCGTTCGATACGCGAGATCTGCAGCCGACATGGCGTGTATCTGGTGTTTGACGAAGTGCTGTGCGGTGCGGGCCGTAGCGGCAAGTTCGTGGCGGCACATCACTGGCGTGATGCTCTCCCCGATGTGATCGTCATGGCCAAAGGTCTCGGAGCCGGCTATACGCCGCTCGGTGCGACGTTCATGCCGGCCTCCATGGTTGACGAACTTGCAGAGCTTGGCGGGTTCGAATCCTCCTATTCATACAACGCCAATCCGATCTCATGCGCTGCGGGACTTGCAGTCCTCGACGAATTCGATCGGCTCGATCTCACCGGACGGGCCACCCATGTTGGTGCTCTATTGAGCCAAGGTCTCGAGGCGATCAAGGACAGGAGTTCGATCCTGGGCGACGTGCGCGGCATGGGTATGCTCCTCGCTGTCGAGATGGTCGCCGACAAGGAGACAAAAACACCTCTTCCCGCAGATGCGATACCGACCGAACGAATCCGCATCCATGGTCTCGCAAACGGGGTGATGCTCTACTCTCGTCAGACCTCAGGCGGTAGATACGGTCATTGGTTCATGGTCACACCGCCGCTGACCATCAGCGACGACGAGTGTTTCGAAGTGCTGCGACGTACTGAGGCCGCGGTTGAGGGCCTGTACGACGAATTACGAACCGAAGGCGTTCTCTAGACGAGGAATCGAACCTGTCTGAGGACAAGTCGAAGCGACCCACCGTCGCGGTCCCCCCGTGTTCGCCGACACCGGCGACCAGGTGAACGATCGCCTGCCGCTGTTCATCGCCGCTGTGGTGTTGACATCATTCCTTCTACTCACGCTCGCGTTCCGATCGGTTCTCGTGCCTCTCAAGGCTGCGTTGCTGAACCTGTTGAGCATCGGCGACGCCTACGGCGTCTTGGTGATGATCTTCCAGTGGGGGTGGTGTATAGGGCTCATCGGCCTGGAGGCGATCGTTCGGATCGTCTGGTTCATTCCCATGTTCATGTCCGCGGTCCTCTTCGGCCTCTCGATGGACTGCGAGGTGTTCCTGCTCTCGCGGGGGCGCGAGGAATACCTTGTCTCGGGCGACAACGACGCATCGGTGATCCGCGGTATCGCAGGCACCGCACGGGTGATCACATCCGCTGCATTGATCATGATCTCGGTGTTCCTCGGTTTCGTTCTGGGTGCCGACCCCATCATCCAGATGATGGGTCTCGGTCTGGCCGTCGCCATCTTCGTCGACGCCACGATGGTTCGCATCGTCCTGGTACCAGCGATGATGAAGCTGATGGGTGCCACAAACTGGTGGCTTCCGAAGTGGCTCGACCGTCTGCTGCCTACCATCGACATCGAAGGAGAGGCGGGTCTACCAGAGCCCGAGACCGAAACCGATCCCACTCGTGAAGCTGACCGCGTGCTTGCGTCCGTCTAGCAAGACCTTCCCAGATAGGACAAGACCATGAATGCAATAGTCCAATACGACTACGGCTCACCGGACGTTCTGGAGATCCAAGAGGTCGACAAGCCGGTAGTCGACGACGATCACGTCCTGGTGCGGGTTCACGCAGCTTCCGTGAATCCCTATGACTGGCACATGATGCGAGCGAGGCCGCATTTCGTGCGCCTGCAGGCCGGTCTCGCCAGACCCAAACACATCATCCAGGGCGCCGATGTGTCCGGGACGGTCGAAGTCGTTGGCAAGAACGTAGCTCGGTTTCAACCGGGTGATGAGGTGTTCGGCATGTGTAGCGGCGCGTTTGCGGAGTATGCGAGTGCCTCGCAACGTTCGATCGCACTGAAGCCGACCAACCTTTCCTTCGAGCAAGCGGCATCAATCACCATGGCGGGAACAACTGCCCTTCAAGCCCTTCGTCGGGGACAGGTCGGGCCTGGCGACAAGGTGTTGATCAGCAGCGCTTCTGGAGGCGTCGGCACGTTTGCTGTACAGATAGCCAAGTCTCTCGGGGCGGAAGTGACGGGTGTGTGCAGTCCGAGAAACGCCGATGTAGTCCGATCGATCGGCGCAGACCATGTCATCGACTACACACGGCAGGATTTCACCCAGTGTGAACAGCGCTATGACATGATTCTCGACAGTGTTGGGACACGTTCACTTTCGGCGTACAGGCACACCCTGAGCCCCGAAGGGGTCTATGTCTCAATCGGCGCACTGCACATGGGTGATTGGCTCGGACCCCTGACATTTGCGGGCAAGATCCTGTTCGCCTCACTTGTCGGACGCCAGAAAATGGTTCTGGTGGTGGCGTCAGTACGCACCGAGGACCTGGTTCTTCTCAAGGAACTCATCGAGGCCGGAGACGTGACACCGGTCATCGATCGAAGCTACAGGCTGAGTGACGTCCCCGATGCGATCCGCTATCTGGAGGAGGGACACGCCCAGGGTAAGGTCGTCATCTCCTTGGAACAGAATGACGCGCAAGAACGAGGTGATTGAATCATGGAAAGCGTGAGGATCATCCTTTCGGGGCTGTGGGTGGCTTTGATGTTGACCTTTCTCTTGGGGGATGTGTTGCGGATATTCGCTGGCGATGTGACACCGGGCGAAATGGATGGTCAGCCTGCCTCGCAGGGAATGTGGTTGGGAGCCGCAGTGATCATGCTGGTCCCAATCGTCATGGTTGTCCTGTCCCTGACGGTGCCGTATCCCGCAATTCGCTGGATCAGCGTCGTCGCTTCGGCACTGTTCGTTGTTTTCAATCTCGCCGGTCTGCCATACGTCGGCTGGTACGACAACTTCCTGATCGCGGTGAGCTTCGTGTTCAACGCGACCATCATCTGGTACGCATGGACGTGGGTCTCCTCGGCGAACTAGAAACCAAACCGCGCACAGCGACTCTTCTCGGTCGCACGGCCTTTGGCAACCTCCTGACTATCGAGTGATACTCGTGTGTTCCTACACCCTGGCTCTCAAGCTCGCCCGCCCCCTGTGAACGGGGAGTCCGGGAAGCGCACAACAGCATGTGGCGACCGGATCGCTCCAGCCCAGGCTTCGCACAACCCGTAGATTGGCCGGTCTCGGCCGACGGTCGGCACCGTCATCTCCCACGCGGTCATGGGGACGGCCCACTGTCCTCAGGGACCATCTCTTCTGGCAGCGTGCATGCCTTCGTCACGCGGTCGAACACTCGGTGGAATCTCGGGTTCCGTGGGGCTCAGTGATGGTCGAGGGTCGGGTAGAAACCGGCGTTGGCATCGGCGAGTACGCCGGAGAGTCGAACCACTCTGGCTCGTGTCTCGGGTGAGAGTGGCGCCCATTCGAGCAACTCGGCGAGCCAGAGGGTGAGTCCGTGCAGGCTCTGGTGGATCGAAGTGAGCGAGTGATCACACATCTGCTGTGTGGCTTTGGGGATCCCGTCGACAGACCGGATTTCGGCGAAGATGTCGACGATTTCGGCGACCAGTTCGGTTGCTGTGAGGTCGGTGTGGGTGGTCATGTCCGGTTCCTTTCGGCGGTACATATGGAGCGGCTGAAGCGGTAGTGGATTGCCTCCACTTCGTGGTTCCAGTCTATGCCCGACGACTACGGGTCGGGGCAGGAGTCGGTGTGGGGTCCTCGTCGCATTGTCGGGTGGGCGCTGCTGCGGACCGATCGACCCCACAGCCGACCGCCTAGCGACGTCAAAGTGAGTTGCCTAGCCCGTCCCCTTCCGTCTCGGTCGAGCAGGACAGGGAGCTGGTGCCCGGTTGCCCGTTCGCGTTGGGCCTCCTACCATCGCTACAGGAACGCGTACTCCACCGGAGAGAGGTCATGGTTGCCGGTTCCCACCGAACCGCTCCACACAGCACGGTGACCACCGCAGCGTCGTCACGTCGCGAAGCAGCAAAGACCCAGCGGCAACCTGCGGCATGAGTGGGCACGGCGCTCACGGCTGGACGGGCTGGAAGGCATGGATGTATGCACTCCTCCATCGCAACCCAGCCTCCAACCGGGCGGTTGTGGAATGGGCTGCCCTCCGATCGGACATGGATGTTCTCGACGTTGGATGCGGGTCGGGGGCGGCGGTCATCGCGGCCGCTCCCCACCTCCCAGAGGGCACGGCGGTAGGTGTTGACCCGTCGCCGGACTTCGTGCGGATCGCGAAACGTCGAACCCGCCGCCTCACCAACGTTGCGTTCGACGCAGCCGCTGCTGAGCGGCTTCCTTTTGAGTCGAGCCGGTTCGATGTTGCCTGGTCGGTACACTCCACCCACCACTGGGACGACCTCGAGGCAGGGATCGGCGAGGTTCGAAGGGTGCTTCGGCCCGAAGGCCGATTCCTCATCGTGGAACGTCACGACCCCTCCAAACCCTGGGGAATCTCTGTCGGTGAGGCACAAGCGCTGGCAGAGACCATGACCCATGCGGGGTTCCGAGACGCTGCGGTCGAAGAACGGCCCGTGGGCTGGAGCAAGGAATTCCTCATCACCGGTTCGACACCAACCCACAACGACTGACTTTCCCGAGGAACCCGGTGCCCGGCGTCAGCAGCCGCCACGCTCGGTGGCCACGGCTCGGTCCGGGGGCGCGAGCCGGACGCAAGGATGGTCGGGACGCTTCGCCCTACCTGGCGGCGGTCCGGTAGATTTGGTCGGCAATGGAAGACATGCCACCGGATCAGGGACAAGGGCCAGCTCAACAACGAGAGATGCTCACCCGATTTCGCGACCGCTTCTGGCTTCCGCCACGCGCACATGGCGACGTCATCGAGGATCGAACGGTCAGCTTCCTCGAACTGTTCTACGACCTCGTATACGTCGTCGTCATCGCCCGAGCGGCCCACACTCTCGCCGAGCACGTGTCGTGGCGCAGTGTTGGCGAGTTCGTCATCGTCTTCGGGCTGATCTGGATAGCCTGGCTGAAGGCCACTTTGTACTACGACCTACATGGACGAGAGGACGGCCGCACGCGGGTATTCGTCTTTGTACAGATGCTGCTTCTCGCTCTCCTCGCCGTGTTCACCGCCGATGCTGCAGGAGAGGGCGGAACGCCGTTCGCCATCGTGTATGCAGCGTTCCTGGCCGTATTGGCATGGCTCGGGTACACGGTCCGGCGCCGGGACACCCACGAACACGTGACCGTCACCGGCCACTTCCCTGCGGGGCATCTCACAACTGTCGCCGTCATTGCCGTCAGCGCCGCCCTTCCCGACGACGCCCGTATGATTGTGTGGGGCCTCTTCGTGGTGGCATGGGTTCTCGGTTCGATCCTATTGAGCCGCGGTTCAGATGCCGGTCTGAAGATGGGAGTCGTCGCTGCCGAGTCAACCGTCCACCGTTTCGGTCTGTTCACCATCATCGTCCTCGGTGAGGTCGTTGTCGGAGTCGTCGACGGCCTCTCCGACGTCGCCCGAACCCTGCAATCCGTCGCCACAGGCATGCTCGGGTTGATGATTGGCTTCGCCATTTGGTGGACGTATTTCGACTTCGTCGGTCTCAGATCTCCCAAGCCCTCGGGCCGGTCCTTGGCTCAGTGGATGTTCAGCCACCTGCCGGTCACCCTCACCATCGCAGCGACTGGGGCAGCCATGGTGAGCCTCATCGAACACGCCGCCGACGCCAGAGCACCAGAGGCAACCGCATGGCTCCTGGCCGGCTCGGTGGCGCTTGGACTCGTGGCGCTCGTCGTGACGATGCACTCGCTGCAGGACTACGAACGTTTGCCCATGTTGTACCGTCCCGTGTCGGTCGCCATGGTCGTTGCGTCCGCTGTTGCGCTGCTGATCGGGTGGTGGCGTCCCGCGCCCTGGCTCCTCGCACTGACACTGATCCTGCTCCTCAGCGCCGTGTGGTTCTTCGCTGTTGACCGATGGCTGCGTCTCGATGATCCCGGCCGGGTACTCCCCGGAGGCGGCTCGGGCAGGCGTGCGACCGGCTGGGAGGGATGAAATAGCCGGATTTGGGGTGGGTCCCGAACAACGCCCTTGGCGCGGCTCTAGTCTTCTCCACCCTTGAAGCGTTCGGCGACAGAGGGCTGATCGGCGCCGATAGCGAGGGTTCCATTCTGATCGGCATTCCGAGTCGCCATACGGCGAACATGGTCCGAAACTGGCGAATGCAGCCGGGTCCACCAACGACGTGGACACGCGATACAGAATCACCCTGGGGTCTTGTGGAGGCCTTGGCCTGTCCCCGCCTCCGTAGAGTCACCTGACTTGATTCAGCTGTTCGGTGGCTTGGTCGTGGAAGACCTCGAGATGCTCGAGGATCGCGTTCGCGAGTTCAACCTCTCTCGGTCACCGTGTCGGGTTCGAACACGAGACAGAATGGGTGCCCTGCTGGGTCGAGGAACACGCGAAATGTCTCACCGGGCTGGAACTTGGCTTTGCGTGCCCCGAGCGCGAGCACCTGTGCCTCGCCGACATCCAGGTCGGGTACATCGAAATCGAGATGCACCTGCTGGGGATGGTCGGCGCTGGGCCACACGGGGGGCTGGTGGTCTGGTGCGAGCTGGAACGCGATGGTCGCACCGGTGTCGCTGCGCAGCTGCACCCAGTCGCCGCCGTCGTGGTGAACGGGCCAGCCGGTGACAGCGCTGTAGAACGCTGCCAGAACCTGGGGGTCGAGGCAGTCCAGGGCCACAAGGCTGAAGCGGGCGATACCGGTCATGGGGGTGACAATAGCTGTTCCAGCCAGCCGAGTCGGGCGCTCGCAGTACGTGCGCCCGCTCGCTGAGTTGTGGCGAGTCTGGCAGAATCGACCGATGGCGTGGAGTACAGCGATCAGCCGAGTGGGGTCCTACCCGGTCGTTGTGTGGGCGGTCAAGCATCTCGTCAGCCCGCTCGACCGGACTGTCGTGCGGATCTCGAGGGGTCGACTTCCACCACCGAGCAGCATCGCGGTACCGACGCTTCTGCTGACCACGGTTGGTCGCCGTTCCGGGCTGGAACGTACCATTCCGCTGGTGTACATCCGCGACGGTGATCGGTACGTCGTTGCCAATGCTCGCCCGGCCGGGGAGAGCAGGAACCCGTGGGTTCTCAATCTGCGCACAGCCCGTCAGGGACGTATCAAGGTGCGGAGACAGACCATCCGGGTGATGGCGCACGAGCTCGACGAGGCAGAAACCGAACGCTGGTGGCCTGCGCTCATCGGCGTGTGGCCTGCATTCGGCGAACACTACGCGGCCACCGGTGAACGCACCGTGTTCGTCCTGGAGCCGATTCATGAGCAGTCTCTTGACGATGGCTTGGAGTAGCCGGCTCTGGGTGTCGTCGGCATCAGCGTCGGGCTGCTCTGCTCCTTGAGCAGATACCTGGCTGCTCAGACACGTCGCGGCCCGGCGGTTGCGGCGTGCTGTTGGGCGAGCGAGGGCTGCCGTGGCGCCGCGTCGTCCAGGGGTTGGGTCTTGGCGATGATCTGGTTGGCGGCGTAGAGGCCGGTGAGGCACGCGTCTTCGAGACTCACGATGTTGTGGTCGCCGACGAGATACAGGTTGGGGCCTTGCTCACATTCGAGTATGTCGTCTCCGATGATGTGGAATGCCGGGTCCCAATGCTTGTGCTCGACGACCCGCCAGTCGACGAAAAGGCGATTGAAGTCGGGATGGCGTTGTCGGGAACTCACCAGGATGGCGCCGTTCTCCTGTCTGGCGATCGCCAAGGTGGCGTCCGTTTCGCGGAACAGGAGGATGTCGGCTCGGCGGTGGCGGTCGCGGAGGGTCCCTTCGACGTAGAACATGTGGGCTCCGACGGGCCTCTTGGCGGCTGGCAAGCCGAGGAGCCTCGATGCCACATCGGTTGGAGTGGCGATCACCAGCCGCTCGGCGGTCAGTGTTCCGTTCGTCGCAGTCTCGACGTGGTAGCCCGCGCCATACCTGCTGACTCGCGTCACGGTGTCCGTGACAACAGCGTCTGTGAACCCGTCCATGAGTCGATCGAGCATGGGCGTGAACTCATACGTTGGCACCAGCACGGGGAGGGCGCCAAGGAGCAGCGTGAACGCAGAGATGTCGCTCAGAGATGTGAACGTCGTGCCGTGGAGACCCGGTTCGAGGTACTCGCTGGCAAGCTCGCTGAGCCGGTGTCGCTCGATAAAGTCCGGAGCCGGCTGGTGATAGAGCTCCAGCAGCTTGGGGTCTGACCGTATCGCTGCCGCCTGCCCGATGCCAACGGTCCGTTGCTTGAGGATGGCGTAGTGCCGCCGGAAGTGGACGAGGAGCCGAAGGAACCGGGCTGCCTGTGGCAGATGGGGTACAAGTCGTCTGTCCAGATACGTGTTGGAGTTGTCTTCGGCGTCGCAGCGCTGGATGGCCAGGCGGTCGACGCGCCGCCCGAGTTGAACGTACCGGTTCACGTGTGTGTAGTCGGCGCGCACGTAGTAGGCCCCGAGATTGACCGTCCCATCGCGCGACCGACGGATCCGGCCGCCGACGTTCTCAGACACAACGACGAACGGAAGCTGCGCGTCGTGGAGGTGTCGAGCACACGCCAGACCGGCGATCCCCCCACCGACAATGATCGTTTCCCGAGATCTGGCGGGCGACGACACCGCGGGCGTTGCTGGACTGAATCCGCGAGGTTCCTCTGGCGTGGCTGTGTGCAGTGGCATCGGCCTGTCCTGCCCCTCAGGCGCTTCGGGAAAACGCTCCGCTCAGGATCACAGCGGCAATTGCGGCCAGGGGAAGCGCGTACCAGACGGGACCGGCCAACTCACCTAACCCGATGGCAAGGAAGGCGGTCCCCCAGAACAGGGTCCAACCCCACTTCGAGCGGTACCGAGGCAACGTAGAGCGGAAGACTGTTTCGACGAGCACGATCACACCGGCTCCGAACCAGAAGACCCCCCAGCCGTTCCACCAGTCGAAGCTGTTCTGGAAGCTGGTGTTGTGGGCAACGACCACGATCGCACCCCACAAGAAGAGCGCTGCCCAGCCCACTGCATCAACCCGGTCGGTTCGCCACCACTCCTCCCATTCCTTCTCCCACGAATCCTTCCAAGTCGTTTCCCACGAATCCTCAGCGCCATAGAGCGTCGACTCAGGTGCTGTTCTCCTATCGAGCGGTTCTGCCATTGTTTCCTCCTTGTTCGTACATGTCTATGGACGTGGCCCGTCCGGAAAGGACGCAAGATTCGGATCCTCATACCGGAACAGGGGAGCCGACACCGCCATCGAAGGTCTTGTCCCGCTCACCGCGTTTCA
>Ga0255048_10002327_pt1 | contig 12224 bp, 19 predicted proteins | sample JV7_2_2_MG_FD_183619 | JGI IMG/M metagenome (GOLD analysis project Ga0255048, IMG submission 183619) | Seawater microbial communities from Jervis Inlet, British Columbia, Canada - JV7_2_2 | ecosystem: Environmental > Aquatic > Marine > Inlet | place: Canada: British Columbia | collected 2016-10-06
TTTGGAACGCTTCTGATCGTCGTCGGTGACCCACTGTTGCATGTCCATGCGACCGGTGACTACGATACGCATGCCTTTACTGATTGTTTCAGCGATGTTTTCAGCAAGCTGACCCCATGCCACACAATCGATGAAGGACACCTTTTTCTGCCATTCACCATTCTTGTCCTTCCAGCCGTGATTGTCAGCAATGCCAAACCTCAGCATGGCTTTCCCGGTCTGGGTGAACTTTACTTCAGGATCGCGGGTCACGTTACCCACAATAGTTACTACGTTTCCGTTCATGAATTCTACCTCCTAGTAGCTCTACAATATTAACGGTGTATATACTATACACTAAGAATCTCCGATTGTGGAATCAGAGCTTGGGTATTCCCCAGCGCCCAACGGAGGCCACGACGCGCCTCTGGGCACAATTGGCGCACACTACCTCCACTTTTTGTAGAAGGCTGTTTACTTTCGGCCAAGACGACTGTTCGGAAATCAAAGCCCAAACAGTTTCATCACTCACGTTGAGTACATCTTTATCAACTTCACCGCAATCCACGCAAGAGTTATTCGTGAAGAACGTATTCAGCTTATTGCTGATGTGATTAGCGTAGGTTCTATCCTTTAACTGGTCACAGGTTAGGCATCCCATATACTATATTCTATACTAACACCATGGAGAAACGAATTCGAATCACTAAGCTTATTGTTCTGCCGGTCGTCTTTTTGGACGACGGAGAGAATCTTGTAGAAATAGAAACGGAACCCCTAGAAGTCCCGGCAAGCGAGATAGGCGAGTTTGTCGAGAGCGGATTGAAGAAAGCTCTTCAAGGTTTGGCGACAACTTCACTCAGTGAAGAAGGCAGGGTCGATGATACTCCCCATCCGAGGATTCCCGACGATGAATCGTGAGTCCCTAACCACATCGTGTATCCGGTCAAAATTCTCCGGATACTCTGCAATGTAGAGGTACGCCCCATCCAAGTTTCTTACTCGTGGTAGGTCGATTTCTCGACAAACAATTATGGCGTCCTTTATCCGTTGTGGAGTCCAATTCCACTCGGATTTCATTATGCTGCGAGCTAGCTTATACCCATCGCTGACCACTATTTCAGGTAGGTTGTCGTCAATTCGGAACATATGAGAGTCAGTATAACATTATGTGTGCAACCTGCACGCCTTGCATGCGTTCCTGACTCCTTTCGCCCCTTTGCGATCCTTATGGAAGAACACAAGAGACTGCTCAATCCCGCACACTGAACACGTCTTCTTCTCCCCATAGCAGTCGGGATCGAAGGCCATCAATCCTTGGCGTTCTTTATGTCCCTCAATCTGTACGGTATCATCGATCTGATACGCCACCCTAGCAGTAGGCATGCGGTGAAGGCGATCAACAACCCTTCGTCCCAAGTCTTGGGAGATCGACGAACGCCCTTCCCTATTATCCCACATGATACTATTGAGATGACCTAAGGTCAAGTCCGCCCTGAATGCCACATCGGACCACGACAAGTCATGCTTGTCTCTATAGTCGGACAGAAACTTTCGTAGTTCAAGACGATCAATAGTGTTCTTCCAGCGGTGGAAATGCCCGCGCAGGAACCTGTTGGGGTTACTCTTCGAGTTCAGTTTGACGTACTCCCCGCACCCGCATTGACATTTTGGGAGTTGCCCGCTCTCTAAGAGCTTTTGCCACTTTCTCTCTCTGTACTCTGTTGGCGTCTTCCTGCTCACGTTCCACCTTTTTCTTGGCTTCGATCCTCTTAGCACTTCTTCTTTTGCGACGTATGGGATCGACCTCTTTAGTCTTAGAGTGCAACCGATTCTGGTCTTTGGCAACTTGGAGTCGGCGTGTCTCGTTTTTAACGAGCCATTCTTTGCAGGCGGCTTCCATCTCTTCGTACACGCTTACCCGGATGAGGCCAGATTTACTTCTGAGTGTTCGGCCTATGCGCCCAACGTCAATCCCCGTGGCCTCTGCCACATCCTTCCACCATCGGAAATCACCGGATTTCTTGATGGTGTGCAGGTACGTTGCAATCCTGCGAGCGTCGCCCCAAGGTTGTGTAACCTCGCTGCGCTTCTTCGGGGTGAAGGCTTCTTCCTTCCGGCTTTGTGGTAAGGATCTAATCATGCGAATCTCTCGCCCCCAGAACCGAGCCTTCTCGTGGCTAACTCTTTTATGGTCTGGATTAGTAAAATAAAGATGCAACACAGAGCGATTGATGCCGAAGTAGGCAGCTAGCCGAACCCAATTAGTTCCAAGCTCTTCCTTGAGTTCAAGCATCTGCTGACGAAGTGGTTCAAAGTCTTCATACCCATCTGGATCAGTCCAGCGAATCTTAGACCCCTCTGCTTGAGTCATCCTTTTCACAGGAGGGTAGTAGCTCCCAAAAGCAAATGGCCGCAGAAACACGTCTACCGTTTCGGGGCGAACCCACTTTGCTTTCTTGAAAAGGGTCGCACTAAAAAGGCTCTTGGACACCCCTATGATCTCGCAATAGTCACGGATAGACAGATTATTAGTCTGCCGGATATGGTCAACGACTTCTTTGAAATCTTCCCTTTTCCACGCATCAATCGGTAGACCCGAATTGGGAACGCCACCATGTCCTGCTATGCGGGTAGGGGTACGATTTTTGGCGTACACCGACACCTCTTGCCCACAGCCACAGGCGCATAGGGGAACGGGACCAACTTCTTGCAGGTGCTTATTCCTGCGACGAATTTTATTCCGTCTGTGTTTCTCTTGAGGGCTGAGAGGCATATCCTCACCATATACTACAAATCTACGGAAAAGAACCTTCTAAACTCAGGGGTTATGCTTGCCCCTTGCACGTCGATATAATCGGCAAATTGGCTCCAGCTATAAACCCTATCCGCTGGTAGATGTTGATTCCATGGGTGGTCCATAATAACGCAGGGGGTGTCGTCAGCTAAAGCAGCCTTCCAGTTACCCTCGTAGTCGTCCAGTAGTAAATCTACGTCTACGATAGTCTTGTCTTTAGCGAACGTGATCGTGTCGAACCCAATTTCATAGCGCTTAAGCCAATCCACGGTGTTGTGGGTGGAGCGTTTCCCGAACATGCGATGAGTGATTATGTGGATACTGTGTCCCTCTCCACTCAAGTAGTCAATAGTTTCCTTGCAGCCGTGATAGGGGTCACCCTCAGCAAAGATCAGTCCTGCATCTACCCCTTGATCACAAAGATCAACGAACTCAGCGGTAGACATACCCCAGTCTGAGTAAAACTCCCACTTCGATGGTTGGAAATGGATGCCGGGGAACTCCAAACCGCGCTCCTCGAACCAACCGACTTTCAGCAACCAACGCATAAATGCACCGGCGAAATCGTACATTACTCCATCACAATCTATCCCTAACTTCATGCTTCTGCCAATCTCTTCCTTGCCACCTTGACGGCTTTAGGGCTCTCGTCTACCAATAAACAATCTCTACCGTTGAGTTTGGAGGCTACGCCAGTAGTACCTGAACCACAGAACCCATCTAATACGAGATCGCCCGGTTCTGAAAACACATTCACCACTCGCTCTAGTAGCTTTAGTGGCTTCTGTGTTGGATAGCCGGAACGCTCCTTACTTGTCGTTGAGATGAATGGGATTCGCCAAACATCCGTCAACATACGTCCATCAGAGTGGAAGCCGGGACGTCCCTGCACGTTAGGAGTCGCATATGGCTCCCTCAGGACATTAAAAGTGTACCCCGGTCCCTTGGACCACCACAGGATTGTGTCGTGCTTGCGGCTCAGGTGATTCTTAGATGCTCCACCGGAGTTGTATTGCCACACGATTTCGTTGTGGAAGTTCTCGTACCCTATTAACTCATCCAAGATGACCTTCAGGTAATGGGAGGCTCGCCAGTCCACATGGACTAAAAGGTTGCCCCCATCCTTCAACATTCCGAAACAGCGCACTATGCGCGGGGTCATGAAATCAATGTAGGCTTCCATCGACGGCCATTGGTCCTTGTAGTGTCCGAAATCGTTATCGGAATTAAAGGGCGGGTCAATATACACAAGGTCTACCTCGCCTCGCCCACCTAGATCGAGCTTAGCTGTGAGGATATCACCCTGTACGACGGAATGCATGGCGCTCATCTTAGCAGTCCAATCTCCGTATCAGCAAGTGGGGCTTCCATGGGAAGTATCCAGTTGACAGTCTACCGTTGTATGGGTGAGTGTGGCGTCTGGTACTCAGGACGTACGTCCACGTTACCTCATTTGCCTCTCAAAGTCAACCAGCGCTGCTCGGCGTTCGGCCTCGGCGGTTGCCAAGTCGATCTCCAAGTACGCAGCCACTAGCTGTTCTATGAAAGGGTATTCCTTCTTCGTCTCAACCAAAGCGCCTGTTTCTATTGCCCAGACAACGAAGTCCTGAATGGTAGTAATCTCTGGCTGTAGTTCTTTCATCTTGTCTATTTCGGGGGTTGCCATTCCGGCAGTAATCCCCCGTGTACGCTTCTTCATGTATGTCCTATCCCTTACCCGGCATTCCAAAGGCCAGTACCCTTCACTTGGGAGGGCACTGGCCTTAGACCGGAATCTTTCTAGTATATCAAGCGCCCGTTAGAGCGAGAATCGCCACGGGGAGAGTCCCTGCTCCTGCCAGAGGCTGAGAGCTGCCATGGTGTTATCGTGAGCGTTGAAGAACGACCCTCCAGCCGGAAGGCGTCCATGGTGGATGCTTGCCATCATCTGGAAGCAGCCCGAGGCTGACGAGCCGGAGTTTTTAATCCCTGCACGGCCACCACTCTCACGAGTAATGATGTTGCTCATGGCCGCATGAGCGTGAGCTGGGAAATGGCGACGCATCTCTCCGTAGCAGTCCGTAGAGGAATGGCGGTTTGCATTAGCCTTCTTAATAGAGCTAGCTACCTCCCACTCTTTCCACTTCCGCTCGTTGGCGTCAATGGTTCCGTTACCGTCGTAGTCCACGTATGCGGACTCCGGTAGACAGGCCGTGAGAGCCAATACTGACAGGGTTATTGCTGCTATTAGTGTTGCGATCTTTCTCATTGTGTCATCCATTCTAGTATGGCTAAAACGCGTTTGCGCTCTAGCTTGTTGCGTCTGTTCTCTTGGGTGACCTCGTAGGCCTCCCGACGCACACGGTTTTTTGCTCGTTCATTACTCTGTGATCTTGTCATTCCTTTAGCCATTATCGGGCCTTTCTATTTGCTTAAGCTCTGTTACCATCAGAGGCTAAACCTCCACGGGGATAGGCCTTGCGACTGCCAGAGACTCAGTGCTGCAATCGTGTTGTCGTGAGCGTTAAAGAATGAGCCACCTGCGGGTAGACGGCCACGGTGAATACTTGCCATCATCTGGAAACACCCGGAGGCTGAAGAGCTGGGGTTTTTGGCCCCTGCATTGCCACCACTCTCACGGGTAATGATGTTTGACATTGCCGCATGAGCATGGGCCGGAAAGTGTCGGCGCATTTCTCCATAACAATCCGTGGAAGAATGATTGCGATCTCGGATGCTTTGGAGCACTCCTCCCTGTTGATTGGGGGATAGTGAATTCCAAATTGCAATCTCATTTGGGGTACAAGCGCTTATTGCCAAAAAGGCTAAAACGGCTACGACTACGAACTTAATGTGTTTCTGCATGGAGATGAATATAACACATCCGTCTCCGTTTCGTAACCAAACTGCAATAAACCGGGTGAGGGCTTACGTTTCCCCTGAAATGATGCTCTGTAATGCCTGAATCAGGCTTTACCATCGACAATCTGTTGCAAGGCGGCAATCAGGAACCATCTCGTGAAACGGTGTGCTGCTCCGGGGAAGTCCTTAATGGCACCCGGTTGCTGGTTGTTCATCCAATTCTGGAAGTTGAGGACGGCCTTAATTGTACTAGGCCCGTAAACTCCATCTTCCTCCAACTTGGCACCCGTGACTATATTCAGGGCACGTTGGAGAACGACGACACGAAGTCCACGACTATTACCATCCAAATCGGGTAGCCCCTTCACTGTCGGCAGTAGGAACGCTGCCCCAAGCTGACGAACCTTGTCCCAATTGACAGGCTTCGAAGGCGTCGCTCCTTTATTAAGGATAGTCTGAACGAGGTGACGCATGTCATTCCCGTCGACATCTACAGCGTCGATCTTCCTTGGGGTCCACTCTTTGTGTTCGCAAACCTTGGAAGCGTCAGCACGACCTTCGATAAGTGCTGCGTGAACAACGCCAGCAACTAGGTGTTGATCGTTGCGCCATGGCTCTGCGCCAGTTCCAACGTTCTCGCGCTCCACCCCGTACACGCTACTGTTTCCGGAGAGCCCATTCCAGCCACCCCTACCAGCGTGGTTTGCCCTACCTGCTGCCACCACGAAACAAGTGTTGTCTCGTGCGACCAGCACATTACAAAGCGGGCCAGATAGTCCTTGTCGGCCATGGGTAACTACGGCCAGCGAAGGAGCGTTGCCTCGTGAGCTACCTGCCGTGTGGTGATCCACGGAACCACGAGGGTTGAATGTGTAGTTTCCACGGGTTTGCCATCCGTAGACTTCTGCTACATGAAGCCCTTTACTACGAAGCCTGTCGGCTATCCCTGTATCACGCATTGAAGATAACCTCCCATGCGGCCTTGATCTCTTCTACCTCTTTTATGGACTGAGAGTCGCCAAAGAGGACGATCCCATCGAGATCTCTGTCGGATACTGCTTCCGCTGCGAAGTCCTCTTCGCAACCATCAATGAAGTCATCGCTATTGTCGGCCATATGACCATTTTACATGTTAGCCGCCCATTGGTCACTCTCGTGTCGAAAGCGGGATTTAGCTAACCTAAGATGAACTCTGTCAGCGTGTCTGTGCTAACAGCACCCATTATTCGACCGGACTCTTCACCATCTTCAAATAGGATTATGGTTGGTATGGCTTGAATCCCGAATGCCTGCACAAGCTCGGAATTCTCTTCTACGTTAACCTTCAAGATCGTGACATCTTCTACTTCATCTACTTCTTCAAGAACGGGGAGCATCTGTTTGCAAGGGGCGCACCATTCAGCCCAAAAGTCAACTAGGACTGGACCGTCTGAACTTTTAATAATCTCAAGGGTATCAAGCGAAGAGGTTTCTTGCATCGTAGCTCCTACGTGTGTGTAGACTATAACACATTAAAGCGTAATTTCATTCCGGGATGCGAATGATGTACTGGTTGTCGGACACGTCCAGTTCGAACTGATGCCTGCCCACGAATTCATTTACAGCAGGCTTCGGCCCTTTCGGGCAGTCAACGCTTGTCCAGTTGTAGTCGTCGCCACAGAGATACCCTCCACTCTTGATGAGCGGGAGGTAGTATTCTAAATCCTTTGACACTTGAACGTAAGTGTGGTTGCCGTCGAGGTAAACCCAGTCAAAGTATTCGTCCGAGAACTCGACATCGGTGGAGAAGTTTCGATGTATCTTGACTGTCGGATTGTCAGCAAATTTCTGCTGCACCCCATCATGGATTTCGTCCATCTCTTCCTGTGGGATGGCATACCACATGGTCTTGTAACCTTGCTGCACCCACGGGTCGATTAGATGCAGCAGACGCGGCTGACGGCCTAGAATCTCAGTGGAGAATTCGCCCTTCCATACTCCCACCTCAGCGCAAATGTCACCTCGGGCGATCTTCGTTGCCGGGTATCTCATCAGCGAGCCAACCCTCGGATTTCTTCAAACGACTGCCAACGCATCAGGTGTCCATCTTCAAACACTAAATTCATATCTCCGTTCTGTCGTCCAGCTTTCGAAGCCTTCGATTTATCGCTGGGACTCTTATGAACGTCGCACCACTCACCGTAGCGCTCCTGCGCCGAACACTTGAAAGCGAACTTTTGAGTGTCCCTATTGACCTTCTGAAGTAACCCTCCCCCCATGCCGAAGGCAAGATTACTCGTAGCGAACCCTGCCCTATTCACGGAGTTCACGATCCATTCGATCTCGTCAACTCCAAGACCGTCGCCCCAGAGAACACCAACATGAGGGTCAAGAATCTTGTACCCGTGGTTATTGACCGTGCCACCAAACTGATCGTATAGGGTGTGAAGAATCCAGACCATCTCCTCGTGAGGTGTCGGATGGATCTGCGATATTGAATCGGGACGGAATACGAACTTGCCGTCACGAGCTAGGATGCGATCACCAAACCTCTCCACGACGTTGGAGATGTACCCAATGTAGTCGTAAGAGTCGATCGGTGCTGCTAACAGACCTGCCGGGTAGACATCCAATAGATGTTCCACCATGTCAAGCTCCCCCTCAGCTCCGAGCGATGTCATCACCGCATGTTCGGCTGCTGGGATAGAAAAGCCCAACTTCTTCAATTCAGCCCCATAGAAGTCCTCGGCAACGCGTAGAGCGGGTACTGTGTCGGTTCCCACAAAGTTGACAAGATGTGCTGCACCGCCGATGCCTGCCGACTCCATCGAAGTAGCCCCCCTGCAACCGAAGTCGTGAAGCATGGATTCCAAACCTAAAGTTTCCCCGTCAGTTTCAAGAAGCTTCTGCTGTAAGAAGGAGTGAACGTGCTTGCTTAAAGTGGCAACAGTTGACGGATACCAGACCTGAAGAAGTAGAGTCTCAAGGTAGTTAGTCAACCACGGAAGTCTATCGTCCGTGTTTTCGATTGCCATCATCGGCGTGCCGTTCGGAACACTCTTCCCCTCAGGGATCGCCCAAATCTTGAGTGGCAATCTACCATCGTGGTCGTCGACGATTATCTGCCAACCCTTACGATTGAAAACGCTCGGTCCAAGATGGTGTGAGAAAAACTTGTCGGCTTCTGAAATTTCACTTTGCGTCACCTTGCGTCCGATGAGATGCTGCGTCAGAATGTACTGAAGCCCGAAAAACAAGGTGGATTGAAACTCCCCACCGTTACGCGCTTCCAAGTAGGAGTGAACCTTTGTGGTGCCCTCCGGGTACATCGGATGCTGTGTCACTTTGTAAGAATCAGTTAAGAGTGGAAGGTGTCCATGTCCACCCGCATTTGCGTATTTCATTACATCTTTCCTACCTTAACGTTACTCTTGCCAGTATGGTAGCAGTTGATTCTACTGATAACTCCCGCCAAGGAATCGAACTTTGTGACGCTAACATTAGGGCTACCTACTGCTGGGGGGGTTAGAGGGAACCTAAGTCGTGGGGATTGCTTTCCGTAAGCCCTGCTTGGGTGACTTTCATGAATTCGGTGTTCATCCAGTACCGGTCAAGATTCTGAGCGTTTACATAGGTCATAGATGATCTCAAACCTCCCACGAACTGCGTCAGGATGTCCTGAACTGTCCCCCGGTAAGGGACTGTGCCCTCCACCCCTTCGGGAACGATTACCCTCAGACCTCCCCTAGTGTCCTGTGCTGCCTTTGAGGCCATCCCACGGTAGTACTTCACTGGATTGCCGTACTCGTCTTCAGTAAGCTCAGAGGGGCTCTCGTGGCTTCCTGCAAAGATAGAGCCCAACATCACTAAATCTGCGCCAGCAGCCAAAGCCTTGCAAAGATCTCCGGGGTTTCTAATACCTCCATCGGCAATAAGCTTTACTCCCCAGTCGTCAGCGGCCTCCCGGCACCACATTATTGCTGTCAACTGAGGTACACCGATTCCGGTCATTGTTCTAGTAGAGCACGCTGCCCCGGACCCGATGCCAATACGAACACTATCAGCGCCAGCATCACCAAGCCTAACAACGCCCCCTGAAGTCGCTACGTTCCCAGCCATAATATGCTTCTCTGGGAACAGACGTCTAACGTTGCGAACAGTGTCTACCGAGCCAATGGAGTCCCCATTCGCTACGTCGACACAAAGCACGCTTGCCATTTCGCAAACAGCAAGCAAGTCGTCGTCATCGAGATCTTCGTGAGTCCCGAGAGCTACACCAGCGTAAAGCTCTTCCCCCGCCACCAGCAGTTTCTCGGCCCTCTTCAGTGTTTCTAGCTGATCGGCCTTACTGCAATACCTGTGCATTATACCAAATGTTCCGAGACTTGACAAGCCAGCAAGAAGTTCAGGGGATGCAACAGTGTCCATCGGTGATGCAATCACCGGCTCCACCAAGGTCTTGTTCTCGTCGAACGCAACCGAAACATCTGGATCTTGTCTCGACTCCACCATCGAATGGTGGTTTGGGACTATCAGAACATCATCAAAGGAAAGACCTTCGCGCACAGGGTTGACTCCTTACATCAAACCTATCCTACAATATCGTTCTTCGAAGCGGCAACCACGCAACCTACTATGGTATGCGGTGCGCCCTAGTAGCTGCTACACATGGCAACAACTACTAGAGCGCTCCAATTTAGATAGTAATGCACTTTACGACGTAGGCACCTCGACGAAGCTCGCTGCGGTACCGTTAGTGACGTCACCGTTAATAACGGCCTTTGCGCCATTAACCTCGGTGGTCAAGCCGTCGCCGTCCAACAGGAGAAGGTCAGTTAGGTTGGCGTAATATGCCGTATCCGCTGGCAATTCCTGCGAGTCAAAATACTCGATGCGGTCAACGGTCCCGAATGTTGAGCCGTCCATTATAACCATGTTGTCTATACCAAAATGGCCGTATTCGCCAAACCCGCTACCGTCGCCAATGTGTACAACGTCATCAGTGAGGTCTGCCCATTGCGAGGTGAGGGTGTTCGCTTTCATGATACCATTTACCCAGTACTGCACACGGCCCGAGGCTGCCTCGGACTGAATCAGTATTCGGTCCCCGGTCTCTGGAGCCATCCAAGTGTTTGCCCCTGCTCCCTGAGTGCCGTTGTTTGAGTAGTAGATTCCCATGTTAGATCCGCCACGGCGAAGCATAACCCGGTTTGTACCGTTAGTGATAACGTTCATAAAGAGGTTATCTACAATAGGTGTCATCTCTACAACAGTAAACCCAACGGCCCAACCTGAGTGGCCCGTGTCAAATCTGCCGATGTTGGAGTTCGTGATGGTGTCTAGCGTTATAAAGTCATCGTTACCGTCTAGCTTTAGGTAGTGGTCAGCTCTGGCCGACACTGCCTCAATGGCCCCGGCCTGCACAAATGCGGCGAGGTCAAAGCTGTAAATATATATTCCTTCTGGTAGCAGTATGGCGTTCAGCCTTCCAGCTTCTGGGACATAGTCACCATCGCCTAGCGATAGGTTAGCTTCCTCTAGCGTTGCAAAGAAGCGGTCAAAACCGTTGAACTCCGCTAGACGCCCTCTAAGCCTGAGCTTAGATACTCCGAGAGTTTCTAAAATATGCGCCATTATAATGCTTCCTTAACCTGTTGGGTATGTGTCGGTAGCTCCGGCGTGGAGCTCTAGTACGTAGAGGTGGCCTAGTGCCATGGATGAATATAGTATTGGATCTGCCCCGGCTTGGTGCCATCCGTCTGCGAGGTTGCAGTATATAATCCCCACATCGGAAGCGTAGTAGGTGAAGTTTAGCGGAACATCTCCACCGTCTGGCCGGTCGGCTAGCAGACCCTGAAACAGTACCTGAGATACTGCCGAGGTAGACAATAGTATTTGATCTGCTAGGCTCGCTGCATCAGCCCATCCGGCATCGTTGTAAGTCGATGACAGCTTAGTATAAACCTGTCCAATTGTGCCACCATTGGAAACCTGTCCGTGCGACAGGTCGGCAGTAATATTCTCACCGATATCCACCATTTACGGCCCCCTTAAGGGTGATTGCCTCTTATGAATCGTAGCATGTAGGCCTTTGGGTACCCGGCCCGTGATGCTGGAAGAAACACAGGGGTCACCATTTCTCTCTTCTGGGGTCCATAAGTCGCCCTCGTAGTCGAGTGCGTACCCTGAATCGGGTTATGGTGTGCTCATGTCAGTTGTCCTGTCAATAGCCAGACCACGATGAGTCCTATTTGAATTACTCCCAATAAAAGAATGACGGCTTTGGTGACCGTCAATGAACCGATCTTGTCGAGTCGCTCGTTCTTATTGCACAGGTGCCTGACCATAAGGTCGTATGGCCTAGTGGTCTTGCTCATAGGGCCTCCGTATCAAGGCAATGGTGGAAAGTATGCTGAAGCACACACCCAGTGTGACGGAATACCATAGGCCTAGCACTATATTGACAGGCATAAGGGCCAACGAGCCTAGCAGATTGCCATAGTGGAACACCCTAGGCCTCTCTACCACAATGGATACGGCATAGCTACCAAGTACAACTATGGCGGCTGCCCAACCTGCTATGTCTAGTGGCCCCATTACACGGCCTCCATGAGATGCTCAAGCCATG
>Ga0255048_10002328_pt1 | contig 12223 bp, 9 predicted proteins | sample JV7_2_2_MG_FD_183619 | JGI IMG/M metagenome (GOLD analysis project Ga0255048, IMG submission 183619) | Seawater microbial communities from Jervis Inlet, British Columbia, Canada - JV7_2_2 | ecosystem: Environmental > Aquatic > Marine > Inlet | place: Canada: British Columbia | collected 2016-10-06
GGGTACTGACGTAATCCATCTGCTGCTCATACACAGCGAAAACCTGATACCTGTCCAGGTCGAGGATCGGTACGTACTCGCAAGTTTTGCGCCGGACTGCCTAAAGCAGGATTTTGAAGTGCAGACACCTAGCGCGTACCTGACGGGGATTGCCCCTTTGCAGGAAGCCGAACAGGCGGTGCGGGCCAGCATGCCGAATCCGGCCATACGCCAGTACCTGGACATGCTCGATGACGAGGCGTCACTGGTCATTACTCGCCGCACCTGGTCGGCTGGCCGACCGGTCACTTTTTCACGACTGCACCATCCCGGCAGTCGCTACGAACTCACGGGGCATTACACACCGCCCGGAACATCGCGAACGACATCAGCCGATGTCGTTCAACTGGAGAACTTGCGTCCATGAAAAGAATCATCAAAGCGCCAACTGGCACAGAGCTGACTGCGAAAAGCTGGCTCACCGAGGCGCCACTAAGAATGCTCATGAACAATCTCGACCCGGATGTCGCCGAGCGGCCACAGGATCTGGTTGTTTACGGTGGTATAGGAAAAGCAGCTCGCAACTGGGAGTGCTTCGACGCGATCGTGGAAACGCTCCGGGAGCTTGAGTCTGACGAGACTCTACTTGTGCAGTCCGGCAAGCCGGTCGGTGTGTTCCGCACACATGCAGATGCGCCGCGTGTCCTGATAGCAAACTCGAATCTCGTACCGGCATGGGCAAACTGGGAGCACTTCCGGGAACTCGATAAGAAAGGTCTGATGATGTACGGCCAGATGACTGCCGGGTCGTGGATCTATATCGGTAGTCAGGGCATTGTGCAGGGCACTTACGAAACCTTTGTGGAAATGGGCCGGCAGCACTACGAAGGCGACCTTGCCGGGCGCTGGATTCTGACGTCGGGTCTTGGCGGCATGGGTGGTGCGCAACCACTGGCAGCCACAATGGCCGGAGCGTCGATGTTGGTGATTGAATGTCAATCGGATCGCATCGACATGCGCCTGAGGACGGGCTATCTGGACGTGCGGGCTGAGTCGCTGCCGGAAGCCATGGAGATCATTGAGCAGGCGGTTCGTGACAAGAAGGCCGTGTCGGTTGGTCTGCTGGGAAATGCCGGAGAGATTCTGCCGGAGATGGTGAAGCTGGGCATCAGGCCCGATGCCGTTACGGACCAGACATCGGCGCACGATCCCGCCAACGGTTACCTGCCGATTGGCTGGACGGTCGAAAAATGGTATGAGCAACGCGAGAAGGATCCTGACGCCGTTGTCACCGCATCCACCAAGTCGATGTCGACACATGTGAGGGCAATGCTGGAGTTCCAGAAGCAGGGCATTCCAACATTCGACTACGGCAACAATATTCGTCAGGTAGCGTTCGACGATGGCGTCGAAAACGCATTCGATTTTCCAGGCTTCGTCCCGGCCTATGTGCGACCTCTGTTCTGCCGCGGAGTTGGTCCATTCCGTTGGGCCGCATTGTCTGGTGATCCGGAAGATATCTACAAGACCGACGCGAAGGTTAAGGAACTGATTCCCGATGACGAACATCTGCACCACTGGCTCGACGAGGCTCGTGAACGAATCCAGTTTCAGGGTTTGCCAGCAAGAATTTGCTGGGTGGGGCTGGGGCAGCGCGAGCGCCTCGGGTTAGCGTTTAACGAAATGGTACGCAACGGTGAATTGAAGGCACCTGTAGTCATTGGCCGGGATCATCTTGATAGCGGTTCGGTTGCGAGTCCGAATCGCGAAACCGAAAGCATGAAGGACGGCAGCGATGCGGTATCAGATTGGGCATTGCTGAACGCGTTGCTAAGTACAGCCGGCGGTGCCACCTGGGTATCGTTGCATCATGGCGGCGGCGTCGGCATGGGGTATTCACAGCACGCTGGACTGGTCATCGTTTGTGACGGTACACCTGAGGCAGACAAGCGCATCGAACGTGTACTGTGGAACGACCCGGCAAGTGGCGTGATGCGCCACGCCGATGCAGGATACGAAACCGCGATTGAATGTGCGCATGAGTTTGGACTGAACCTGCCGATGATCGGTCGCGGAGACCGGACATGAAACTAACGATCGACAACCAGCTAATCACCCTCGACGTTCTTCGTCCTGCATGGCAGCAGCCACTCACGGTCTCGCTGGGTGATCACGCAAAACGCCGAATTGCCGAATCGAACGAATTGATCAACGAGGTTGTCGCCGGCGGTGAGCAGGTCTACGGAGTGAACACCGGATTCGGACAACTGGCATCTGTTCGCATCAGTGACGATGAGCTTGCTCACTTACAGGCTAATCTGGTGCGGTCACATGCGGTCGGTGTTGGCGAAGACCTTGGCGATGACATTGTGCGACTCACGATGCTTATGAAAGTCATTGCGTTGGCCCAGGGGTTCTCAGGTGTTCGTCTGGAACTTGTCGAAACGCTATGCGAGATGATCAATCACAATATTTATCCACGAACTCCCTCGCGCGGTTCTGTCGGTGCGTCGGGTGATTTGGCACCGCTCGCGCATATGGCCGGGGCACTGATTGGCGAGGGCGAAGTGCGGGTCAACGGTAAAGTGCTGCCAGCAGCAAAGGCACTTGCAGACGCCGGAATCAAACCCGTAAAACTGGCCCCGAAAGAGGGGCTGGCGCTACTCAACGGTACACAAGTATCGACGGCGCTGGCGTTAGCCGCAGCGTTTCGGACCGAGAATCTGTTGGCCGCTGTGATGATGGCTGGTGCGATGTCTTCCGACGCGATCAAAGGCAGCGATACGCCATTTGATAAACGCATACAGAACGTGCGCGGACATGGTGGGCAGATTGCTGTCGCCGCTGTACTGCGTGATCTCATGCACGATAGTGAAATTCGAGCGTCGCATGAAAAGTGCGATCATGTTCAGGACCCGTATTCCATTCGTTGTCAGCCACAGGTTGTTGGCGCGTGTCTCGACGTGCTCAGACACGTGTGTAGCGTACTCGAAACGGAAGCCAACGCGGTCACAGACAACCCTCTGGTTTTCACGGATACGAAGACAGTTCTTTCAGGCGGCAATTTTCATGCAGAACCTGTTGCACTCGCAGCCGATTATCTCGCACTGGCGATAGCCGAAATCGGCGCACTTTCAGAGCGTCGTATCGCTCTGCTGATTGACTCACACATGAGCGGCCTGCCGGCGTTCCTGGTGAAAGATGGCGGCTTGAACAGTGGTTTCATGATGGCGCAAGTTACTGCTGCTGCTCTGGCATCCGAGAACAAGTCACACGCTCATCCAGCCAGCGTTGACAGCCTGCCCACTTCGGCGAACCAGGAAGATCACGTCAGCATGGCGACGTTCGCCGGACGACGGTTGCACACAATGATTGATAATGTTGCCGATATTATCGCGATAGAATTGCTGGCCGCGGCGCAGGGGATCGAATTTCATCGTCCAGGAAAAAGTTCGCCTGTAATCGAAACGGTCGTCGCGGAGTTACGCGAGATGTCGCCCGCGTATGAGGAAGACCGGTCATTATCTGCAGATATTCGCCGGGTCGCTGCAAGCGTCGATAATGGCATCTACTGCAAGCATGCGGTGTCGGTTCTTCCCAGCCTGGCCCCATGAACGAAGTTTTTCGATTTCAACCGGGCGAGTTACCGTTGCTCATCAGTGTGCCACACGATGGGCGCGACCTTCCTGAAGATATGCAGACTCGCATGACCGATGTCGGACGATCCATACCAGACACGGACTGGCATGTAGCTGACTTGTATAGTTTTGCCGTTGACATGGGCGCCAATATCCTGGTAGCGAACTATTCTCGCTACGTCGTTGATTTGAATCGACCGGCAGACGATGCTGCATTGTATCCGGGGCAGGTTGCAACGGGATTGTGTCCGCTGCAAACGTTCGCCGGTGAGTCTATCTACCACTCTGGTGGCGTAGACGAAAATGAGAAGATGCATCGTATTGAAAAGTACTGGCGTCCGTATCATGCACATCTTCGCGACACACTCGATGCCCTGCGGGCAGAACACGGTTTCGCACTACTGTGGGATGCTCACTCGATCCCAAGTGTTGTACCGCGCCTGTTCGAGGGTGAATTACCGGAGCTAAACCTCGGTAGTAATAGTGGCGGAAGTTGTGAGCAATCAATTGGAGACGCTGTCGGCTCCATTGCCACCGCGAGCAACCATAGTGTGGCTATTAATGGCCGTTTCACGGGCGGCTACATCACGCGCCACTATGGTGACCCCGATAATGGCATACAGGCGTTGCAGCTGGAGATCGCGCAACGGGCATACATGAATGAACGCACGATCGCGTTTGACTCAGTGAAGGCCACGGCTCTGCGCGATACTCTGCGCAAGATGCTGGGCGCTTTTGTTGCTGCAGAGCCGGTTCAGTAGCTGTTCAGCCTCGCTACATTAATATGCTGCCCACGATGAGCTATCATAGCCGCCATTAACGGTCCGAAGCGTTGGCCCAAATATCACAGGAATTCAATGATGAAGAAATACAGTAAGGCAGTTCGCACGGTAAGTATGCTTATCGCGATGTTGTTTACGAGCACAGTGCTGGCAGCGTCCGCATCGAAAATCGATAGCGATGCAAACAAGGCAATACAGGTCTTCAAAGAAGATGTTAACGGTGCTCAGGTGTTTTTGGACCAGTCCGCCGGATACCTGATTTTCCCGAGAGTCATCAAGGTTGGCATCGGTCTTGGTGCCGAGACGGGTGAAGGTGCCTTGCGCGTAGGTGGTCAAACGATTGCTTACTACCGAACGACTTCGGGTTCGGTTGGACTACAACTGGGTGCACAAGCCAAGTCGATAGTCATCGCGTTCATGACCAAAGAGTCGTTGCAGAAATTTCGCGATTCCAGCGGTTGGAAAGTTGGCGTTGACGGTTCGGTAGCACTGATCGATCTGGGAGCCGGAAAAACGATCGATACCAATAACATCAAGGATCCAGTCGTTGGCTTTATATTCGGGTCGAAAGGGCTAATGTATAACCTGACGCTCGAAGGCTCAAAATTCTCAAAGCTCGATAAGTCCTGAGCAAGCCATCTTTATCGGAACGGATTAGCCAGGAAGCACGGGCGCTTCCTGGCAAGTCGCACAGTCGATTTCGGACCTGGTTTCGAAAGGTGTGGGATGTTCGCGGCGGCGGACTTTACGCCTGCGGTTTCGCTGTGACATTTCTGTGGCTGGAAGCCGGATCTTTCATTGAAGACTTCAAACAGATTCACCTGTTGTTCGACGGCCAGGTCATTGACTTCATCTTGAATTTCATTATCGACTCGTTGCAAAATACGCTGCAGGCGTTCATTTGGCCGGTGAATATTGTGCAGATAGCACCCCCGTTCGGCGCCATTGGATTAGGCGTGGCATTCTGGATATTTCCGATCTATGCAAAAAAACACATAGACGATTGGCTCTTCGACGCGGAAGAGGAAGAAAATACTGAATAGCCACTGTAGGAGCGGCCCTTAGGCCGCGACCACCTCGGCCGGACCTTGTAGGAGCGGCCCTTAGGCCGCGACCTCTGCCAGGGTCAAGATCTCGAATGGCCTGGCGGCTACCGCGACGCTCCCGCAAGCGGGACCGAGGTTCGCGCTCTTGGAGCGCTCCTACTGATCACAACGCCAGTGCAACCACTCAGCACAATTCGCCAAGCCCCACTTCAACCAACCGGCATGTAGTAACAGGAGAGGATTCCTAAACGGGTACGTCAGCAATTCGCCCTTGCTTGTCAGCACGCTCAGCAAACTCCTCCTGCCAACTGGAGCGATGCGATGCCGGTGCGATCTGCACTGCTGTCACTTTGTATTCAGGACAACTGGTCGCCCAGTCACTGTATTCAGTGGTGACAACATTCGCGCCCGTTTCCGGATTGTGGAAAGTCGTGTAAACAACACCCGGTTTGACACGAGTCGTGATCTTGGCGCGCAATGTGATGTCGCCTTTGCGGCTCGCCAGCGACACAAGTTCGCCATCGCGGACACCACGAGTTTCTGCATCATGAGGATGCACTTCGAGAATGTCTTCAGCGTGCCAGGTATTGTTTTCGGTGCGGCGAGTTTGTGCACCGACATTGTATTGGGAAAGAATGCGACCCGTCGTCAGCAGCAAAGGAAACTTACGATTCGTTTTTTCTTCTGTCGGCACATAATCAGTCTCGACAAACAGGCCCTTGCCGCGCACGAACTCATCGATGTGCATAACAGGCGTTCCTTCCGGGGCGGCCTCGTTGCACGGCCACTGCACGCTGCCGATATCATCGAGCAACTTGAAGCTGACGTTATTAAAGGCGGGCGTGAGCTCTGCGATCTCATCCATGATTTGTGCTGAGTTCTCAAAGTCCATGTTGTAGCCCATCGCCTGCGCCAAATCCTGAGTGATCTGCCACTCGTCCTTGCCCTGCTGGGCTGGCATGACGGGACGCACCCGGTTGATACGGCGCTCGGCATTGGTAAAGGTGCCGTCCTTCTCGAGGAATGAGGTGCCTGGTAAAAATACGTGCGCGAACTTCGCTGTCTCGTTCAGGAACAGGTCCTGTACTACGATGCATTCCATGTTGCTGAGTGCGGCTTCGACGTGGTGCGTATTGGGATCTGACTGCGCTAGGTCTTCGCCCTGGATATACATACCCATAAATTCGCCGGCACAAGCCGCGTCGAACATGTTGGGAATACGGTAACCGGGTTCCGGATCAAGTGTGACGCCCCAGTGCGTTTCAAACTGGCTGCGTACCTCATCGCCCGAGACATGCCGGTATCCCGGTAGCTCGTGTGGGAACGACCCCATGTCACAGGAACCCTGCACATTATTCTGCCCGCGCAAAGGATTCACGCCGACGCCGGAGCGACCGATGTTGCCGGTAACCATCGCGAGGTTGGCCATGCCCATAACCATCGTTGAACCCTGGCTGTGTTCGGTAACGCCGAGGCCATAATAAATAGAGCCATTTTCGGCCGAACCATAAAGCCGTGCCGCTGCGCGAATCGTCTCAGCGTCAACGCCTGCGACGATCGCCACTTCCTCAGGTGAGTTTTCCGGCTTGAGGATCATGGTTTTCCAGGTCTCGAACGATTCGAGATCGCAGCGCTCGCGAACGTATTCTTCGTCGACCAGCCCTTCGCTCACAATGACATTCGCGAGCGCGTTAACCACCGGTACATTGGTGCCCGGCGACAAGGCGATGTGATGTTCCGCAGCAATATGTGCCGAGCGAACCAGGCCAATTTCGCGCGGGTCGATAACGATCAGCTTCGCGCCCTCTCGCAAACGTCGTTTCATTTGTGATGCGAATACCGGATGTGCGGCGGTCGGGTTCGCGCCGATAACAACCATCACATCGGTGTCCATGACGCTGTCGAACGGCTGTGTACCGGCAGATGTGCCCAGTGTCGTTTTCAGGCCGTAGCCAGTTGGAGAGTGGCAAACGCGAGCACAGGTATCGACGTTGTTGTTCTCGAATGCGGCGCGGATCATTTTTTGCACGACGTAGACTTCCTCGTTCGTGCAACGCGATGATGTTATGCCGCCGATTGACTTACGACCGTGCTTGTCCTGAATTTCCTTGAGGCGTTTCGCGGTGTATTGAATTGCGTCTTCCCAACTGACTTCGCGCCACGGATCATCCGTAGTCTCACGAATCATCGGCTTCATGACGCGATCCTGGTGCGACGCGTAGCCCCATGCAAAGCGACCTTTCACGCAAGAGTGACCATGATTCGCTTCACCGTCTTTATAAGGCGTCATGCGAACCACCTGGTCTCCTTTCATCTCAACCTGGAACGAGCAACCGACGCCGCAATAGGCGCAGGTTGTTACGACACTGTGATCGGGCTGGCCATGGTCGACGATGCTTTTTTCCATGAGCGTTGCTGTGGGGCAAGCCTGTATGCAGGCGCCGCAGGAAACACACTCCGAGTCGAGAAAGCCTTCGTCGATTCCGGCCGATACTTTGGACTCAAAACCACGACCCTGAATCGTTAACGCGAACGTACCCTGAACTTCATCGCAGGCGCGTACACATCTTGAGCAGACGATGCATTTGCTGGCATCGAACTGAAAGTAGGGGTTGCTGGCATCGACGCCACCGTCCAGGTGGTTTTCGCCGTCGAAACCGTAGCGCACATCGCGCAGACCGACCGCGCCTGCCATGTCCTGTAGCTCGCAGTCGCCGTTTGCCGAGCAGGTGAGGCAATCCAGCGGATGATCGGAAATATAGAGTTCCATGACATTGCGGCGAAGCTTCGAAAGCTCGCTGGTCTGTGTGCGAATTTTCATGCCGTCTTCGACCGGCGTAGTACAGGACGCGGGATAGCCCTTGCGGCCCTCGACCTCAACGAGACACATTCGGCAAGAGCCAAATGGCTTGAGGCTGTCGGTTGCACAGAGCTTGGGGATGTCGACGCCAGTCTCACGCGCCGCTCGCAGAATGCTCGAACCGGCATTCACCGTTGCAGGCATACCGTCGATTTCCACCTGCACTGTCTCAGTGCTGGCGGCGGCTGGAGTGCCGAGATCGGCCTGGCGGACCTTATTCATGAGCTATTTCCCTTTTGAAGACGCAAAGTCTTTCGCGAAGTATTTTAGAACACTTCTAACCGGGTAGGGGGTCATTCCACCCATGGCACAAAGGGAGGCGTCTTCCATCGTGTCGCATAAATCGACCAGCAGCTCGTAATTCTCGTCTTTATTGTCGCCGCCGATCATCTTGTCGATGACCTCAACGCCCCGGGTGGAGCCGATTCTGCAAGGCGTGCACTTGCCGCAGGACTCGATTGCGCAGAATTCCATGGCGAAGCGCGCCAATTGGGCCATATCCGCAGTGTCATCGAACACGACGATGCCACCGTGTCCGACCATCGCGCCCATTTCGATGAATGCTTCGTAGTCCAGCGGCGTGTCGAGTCGATCTGCAGGGATATAAGCGCCAAGAGGACCACCAATCTGCACGGCTTTGACAGGTCGACCGCTGGCGGTGCCGCCGCCCCAATCCTCAATCAGTTCACGCAAGGTGACACCGAAGGCTTTCTCGACGAGGCCACCGCGCTTGATATTGCCCGCAAGCTGAAAAGCGAGTGTTCCTTTGGATCGATTCATGCCCATGCCGGCATAGCGCTCACCGCCCAGGTTGACGATGTTTGCCACCGAGGCCAGCGTGACGACGTTGTTAACGACGGTCGGCTTGCCGAACAGCCCTTCCAGTGCGGGCAGAGGGGGTTTGTATCTTACGAGGCCTTTCTTGCCTTCAAGACTTTCCAGCATCGCGGTCTCTTCGCCGCAGACGTAGGAGCCGGCACCGAGATGTAATTCGATATCGAAATCGAAGCCACTGTCCTTGATGTTATCGCCAAGCCATCCTGCGTTGCGGGCTGTCTCTATCGCTCGGGACAGGATTGATTGTGTGAGCGGATATTCCGAGCGCAGGTAGATATAGCCTTTGCTGGCGCCGACGGCGAAGCCGGCGATCGCCATGCTCTCGATCAGTCCGAGCGGATCGCCTTCCATGAGGATGCGATCGGAGAACGTGCCACTGTCACCTTCATCGGCATTGCACGCGATGTACTTTTGCGCGCCCGGCGCATCAGCCACGGTGCGCCATTTGATGCCCGTCGGAAAGCCGGCGCCGCCTCTGCCACGTAACCCGGAGTCCACTACGGCTTGCAGAACAGCATCCGCGCCCTCTGCAAATGCTTTTTCGAGTGCTTTGAAGCCCTGGTGTATTTCGAAATCCTCTATCGACAACGGATTGACGAGACCGCAGCGCCAGAATGTCCAGCGATCCTGGTTAATCAGGTAGGGGATCTCGTTAACAGGTCCCAAACGACGTTCATGTTCACCGCCCTCGACCAGGTCGGAGTCGAACATGCCGGCGACATCCTCGACAGTGACATTGCCGTAAGCGATGCGCGTGCCGTCCACCTCAACCTCGACCAGGGGCTCCAGCCAGGATGCGCCCCAGGACCCATTGCGAATGAGTTCGATATCGGTTGAGGTTTTCTTTGCGACCCGTGCGATCGCCAAAGCAACCTCATCGGCACCGACTGAGACCGCGGCGGTTTCTCGCGGCACATAAATTTTCGTCCTGGCCACTAGTCGTTCCCCCCCATTGTGTCGAGGAGGGCGTCGAATCGAGACTCATCGACGCGGCCGTGGGTTTTGCCATCGATCATTACCGCTGGCGAGCAGGCACAGTTGCCAAGGCAATACACAGGTTCAAGGGTGACATCGTTGTTGGTGTCATGCAGTCCGACAGACAGCGCGTTCTTTGCGTGTTCAGTTAGCTCGCGGCTGCCCATCGCCTGGCAGGCTTCGGCCTGACAAATCTTGACGATATGTTTGCCCGGCTCTTCGGTTCGGAAATCGTGGTAGTACTCGACGACACCGTGTACGTCCGCGCGCGACAGATTTAGCTCCTGTGCAAGCTGACGAATGGTCTCCGCCGGCACCCAGCCAAAACGCGAAACAATAGCTTGCAGAATCTGCACCAGCATTTCCGCTTTGTGGTCGAATTGCGCGACGATGTCGCGCGTCGTTTGTTCGTCAATTTTAGCCATCAGGTAATGCGTTCCCCGGCGGAATAAATATTAAAAGTATCGTCACGCAGAAAACCAACCAGCGAAACGTTGAATTCGTTCGCCAGCTGCACTGCAAGACTGGACGGCGCGCTGACCGCTGCCAATAGTGGAATACCGGCAATCAGTGTTTTCTGCATTAACTCAAAACTGGCCCGTCCGGAGACGAGCAGGCCGATATCACTGGCCGGCAGCAAACCTTGTGTTAACAGGCTACCGATCACCTTGTCGAGGGCATTGTGGCGGCCAACGTCTTCGTGCACCACCAGGATTTCACCTTGTGAATTGAATGCGGCCGCGGCATGCAGGCCTCCGGTCTGTTCAAATGCTCGTTGCCGATCACGCAGTGCGTCCGGCATCGCGATCAGGACCTCTTTGGCGAATCGGCCCTTGTCACCTTTGATCGGCTCGGCGCCGATAACGCGCAGTGCGTCCAGAGAAGACTTGCCACAAACGCCACAGCTTGACGTCGTATAGAAATTTCTTTGCAAACGACCGAGATCAACATCAACGTGGGCGGCAAGATCGATGCGAATAATATTGCGACTGCCGGTATCAGGTGCCGCCGGACCGGAGTGCGCAACGTTCAACACGTCAGCAGCGCTTTGAATGATGGATTCCGAAAACAGAAAACCGACTGCGAGTTCGGCATCATCACCCGGCGTACGCATCGTGACGGAGATACTGCTTGCCGTGCGGCCTTCAGGTGTCGCGTAGCCCAGGCGAATTTCCAAAGGCTCCTCCACCGCGACCCGATCTTCAACTAGATCGCGTTCGAGCAATTTTGCGGAATCAGCACTGACTTTGCTAACAGTTATCGCGAGGCTGCTGGTGGTCATCTGGGCCTTGAATTGGTGTCCGGGCCACGCAGTATATCCCAGTGGCGGGGGCTGTAGGCCGCAATGAGAATCGTTCTCATGACCTCATTAATTTCATGCGCATGTCCTGTTGTGCTGGCGTTCAGAAAACTTGGTTAGAATGCGCGCCGATATACATTAAACTAACCGCAAGACTGGAACGTTAAGGAGATTCCCTTGAGCACAATCCCACGCCGAACATTTATTCAACTGTCAGCCGTTACGGCTGCTGGTTACCTCGTACAATCGGGCCGCGAAGCACGCGCCGATGATCTGCCACATTTATCAGCAGACGATCCGATGGCATCTGCCATGAAGTACACCGATGATGCCTCTGGCGTTGATCCTGCATCGCGTACCAATCCTGCTGCCGACCAAACCTGCGTTAACTGTGCACTGATTCAGGGCACTGATGGCGACGCATGGCGTCCCTGCCAGATTTTCCCGGGCAAGGCCGTTGCTGCTGCCGGCTGGTGTTCTGTTTGGGCACCAAAAGCCTGATTTCCAGAGAACACTCGTAACATGAAGCGCCGGCCGTTGGGCCGGCGTTTTTGTGTGTACAATGCGCGGCTGTACGCACCACAAACTCTATCTGGAGCGGAGAAAACTCTTGTTTGAATCACTGCAGGCCGCATCCGCGGACGCCATTCTCGGCTTGATCGCGGAACACAGGGACGACCCACGTGCGGAGAAGATCGATTTGGGCGTCGGCGTTTATCGGACGGCAGCCGGTGAAACACCGGTACTCGATGTCGTAAAACGGGCAGAGAAAATACTGCTCGACAAGCAAGATACCAAAACCTACA
>Ga0255048_10002329_pt1 | contig 12219 bp, 14 predicted proteins | sample JV7_2_2_MG_FD_183619 | JGI IMG/M metagenome (GOLD analysis project Ga0255048, IMG submission 183619) | Seawater microbial communities from Jervis Inlet, British Columbia, Canada - JV7_2_2 | ecosystem: Environmental > Aquatic > Marine > Inlet | place: Canada: British Columbia | collected 2016-10-06
GTATGTCCAACTGGACAAGACACCAGGGACGTTCTCCCAAACCACCCAGCGGGGCCGTGCAATGCCAATAAGTCGAAGAAATTCGAGTGCCAAGTTACCACGCGGACCTGCCAGGCCCGCTCTAAGCCCTGCAACGCTGAAAGCTTGACAGGGGGTTCCAGCGCAAAGAAGCTCAACTGGTCCATGTTTTTCCAGATCCTCCCGCGTTATCGTCGTCATGTCCCCGAGGTTCGGGACCACCGGCGCATGATGCTCCAGCACGGCACACGGAAACGGCTCGATCTCAGAACAGAAAACCTGCTCCCAGCCCAGCGGCTCCCAAGCCACCCGCGGCGCATCTATGCCGCTGCAAAAGGTCGCGTACCTCATTGCCCAATTCCTGCGTGTTCCCGCGGCTCGTAGGTAGCGGGGGTTATCCCGCGCGGCACACGCCAGCTGTTGCCCGCAATGCGGTCAATGAGCCGCCGCGCGCCGTCGAACTGCCATTGACCAACGTGCTGAAAGCCCTTGCCCTCCAGAAATCGAATCTGCTTTGGCGTCGTAAGTCCGGCGTCTCGACGCTGGCCAATGCGGTCGAGTATGAGGGCGGCTTTCCCGGCGCTGTCGATGTCATCTGGGAATATGCCGTCCTTCTCCAGCCTCTCGCGCTGCTTTCCGCTTGGTGACTCTAGTTCCATCCCGAAGGCCGGAACGTACCCGGCCAAGTCCTCAGCGCCTATGCTCATTTCAAACTGCAGCGGGTCAACGAGCTTGCGCTTGCGGTTCTTCATTTCTGCGAGCTTCTTAGCTAGCGCTGCTTCGCGGTCGGCTATGCAGTCGCCCTCGGCCTGCTCCTCGGCCTCGATGATGTCGACGGGACAGCCGACCTCGTTGATGTTTTCGGTCATCTTGGCGGCGACATCTTCAGTCACGGCAACAAGGGAAGCAGGTCGGCAGAGGTCAAGGCGCGTGGTATTCCAAAGGAAGTCAAGCAATAGCAGATGATCCTTGCCCGGATGAATGCGCGTGCCGCGCCCCACCATCTGTGCGAAGAGGCTGCGGATTTTCGTCGCGCGCAATGGCACGATGCAATCCACGGATGGACAGTCCCACCCCTCCGTAAGTAGCATGGAATTGCAAAGCACGTCGTAGTGGCCGGCGTCGAAGTCGGAGAGAATTTCCGCACGGTCCCGAGACTCACCGTTGACCTCGGCCGCGCGGAAGCCGCGGGCTTCGAGCATGTCGCGCATCTTCTGGCTGGTGGCAATCAGGGGCAGGAAAACCACAGACTTGCGGCCCCGACAGTGCTCCCACATCACAGTGGCTATCTGCTCAAGATACGGGTCGAGCGCGGAACCAAGCGCCCCTGCTGCGAAGTCGCCCGCCGACTGGTTTACGCCGGTGATGTCGATCTTGAGAGGAAGGGTCATGGCCTTAATATGCGACAGGTAGCCGTCACGGATGGCCTCCGGCAGGCTGTACTCGTAAGCCAGGCTCTTGAAGTAGCTACCCAACTCGCGCATGTCACCACGGTCGGGCGTGGCCGTCACGCCCAGCACATTTGCTGCGTCGAAGTAGTCCAGCACGCGCTGGTAGCTATCGGCAAGGGCATGGTGGGCTTCATCGACTATGATGTCGTCGAAGTAGTCACGTGGAAAGCGCTCCAGCCGCTTCTGCCGCATGAGTGTCTGAACGCTGCCAACCACTACGCGGTAGAACTCGTCAAGGCAACTGCTCTCGGCCTTCTCTACGGAGCAGCCCAGGCCGGTCGCGGCCGCGAGCTTATCAGCGGCCTGGTCGAGAAGCTCACCGCGGTGGGCAAGGATAAGCACGCGGCGCCCGAGGCGCACGAGGTCCTCGATGAGCTTGGCGAAGACGATGGTCTTACCTGTGCCCGTCGGTAGGACAAGTAACGTTTGTTGGTTGCCGCTGTCCCACTCATTATGGATGGCGGTCTTAGCCGCTTCCTGGTATGGTCGTAAGTTCATAGATCCTCCGCATGTCCGCCTGAATAGCCCCGTACTTTGCGCGCGGCCCGGCTGGCCCACACCGCGCCTCTGCCTGCACACTCTCCAACCACAGCCCCGAGTCTAGGACCGTCACGCCGTCACTAGCTGCGAACGGTGCCGCCGGTAACATGTCCGGCGTGACGGTCTGAACCCATTCGTATAGGTTGAGAAATTCCATCAGAACGGTATTGTGTCGCCGTTGTCATCGAAAACGGGTTCAGTCGCTTGCGACTGGGCCGGAGGGGGAGCAGCAGCAGGCTGATCTAAGAAGCGGTTGATGTCGTTGATTTGGCGATCCTGCGCATCACCCTTTTTGCGGTAGTTGCGGATTTTTAGTTTGGCAACACCACGGGACCCCACAACGCGCGCCCAGTCCATCTGAAGCACCTCGCCGTGCTTGCGATGACCAATTGCCAAGAAAAATTGGCAGAGCAGGCCATCGCACTTGGAATGCAAGAAGAGGTTGTTTTTCAGTGTGGTTGTGCCCAGGTCGCCCCCGTTGAACTTGAGGTAGACGACGGCCTTGTTACACGGCGGGAGGTTAGCACTCCCCTCGTGCCGGGCTCGCTCCATCTTGACGCACTCGAAGGCGTATTCACCTGGGGGCAGGATAGTGAATTCGCCGTCCTCGTTAGGTTTATCAACGCGTTGGTCCCAGTCGTATGCTTGTCCTTCAGACATTGGCCGCATTCCCTTCCAGCATCCCGCTGATCTTTTCCCAATTGGGGATGAACATCCTCACAATAATGTCGTCTGGCGCGTTATTGAATTTCGTCCCGGCGGCCAGATGCCCTTTCTTAACGCAGAGATCAAGCAGCTGGTCCCAGTTGGTCCCCGACTGCGCCATGAGTTCTTTCAACTGGCGCTTGGGCGCGCTCTCTGTAGATTGCGGCGCGGGGGAAGGCGAGGAGCCCGGAGCAGATACCGTCGCCGGTGTAGGTGCAGGCACGGCGCGCGGTGGGCAGATCTGCGCGACGATGGTCGGGTAATCCTCCATTTGCATGAGGATCTCTGCGGGTAGGGCCAGGCGGTTCTTCGCATCCCAGCACGCATGATGCTCGGTGAAAATGCAGCGCTGGGAGCCCTGCCCCTTCGCGCTCTTGGTCTTTTCGTCCTTGATAATTAGGGTCTTGTAGTTGAGAAAAAGCACGCTTGTCGCCCACTCCTTTGTGAGTGCGGCGGTCTTTTTCTCTAACTTCATTTCCCATCGGTCGTAGGCACCAAACTCCTCGGGCTGCTCGAATTTGCGCATCTTGGCGTGTGCCGTCAGAACGACGTTCAGCCCAGCATTGGCAAGCTCGCTGAGCGAGTCGAGGAGCTTTCCCCACTGCTCGGCGAGCAGGTTGTAGCTATGTCCAAAGTCATCCTGCCCACCCAGGGCGCTAAGCCCATATTGTCCCTTGATCTGATCTATGCCAAGACGTTCGGCCCAGTCCGCCGTGTCCACCACGAAGGTTTGATAGTTGAGAGGGTCTCGCTGCAACTCAGCAATTGTGGCAAGGAGGGCAGCCCAGCTAGTTGGTTTCGGTGCGCGCGCCACGTCGTATTCCTGCGTACTGCCCTCAATGTCGAGGAATAGAGGGCTCGGGAAGGCTGCTGCAAACAGACTTTTCCCGATCCCCTCTGGACCGTAGATGACGATCCGCTGCGGACCCGGTACTTTCCCTGATGTTATCTTCATCTCTTAGAACTCCAATGTATCGCCCGCGGGCGCTTCGCTACTTCCGTCAACTCCGGTCACCACATCGGCATAGGTCTGCCCGGCGGGTAACCCGTCCTCGATGACAATGCTGCACTCGTCGCCCGTGCTGACGCGCGTGGCTATGACTTGCAGACCTTCCGCCTCCAGCCAGGTCCCGAAGTCCTTTAGGGTGTCGATGTCCATTTGTTCGAGCCTGTCCATGAGGACGAAGCTGCAGTCGGGCGATAGCCGGCGAACGATGGCTACACCAACGTGCAGCTGCTCGGACCCGCTCATGCAGTCCCAGCGCTGCCCGTTGTAGAGCAGTTCCGCACCTTCGATGGTCAGCCCCGGTAGTGGGAGGTCGGCACCTTCCAGGAGGGCCAGGCGGTCGGCACGCACCTTATCAAGATCTTGAGACTTCGCGGCGTACTGGGCTGCATACTCAGCGGCCTCGTCGGCTGCCGCGGCCTTCGCCTGGTTGGCGGCAACCTGTGCATTGATGCCCTCGAAGCTGGCGATCTGTCTCTCGACTTCGGCCGTCGATTCGTCGCGCAGGTCCTGTGCGGACTTCCGCGCAGTCTCGTAGTCGGCCGCAGCCTGCGCCTGTTCTTCCCGCGCGGTCACTAATTGACCCTCAAGGGATCGGACTTTACTGTCTGCGCTCATCGACACCTGGGCAAGCCGATCTACGTCGTTCCGCTTCCGCTGGTTTTCACCGTTTCGCGCGAGGGTCGCCTGCTGCGACTGAATAAGCTCCGAGATGCTTACAGGTTCGGCCGGCGCGTCTGCGTACTCGGGCAGCTCGGCCGCGTGCTTCTGTTTGCTATCACGAATCTGGCCCAGCGCGTGCCGCTGCTCGTACACCTGCCGTTCCTGCTGCTCAAAGACGGCCAGCTGATCGCCGATGCCTAGTATGCGCAATAGTGTTTGCGCCTTTTCCTTGTCGGACGCGGAAAGAAACTTCGGCAGGTCAAGCGCGAACTCAGACACGAAGGCGTCAAGTAGCGCCTGGCCCGCGCGCTTGCCGCTTGGGTCGATGACAGTAAGCGAGGATTTCCTTCCCTTGCGTTCGACCTTCAAGCCGTTACTGAGTGTCAGCGCAATGGCCGGATTGCTCATTGAACCTTCGCGTTGTGGGTCGCTGGGTGCGAACTTAGCACCCCCAAGAGCCCAGGCTACGGCGTCGAGAACAGAGGTCTTGCCCTGTCCGTTGCGGCCGCCCACGACGGTCAGCCCTTTTCCTGTTGGCTCGAGGCGCAGCGCTTTCACGCGCTTGACGTTCTCGATGTGGATTGACGTGATATGCGTCATCTGTTATGATCTCCTTGTCGGTTGTAGTACCTCGCCACCAGTTGCCGCTGGTGGCTTTTCTATTTTTCACAAAGCGCGATGCCGCCAAGTAGTCCGTCAAGGTACGGCTCCGCCTCCCCATCTTCATCTGTGCCGTCATTTCTTAGTCGCTCAAGTATCGGCCTCAGATTCTCTCGAATCTCGACTTCTGAGCGCTGGTGCCTTAAGTTTTCAGCGACGGCATTGGTTATCTCTTCTCGTGGTGTCATTGGGCTCATTCCTTATTGTCTAATTGACATGATCACATTCTGAATTTCAAACGGCGGATCAGAGTCATGTTCCATGACTTGCACAGGGGCGTTCTTTCCCGCTGTCTGCAACCTGACCACCCCGGAGCGCTGAACGCGAAGCACATTACTCAAATACACCGGGTTGAGGGCTATCGCACCGGGTGTCTCACACTTCTCTTCAAGCGCTAGCGCTTCGCTGTATTTTCCTATGGGTGTAGAGGAGGACAGCTGCATTGTGTTGCCTTTGAATTCCATCAGGCACGACATATGCATGTCGTCCACCATGAGCTGCTGGCGCTCTAGGGCTCCAAGGAGGGGGGCTCGGCCAATCAGATATGAAGCGGTGGTCTTCAGACTGCCGAAGATAGGTTTCCACTTGAGCGCGGTGGAGGCCATGGAGCGCGTAACCATGGTGGCATTGCCAAGCTCACACGCCAACTCTGTATCAGAGAAATAGACAGTGCACTGCCCCCCTGCCCTCAGCAATCCGGTCAGTTTTGCAACGCTGGTATACGGCATTGACAAGCCATGTATATCAGTGTTGCAGCCGCATTCCGGAGCAAGGGCCACCGAAACTATGTGCCCATTCGTCGCGACAAACGTAGCATGCTCGGCTCCGAACTCTATTCGCAGACACATCAGGTTTGCGCGCGTCGGATCGTTGCACATAGCGAAGGAGACGGAGTTAATTATTTCGAGCAGCCGGTCGGAGTCGAGGGAAAACGAATCATAACCACCTTGTCCGAACGGCGACGGGGGAAACATGTCCGGGGCGTCTCCCGGCATCGTTGCTAAGGCATCGCCGCACTTGAAGGTAGTCACAGCCCCTTCTTTAGGGCTCTCGATGACCACGTCTTGCGTCTGCGTCTTGGCTAACAGGCCTGCTAGCCTGTGTGCGGGGCAAAGACATTGACCCTGCACATCCACCTGGCACGCGACCCAGGTGCGTATGTGTTCCGCCAGGTTTGAGCCCGTTACGTATAACTTGCCATCGGCGGCCTGCAGCAAGAGTGAACCGAGGATTGGTAACGCACTCTTGTTGCTGACTGCGGCCTTCGCTGTGTTGACTGCCGAGAGCAGTTCTTTTCTGTCAACGATGATTTTCAAAGGTTGCACCTCGCATAGAGCCCGCATCGACACTCCATCTCTCCGTCCTCCGCTGTTCCTCACGCCAAAACTCGGGACCGGGGGCAGGAATCGAACCTGCGCCGCGATTGGGTACCCTCACGCCGCACACTTTCTGACCGTCGCCAACGTGCATTCGGGCCATGCCTGACCCGCGCTCTACCACTGAGCTACCCCGGCAAGAATGTTGCACGGGACGCTGAATGCCTGATCGATGGTAATCAAAGGGCACCGTTAGCCCATGCACATCCCGCGCAAAATCAGATTCAAATGTCTGCCGCTACAGCGGCGGGTCACACTGCGGCCCACCCGGGCCGGCGTCTGAATCCTCACTCACCTGCGGTCTCGTCGGCTCGACAAGCACACAGCGCTCCTCGTCGAGATACACAAGGTCGAGGATCTTGCCGTCATGAAGTTCGACGGGTTGCACGCACAGCGAAATACGCTCGCCAATGGAATTCGTTATGCCATCCACCACCCCTTCCAGGCCGGTGATGACATCCCGAACCTTGTTTCCCAGCTCAAAGTCGCTGGATCGCTTAGCAGGGGACTTCGACCGCACCAGGCTGCGGAGGCGACGGGGCCACGGCCGCGACACACGAACGCAACGTTGCTCATCGAACCAGATGGGGTCGACGGGTTTTCCATCCTTAAGATCCACCGCCTGAACGCCGATGCGAACGCAGCCGTTTTGCCAGCGGGTAATGCCAACCACGACACCTTCAAGACTGGTGATGTTGTCCATGACCTGATTGCCTAGCTTAATCACGTTGTTCTCCTCCGTTGTTTGCGTCCCTACCTGCCGCTTATCCTCGACGCGCCTTCTTCATCGCGGCCGCACGCGCAAGGAGCTCGCCATTCTCACGCGCCGCCCGCTCCCGACGCTTGCGGTCCCGGTTGCCACGCGAGAAGCTCTCTTGCTGCTCCTCCTCCTCCACACGCCGGTCATGACGCGCCATCGCAACCGCTCCGACCCGCCCCCGGGTGGCATTGCACCTAGGCGTGTGCTCATCGTTGGTGCCGCAGTTGCACCAGCCGATGCCCTTGCCCCGGAACTCGCCCAAGATCAATTCAGCCGTCGCCCGCTCTTTGCGTTCCGCTTGCTCCGTCCTATTCATGCCGCTCTCCTCCGCGCTCCTTGGCCACACCCGGCGGACGCCTGGTGCCATGAGCAAGTGGCGCCCGCCGCGCAGGACGCGGCCCACTTGCGCCCAAATCCAACCCCGCCCCACCCCGGCCCCGGGCGGGAACGGGCGCCGGCATCACAGGCCCGGGGCCGCCCCGCCCACCAAGGGAAACGGAGAGAAAGAGTCGATACCCCCCACGAAAAACCGCCATCATCGCCATCACCATCCCCACCACCAAGCCCGCCAGACCCAAGATGATGAAGGTCGAGAAAATGCTCAGCAGAACCAGCCTGCCCATCTCATCGCTGATCATGAGCCACCCCGCGCCGCAACAGCACCCGTAGCCGCGCCCGGACGCCTGCCAAGCCAAGCCGCAAACGCATCCCGCGTCGCCTGGCTGGCACGGCCGTACGCCCGCTGCAACTCGTACAAGTCATCCTGATTCACCATGGCCTGCTGTAGACCGCCGGGTCTCACTGTAGTCTTGATAGCCACTTTCAGTCCCTCCCGCTGTATCACATATGACAAAGATGCAAGGCCTCAGACGGCCTGGCTGTTCGGGTGGGCGCCCGTGAGTAGAAAGTCGGTGGTGGTGTCGAGGATCGCGGCGATAACCGGGATCACTTCAGACCGGGGGGTAGTTGCACCGCGCATCCACCGCTCGACCGTTGGCGTGACGACATCTACACCGCGGTCCGCCAATGCAGCCACAAGATGGGCCGCCTTCCAGTTCCGCTCAGTCATCAGCGTGTTGATGGTGGTAGAAAAGCTCACTTGCTGAATCTCCAGGTTGCATTACTCTCCACATCATAACCGAAAAACGCGCACATGTCAACACATTTGTGCCTATTTCTGAATTGAAGCATGTTTAAGTCGCTAAGTGTCTGAGAACCATTGACTTAGGTGCATTTACCTGATCGGCAACATGCTCGGGGGTCCAGGCCCCGGGTCCCGGCATCCTCCGCGAGCACGTCCAGCCGCCGCAGATCGTGACCCAGCGTCGCAAGCTTGCGCCGGACCAGCTCCTTAATCGTCTTCGGGGGCATGGGCCGCCCCCACTCCCTGTGCAGTCTAGCGCCTCACCCACCTGGCCCGGCCATCGCGCACGTCGAGGTGGACCCACTCGCGGTAGGCACCAATGCCGCCAGCCCGAAATGCAGGCACCTGCATGGCCGCCGCGACGATGGTGGAAACAGGCGCCCCGCGCACGTCGACGGCGCGGCCCAGGGTGTGCTGGCTCGCGGGCGCGCCACCAACGATCCGATTGTGCCGCGCACAGCGGAAGCCTGAATTGACCCAGAGCGGGCGTCCGATGATGTCGCGGAGTTGCTGCAAAGCGTGGACCAGCTTCATGTCGATGTGGTCCCCGCCGCAGCCACAGCGGCAGCGGAATTCGGCCAGGCTGAATTTGGCGGTCAGGTCACCCATGGTTTCGCGAGCCTAAGCGTAGGTCACTCGAATGCCGATCAGATCCGCGTCAGCATCAAGTGTATCACTGCCGCTGGTAGCGTTGCGGTACAGATAGCAGGTCAGCAACGTGTCGCCCGCCGTGGCACCGTTGGGCGAGACTGTCAGATCCACATACTGGCAGTCGCCATCAGCCGTCCATGCGTCCGTCCCCGAATCCACGGTCGGCGAGACACCCATGGGCTCATCGTCATCGAAAACAGCCACCTTGACAGCCCAGACCACATTGCCGGCCGTGGCCGCAGCACCGCCTGTCCAATACACGCGAAATACGAGGTCGCCTCCGTCGTAGTCATCGGGGATGGTCAGAGTGAAACCCACAGCCTCGATGGTGCTCTGGTCAAAATGCAGTACGGGAATCTCCACCGCCCCCGACTGAAGGATCTTGAGCGAGGACCCCGGGCCCACAGCAGCAGCGGTCATCGCAGACGTGGGAACGTGCAGGCTCAGCAACCTATTAACGCCGCTCGCCCCGAGTGTCAACGGCCCGTTGATGGCTACTGTGCCGTCGGCCCTGTCGATTGTCAACGCCTTGGCCAGAAAGGCACCGGCGTCGCTGTAGCGAGCGATGTTGAAGTCAGACCCCACGTCACTGCCACCCTCGGCCACACTGTCAGTTTGCAGAATCCAACGCAGGGATCCTGCCGTAGACATGCGGATGTTCCGTTGCTGCCCCGCATCCCCTGTGATGATCAGGTTAGCCGCCGCCGCCGCGCCGTCTCGGTCTACTGTCAGGGCACCGTTTACGTCGGTGGATTTCAGTTCGTTGCTGGCCATTAGAGGGCCTCCACTTGCGCTTGCGTCAGCGACTGGTTGATGGGAATCAGGGTGCGGACCGAACCGTCGCTGTTGACCGTGAGATAGGGCGCCCAGCGCGCCGTTGCCGCGTCGAATATCATAAAAGCGGTCAGGCTATCGTAGCCGTAGATGGCATCCGGCTCATGTACCGGCGGCATGTCTGCCGTGCTGAAGAATGAATCTGCCTCAAGTTCCAGGCCGGTCACATCGATCAGTAGTTTTCGGGTCCGGCTGCCGCTCGGGCCGGTGGCCACGTAGAGCGTTTTGGTTCCATTCCATGCGGCGGTTTCGACCAGGTCGGATGTGCCCGCCCCACTGATGGTGGTATTCACCAGCGCCCACTCCGATGGAACGTAGATGAAGGACTTGTCAAGCCGCTGGGAGTCATAGAACGTTTTCCAGACCAGTGTGGTGTCGGCATAAAAGACAGCAACGCCAGGCGTCACGGTGGCGTAGATGTTGTTCCCCGCATCCGTGGTCACTGTATCGGTGACGCTGCTGTCCGGCGCGCGCCGTAGCCGCCGGTCAACGCCAAGGCCCAGCCAGGCGCGGTCTCCAAACTGCGGCTCCGGCGCGGTACCCACGGACAGGGTGGAAACGGTTGTATTGTTGCTCTCGGCGCTGTCGGAGCTACGCTCCACCCGGACTATCACCCGAAAATCAGTACCGTAGGCATATGCGGGCGTGGTATAGCGCAGATGGTAGGCCGGTCGGATCGCTCCCCAGCGCTGCATGGTCACCTGTACAGGGCTATCAACCGCCGGGTTGGGGTCCGTCCCATCCGTGGTGATGTAGAGATTCCACGTGTCGGCCCGGCTGGCGTCCTGATCGTCATAGTAGATGGCCCCCACAAGAACCTTGCCGCCCGCGGCATCGGCCGCGGTTATACCCTGCGGCAGGGCAAGATCCGACGCGACCTCATTTCCCCCACTGTCCACAGTCGTGGTCCGATGGTAGGTGTTCCGCGACAGCAGCCGATACTTGTTCGACTCCCGCACCGTAACGTTGATGTCCTTGTTTCCGGCTCCGGGCGGCGTGACCGCGTAGGTGAAGGGGAACGTCGAACGAATCTCCTCCGGGTCCGCGTCGAAGTCCGGATCTGCATCCTCGCCCACATAGAGGTAATAGCGCACATTCCCCGCGGTGTGCGGTGCCGCGTAGAACTCGCTCAGTGTGCCGCTGTAGGTGGTCCCGTCGTAGGTCCACTCCACGCCGATGCTATTTTCGCTCCGGGGTCCGGGCACCGAATCTGAGAAGCCCAGCGGGATCTCCCTGTGAATCCACAGCCCAAGCTCTGCATCGGCCGCCATCGACGCCTCTGAGAGCCCTGTGGCGGGCGTTATATCCGCGTTCCATGTTACACCCCCAGGGGCGGTCTTTGCGCTAGCCACAGCTTGGATGGCACCCCCTGATGGCGTTTCCTTGGCGAGCCGGATACCGGGGACTGAATAGACCACATCACCCCCCGTCCCCGCGCTGTGCGTTGTCCCGAGCAATCCCGTGTGGTAGGTCCCCGTCACCGTAAGCCTAACATCCGTGCGCTCATAGTAATAGACCACTTCCCGCGTCACGCCAAGCGCGTCGTTGATATGCGCCCAGCCCGACTTTGGCCAACCAGCAAAAGCATCAGCCGTGCTGGTCTCGATGTAGTAATCCACGCCTGCAATGTCGGTCCCTGGGATCTGGTCCACGTCCGAGGTCACGCCCGTCGCATCAAGGGGATTGATCCATAGCTTCAGGTCGGTGATCGAGAGCGGCGAGGCGTTGTGCACCATGTGCGCCCGATAAAAGTCCTCCCCCACCAGCATCTCCGCCGTGCTCACATCGCCCATGCCCAGGGCCCCATTGTGCTGCGCAATGAGCGTCAGCGCCATGGTGCCACCCAGGCTGTCGGAACTCACCCGCTCGACGCGCACCGAATCAATGCCGTTGGCCGACACCAGCAACAGCGTCTCGCCGTTGGCAATGGTCTCGGCTACCCCGTAGTCATCACCGGGCGCGCTGTAGCTCAGCGTGTCGGCCGTCGGCGCGGTGATGTACCCCGCCCCGGGGCTTGTGATCGCGCTGAAGCCGCGGACACGAACCGGCGGGATCGGGCTGTCGATTATCGCCTTGAGGTGGATGGTCTCCCCCAGGCGTTCGCCGCCCAGACTGTTGGCTGGGTCATATGCGGCCGCGGCCCCGCGCTCCTCCGTCCAGCATATCCGAAGGCTGTCGCCTGCTGTGCCCAAGGTCGCCATTATGCCTCACTCACGGTGATGTCGCCGGTCCCTGAATCGTAGGCCACGGCCACGCCCGGCGGCTCCGGATGGCATTTCATGGCAAAGACCATGGAAAGTGCCACGCTGCTATTGCCCTCGCTGTCCACGGCCACCACCCGCCATTGCTCGCTGCTGCCGTCCGGAATCGTCTCGGTGATGTGCTTGTCGTAGCCCAGGCCATGTTCCCTG
>Ga0255048_10002330_pt1 | contig 12195 bp, 12 predicted proteins | sample JV7_2_2_MG_FD_183619 | JGI IMG/M metagenome (GOLD analysis project Ga0255048, IMG submission 183619) | Seawater microbial communities from Jervis Inlet, British Columbia, Canada - JV7_2_2 | ecosystem: Environmental > Aquatic > Marine > Inlet | place: Canada: British Columbia | collected 2016-10-06
GTTTTGATTCGACCGCGCACCTCTCGGACAAATTTTGTCATTTTCCGTTTTTGTAACCCTGGATGCTGGTGTGTTACACTCTACTACATGGCTAACAAAACTGGTGTACAAATCGTTACAAAAGCTGAGTTCGCAAGGACTTGCGGGGTTACGCGAAACTCCATTACTAAAGCATGTAGTAACGGTTTGGCTGCGGCGGTCGTGGGTAAGCGCGTTGACATGAACCACCCCGTAGCTGTTGCGTACAGAGAGAATCGTACACGATACCAAGACCCCGAACCCCCCAGGACACCTACGTGGGAACCCGCACCCCCACCACCTCCAGCCACCCAGGACGATTTAGATTTTGAGAATATTGAGATACCCTCTGATCTTCAATGCGTGGCTAACCTGACCATTCGCGAGGTGTGTGAACGCTACGGCACCACCACCCGATTGAACGAATGGCTGAAGTCGCTACAGATGATAGAGTTGATTTGTACAGCGCAACTGAAGAACGCGAAGGCTGAGAGTGAGGTTGTATCGCGTGAACTTGTCCAGACAGGGATAATAGATCCGGTTGAAGCAGCGCACCATAAGATACTCACCGACGGTGTGAAGACAATAGTTGACACCGTGATCATAGAATATAAGGCGGAGTCCACTGTACCTGAGATTGAAAGCAAGGTGGCAGATATACTTTCGAGCTTCATAAGAACGATGAAGACTAAAGTTCGTAGATCCATGAAAAAAGTAATCGACGGGAGGGCGGCGTAACCTATGACACCTCTACACACGATAGGTGCTGAGTGGGTATCAGACCAGATGGAGGGTTTGACGGATAAGATCGTACGTGTGTCGCCGGTACAGTTCAATGAGGAGAACCGATACTTACCCGAATCAGTATCCACAAAGCCAGGTCCGATTCGGTACGACGTAAACCCCTTCATGCGCGAGATTCTTGAGTGCTTTAGTGTGGACAGCCCCGTTCGTGAGATTGCGCTGATGAAAGGTGTTCAAATCACATGGACTACTCTGCTCGAATCAGGCGCGTTCTACTACATGGCGCATGTGAAGACCCTGCCGATCATGTACATGACTGCTGATAAAGAACTTGCTTCAGCGCGTATCGAAAATAACTTTATGCCGATGTTGGTTCAATCAGAGTTCATGCACATAATACAATCGAGCGATACAGGGAATAAGCGTAAGACGGGTAAAACCGAAAACCACATACAGTTTAAAGGTGGTGGGTACATGGTCCCGTTTGGCGCGAAGAACGCCGATAAAATGAGACAGTACTCTATCGCTGTTTTGATCAAAGACGAAATCGATGCGTGGCCACTGAAAGTTGGGAAGGACGGTGACCCAGATAAGTTGAGTGACGATAGGTGTAAAGGGTATTACTCGCGTCGTAAAATATTTAAGGGTTCTACGCCGCTGATCGAACACACGTCTAAAATCGATAAAGCCTACAAGCGTGGTGACCAGAGACACTACCAAGTTCTGTGTAGGTCGTGTTCATACCCGCAGGTGATCCGCTGGGAGCATAAACCGGACGGCGACACAGGTATCGTAGGCGGCTTCAGTTGGGAGTCAGAGGACGGTGTTTTGCTTGAGGAGTCCGTATGCTACTGCTGTAAGAATTGCGGACAAGCGCACTACGAATACGACAAGACTAGATTGTTCGCCGAAGAACACGGGGCGCATTGGAAGCCTACAACAAAACCAGTCCAAAGGGACATCCGATCCTATCACCTACCAGCGATGTATTCTCCGGTGGGTATGCAGCCCTGGAGCGCGTGTGTTCTCGATTATTTAGATTCATGGGATGTGGACTCCAACAAAGTAAAAGATATCGGTAAGTATCAGGTTTTCTACAATAATATTTTGGCGCAACCGTTTGAAATCATGGGATCGAAAGTTCGTTTTACGAGTGTATCTGCGCATCGTCGAGCGGTGTACCGTTTAGGCGAAATCCCGAACAAGTACGCAGAGGAGTATTCGGGTTCAAAGATTTTATTTCTGACGTTGCTGGTTGATGTACATAAGCAGAACCTGGCGGTGTCGGTTATGGGCTGGACGCGGGATGCAAGATGTTACGTGATTGAATATTTCAGAGACGTGGTTACAGGGAGTGAGGACGACTGTAGTGAGATAACAAGTCCTGTATGGGGTCGGCTTCGCGAGTTGATTGAGGAGAAGCACTATACTGATCCTACGGGTCGAGAGTATCCTATTGCTTTAACACTGATTGATGCGGGCTACGCGAATGACACCGTGACTACATTTTGCGCAGACTACCCAGTCCAGGTATACCCGATTATCGGTAGAGACCGGCCAGCGAAGAATCAGCGTATAAAAGAGTTTGATGTTTTTGAAACGCAAGCCAAGCATACGGGTTATAAGATTACGGTTGATCACTACAAGGATCGTATCGCGCCTGTTCTTCGTCGAGAATGGTTTGAGGATCAGGGGGTGCAGGGTAAGTACCATTTCAATGCACCAGTGGACATACCTGATAAAGCGTTGAAGGAATTGACGGTTGAGACGCGGGTTGAAGAGTACGACGAAAATGGCAACGTAACGTATCGGTGGAAGCGTCCAGGGAATGCGCGGAATGAGCTTTGGGATCTATTGGTCTATGGCCACGCCTCTGTAGAAATCCTCGCATGGAACATCTGCATACAACATTTTGAGCTTGAAACCATTGACTGGACGCAGTTTTGGGACTACATGGAGAACACGGGGCTTTACTTTGAAGAGGCAGTTGATCAATAATAGGTCATCGGAGGTTACAAGATGGCTACGCCAAGGGTGTTTATCCAAGCGCGAATCACTTCAATCGAGACTCAGATAGCGGCGCTTGAAGCGGCTATCGAGGCTATTGAATCGGGCGGGGTTCAGTCGTACACTATCGACACGGGACAGACCCGCCGAACCGTGACTAAACTTGAAATCCGATCCGCTCAAATTTCGTTGAACAGCTTATACAACCAGCACGTGGTTTTGAATACGCGGCTTGATGGTTGTGGTACTAACCAGGCGGTTCCTGCATGGTAATAGACGGCTACCCAGACCTTGATGCGGACATAGGCGACAGCGACGTTCTACATACAGGACCGCTTCCCGTCCTGTCGGTTGAAGACATGGAGTCGTCCGCGCATCTTGGCAGCTCTATAGACCACGGCTGGAATAATCGAGAATTCACAGGCTCTAAGTTTTTAGGGGGGTTTGGTGAGACGGTTCTATACAACCTCGACTACTGGACCCTACGTAACAGGTCGTCTCAACTGTTCACCGAGAACTTGTATGCTCGCGGTATTATTTTTCGTTTGATTACGAATGAAATTAATAGTGGACTTGTACCTGATTCAGCACCTGATGAAGTCGTACTTGACCAGTCTGAAGAGACACTAACGGACTGGTCTGAGACCGTCGAGAATTTATTTAGGCTGTGGGGGCGAAGTACGCAGGTTTGTGACTGGAAGGGCGAAAGTACTTTCGGTGGTTTACAACGTGCGGCGCGTATGGAGGCTTTGATTAGCGGCGATGTTTTAGTTGTCTTGAGGCCGTCCCGAAAATTCGGTTTACCGCAGGTTCAACTTGTTTCAGGTAACCAAATACAGACACCTTTAATGACTGAGTTTAAACCTCGCGCGGGCAACACAATTTTACACGGGGTTGAGCGCGATAAAACACATCGCGTCGTGGCGTACTGGGTACGACAAGAAGACAATAAATTTAAAAGATTGTCCGCTTTTGGTGAGCAGTCTGGGCGCAAGATCGCATGGCTTGTTTTCGGCAACGAAACGCGGTTAGACGATGTTCGCGGTATGCCTCTACTTGCCGTAATACTTCAGTCACTTAAAGACGTGGACCGCTATCGCGATGCATCACAACGTAAAGCGGTAATCAATTCTATCCTCGCAGTATTTGTTAAAAAGACTGAGGATAAAATGGGTAGTTTGCCGTTCACAGGCGGCGCGGCGGCACGTACTACAGTTGAGACGGCGACTCCGGGCGCAGACCCACGTCCTTACAATATAGAATCCCATGTACCTGGACTCATCATGCAAGAGCTACAGACAGGTGAGGAGCCTGTCGGTTTCCATAACCAGGGCATTGATGAAAAGTTCGGGGATTTTGAATCATCGATTACTCAGGCTATCGCATGGGCGTTAGAAATTCCGCCTGAGATATTACGTCTATCGTTCTCAAACAACTACAGCGCAAGTCAAGCGGCCATAAATGAATTTAAGATATATTTGCAGAAAGTATGGACAGTGTGGGGCGAAACGTTTTGCGCTCCGATCTACCAAGAGTGGCTGATAAACCAGACGTTATTGGGTCGCATCGAGACACCGGGGTTTTTAGAAGCGTGGCGTGATCCGAAACAGCATGATGTTTTCGCCGCGTGGTCTTTAGCGGACTGGTACGGGTCTGTGAAACCCTCTACCGATATGTTGAAGCAAGCGAAAGGGAGTCAGCTTGTTGTTTCTGAGGGGTGGTCTACAAACCAAAAAGAGGCGCGGGGTATTACAGGTACAGATTTCCGATCCAACATCAAAAAACTGACACGTGAGAATGAATTAAAGGTTAAAGCGGCTCGACCGCTTGCAGAATTCCGTGCTGAATTCGGAGACCAGGAAGCGGACAGCGCGATAGAAGCTGTTGAAGATACTGTTCTTCGTGTTTTAGAAGACGTTGAAATTAACGCTTGACACGGCGTATAGGACTATGTATCATTGTGGTTGTACGGGGGGAACTACCTTTATGTGGTTGATGGAAACAGAAGCAGGGCGTAGTCTTGAACAGGTCTATAGTTCGGGGATTACGATCACTGATGAGCAACAGACACAGCTTAACGCTCGTTTTGGTTCTGATGGTTCGGATCAAGGCTCACGTATTCTGTCAGTTGCTGGTAGTTCTGCTGAGATTTCGATTCAAGGTGTTCTCACCAACACACCCGATTTCAGGGCTTTGTTTTTCGGCGGGGGAAACACGACGTACTCCGAAATCGTTTCGGCTCTACTTGAAGCTGAGGCCAGTGACTCTGTGAAGGACATCACTCTCGCTATTGACAGCCCGGGTGGAAACATAAATGGTTTGTTCGCTACGATAGAAGCGATCCAACAAGTAACGAAGCCCACCAGAGCGGTTATATCTAACGTTGGTGCTTCAGCGGCTTTCGCACTCGCAAGTCAGGCCGATACCCTGATTGCTTCAAACCACGCAACACTCGTAGGGTCTATAGGTGTCGTCTCTCAACTTTTCGTAGATGAGAAAATAGTAACGCTTACAAGTACAAAGGCTCCTAAAAAGGCACCCGATGTATCGACCGCTCAAGGTAAGAAAGACGTTATTGCTTTCCTGGATGATCTCCATAGTAAATTTGTTGGTGAGATTGCGCGGGGGCGCGGAGTGTCTGTTGAAACAGTTAATTCTAAGTTCGGGCAAGGGGGGGTTCTGGTTGCGAGTGAAGCGGTTAAAAAAGGTATGATAGATGAGGTTCTTAAACCCTCATTAAAAATAGTAACACCGAACAGCATTGAAACAAAATCGGAGGAAATTATGGATCTCAACACACTAAAAGCCGAACATCGGGAACTGTACAACGCTGTTCTTAATCTAGGTGTTCAACAGGAACGTGATCGCGTTACGGCGCACTTGACGCTCGGTGAGGCATCCGGCGATATGAAGACAACCGTTGAGGCTATCGCTGACGGGTCTGAATTGACATCGAAGATCACCGCTACCCACATGGCAGCGGGTATGAACCGGACTGACTTGAACGCGAACCTCGAAGACGGCGATAACTCGAACGCCGGTGATGGTGCGGGGGGTGATTCGGCTGCGGGTACAGGCGCGGACGCGGTACAAACTCTTTTACAAAACAGCAGCATAGGAGCATAAACCAATGGGTGATCCTATTGTAACAAACCTTGACCTCGGAAACGTTATTCTAAAAGACGCTCAATTTCGAGACGAACTTCTTACTTTTGGTGGTGCGGGGACAGCCCTTGAGGGGACCATTCTCGCACGTCTTACCGCGACACTGAAACTTGTCGTTTTTGTTAAAGGCGGTGCAGATGGTGCTGAAATACCCGTGGCTATCTTGACATACCCTGTAACGGCGGCGGGCGCCGGTGATGAATCTATCAGAGCGGGGGTATCAGGCTCGTACCGTAAGCCTCGTCTTATAATCGACGCGGACGGAGACGACAGCAATATAGACAACGCGGTCATGGACCAGTTACGTAACTATGGGCTTGTACCAATCGACGTTGAGGAATTGAATATCCTCGATAACCAATAAGGACTTAATAAGCTATGTCTAACGAAACAACACGTCAAATGATGGAAGCCTATATTGAGGGGAACTCTGTCACTAGGTTTTTCTCAAGTCAATTCCAAAGCCCGCGCCGTAACTTCCATAATTCGGAGTCTATCGAATTTGATATCGTTCGTGGCCAGGAGGAGATCTCGGTTGTCATTCAAGACCTCAGCACGGGTTATCGTGATAACTCGACGGATATCTACACGAATAAGTCGTTCATCCCCCCAATTCATAAAGAAAAGGTTACGTTAAACGCCTTTAATCTTTTGAAGCGTATGCCGGGCAACGACCCCTTTCAAGATCCAGGATTTCGTGCGGCTTTGATCGAACAGGCAACTATCGGTTTTGCGCGTATCCAGGATAAGATTCGACGTGCGATTGAGGAACAGGCCTCTCAGGTCATGCAGACTGGTACGGCTATCCTCATTGACAGCAACGGTGTTGCGTTATACTCAATCGACTACAAGCCAAAAGCTACACATTTCCCCACCACATCGAACGCGTGGTCTGGCGGTAGTGCTACGATTGCGGCGGATATTGCATCACTTGGCGCGGTTGTACGTTCGGATGGTTTGGCAGATCCCGATCAACTGATCATGGGTAACAAGGCTTTCGATGCGTTCATCACTGATACAGATATTCAGTTACGGTACGACAATCGACGGATCAACCAGGGTGATATTGTACCGATGCAGGTTAAGGATACCGGCGCACAGTTTCGAGGTACTGTTGAGCTTGAACACTACAAGTACGACATCTTTACTTACGGCGGGAAGTTCACAAAACCAGACACCGGAGCCTCTACGTTCTACATGGACCCAGCTAAGTGTATCGTTAGAGCGTCGAGCGGTCGCATGGATGCTACGTTCGGGGCGATTCCGAACTTTAACAACATGCTTGACGGCGGGACACAGTTAGTCCCCGAGCTACCTTCACGTTTAACCAATGTTGAGGGTGGGTTGGATCTGTTCACAAACATTTGGAAATCTGTAGACGGCGAACAGTTGTTTGCGGGTGTTGGTGCGCGACCGCTCATGATCCCAACAGCGATCGACACATTCGGTTGTATTGATACGCTGTCAACATAAAAGGAGTTACGTTTTGATTAAGTCACAACTTGAAGAGCGCGTAGTTGAGCTGGCACACCAGCTTGATATAGACACGCCCAATACAGAAGGCATGACAAACCCGGGTCTTGAGGGTCTTATTGATTCCCTTGAGTCTCAGTTGCCGCCCGTGGTTGAAGACCCACCTGCCACTCAGACACCTGCGCCGCCCGTGGTTGAAGACCCACCTGCCACTCAGACACCTGCGCCGCCCGTGTCGAAAACAGGATTCGTGGTCGCACAAGGCCGATCCGTATGTTGCGGTAAACGCGGTGTTGTAGGCCCCGGCGAAGAGATCGGAGAGGATGACTTCGGGAACGGTGCTGAAGGCGTGGCTGACTTCGTGAAACGTAAAATAATCGTAAAGGCCTAACCACTTGCCCGGTCTTATCGACATAGCTGAAGCGGACCTAGCAGTAACGCTCGAAGATCCTGTATTTGGGTTCGGACAGGATATTACTGTGACTGACCCGGATGGTGTTACCGCTGGTCTTGTAGGTTTTTCAGGAGACATAGCGCAGGTTATCGACCCCGATACCGGTACTGCAATAAGCGGGCGGTTGGCGCATGTAGACCTTCGCATCTCTTCTTTAGAGGCGGCGGGTCTTGGACTGCCTAAAGAGATAACGAAACGAACAGAGAAACCCTGGATCATTGACTTCGACGATATCCAGGGGAATCCCTATAAATTTAAAGTACAGCAGTCAAACCCTGATCGAACATCGGGTATGGTAACCTGTATTTTGGAAGCGTATGTTGAGTGATTGACTCACTTATCGATAAGCAGGACACGTTTGAAATTGTCCGAGATCAGATAGCGTTTATTTTAGCTTCTGAGTCGGTAAGTCAAATGGCGTTGGCGGTCTTGGCAGCTAAGGACCCCGACGATTGGAAATTGAATGTGTACACGGAGCGGTCTAATGCTTTCGAGCAATTCCTCTCCGAGGACCCAGAGCCTACACCCATTGTGAACATCTGGTACGATAACAGTAATTTCGATAAGTCGTCCAGTAACATAATGGAGCGTCAAAAGTCTGAAACGATCTACAATATAGACTGTTACGGGTATGGCGTGGCGTCAAGCGATGGGGGTTCTGGACATAATCCGGGGGATCGAGAAGCTGCTTTTGAGGTACAGCGGACGTTGCGTTTAGTCCGTAACATACTTATGGCGGCCACGTATACGCATCTCGACTTACAGGGCATTGTATGGACGCGCTGGACTCAATCTATTACGGCGTTCCAGCCGGAATTAAGTGGTACACAGTATGAACAGGTACAGGCGATACGTTTAGCATTGCAGGTTGACTTCAATGAATTTAGCCCGCAGGTAACGCCCGAAGAACTTGAACTTATACACGTCGATGTAAAACGAACCGGCGATGGTAAAATTATAGTAGACGCAGAATACGACTACACGTTATAGGAGAGATACAGAATGGGAATTTCAGCTTCAGCAGTTGCGCGTGTTGTCGGTATTGACACGGTTTTTAAAAACCTTCGCGGCAGTAGCGCTGCGTTGCTCCCCCAACGTGTGGCTATCGTGGGGCAGGGGTCTACGGCGGCGACATACGCATTAACTAAACTACAGATTACGAGCGCGGCACAGGCGGGGAGCGTGTACGGGTTCGGATCTCCGATTCATCTCGCAGCACTTCAGCTACTCCCTGTGAACGGTACTGGTGTTGGACAGATCCCCGTTACCGTATACCCCCTTGACGATGACGGCGCGGGTGTTGTCGCATCTGGGGACATAACGCCCGGCGGCTCCCCGACTTCTGAGGCTTCATACATCGTGCGCATAAACAATATAGACTCTGAGCCGTTCGTCGTGTCAGTTGGTGATGTTGTGGCGGATATTGTTACAGCGATGACAGCGGTGATCAACGCTTCTCTCAACGTCCCTATAATTGCGGCTGATGACACTACGAAAGTTGACTTTACGTCTAAATGGGAGGGCGTGAGCGCAAACGACATTGTTGTCGAGGTTGTAGGGTCTACGACAGCCGGTAATACTTTCGGTATAACTCAAGCGGCTGGGGGTCTTAACAACCCAGACGTGGACACTGCTCTCGCATTGGTTGGAAATGTCTGGGAGACCATGTTCCTAAACTGCATGGAAGTCACGGACACAACCACTCTGGGTAGATTCACTACATTCGGCGAGGGTCGGTGGGGTGCTGAAATACGTAAACCGATGATTGCTTTCGTTGGAGACGTTGAAGCGTCTGTTACAACGTCTATTGCGGTGCCTGATGCACGTAAAACAGACCGCGTGAACTCACAGCTTGTGTCTCCCGGGTCAAACGATTTACCGTTCGTAGTTGCGGCGCGTCAACTATCGCGTATCGCGGTTGAAGCAAATGAAGATCCACCAAGTGATTACGGTAGTCAACCGGCTACGGGGCTTACCCCTGGTTCGGACAGTGACCAGTGGACGCAGACAGAACGCGATCAAGCGGTCAAGGCGGGAAGCTCTACGATTGAGGTACGGGACAGCGTAGTTACTATTTCCGATGTGGTTACGTTCTACCATCCTGTAGGTGAAGAGCCACCTGCGTATCGTTACGTAGTTGACATTGTTAAACTTATGCAGGTTTTATATAACCTTGATCTTGAATTCGTAAGTACTGAATGGGATGGTGCGCCGCTGATACCTGATGGTCAGACCACGTCTAACCGTTCGGCACGTACTCCAAGCGCGGCAGTTGCAGCGGTCGCTACGATCATTGATGGACTCGCGCTTGCGGCGATCATAAGCGACCCGAAAACAGCGAAGAGTACTATCACAGCGGTTATCGATTCAGGCAACCCGAAACGATTGAACATCGATTTCACAATTCAGTTGTCCGGCAACGCGAACATAATTGACATAACAAATAATTTTGGATTTTTCTTTGGAACTCCGTCCTTAGTGGCGTAATTGGAGGCTTTATATTATGGCAGCAGTAGGCGGTAGTTTAGTATCTCTGGCGTTGGACGGGCGGGTTTTTCCGGTTGCGGCAGATGCAGACGTTAACCGAAAACTCGGCGGGTTTGAGAACGACATACAGCCCAACGGGGATGGCACGGTTCGTATGATTAAAACCCGTGTCCCCGGCGGACTTGATGGGTTCACTGTGGAGATCGATGATAGCCGTGGGGATCATGAGTTCCTGCAAGCCCTAACCGACGGTAACAGTTTGTTCCCTATCGCTGTTACGTATGCATCAGGCGAAGTGTATCAAGGCACGGGACAGGTGACCGGTGAGACACAGGCAAGTAGTCAGAGCGCAACAGCCTCACTGTCATTGATGTTTGAAGGTAGTTTGACGAAACAATAGGTATTGTGTCGTGGTAAGGTTTTTAGATAACTCCTTTGACCCTTTTTACTTAGCGGACACGGCACTCTTTTAAAAAACAAAGGAGACCGTATTATGAGTGAAGAGGCGATACACCCCCCGACAGCCACTGTGAAGGCACCCTTACCCCCCGTGGATAAGATTGACGCGGATACAGCCGAGCGGGAGTTCAAGCGTTTTACGGACGCAATGGAAATAGACCTTGATACTGAGGGTCTTGACGATAACGACCGTAGGGATAACGAAATATCTAAGCGTACAATCATTAAGAATATCCGTTCTGGCGACTTGATCATTAATGATAGGGATCTCCCCGAGTACACCCCCAAGCGTAGTGATCGGACCGAGGCTATCGTATTTAAAGAGCCTACGGGGGCAATGCTTATGGCGATTGATAAGAAAAAGGATACAGCGAAGGTCGCTCAGATACATGCCCTGCTGGGGTCTATGACAGGGAACCATGAAAACGTGTTCGCGAAAATGGCGCAATCCGATGTTAAGGTTTGTTCGGAGATCTTGATGACTTTTTTGGCGTAACAACCGTACCTTTAGTCAGGAACGGCGAAGACTACATAGCACTTGAAGGAAACCGACTGCTGTCTGTTTATACCGAAATGCTTATTCAGATAGCGATGGACTATTCGGGACTTCCCGATGTACGAACATTAAAGTTGAGTGAGATACGGTTCTTTTATGAAGGGTTGCGACCTGGATTAAAAGAACAGACGAAACCTAGGAAAGAATAGACGTGGCGAATCGATTCAGCGTAGATGCTATATTCAGAGCCGTTGATCGCGTAACGGCTCCAGTGTCTCGTATGCAGAACCGCGTGTCTCGATTTACTCGTTCTATGGAGCGCGGGTTTCGACGGGTTGACCGAGTCGTAAGTAGGTTTGCGCGGGGTATGAAACGCAGCGCAATAGGCATGACTGCTGCGCTTGTACTCACTACAGCGGCGATGGCCGATGTGGTCAACACCGGCGCAGATTTTGACCAGACCATCGTCAACGCGGCGGTAAAGTTCCCTGGAGAGATCCGTAAGGGGACTGAGGCTTTTGATGAGCTGTCTGACGCGGCGCGTAGGGTTGGCTCGACTACTGAGTTCACAGCTACACAATCTGCTGAAGCGTTAAATTTTCTTGCGTTCGCCGGATTCGGTGCGAAAGAGTCTATAGAAGCCCTACCTACCGTAGTTGACCTTGCGACAGCAGCGCAGGTTGACCTTGCGACGGCTACCGACATCGCCACAGATTCGTTAGGCGCGTTCAATATGCTGTCTGAGGATTCTGTACAGCAACAAAAGAACCTCGTCAAAATTTCAGACATACTTGTTGCGACAAGCACCCGCGCGAATACCACGATAGAGACTATGTTCGAGGCGTTGAAACAAGGCGCGCCTGTTGCGGTTGCGGCGGGTCAATCTATTGAG
>Ga0255048_10002331_pt1 | contig 12193 bp, 7 predicted proteins | sample JV7_2_2_MG_FD_183619 | JGI IMG/M metagenome (GOLD analysis project Ga0255048, IMG submission 183619) | Seawater microbial communities from Jervis Inlet, British Columbia, Canada - JV7_2_2 | ecosystem: Environmental > Aquatic > Marine > Inlet | place: Canada: British Columbia | collected 2016-10-06
ACTATCAGCCCATGAGAATCCTTTTTTGACTGGAGATTTAGTCGGTTCTTTTGTAGGTGTAGCCGCACTCTCTGGTAGCTGACGTAGCTGTTGGCTGAATGAGTTACCGGTCCAGTTGTCAATCAAGCCCCTAGCATCTTGAGTGTTTATAGGAATCATTACATCATCCTCAGCTCCCTCCTTGATTCGATACGCTCCGGTTTCGTCCTTAGTGAAGGAGTCTTTACCAAATGCTTCCATAGCACTCTTGGTGAAAGATATCTTATCCAAGGAGTTCTTATCTACAACAACATAAGTTTTGTTATTGTCAGCAGCGTGTACCCTAGCCTGCACCATACCACTCTTTGTCTGTATACCGTCAGTTAATTGTAGTGATCTAGCCGGTAAATCGATTATGTTCTTTACAGCCATTGGCCTATTAAAAACAATAGCGTTTTCGAGAGTGCCGTCAGATACAGGCACGTTCTGTTGATATCCAAACAGTTTATTCTTTCCATCCCACGCTGAACCATCAGACTTGATTTGAACCGCATCCGAAGAGGCAGATGTAGTTTTATAATCAGTATAGCCAGCTTCGGGATATACGGGTTGAGCATTAGCCCGAAGCCTCATCACAGCAGCCTTCTGCTCATCATTGTCAGCTTGCTTCATCCAATAATCATATTCAGGCTTGTTCTCGTGATAAATCTTATCCGCAAAATACCCGAAGTTATTTCTCTTCTCAAAATCATCATTTAGAAATTTATCTACAACAGCCCCTTGTGGCATAGAAGCCTCATTTGGGTACAATAACTTCATCTGTCTCTGACCATCCACATATTCACCTTGAGGGACGTACCTCGATCTCTGCTGGAAAGACTTAGCACCTTCGGCTAATCTGTTCTCTGGGTTTTGCCATTCAGGTATTGCTAGAGGGCCTTCGGGAAGCGTACCCTCTTCATCCCATTGTTTTCTAGCTGCGTCTATTAATCTAGTGTTATATTTACCGGGGTTCTGCATGTCTAGCTGGATGGCCTGTGTGAGCCTATCACTAGCCCCCTTTATATATTGCATCTCTGCCTTAGCCAAACCCATCTCCTGTTGAATATAAGTAAGAGCAGTCATATTATTCATCCCTTTTGCGTCCTTATTGAATAGAGTAAGCTTACCCATGAAGTCGTCCATGATCTTAGCTACCCTATCTTGAGCGTTCTTGTTGGTGACATATACAGGATCCAGCTTGATCATATCGGCAAACTTATCCCTGTCCTTCCGTTGAGATTCTAACTCATAGGTCTTACGCGCCTGCTCTTGTTGACCAAACTGACTGAGGGCCTGCATGGCATAACCCCTATCTTGTGGAGTTTTTAACTCATTACCTGTATGTATGACTTGTGGCATAGCTTAGTATTGATAGTTTTGTGGAGTATACTGTCCAGTGCCAAAATTAAGTGGATATTGGTTATTATTACTAGGTCCCCATTGGTTCTGTCCGTAATTATATTGAGGCCCTTGCCATGCTGGGTTCATGCCTCCGCCCTGATTACCCCCACCCTGTTGTGGCTGCATATTATTATACCATGCCTGCTGGGCATACATATTAGCTCCTTGTGTGGCGGCTCCCGCCATCTGATCAACCGCACCCATTTGCATCTGGTTTCCCATGTTCCGCTCTGCCATGAAAGTATTAGCGAACTGTTGTTGAGGTATCCACTTATTGTAGTCGAAAGCCTTATCTTCGTATTGGGCACCCTGCGCTATAGCCTGCCCATAAGCACCTCTAGCCATATTCTGTTGGTTCTGGCCATACTGTGATGCCTGTATTCCCAGCCCCCTTAATGCCCTTAATCTATCCTGACCGGCACCAAGAAGCACGGCGGCTGAATCTGATCCTTGTAGGTTTTGTGCCGAACTGAGGGTATTGGCCGTAGCGGCATTGATGTCTTGTTTTTGCTGTGAGTATCCGGGCATCTCCTGTCTGCCGCTTAAGCCAAGTAATGTTTTTTGGTAGTCTTTGTATTCACCGTAAGCCTCTGGCTTTGCGTAGTCGGTGAAGCCCATCGACTCCTTCCACTGATCCACCCCACCCGCTTTAAGGGCCTCGGCCTCCTTCTTTGCTTTCCGTCCCTTGACACCCTTGTAGATAAAGGAGCCTGTCTGGGCGGCGGCAGCTATTATGGCTGCTACTACCAATGGAGCAATAGCTAGTGTCGGCTCTACCATCTCAACTTGTTCATATGGAGTGATAAGGCCTGTAAATACCATTAAGAACAGGATTCCAAACACTATCAGGAAAACTTTTAAAAAGAGCGTTACTATTCTCATTATCTTATTTTTTACAAAGTTACTATATTTTACTTACACTGCCCGATACATCTACCTTGAAGAGGATCATCTCGGTTGTATCGTCGTTGATTAACCTATGGATAATGTAATATCCTCTCAGCGTCTCACCTCTAACTAAATCAAGGTTACTGGCTGAAGAAGAGTTGGTTTTCATATTACGTAGGTAGTTGGCATAGTAAACTTCCTCCATTATTCTAAACCGAGACTCAGGTAGCTTACTCTGCATACCATTGGTATAGGTAGCTCCTGCCGGTAAGGAGATAAAGTTTATATCCCAAGGCTTATTGGAGTGGATAGCTATGTTTTCAAAAGTCTTTATCACATTAGCCGCCTCATTAGAGACTATATCTACTATTGAATCTCTCTGTACGCCCCAGAAGTTATTCCTTGTCTCATTGGTATTGTGTAGATGGATATCTTCACCGGTATAGCTAACAAGCCCCATGCTACCCTTACCAAATATCAACCCACTATTCTGTGATTCATACGTAGTAGAAGTTGTGGAAGAGGTTGATGTGGTAGTCGAGGAAGTTGTAGTTGATACTTCAAGGATATTATTCCCAGTCAACTGAAGGAACGTAACCCACCTGTTCTGTGGTTCGTGATATAATATCACATCATCATTAGCCTCTGTGACCGAATCAACAAAGTGAACATACACCATGTCATAGTCGTAGTCGTAGGTTGTATGTACCTGTACATTACTAACGCCTGACGTGAGTAGAGCCTTAGCCTTCTCGTCGAAGTACCTGCGCATCTTATTATCAGAGATAGGTTCAATGCCGTTAGGGGAATCCCTCACAAACACCTTCCTGTATACATCAAAGAAGTATACCGTTCTATCCTTCAAGAACACACTCTCTGGGAAGATAGTACCATAATGATAGTTGGAATACACAGCATCGCCAAGCACATTATCTGACTTGACTATCTGACTCGTACCATCTGCATTATAGAACTGTTGTTTGTTAACCAGTACACTAGCTGTATTCCGCTCAAAGTACACCTTCAGGGTATTACCAGCTTGACGCATGGCTGTTATATTTCCATGGTCAGTACTCATCTCCTTATAGTCTAAGAAGTCAAATGTAGAGAGTCCACTCGTTCGGGTGTTAGGTGAGTATCTATTTCCGTGCCTTATATTATTCAAGTATTTCTGTCCTATGCCTGTGAAGATACCTGATTTGCCCTTACCCCAACCATCTGTCTCGTGGAAGTCAGACCATGAATCAGACTCTACAAAGACTGGGTTGTCTACTGCCGTAAATGGAGACTTAGAAAACAATCTTGTAATAACAAATACATCACCACTGTTGAACTGCCCCTTAGCGGTGGTACCTGAATCCTGATCAGCCGTCTCCCCCCTGTGGTAAAGGACGCCCGAATCTGTATGTGTACTATATAGCGGACCGAACTCATGATAGACAGTAGTGCCTGTCTGCTTCTTTGGCCTGTATATTTCGATGATCATCGTCTCATCAGCAACGCCAGGGGGAGAGGTGGTGGTCGTCGTTGTGGTGCCAGAGGGTGGACCAATAAACTCGTCTATATAAATGTAATGGTTTAAATCATCAAACTGCTTAATCTCATAATCCTTAACATACTCCATTAAGGATAAATCAGTATAGTCCGCCCCAGTGTCAACATTGTCTGTGATAAATCTTACCCTATCACCGGGTACATAAGAATAAGCATCAATGTTTGTGTCTGGAAAGAAATGATCGAACCCAGACGCATCATCGTTTATCAATTGTAAGGTGGAAATATCAAGCCTCGTCCATGTGTCCGCACTTGTCCCCTTTGTTTGATAGCTCCATTCGTTAATGTTATACTGCCAGAACTTATCAATAGTCTGGTTGCCTGCATATCCCCACCTCCAGAACTTAGCCCATGCTGGTGGTTTATGTGTGATCTGCCAATCAATATATCTTTGATAGTTGGTGCTCTCTGATGGGCTTAGCGCCTCTGTTAGTGTATCGACATAAACCCTCATGCTCTCATTAAACACAGGTTCGGCCATCCTTAGCGGATCGTCATAATAAAATAGACAGAAAGGATGCCAAGTCCCATTCTTAAAAGAGCCAAACTTCTTCGATGCGCCATCATAAGCAACAGAACTGTTGTATAAAAATATAGAAGAGATGAACCCCGATGCCGCCCTGTCATATGTTTCAACAACAGAATCACTACCCGATGTATACGCTACCACATTTCCTTGAGCTAACAAATCAACAATAGCGGCGGTGTAATTAGCAATTGGCGTTTGTTCCCCAGAGACGAGAACGTGGGTGTATTCAATTCCATTAATAGTAACCCCTAACGTATCGTCGATGTCTACGCTATCAAGAGTAATAGTACCCGTGTAATAACGCCACCTTTTAATATCCGCGTTCCATTCTATATTCCACGCATATTCCTCCACAGACGCGGCTGGAGGTGTTTCAAGGGTAAGTTCCCTCTCATGAACAGTGAGGGAGGCAGAAACAAAGACTTCGGTATTCAATCCCTCTGTAACACCACCATAAGCAGTACGTTCTCCATCTAAAGACCATTGAGATTTAGCTAGTACCGGTAATGGATTATATTGTTTTTCTATCTCTACATTATCCACAACCGGATACGACTTATCATTAAAAAAATCAAGAGAATATTGACTTCCTGAAGCACCTAGAGCCATTGTATCATGGTCCACTTTCTCTGCTATTTTCCAATCGTCTAATGGACCCTCTCTGAATAATACTTCTACAAATTCATGCAGCATATCCCATTCAGGCCAATCATAATCGTCAATGACTGTAGTGGTGGATGTTGTTGTGGATGTGGCTAAATTAAGTATTCCACCCTCAACATAGACAGGGACTCCTATCGTAATTTTGTTATAGGCTTGTATATCTCCCACAACCTCTCCTTTGTTCGTCTCTGAGGATGGGGGAGCAATGATATCCGTGAAGGAAGATGTAATAGTATATCCTTGGTCTGGGATATAGTGCCTAAAACAAAACTGGAAGCGCCTCCCTCTGATGTTATTATATTCATAAGCCGTATCTGTGGCTACCGCGGCTGATGGGGTATATGGCAGAGGTGTTGGAATATTATAGAAAGGTCTGAATCGGATATACTCCCCTGGAGTAGGAACGTTAGCGGGATCAATAGTGGCTGCGTTTAATGGATATGTATCCTGATAGCAGAAAGACTCAAACCGAAAAAACGTCGGGAAGAAAGGCGGTGGAGAGAAAATCTGAATATTACTAAGAACGAGATATATCTTATTATTGTAACGCACATACTGCCCTGCCGTATAAGATGTCCCTGATAAATAATCATGACACAAGAAATCCCAATTTGCCCACTGTACATTAACAGCTCTTGGAGAAGATGTACGTGGATTGAAGTGAAGCCAATCACCAATCATATAAGCATCAGTGATAGGGTAGTCAATGTCTAAACCTATTTCAGTATGATCCCATACTATCTTTTCGAATGACTTGTCTGAGAATAAGAATCTTAAAATAGAGTGATTGCCTCTGTCTGAGTAGATAAAGAAATATATAGCATCACGATTATCATCATAAACGTCTCCTATACAGGTGTATATAGACCCACCATAAGAAGAGCCATGGTCAAAAGAGTGAGAATACTCAGTTGTCCCCTTCATGTTTGAGGCAACAAACTCGCTTGAAAACTGGTTGTTGATTACATTAAGCCGATACGGACTGTCATTTTTGTCCATAAACCTGTAGTCATCATCCCAATTTAAGCCCCCTAATCCTGGGGTTATCTCTTGAATTATATCAGCCATAGTAAGTTATCTATCTGCGAAGTGCGCCGCTGGTCTTGTAAATCACATCAATCAGATCCTGCAATGCCGGTCTGTGGACTGATCTCATCATTCTTCTTCGCTCTTTATATTGGTCCTTCAGCCTATGTACGTGGCTCTCTGCTATGAGGTCAAAATCTGCAATATTGAATCTGATATAGGATTCAAGGGCCAGCGTCGCATAATCTGGTATGTTTATGGATCCAGCAGAATCTATACCATTGGACACATATTTCAATACTACTATATCAGGTGTATCCCCACTCACTTGAAACTCTCTGTTTTTTCTGTCTTCCGTGAAGAGAAATCTATTAGTTCCACCACCATCTGACCGGCTAGGAGCAATATTTGTATCTGCTATATTAGGTAGAGTGGTCAGGATAGCAGCACCATCATCGTCTGTGAGAGGAACCATACCATCCTCCTTGGTATATGACCACCACTTGCCATCTATAGGTGTAGCAATAGCTGTGTATCTTACATAGTCATCTGGGAAGCTAAATCTATTCGTGCTCGCATTGACGGTTACAATCTTCGTCACCTCCACCTCGAAGTCATGTATATACATATCCCTTAACCCATCACAGGCTATCTGCATGTAGCGAAGATAATCATCGTTGTCCTTCCCTTCCTTTCCCAGAAGCCTTCGGACAAAAGCATCGAGTGATATGAGACCTGATATATTAGCCATTTCTTTGTGGGTCTGCGTTATTATTAACTAAGTCTTTAGGTGGTATAGCACCTAGATATTCTCTTACTAATTCTATTATTCTTTGGTCTTGTCCATAAGGTAATACAACATTATCCGTTGAAGAATAACTTTTGAATTGTTTAATATACCTAGCCAAAACGGTATTACTAGCTTGGGTAACAGACATGCCCCAGAATTCCACCACCCTAGCCCCCGACCATGAGAACCCAACCACATTATCAGGAAGAGATGCCTCTGAACCATAAAATTGTTCCCCCTCCATTGTCGTAACGGGAATATAAGTTGTCACGGAACTAAGCCCAGTGGGAATAAGCGTCTTTTGTAATATTTCCAATATCCCGCCAGTCTTCCTCGGTAAATCAACAATATCAACTGTAACCGGAGCTGTATATCTGGGAGCTACAGCGCTGGTGTTAACTGGAATTAATTGAGTTTGAGTAGTATACCTTTCCATGGACTTAGCAAAAATCCTTGGCTGATCCTTATACACCTCGTAAAACACCGTGTTGACCGCCACGTTTATTGCGGCAGCCACCTGTTCTGGATGATATTTGGCGGTCTTATCAACAGCTTGGAGACTGTTACGTATGAAATCTATATACTCGGCTTTAGTCATGAGGATACGTTTTCTTTGCGTTCAAGTAAAGATGCTTGGAAAGATTCAGGGTCGGATAAGGCAATAGAAACATCTGACACTATCATATCCAGTATGTTTATAGCATCTTGATCGCCCCACTCTAATTCGACAGATGAAGTGGTCACAGCAGTAGGGGCTACTGAGCCGTCTCTGGCTATTTCCCCAGTCTGTAAGGTATATGGGGATATAGCAGCGGAGATATAAGTTATGTTTCCACTAGCATCTGTGTAGTAATCAAAATAAGGATCGTTGGGATATTTATAATAATCTAATAAGATGTACCCAGTAGTAACCCCACTAAGGCGAAGCTTTGTTGAATCAATATATCCGATTGGGTTAGTGGCAGTGGGTGATGTTATAGCGTTATTAAGGCGGGCATTATGTTCGGCATGACTAACCAAATCCACCTCTATAAGCGTACTCCATACAATGGATGAGGTGGACCACCACGCATTAATTTCATGGGCAAAGGCGAAGGAGAGACTGGGGGTGGTTAAATCCACGTAATATGTTTCTGTTGCGGCCTCCTGTACCACGGCAGTAACATCATGGTATTGAATAAAAGGGCGTAAAGATTCATGGTTGAGTTTTGACGCTCCCTCAAATTGGAACTGCTTATTAAAGTGGTCTATGTTACGCCATCTTAAAAACGTCTCAAATTCTTCTGCGTTAACGCTCCCCTTCTTATCCTTCCTGAGGCGGTGGAGGAGCATCTGATAAAGGTCATCGTTTGTGTAATTTGTCATTGACTAATCTCTTTGTACAAAGATAAGCATTATCAGCGAGAAGGGCGGTAACGTAAAAAGGGGAGAGAAATACATCCCTCCCCAGCAAACAAGAAACAAACCAGACTTGTCTTAAACTTCTTCTAACTCAGCAATGCGGGATAGCAATATGCCCCTTGCCTCATCACCAGTCATTGTATTTGGCGTTTCAACATCAGGGAAGTTATCCCTTATTAATTTCTTTAGCGATGGCACTCTCTTTGTGTCATGCACCATCTGTACCGTTAACTTAGGGGGCAGAGGGGGCGGCTCTGGTTTGCTTGGAGGAGCGCCTATACCCATTACATTCTCTAATTTACGTAGGTGATTAGGTTCAGAGGCCAAGAAGGATACAAGCGATTCAATTGGGTTGCTATACTCTTGTCCAGATAACTCCTTTAAGATAAAAGGTTCACCACCGTCTTGGTAGTCCAATAGCCACCTTCTCTCCATATCATCATAAATAAGAGACTTTCTCTCCTCCGCATCTCTTACTAGAGCAGCCACCTTATCGCGTTGCCTGACCTGTGCGCTGTCAATGAAATCATTATAACCCCTAGCCTTAGAGGCGGGGATCTTCTTCTTAGTCTGCTCACCGGCCTCTACCTTTTCAAAGAGCTCTTCTCTTACTGTATCAAGGTCCTTTATATTTACATCGGGTATACCCCAGCTCTTAGCCAGAACCCTTAGGTTTGCTTCGGGTATCTCGGTATAGATAAGGTTAAGTATAATACCCTCTATCCTGCGACTATTTGCTTGTGTTTTGTTTATAGCCTTTGGGTCGTGTATATTAAACTTCTTCCCTGAATCTTCTTCCAGCCCAACCTTACCGCACTTGAGAACATAATAAGCAAGATCAGCTTGACGATCTATGTCTATACTAAATGTTCCTTTGTGAATCAATAAGCCAGGATTTTCCTGCCGCAACTCACCATCAATAACCTTTAATATAACTGGGCTGTATCGTAGCTCTTCAGTGACAGAGGATCCGTCTTCCAGTTTTCTACTAACAACACTCTGAAGCAGCAAACCCCTTGGTCCGGGGAAACGCATACCTCCCTCTTCATCTTTACGTGGGCGAACCCTTGTAAGCAGAACGAGGTATTGTCCGTATCTCTCCTTGGCCTCCTTTAGTGTGTGAAAGTAATCGGCTACAATTTCTTTGTAGGCGTAATCAGTTTTCTTGTTTCGAGTCTCTAACAACTCACCATTAATGTATAACATTGTCTCTTGTTTTTGGTTCTGGTTTGTAAAAAAGGTGGTGAGTTTTACCCCACCACCTGTATGATTAGATGATACTAAAAAGTACCTTCCTTAACAATCTTCAACATCTGATTCTGCAATGAAACGATCAATGCAAATTCAGACTTCAGATACATCTCAACCTTATCGTACTGATTGGAGAATGGAATACCAAATCCGTTCACACCAGCTACTGGGCCAATCATCCTTTGACGGTTCTCACCGTTGTTGTTCAAATACCCTAGAGCAACGTTAGGAATCTTAACCTTATCACCAGCAGAATAGCCATAAGCATCGCCCATGTCCAAACCAGCAGAAGAAACAGTTGCAAGTGACCTTGGAAGAACAAGTCCTGCATCACGGAAGTAGTTATCAAGAACACCATAAGTGTTAGCGTTATCAAAAGAGATAACCTCACACAGTTGGTGGGTGATACCATTTTTCTTGAACTCCTGTACATTAGCTCCTACAGAAGCATAACCAGTCATCAAATCGGATCCGCCAGAGTAAGCCTTGATAAAATCAAGCACTGTGTTTTCGATTTGCTTATACAGGTTACTTCCGCAAAGAGTAGCAACAGTAGTGTCAGTCACTCCCTGTGAACGTAAATATTCTTTGATTTGATCAAAGTAAGCCAAGTCATAAGAACCGGCATAAGACTGCTCCATACCATCAGCCTCAACCCAGTGCCATAAACCTTGCGTTTCACGAACGGCTTGGTTAGCGGAACCATCGGAGGTAATAGCCACAGTGGGGTTGGTGTTGACCTGTCCCATAAAGATAGACTTGTCAATACCTGAGTTGTGGATGAATTCAGCCTCAACCTGAGCTTTTGACCATAAGGTGGCCTTGCCTGACTTATCAAGGTCATTACGATACAGCTTCTCAGCGTTCACCCCACCCTTGATCTCAGCGGTCTCAGCGTGGATACCTGTGTAGAATGTGTCGCTAGTAGCACCGTTCTTCCTTGGTCCAGGCTGTCCTGTTCCAATACCTTGGAGGTTAGGACCTACCATGAAGTAAGAACTGGCGGGGACGGCAACCGTTTGTTGAACGGTAATATCCAGAGGAGCGATGGTTGTGGGGTTTCCAGATGTACCAACAGCAGTACAATGCCATTGTGTCGGCACGTCCTTGTTAGTATAGAGGGGGTCGATCCAAACGGTGTCGTTTACCCTTAAATAGGGAGATACGGCTGTTCCGCCGTCACCATCGAGATATTCATTTGCATGAAGAATAAAAGTCTGAGCTGTACCAGCAGCGTGACCACCAACGGCCATACCGGCTGCGGTTGTCTGAACGGCTTTTTCAATAGCCTGATCGGAACGGTTAGTCAGAGTCCTAGACTTCAAGTTTACTGTTTGTCCTGGTATCTGTAGGAAATCAAAGACTCCAAAGCCTTTACCATAAAGGTTATACCACTCCTGCCAGACCTGAGGTTCTAATTCAAGACTGTACACGGAGCCCCAATTGGCGCCATATGCACCAGCGCGGGAGTTACTTGTTACGGGATTTATAATAGCAGATGCCATAATAATTTAAATTTTAAGTATTATTATTCATTTTAAATAGTGGGTGACCTTGGAATCCATGACGTAAACCTTCCGTGATTTCCGCTGTCTGTACTTTTTTATCCTTCTCAGCCCCACTGTCCTCAGTCCGTTGAAAATCTGTGAGAGGCTTTGGATTGTGGGTTCTCTCTAAAAACTCCTCCTCTTTACGGGCTTCAATGTCGTCCGTAAGCTTCTTTAGTATCTGTGGTAGATTCTTATCCAGCAGGCTTAGTCTCAACGACTCGTTGAATGCACCACGAGAGTCTTCACTCGGGTCCATCTTCAAGTTGATGAATTCCTGCTTTATAGAGTCTACCTCTTCCTGTGGAGGTGATCCTAGATCCCACTCAAAGTACTTCTGCTCCCCACCCTCCGCTGGAGCACCTATTGGCAGCTTCAACTTCTCTGTGGACTTTAGAGCCTCCTCGGCTGCTGTACCCCACGTACTGGTGATTAGAGCATCACGTTCGTCGGAGGCTTGCTTTCGCTGTGCCTTCAATTCCTCGATGTTCACTTTGTCCGGTAAGACAATACCTTCTTTTAGCCTGTCAAATGTATCCCTGTCTCCGTCAGCCATGCTTGCGAGCCTAATCTGCGCTGTATTAGGCCACTCATTTCTGGGGGTCTCGGGATCAATGCCTAGTTCCTCAAGTATTGCTGCTTCCAAATCGGCTTCATTGCCAGGGAGCTTCTTACTTCTGAACTTACGCGCCATCTTGACAACTTCAAGGTCGTCTATCTCGGCTAGGTCCGCTGTTGAAAATAACTTATGAACTATGGCCGGATCCTTCTTAGGATTGTTCTTCTTGAACATCTCCACCTTTATAGCTTCATCGCTAAAGGTAGGATTAGTTTCAAGCTGCTCGGTCAATACTTCATAAGTCTGATTCAGATCATCGTACTTGGTCTTTAGCTCTTCGTATTCCGACTCCATCGTCGGCTTGTTAAGAGCGGCCTGTATCTGATCTACGGACTCGTATTCTTTTTCTAAAGTCTTATTAAAGAACGCTAGGTCGAACTCTGGTTCCGGTGTAGGCTCTTCCTTTAAGGGTGTAGCCTTAATTTCCGGTTCCTCTTTTAAGGGTTCAGCCTTAATTTCTTCTTCTGCCTTTGGCTCTACCACGGGTTCCTGCTCGGGAACTG
>Ga0255048_10002335_pt1 | contig 12180 bp, 14 predicted proteins | sample JV7_2_2_MG_FD_183619 | JGI IMG/M metagenome (GOLD analysis project Ga0255048, IMG submission 183619) | Seawater microbial communities from Jervis Inlet, British Columbia, Canada - JV7_2_2 | ecosystem: Environmental > Aquatic > Marine > Inlet | place: Canada: British Columbia | collected 2016-10-06
TCCCATGTCATTCCTCCTGTAGCGTCACCTCCACCCGCCTGAAGGTGATCCCCAGGTCATGACAGATTTGGCTGGTCAATGTGTACGAATCACCCTGACGGTAGGGCTCGTCGTACACGATTTCTTTGATGCCCGCGTTGGTCACGAGCTTGAAGCACTCCCAACAAGGAAATGCAGTGCAGTAGAGTGTTGCTCCCTGCACAGCCACACCATTACGTGCGGCCTGTATGAATGCATTGGCTTCGGCGTGAAGTGTACGAACGCAGTGGTTGTCACGCATCATGTGCCCTGCGTCGTCACAATGGGCCATGCCTCGAATGGAGCCGTTGTAGCCCGTAGCTAAAATGGCTTTGTCGCGCGCAATCACACACCCCACATGCTTTCTGTTGCATGTGGCGCGGGTCGCTGCTTGGTGAGCGATCTTGAGGAAGTAGACATCCCAAGAATCACGAGTGTCGTTTACTTCTTTTTTAGGTCCCATTATTTTGTATCCATCTCGTGATCGAGATCGTTTTCCAATTGTTTCTTACGCAACTTCAGCTCGTCTATCTGAGCGTTGACCTCGGCGAGCTCTGTGCTCAGCCGTACTACGACGGATCTACGCTCTCTGTTTTTCTTAGCCTTACGGCTTTTCTCTTCGTCCCGTTGGTCTGCGTACGGATCATGTCCCATCCTTGAACTCCGGCATCACTTTGTTGATTGCAGTCAACTTTACGTCAACGGCTGTTCCATACACGGGCACCCCTTTGAGTACCGGATCGTTCTCGATGAGACCGTGCACAGTCTCAGAGTCCTCCACGCGGGTTACGAGAACCCAGAGGTTCTCTAGGCGGGTCACACCATGCGGGTCTTCCCCCTCATATCCCGTCTGGACGTAGCGCTCTACGAATACCTCTGGGTCCATTGTTGCGAACTGTGCATCAGGCTTCGATGCATGCTCTCGGGTGGTAAACCCAACGTTGGCAGGATTCTCTGCTTTGAGATCTTCAGTCATGAACACTCCTGACAAGTAGCGCCATCAGGGTGTGCCCAAGGTGCGAGCTCTACCCCACACCCCGTGCACTTCGGCCCCTCAGGCTCAGCCTCAATCGTATCGAAGTACGCCTCACCCCATTGAGTCTTAGCTACGACACGGACTACTCGATCTTTTACCAGAGAACGTCCGTGCTTGCTACGCACATGACGTGCTGTTGTGGCTGCGGCGTTGCGTTTATCAATTGCCTTGACCCAATAGGCCTCAGGCTTCGAGCTGACATGCCCACCGTCTGTGGACAGAAAACAATCTACAAGAACGAGATAGGTTTCCATTTTCGTGATACGCTCCTGACGTGGACTACCGAGATCGGATGTGCCTGAACAAGTCACCGTTCCCACGGGACGAAGCCCGGAAGCGAGCTCGTCGTTTCAAGCAGCGCGTCTACCGGTGTCCGCACTGCAACTGGTGGCACCGGACCAGCCAGTTGAAAAAAAGATCTTGACGGGCTTAGCAGATGTGTGTACATCTAGGGCATGAACTCGTCCCATTGACCGTCAGCCCCTCGCGGCAGATCTCAAATCACAGTCACCCTCTGACCACCCCACCACGGGGATTCCTGGTCGGGGGGTTTCGTGCGTTCAGGGAACGAGTCCTCCTCCAGATAGCTCAGTGGTAGAGCGTCCCCCTCCTGCTTACGTGGGTGCGGGGAAGGTCGGTGGTTCGAGCCCATCTCTGGGGACTATGGAACGGCTGGGCGCTACAGGCCCAACGCAGGTGGAAGTCCTGCCCGTTCCGCCATACGCGAATAGCTCAGCTGGTAGAGCACCGAGAGTAATGCCCTCGGAGGTCGGTGGTTCGAAACCACTTTCGCGTGCTAGTGGGTCTGGGCCCCTGTGTAGGGGGAACGGGAGTAATGATCCCGCTGTTGCTGGTTCGACTCCAGCCAGACCCCCCAAACTCTATGTCGTTGGGCGCAACGACTTGCCCCCTGGACTGCGAGCTGCACAGCTAGTCCACGGGGGCGCTACGTGGGTCACAGACCACGGAGAACCTCCCGAGAACCTAGTGGTTCTGGAGGTGGCTGACGAAGCAGAGCTCAACGAAGTCCTGAAGCTCGTGGTCTGGGAAAAGCTGACCTACTCGGTCTTCCACGAGCCCGACGTCAACGATGAGCTCACTGCTGTCTCTTTTGCGTTCCAAGCTGGCCAGTGGGAGGACACTGATCCGGCAGCAAAGCGCTACCTCCGTGACCTGCCTCTCGCCTTCAAAGGCTAAAGAAAAGGTCCACCCTGCATGATTGCAGGAGGACCAGTTCACCCTCCGAAGAGGTTGTAGCGACAGGAGCGTCTGAGAAGATTGTGCCTCACGGCAGCCGAGAGCGGAATTGCTCAAGGCCTGTAACGACTACGATTCCGAAGAGATCGAAGTCGAGTTTTCTGCTCACTTTTGCTTCAGTGCAGAACACCTTTCGGTGCGCCCGCCACCATTACTGGCAGCTTCGAAGGTTCCCCGCGTATCACCCAATAGGGTTCACAGGTCTCTTTTATGGTTGATGTAATCCCAGTCAGCATTCGCTACGAACATTAGTGGACGACAGATAGCAAGAAGTCAACGGCATTCCCGAAGGATCCAGCCTATCGACGTAGGAATCGAACCTACGTAGTCATTGGTTGATTAGATGTAGACCTCTCAAGCATTCGTCCGAAACTTAATGGGCGACAGAAGGTGGCAGTGACATAACGGTCGTTAAACCTTCTTTATGTTGATGTAGTCACTACAGCATTCGCCCGAAACTTAAAGGGGGGGCATTTCTGCCGTTCCCCCCACCAACCTTTCGGTTGGTACACTTCCTATTTCGGTGTGCGTGCCGCACTCCAAACCCAGGTATAGGAACCCGTCCGCTTTTTTTCTTTGTCAGGTGGGCTAGTTAGCATCTCCCACGATACTCATAGTTCAAGAGTTCTGACACCTCTTGAGCCTTCGACCTCTTGGTCCCCGCCCGAGTTGGTCACGCTCAGACTGCCGCCGTGCATTCACTGGTGCACGAACCTCAGTGGTCGGCCTCTTACACCGAGGTGCAAGGGTGGTCCGGGATACCACCATGGCCTACTTGTCCCGGTACGTAGCAAGCTACGTATCTTCCTCCACATTCTTATGCCAAAAAACACGTTGGTTTTCGCAACTAAAGGAGAGGGCCACCAGCGTTAGCTGATGACCCCCTAGCTCACCCGAGGGTGATCTTCTCGATCTCTTCGACCCAGAAGTTCGCGTTGTCGCCAGTGACGAAACGCTCGATGACGTTGAACACCTGGTCCGAGAAGCCGCCGATGTTCAAGACACCGTCCTTCTCGTCAGCGACCTGGCCGCTCCCGTACGCCTGGATCTGCAGTGAGACCAACTTGGCGTTCGGGTTACGAGACTTGATCTGTTGCCAGTAGGTCTCGCTCCCTGTGGTGTTCCCGTAGTACCCGCCGGCCCAGGACTCGTTGTCGGTCACGAAGATGATCGTGTCGACTTCGGCCTTGGACTGAACCAGGTGCGCCAGCCCCAAGCCGAGGTTGGTGCCTCCGCCCCCACACGCCGCCAGCTTCTTCGCGTTGGTCATGACTGAGTCACGCGGGTTCAGGTGGAGGTTGGTGTGGAGCCGAGTGTCCACGGGGATGACCGTGGCCAGCGGACTCGTGCGCAAGATGGCCGAAGCCACCAGCGCTGCGATGTCCACACACTTCACCGCGCTCGTTGCCGAGCCTCGGTCCCCTGTGGCAGCTGCCCACGTCATCGACCCCGACACATCCGGGAAGACGTACGTGTGTCCCGGCAGCTGGGGGACGTTCTTGGTCGCGACTTCCATCGCGTCCTGGAGCGCCTCCTTGAGGACCGGGGGGATGCCCTCGGTGTTCATGTACGCAGCGTAGAGCTGGTACGGGAACACCATGGCCCGGTGGATCTGCTCCTCGTCACGGAGCATCTCAGCGAGCTCCATGACGAGCTCCGTGCCCTTCTGACCCTCAAAGCACCCGTGACGGGTGTACGTGTTGAGATTCATCCGGGTCTGGTGCCAGCGGCCGTTCCGAGCGATGCCCCGCCACATCTCTGTGGTGAGCTCCAGGTCGGTGAGCTGCCGGAAGTCCACCTTGGGCACCTCCTTGGAAGTGCCCGCCTTGAACGCCTCGTAGCTCTGGATGAGCGCCGGGAGCTGCTCCGGCTTGTAGAACTGCCGCAGCTCCTTCTGCTTGGCCGTAGCCTTCTCCTCGGGGTCGTACCCGATGAGGTAGGGGTACAGCGCCTCAGCCCCCGCCTTGGGCTTGGGCCGAACCATCCGCACGATGTCCGCCAGAGACGGGTTCTTGCCGATGGACGAGCGGAAGATGGCGTCTGCGGGACGCACATCGAACCACTCACGTAGCGCCCGCTTGCCCATGGTCCCGAAGGACTTCCGGCCGAGCTGACCCGAACGGATGATCTGCACGAAGTTGCGCAGCATCCGAGCGTTGTCGATGACGACCGGGAAGACCGTCTTGAACACGTTGGCGTACGCCTGCGCCTCGACGGCGTGGCCCAGCTTCTTGATACCGGGCACGGACGAATCCGTGGCCAGGTACTTCGCCGACGAACGGGCGAAGAGGACAGCCGTCAAGAGAGCTGGCATGTCCTTCATGAAGGCGGACTTCCGCGCGTAGATGGCGAGCTTCCCGATGAACTCGGGGTCGTTCACCTTCTTCACGAGCTCCAGCGTCTTGGCGAGCTGGTCACGGTCCGAAGCGTAGAACGTGTTGTTGAGAGTACCCGTGCACGCGTACTGCGCGAGTGCATGCTTGGGCGTGTGCTCGAAAGCGACCCCTCCCGCCTCATTGCGGAACGGCTCACCCTCGGAGGTGGTGGACACGGTGCGCGGTGCCTTGCCGCGCGATGTCTTAAACAGATCTGGATTTACCATTTCACCCTCCTATCGGGACAGAATGCAAGATTGCAAGTTGCTAATTCCCGACGTCATTACCTTTTACCAAAACGAGCAGCACAAATAGAAAAAGGGCCCCGGTTACCCGGGACCCCAAGACAGAATGTGTATTCTGTTTATCCCGCTAGTGCTGCCTGCCGTGCTCTATTGACAGCAAGTGTCTGATGTTTTCCAGGCCCAAGGCTATCGTTCCAACCCACCGTGTCATGGGTTCTGTGACGCACAGAGTATGCCTGCGGCAACAGCCGAGTCATGAGCGGCGCCAGTACAGCCTTCTTTGAGTTCTCGGTGTGATACGTATACGTTGTTAGCTCAAGTTCTCCGTCTGGACCCACGAGCTCCCGCATACGTCCTGCCAAATACTCCGACGCTTCTTTCATAGAGCTGAACCCGGACAAGAACTTCTTGGTCCAGTTGCCCTCAGTGTCGACCTCGAAGGTCTTGCTGCCCAGCACCGGAAGTATCCACGCCATATCTTCACACATCGCGTCAATCTGAGATTTACTGGGCTGAGGCCAACAAGTCGCAATGCATTCAATACCTTTGGATGCATAGAGCTCAGCGACCTTTTCCAAGTCTTCACGCCGCCAACGCAATGCCCAGGGCACGTTGTTTGGTCGAGTGTTGCTCTTGTTGATCATGATGGCTGCACGGGTAATGTGCATTTCCACGAGACGATCCGCAAAGCCCTCGGACATGGCCGTTCGCCTAGGGTCATCAATCCAAGCGCCAACAACAACCCCCTCAGGGACTACCTGACTGGCGAGCCACGGCCCACTGTACTTGTTGCCCTTGTTGCCCCCGTTGGGCAGGGACTCATCGATCAGCCACTCGCTCGACCAGAAGCGGAGCTCGGTGCAGCCCTCAGCGAGCGCTTGGTCCCACGCCTTCTGCATCGCTTCTTCAGGCTTACGGCCAGGCCACTCTTGGTCGTAGGCTGCGAGGCCACAACCCACCTGCACCTTGGGGCCATCCGGTGGCTCCGTGGGACAGAGGTCCCACGACGCCTTGATGGCCTCGTAGGTGGCAGGACCCACCATGCCGTCGGCTACAAGACCTTCAGCGCCTTGCCAAACAGCAACACGGTTGACCGTCTTTGGTCCCCACTTGCCGTCTTCCTCAGCGCCTACAGTCTTCTGCACGAGCTTGATTTCATTCTCACAGTAGCCCTGCTTCTTGTTGTAGGTAACGGCCTTCTCAGTTTGTGCGTCTGTCAGCATGCGACGAGTATAGCAGCTAAAAGAAAAGAGAAAAAGAAACTAGTCTTTCTCTCTTAACTAACCTGTCGGTCTGTATGACCTCAGGGGACCGGGGCTCCCATCGAACAACGTATCTTCAATCGGATCATCTTACAGCAATGCTGCCGACCGCCGGGTATATCCTTTCACCGACGCAGATGGTCTGGAGACCAAAGAGCCCTTGATCTGTCTACAGAAAGGCCCACCCTTTTCAGGAAGGGCCTAGATTCTTCGAAATTCACGCATCAGCATTCTTCTATACGTGTGAAGGGATCGAGGAGAGAACATCTCTACAACGCGTTCGTAGCTTGAGAACGCACGTCCCAGGTTTTATGAGGCTTGTTGTATCAGGCGGCTACGCTGCACAGGCCGCTACGCCTGCGCGCCGTTCATGAGAACAGCAGTCCTATCTTTGGACCGTTTGGTCCTGACGTTTGCTTATACCACGTATCAATCTCAGGCTATACTCTGGTCATGTTCTACGAAGCAGGACAAGGCGTGGCGCTTGAGGAGCTCGGGCTCACCAAGCTGAGCACTGTGAACAAGCTGCTCAAGCAATACCGTCGAGCACTGAAAGCGTTGGAAAGTGGGGAGGCTGCGTTCCACGGAACCAAGAAGCCGACGCCGTCGTACAACGCCATGTCCAGTGTGCTGGAGTCCGGTAACGTCCTGCCCTCGCGCACGGGGCAGTACGGGCCTGGGGTGTATTGGTGGGCCAAGGAGCCACGCCGCATCAACCTGAACCGCCCGGCAGACGAAGGGGTCATCACTGCACTCAAGGACGTTGAGAAACACCATGAGTATCCCCTGCAGAGCATAGCCACCGGAGAGATAGAGCCGACGCAAGCGGTGCGTCTCTTCAAGGGCCCTGGTAAGAAAGGTCTAGACCCCTTTCCACTGAAACCAAAAGACACGGCGATAGCGCACCGCACTCCTGAGCGAGAACAGAACTTCCGGAAGAACCGCTTGCGACAAATAGAGCCCCACATATTCAACCGGGCCAGGGCTGACCTAAAAGCAAAGCGACTCGTAAACGAAGGGTTGGGCCTCACTGCCAGCGACGTCAAAGAGCCCTCTGTTAAAGAGCTCCGTAACATCGTCAGCAGCAAGACCCCGCCCTCGTGGAAGAGGGATCCGGAGTCGTTTGTGGACCAGTATTATGATGAGATCGTTGAGCCACTACTCCCGATAGCAGCGGAATAGCTCCGTCCATTTCTCTCCCCAATCCAAGCCAAGCCCGAAGAAGACGTCGTCAAGCGCCATTGTTGCTTGTCGCTCTGTCAAGCCTCGGTGCTGAAGCAGCGCTATCACCTCACTGAGCAGTTCGTTGGTATCTCCTTCCGCAATACGAGAAAGAACCCCGCACTCCAACATGACTTGATACACCAGCGTATGACCTTGGTCATCCTCCGTCGGTATATCCTTCCAGCGATCAAGCTCAGCTAGGGCGTCCTGCACATCGAACATCGTGTGCCTCCTGACATCCCACGCAGGTAACTGCTGCTGGGACCAAATCTAATCGAGCCTGGGGTATCTCCTCCCCACAGTCGTCGCAGATGTTGTAAGTATCCTCGTCAATTTTCTCTAGAGCACGCTCTACTCGGGGGAGTAACACGTTCAGTTTGAACCGGGCGTAGAGAGAATCTGGGCGTGATTTGTATCCCCGATAGGCATCTCTCTTCGCCAACAGTAAGTTTCGTAGGACTACCGACATCAGCACCTCCTATTGTATTGTGTGACCAAAAAGGAAAGAGACAAAGTCCCTTCCCTTCCCAAGACTTTCCAGTCTTCGGTCCTCCGCTCCAAATCAGTCTTTCGACCACGTTTCCACGGAGGAGACCTTCTTGTCTCTACGGGCTGCTCAACCCGATACCCTGGTCGTCACTCAAGCCAGAGCCCCAGCGGTGTTCGCAGGGAGTCATGTCCCTTGGGGTTGCTTGCGTTTATCCAGGCGTCGTCTTAGCTCCAGTCACGCATTGTGGGTGGAGCCTCGTTTATCCAAGTGTCCTTGGATTCTTCCATTTCCCACCGGTCGGGAATGGAGCTACGCAGACACTGCTGGTAGGCGTCGTACTCTCCCTCACGAACTTCGTCGGAGTACTCATCCGTGTGTCCACACACGTAGACGTAGGCTACTTCCTCGCCGCGGGCATGGAAGTGAGCCGCGAGATCCAGAGCACGCCAGTGGGCGTAGCTCAACATCTCGTATTCCTCGTGAGGCTGTCCTGTGCACTCAACGCGGAACCATGTGTCTGTGAATTCCTTCACAGACACTACAACAGTTGGCGGTCGCGGTGACCATGGTCGTGGTATCATAATACTCCCTTCCGTGAGCGTTAAAGATTAGTCGGCAGGGAAGGGACACATAGTTGCGTTCCGTGGTTGTGCCTCCTTGCACGACCCACAGGCGCTCCTACTATGTGCACCTTCCCCAGGCGACCGGCTACTTGTTAGTTATTCACCGGCTCCCTTGCCTAACGAATTCTGCTATGCATGGCTCGCTACACCAACGTCTGTCGTGCTAGTTGTGCACTATAATCAAGACAGAGGACACCTGTCCACTGGCCCCATCGCGCCCTAACCTTGCGGGCCCGCATCGGACGCTGTTCCAATGGGTAACACCGCCTCTGCCTTGATTATAGGGCACAACTATGCATTCCCTACATATCCTTCTGCCAAAAACGAGGGTTGTTTTCGCATAAAAAAAGAGCCGCCAATGCAGTCCTCTTTCCCAGCACCGAGTGCCAACGGTGGGTCCCCTGCAGAGGATACCCAAGCTCCCGAATGGAACTCCCAAATAAGGCCGTTGCTCGATCACCTAGGCGTTAAGGCTGCCTACGCCGCTCATCCGTTGTGCAGGTCCTCGCTCAATGCGTGGCCTGCCCAGAACGCCTCGGAGCTCGCGCGCTCCTCGTCGGTCTGGATGGTGGGGTCGCCCGGCTCACGAGGAGCACACGGACCACCGTAGAGTGTGTACAGCACACACTCCTGCCCGGCAATGACGTTGCCGTCCTTGCCCTTGTTGGGCCCTGCGATGACAGTGCACCGCTGCGTGGGACGCGACACCCGCTTGATGAAGCGCGTCGGGTTGTCCCGACCCTGCCGCTGACCCATGAAGACGTCCGGTCCGTCTTCGACGGGGGCGTCACCCATCTCGGGGCCGTAGAGCGCACTGCTCAGCGGACCCAGCTCCGGGGGGAGCTCGATGGTCTCGATGAAGAAGCCGTCGCGGTCGGCGAACGTCTTCAACGTATGGGAGAGAATTGCCACGGAAAGGCCGTGATCGAGATGACTCTCGGGAATGATGATGAGCATTGATTACCCTCCAATGTTAGAATCCCTACTCATATTCTTATGCCAAATCCACACATTGTTTTCGCAACTAAAAAGACGACAACCCCGTTAGGAGTTGCCGTCTTTACCAACGCTAGTTGACGCAGATGTGCTAGCTGATGTCGATGGAGCCGACGTATACGGGGCGGAAACCCCGCTCTCGTCGGAGATCCCGAATCAGATCCTGCACCCGCTGCACAGCCTGGTAGCCGACGACACCACGGTCGGAACCGTGGGCGATCTGCACCTGGCGAAGCAGCTTGGCCGCCTGCGACCGCTGATTACTCAGCGACGCGGGCGTCTCCCGAATCGTCTTGAGGATGTTACGCGCGTACGAACGCGCACGGGTGGCCCGCTCCCTGGGGGACATGTGGCGCCACTTGGACCGTGAGGTCCTCATGGAGCTGTAGTCCGAATCGGTCAGCGCGATGAGAAGCGCAGTGAGAGCTGCGCCTCCGAGGAAGGCATCCGTTGTGTCACTCATTGTAGCATTGCCCTATCTAGCAGAGTTGCTCTAGAGGTTTTTGAACAGTGTGTCGGAACTGAATTGTCCCTACATATTCTTATGCCAAAAAAGGGAATGCATTTAGCAAACCCTTTCCCCTCCGAAGAGGTCAGACACCACCGCAGTCAATGCACCGTGGCCAGTCACCGTCGGACACAAGGCCCCCAGTGCTGCCACAGTACCCGCACTGGAAAACGTCCGCTTCGCAGACATCCCCGACCGAGTCCTTGCGAGACCCAGTCAAGTTGGCGATGGTCACGTGGAAGACGCGCTCGTTGGTGAAGTCCTCCACCCCCATCGACGCCATGAAGTCCTTTACGAACTTGGACATGGCACGGCCACTGGTGTATGCGAGCGGCAGAATCCAGCTCGTACGATCCTCTCGCACGACCTTGAAGGCCTCCTCCGTAAGGAGAACCTCAGGCGCGTCCGGCAGGTCACCTGCCTTGTGAAGCGCCTTCAGCTCCTTGCGAAAAGGCTTCAGGACCTGCTGGTGGATCAACGACACGTGGCGTACCTCCGTCCGAATAGGCTTGGCCTCCGGCGTCAGGAACTTCACGAGCTCGTCAATTTCCCGCTGCGTGTCTTCCGACAAGTGCAGCTTGAGCATCCCATCGAAGATGGTTTGTTGATCAGTCATACTACCCTCCATCTCCTTTTGCCAAAATGGAAGGCTGCATTCGCAACTAAAAAGAGGGAGGGAACAGCCATTCCCCTCCCCCTCCACGAACACGACTTCTAACCGTTTTGGAGGGAGTGCCTGCGCAGCTCTTTCGAGCTGAGCTGACGGAGAACGATGTAGTAGACCACCTTCTTGCTATCGAAGGGATCCGTGGGGTTCGTCGCACGAACGTAGCGAACGTCGTCCCACTTGGTGTGCTTGTCAGGCTTCTTGGAGTACTCGATGTAGTACCAGATGCCATTACGGAGACGGAATTTACGAATCAAGGAGGCCCGGGACCATTCCCGGACCTCCTCAACTCTGGCAATTAGTCAACCTGAACCGAGCCAAGACTGCCATACCTCGCCAGTTCAAGTCTGAACGATCCTTGTCCCGCCTCGCCTGCCGGACCGCACCCGGTCTGTCCCGGACTATTCTCGCGGTGCCTTACCGATCTTGCCTTGCCTGCCAAATCTGTACAGCCCAGGTCTGACCTTATCCGAACACTCCTCGCCTTGCCTGCCGGAACCTATCGTAACTCACTCTTCCGAACCTCGCGACGCCTCGCCTGCCTTGTCTTTCCTGACCACGCCTAGACAGAACAAGCGCTGTCGTGCCTTGCCTGCCATGCCTCTACATTCCCCGGCCAACCTGAACTAACCGCGCCTAGCCTGCCTTGCCTTTCGTACCACACGTAACTGTCCGGACGGAAACCCGTCGTTCCTTGCCACGCCTGCCGACACGAGCCTTATCATTTCCTGCCTGAACGGTCGTTTCCGCGCCCCGTCTCGCCTGCCTGTCCCGGTCAAATCGGACCTGAACGTTTCCTACCTGTACGAGCCGTGCCTCGCGCTGCCTCGCCTGCCAAACCGGAACTAGCCCCACCGCGACTCGCGCAACGTAGGCCTGCCTTGCCTGCCTTGCCTGTAAAACAAAAAGAACTAGTTGATGAGCTAGCTACCCAAGACGGTTAATCTTGGGTAGCTAAGCCCTAGTTCTCGTCGAGGTCGTTGAACTCGTTCAGAGCAATGTCCACCGACGCAAAGGCATCGGGGAGTCTCTCGCGGAGCTCGTTGTAGCGATCTCGCCACGCCAGCAATTGCTTCCTGGCACGGGCCAAGATATGTCCGATACGCTCATCCCCAGGGTTGAGGAGATCGATCTTCACGTACCCACCCGGGGTGGTCTTGGTCTTAGGCGCATGAACGTAGATACGCTCATTTCTCTGTTCACCACGCTCCGTGACCGTCACCGTGATGGAGGTCAGAATGCGCCGGGCTTCTATCAGGCGGTACTTTCGTGCCGCCGCAGTGTCGTCCCAAGTGAACAGAGCGTAGAGGGGCGAGCCCTCATCCTGTGCGTACTCAACCAGCGTATCAGCCTGGAGCATACCGCCTTCGAGAGATTCGATGCGGGTGAGCTCCTTACCGATGACACTGGCCTTCGCCTTCTTGGCTAGAAGGGGAGACTTCCAAGAGTAGCTCCGCCGCCTACTAGGCGACGGAGCTT
>Ga0255048_10002337_pt1 | contig 12177 bp, 13 predicted proteins | sample JV7_2_2_MG_FD_183619 | JGI IMG/M metagenome (GOLD analysis project Ga0255048, IMG submission 183619) | Seawater microbial communities from Jervis Inlet, British Columbia, Canada - JV7_2_2 | ecosystem: Environmental > Aquatic > Marine > Inlet | place: Canada: British Columbia | collected 2016-10-06
AAACGCGGAGCGGATGAACAGCAGAGGCTCCCTCACCCGCAAGCTGGCCAGGTTGTTCAAGACGGAGAGCATCGAGTATTGGATCGACTTGCTCAACAACGCGGGTTTGCCCGTCGGGCGGGTGTTGACACTGGCGGAGGCCTTCGACGACCCTCAGGCCCGGCATCACGAGATGCTGGTGGAGTTCGAACACCCAGGAGCGGGCCACGTCAGGACCACCGGCTCACCGATAAGAATCGACGGCAACCCGGCAAGGACCGACCGGATTCCCCCGATGCTCGGCCAGCACACCCGAGCGGTTCTGGCCGAGGTGGGTGTTGACGACGGCACCATCCAAAAAATGATCGACGAGGGAAGGGCAGTTTCTCCTTGATCAAGCCTCAGGCTGACCGGCTCACCGAAAAGACATTCATAGTCGCCCGAATGGCCGACTCCCGATGAGCATCCATTGGACCGAGCAGGTGGACGACGACTGGGCCGACGTCAAAGCTGAGTTGGGTCGCGCCTTTCAGATGAGTCGGACCGCCGCTCAGGCCGAAGAGTCGTTCGTCTATGTCGTTCACCACGACGACCTGCTGGGGCGACGCGGCAGCGGCAACGCAATGGTGGCAGCCGGCCTGCTTTCAGCTGCCCGGACCGCGGCCCTCGAAGGTTCTCGAAAAGGCTGGACCGCCAATGTCATTGCCTATGACGACGAGGCCGACCGTGAACAAGTCGAACGCTGGGCCAACTGGATGCTCGACTCCAATGGAGCCACAGGTGAGCTGATTCGAATCGGGCACTCGCATCTGGGGAAGGCCTTGCCTTGAACGGCTCCATCGTTGTAACGGGTGCCGCCCGCGGGATCGGCCGATCGATCGCTGAAAGGCTGGCGGCCAACCCGTCTTTCACTGTGATCGGGGTCGACTTGGCACCAGAGTTGGCAATGTCAGAAGCGATAACACCGGTACAGGTCGATCTGACGACCGACGACGGCGTCGCGGCGGTCGAGTCGGCCGTCGACTCCGCAGGCGTTCCCCTGCTCGGCTTGGTGAACAACGCAGGGATCACCCGGGACGCCCGTCTCATCAACATGACTGACGATGACTTCTCGGCTGTCCTCGACGTCAACTTGGGTGCCGCTTATCGGTTGACAACAACCCTCGCCGACAAAATGACCGAAGGCGGTTCGATCGTCAACATCGCCTCCAGGGCCTACCTCGGCAACTTCGGGCAGTACAACTACTCCATGTCAAAAGGGGGTGTGGTGGGGCTTACCCGTGCCATGGCCCTCTCCTTGGCGCCACATGTGCGCGTAAACGCGATCGCACCAGGTCTGATCGGGACGGAGATGGCAATGGCAATTCCTGAAGACGTCTTGGAGAAGATGGTCTCAGCCATTCCGCTGGACCGAATGGGCTCGCCGGAAGAGATAGCAAACGTCGTCTGGTTCCTACTGACCCCTCTGTCGTCGTACGTCACCGGCCATGTGGTGGTGGTCGGCGGCGGCCGCTCGCTTTCCTAAGGTTTGTGCGGAACGACGTGAGTCAGTAGTAGAGCCGCACCAGGGTCTCGGCCACCATCGCCGGCTTCTCCTGACCTTCGATCTCCATCGTCACCGTTCGATTGATCTGGATGCCACCGACCACCTCGCTGACACCGGCGATCGCCACTCGGGCCCTGATCCGCGAACCAACCGGAACAGGTGCCGGGAAGCGGATCTTGTCCGAGCCGTAGTTGACTCCCATCATCGGATTGCCGACCGGCATCTCCACCTCAGAAGCAAGCGGAACCACCAACGCCAAGGTCAGATAACCGTGTGCGATCGTCCCCCCAAATGGCGTCTGAGCCGCCAATTCGGGGTTGACGTGGATGAACTGGTGATCGTTGGTGGCTTCCGCAAAGGCGTCTATCCGCTCCTGGGTGATCTCCATCCAGTCCGAAGTGCCGATTTCGCTTCCGACGAGAGCAGTGAGGTCGGCCAATGCTTCAGCTAATACCTGTTTCATCTTCTGATTGTCTCAGAGTTGAGTAGACCGCCACAACTCATCTAACTTAGGGACATGGCAGACGCAACCAAGCTGATGGTTTGGATCGATCAGGATCTCTGCACAGGTGACGGAATCTGTGAGGAGATAAGCCCCGATGTGTTTGTCGGGCGCGACGACGGTCTCTGGGTCGTCAAAGAGGAGTCCAAACACTTTGGCGACACCGTGGTTTTTGACGGTGAGCAAGCGCCCGACGGCGCACGAGGTCTGGCTCGGGTCCCAGACGACCAGATCGAGGATGTCATCGAGTCGGCCGAAGAGTGCCCCGGTGAATGCATCATGATCGAGCCATATCAGGAGTCCGCGGTCCACTCCGGCTGATCGACTCTCGTCCCCGCGCACTACGTCCTGCCGGGTCGGAGCAGGGAACTAATCTCGCTGGCCATGCAACCACTGGGCACGCGTCTCAACACGCGCTCTGAGGAATATCAAGCCAACCGGGCCGTCATGGTGGAGAAACTGGCTGAGTTTGAGGATCTTCAGGATCAGGCTCGTCTGGGCGGCGGCGAGAAATACATCGAACGCCACCGCCAGCGAGGCAAATTGCTCGCCAGAGAGCGGATAGAACTCCTGGTCGACCGCGACTCGCCGTTCCTCGAACTGTCAACACTCGCCGCATGGGGATCGGACAAGCCCCTCGGTGGCAACGTCGTCACCGGGATTGGTGTCATCAACGGTGTTGAGTGTGCCGTCCTCGCCAACGACCCAACCAGCCAGGCGGGTGTGTTCAACCGATTCACCCTTGCCAAATCACTCCGGATCATGGACATCGCCATGGAAAACCGCCTGCCCTTGATCAACCTCGTTGAATCGGGTGGCGCCGATCTTCCCGACCAGGCAGACGTCTTCTTGGTTGGTGGCAAGTGGTTCCGAAACCTCACCAGACTCTCTAAAGCCGGAATACCGACCGTCTCGTTGGTTTTTGGCAGTTCAACTGCGGGGGGTGCCTACTTCCCTGCCATGTGCGACTACGCAGTGATGGTCAAAGAGCAAGCCAAGGTGTTTCTCGGAGGACCACCGCTGGTGAAGATGGCGACCGGAGAAGAGTCGACCGACGAAGAGCTTGGTGGCGCAGAGATGCATTCCAAAGTCTCAGGCTTATCCGACTACTTCGCTGAAAGCGAACACGAAGCCATCCGTATGGGTCGTGAGATCGTCGGGCACTTCAACTGGCGCAAGCGAGGTTATGGGCCCACTAAGCCGCCCGATGAGCCAGTACATGACGTTGATGAGATTCTGGGTGTTATTCCCTCGGACCTACGCATCCCTTTCGACATGAGGGAGATTCTCAATCGTGTCCTCGATGGTTCTCGCTTTGAGGAGTACAAGGCGGTCTACGGGACGTCGATCCTCAATGGCTGGGGTTCGATCCATGGATATCCGGTTGGCGTGGTGGCCAATCAACAGGGAGTGATCTTCTCCGAGGAAGCGCAGAAGACGACAGAATTCATCCAACTCTGCAATCGGTACGACACCCCGCTTCTCTTTATCCATAACACCACCGGCTACATGGTCGGCAAGGATTACGAACAACGCGGGATCATCAAGGACGGCGCCAAGATGGTGAACGCCGTGGCCAATTCGGAAGTCCCACATATCTCCCTGATGGCCGGCGTGTCATATGGAGCCGGCAACTACGGGATGTCGGGTCGTGCCTATGAGCCGCGCTTCGTCTTCGGCTATCCAAATCACAAGGTCGCCGTGATGGGTTCGAAACAGTTGGCTGGGGTCATGTCAATCGTGGCCAGGCAGTCGGCCGAATCGCAAGGCCTTGAGTTTGACGAAGAAGCGGATGCGTCTCGCAACGTTGCGTTGGTTGAAATGATGGAGGAGTCGGAGAAGGCATTTTTCTCAACATCCCGTGTCCGCGACGACGGGTTGATCGATCCACGCGACACACGATCAACCCTGGGGATCGCACTTTCCGCGATTCACTCGGGCCCGGTCGAGGGGACCGACCGATTCGGCGTGTTCAGGATGTGAGATGAGCATCTCCAAGGTCCTCGTGGCCAACCGGGGCGAGATTGCACGTCGGGTCTTTCGCACCTGCCGGGAGATGGGGATTGCAACCGTTGCCGTCTATTCAGTGCCCGACACCGGCGAGCCCCACATGATCGAAGCAGACGAAGCCGTGTTCTTGGACGGGGCCGCCAGCATCGATACCTATTTGAACATCGAAGCCGTGCTCGCAGCCGCCAAGGAGACCGGAGCCGACGCAATTCATCCTGGCTACGGGTTTTTGGCAGAGAACTCAGAATTCGCCAGAGCAGTGACAGACGTCGGATTGACCTGGATCGGACCCTCTCCTCAATCGATCGAGACGATGGGATCCAAGATCGAGTCGAAGAGGCTCATCGAAGACATCGGAGTTCCAACTCTCCCTAGTGGCGACATCAACTCGATCAACGAGATCGGGTTTCCGGTTCTGGTCAAGGCCTCCGCCGGCGGAGGAGGCAAGGGAATGAGGATTGTGGACGACATTGTCCATCTTTCAGACGCTGTTGAAGCTGCTCGCCGGGAGGCTGCCAATGCGTTTGGGGATGACACCGTCTTCCTCGAAAAGTACCTGGAGGCTGCCCGTCATATTGAGATCCAGGTATTGGGCGACAACCATGGTCGAGTCATCTCACTGTTCGAACGCGAATGTTCGATTCAGCGGCGACACCAGAAGATCATTGAGGAATCTCCATCACCTGGCATCGACGACAACGTCCGAAGGGCAATGGGTGAGGCGGCCGTTGCAGCAGCGGAGGCAGTTGCTTACGTTGGCGCAGGAACTGTCGAATTCCTCTATCAGGACGGTCGTTTTTTCTTCCTCGAAATGAACACCCGGCTCCAGGTAGAGCACCCCGTGACTGAGATGGTGACCGGACTCGATCTCGTCCGCATGCAGATCGAAATCGCCGACGGCAGTCACCTACCCGCAGAGTCTCCAACATTGTCAGGACATGCAATTGAAGCCCGTCTCTACTCCGAAGATCCGCTCAACGACTTCGTCCCGGTTACCGGTCGCATCCACAAGTTCTGGTTCCCGAAAACGGATGGTCTGCGCGTTGATTCAGGCGTCGGCGATGGGTCGGAGATATCGATCCACTACGACCCGATGATCGCCAAAGTCATCTTTCACTCGTCGACACGGGCAAAAGCGGCGGAGGGCCTGGCACTGGCGTTGCGGCACGCTCACATCCATGGATCCATCACCAATCGCGCACTCTTGACGAGGGTGCTCGAGTCGGATGAGTTCCGCATCGGGAAGACAGATACCCACTTCCTGGAGCGCCAAAATCTGGAGATCCTGGCGCGCCCTCTGTCAGACGAACAGCATGAGCGTCTGGCATCGATTGCGACTGCACTCGCCGACCAGGCCGACGAACGGTCACAGGCGACAGTGTTGACAACCATCCCATCGGGCTGGCGGAACTCGCCGAGTCAGGGGCAGACGAGGTCCTTCGCTGGCAGCCATGGCGATCATGAGGTGCTCTACTCACTAGATCCCTCCGGTTTCGAGGTCGAAGGAATCGGACACATCCGTGTGATCGAGAGCACCCCCGACTTGGCTTCATTCACTGCCAACCAAGCCGAGCATCACTATGAGGTAGCCAGGTATGGGGAGGAGCGCTACATCGATTCTGCAGAGGGACCCGCCCACCTAACCGTAGTTCCGCGCTTCCCCTCGACGGGATCAGAAGACGATGTTGGTTCGCTCCACTCGCCGATGCCTGGCAAGCTGACAAGGGTCGAGGTCCAAGTCGGAGATGTCGTTGCGGAAGGGCAGGTATTGGTAATCCTGGAGGCAATGAAGATGGAGCACACCCTCCGATCACCGCATAACGGCGTGGTCACCGAAGTTCGGCACGAACTAGGTGGTCAGGTTGAGGCTGACGCGATTCTCGTGGTGGTTGAAGGCGCCTCTTAGGACTCCAATTCGACGAGATCGGCTCTCCACTCAGGCGGCTCAAAAGGCTCACAGAAGTAGGCCGTCTCCCCAATCACTTTGCCATTCTCAATATCGCAAATCGCGACAACATGAAATTGCGATCCGTCGGGGTATTTGATCTGGCCCTGAAGCGTGAAGGTGTCACCACCACCACTCATCGCAAGTATTGGCGGGCCAAAGGGCATCGGTGTCTTTATTCGGGAAACCGTCAGCTTCTCGCCCCCGGAGACAACACCAGGGTCACCCTCGCTTTGGGGGAACCGCCGCGTGATCTCCACCCATCGGTCGTGGCCATGGACAACCTCGGACGACTGCGGCCATCGAGCAACAAAGTCTTCGTGGCGTAGCTCACCAAGCCTTTCGTAGTCGGTGCTGAAGAGCGCTTCGGAGTATCGCTCTGCGATGCTGGAGACGGTCACACTGCCAACTTACGCTTCGCGCAGCACCTCGTGTGCTGTGACCAGCCCGGATTTGCCATGCAAGTCCAACTCGAAAAGGCGCCCGTATTCGATGTGCTCAGCCGTTAGCTTTCGGGCAGCCTCGGAAACCAGAAGTGAGGTTCCAGTCTCCTTGTTGGCCGTTTCAAGCCTGCTGGCGACGTTGACAGCATCACCGATAACTGTCTCTCGAGCAGCAGACTCTGCTCCCATTAGCCCAAACAGCACCTCGCCGAAATGGACGCCGACCCGGACCCCGAAACCCATCTGATAGATGCGTTCCAAATACTGTGTGAGATCGTCGGCAATTTCGAGGATCCCCAAACCCGTCCGCACCGCGCCCAACGCGGGTTGGGGCTTTCCCTCGACTCCGAACACGGCAAATACGGCGTCCCCGATGTAGTTGTCGACCCGACCGCCGTTTTCTTCCACCAAAGCGGTCGTCCGAGCGAAGAAGCGGTTGAGCAAATGAACTACGTCATAAGGGGGGAGCTTGTCCGCCATCGACGTGTACCCGACAACATCTGCAAACAACAAGGCGGCGTCGACTTCGCGGCCGACGGGACCGACCATTTTTGGCTTGCCCAGTTGCGAAGCAAGCTCCACATCGGTGGTATCCAGGACGAGTCGGCCAATGTTCACCGAGCCCGTCACGGTGGTCTGACAGGCAAGACGAATCTCTTCGGGAAAGTCCAGACGGTCCGCCATCTTCTGCTCTTGAGTAGTTCGTGGTGTTAGATGGGTTGAGCCCTCAAAGATCCTCACCCGACACGTTGAGCAGCGGGCCCTTGCGCCACACAAATGGGCGATCGGAATGTCGGCCGCCACCAACGTCTCGAGAAGGTTCACTTCGTCGTCGAAATGAACCTCAACATCATCGGGCCAAACTGAGATGTCAGACATCAGCTACCGAATCCAGCCAACACCGACAGTACGTAGTCGATGTCGGCGGCAGTGTGATCGGCATTCACTTGAAAACGAATCTCCTCGTCCCCCTTGGGGACCACCGGGTAATTGAGGCCGGTCGCGAGGACACGGTTCTCGAACAGGTGCCCAACAAGCGAGGCAGTGCGCTCGGTGTCACGGACCATGATCGGAGTCACGGGGTGTGGTCCGGAAATCGTCTCGAATCCAATGTCGGCCAAACCCGATTCAAAACGGCGTGTCATCTCAGAAAGATGATTCAACAACTCGACGCCTTCCTCAGAGTCGAGAACGGACACTGACATCTCAGCTGCCGATGCCTCACCGGCGGTGATCGGGTTGGAATAGATGTACATCGGGCCCCTCTCCCGAAGATAGGTGATCAGCGTCTCGCTGCCGGTCACGTACCCGCCGTTCACGCCAAAAGCCTTGCCCAACGTACCGATCAACACGTCAGCTGAGCCACCGGTGATCTCTTCGGTTCCCCGACCGGTATCGCCATAGGCCCCGACGCCGTGTGAGTCGTCGACGACAACCACCACATTCTCGGAAAAGGATGCATCGTGTTTGGCTACCACCTCGTTGATCGCTCCCAGATCAGCAAAATCACCACGCATCGAGAACACACCGTCGGTCACGAGAACAGCCCGAGTAGCGATGCCCTCCGCCTCGGCTAGCGCGTCGTCCAGAGATTCCATATCGAGGTGTGGATAGACCGACCGCGATACCGGTCTGGTCATGCGAACCCCGTTGATTATGCAATTGTGGTTCAGCTCGTCACTCAGCACGACTGTGTCAGCGTGGATCAGAGAGGCAAGGGTGCTCACCACCGCGGCATAAGCGGATGAATAGATGGTCGCTGCCTCACGTGAGTGAAAGCCGGCAAGCCGACGCTCCAGATCAAGGTGGGTCTGATATGTGCCCGAAATGAAGCGAACGGCACCCGGGCCGGCACCAAATCTCTGGGTACCCGACTCTTCAGCACTGACCACAGCCGGATGCTGAGAGAGACCCAGATAGCTGTTGGAGTTCATTCTTATGAAATCACCGTCCCAACCCGCCAATCGATAGCGAGGTCCCAACCCACCACGCGCACCTAAAACTTCGGTGACAGCCGCCTCGGCACCTTTGGCGATTCCTGTGTCACTTAGCTCAGTCAGCTCGTCCGCCAGAGTCTGATCAAGTCGATCGTGTGGCATGACCGGGGGTTTAGCAGGTCTCTATGGTGCGACGTCATGACAAGACTCGGATTCGTCGGGCTCGGGATCATGGGCCATGGCATGGCCGCCAACCTCATCGAGAACGGTCACGAAATCACGGTTTGGAACCGGACACCATCCAAGGCCAACGATCTGGCGGCCAGCCTCGTCGGGACGGCTCGGGACGTTGGACCTGCCAGCGATATCGTTTTCGTCTGCGTTTCCGACACGCCCGATGTCGATGAGGTCGTGTTCGGAGACTTTGGCGTCATCCATGGGATGACCGATGGCGACGTCCTGATCGACCACTCGACGATCTCACCGTCGGCGACCAAAGGGTTTGCACTTCAAGCTGCCGAATTGGGTATCGATTGGGTGGACGCACCAGTCTCAGGCGGCTCGGAAGGGGCGGTCAACGGCACCCTGGCTGTCATGGCCGGGGGTCCTGAGGAAGCTCTGAACCGGGCTCGCCCGTTCATGAGCGCCTATGCGAAGTCAATCGTTCATGTGGGCGACGAGCCCGGCTCGGGGCAAATGGTGAAAGCTGTCAATCAGGTTCTGGTGGTTGTCAACCAACTGGCTGCGTCCGAAGCTCTGCTGCTGGCCGAAGGTGCAGGTCTCGATCTTGCCAAGACCCTGACAGCAGTAGAAGGCGGGGCGGCAGGTTCGTGGATGTTGTCCAACCGAGGGCCTCAGATGATCGAGCGCGATTGGCGTCCGGGTTTCACCATCGACCTCCAGCAAAAAGACCTGCGCCTTGTGTTGGAGGCAGCCGACGAGCTCGGGATCCCGCTTCCGGGGGTGGCACTCATCTTCCAGCTGTATCGGTCATTGCAAACCCAAGGCTTGGGCGCCGAGGGAAACCATGCCCTCGTCAAGGCCCTCGAGAACTTGTCTGGAGTGGCGTTGGGGACCTAGTGAGCGTGCATGGAGAGGGAATGAGCACCGTCTTGCACACACAAAGAGACAGTCAGGCGAAGAGGTCGGCTTTCAGTCGGCCTACATGCCCGGTGGCCCGAACATTGCGGTAAGCCTCGATAACCGAACCCTTCTCGTCCACCACAAACGTTGATCGGATCAATCCGAGAGAGATCTTGCCGTACAACTTCTTCTCGCCCCACGCCTGCAAACTCTCAGCGAGAGAATGGTCCTCGTCTGAGAGTAGATCGAAGTTGAGGCCCTCCTTCTCCTGGAACTTCTTATTCCGCGAGGGAGGATCGGGGCTTACACCTACGATCGCATAACCCGCCGCCTCGAATTCGTGGTAACTGTCACGAAAGTCGCACGACTCGGTGGTACATCCCGGAGTCATCGCCCGCGGGTAGAAGAACATCACATATTTCTGACCCCTGAAGTCGGCGTCCGATACCGGCTCACCGTTTTGATTGGTGAGGTTGAAAGAGACTTTTTCAGCCATGAGCCTTGACGCTACTCCTCTTCGCCCTTGCCAGATTCGGTGTCCTGGGCCTTTCTTGCGGCATCAGACGAAAGGAAGGTTGAGCCACCGGCAAGAAGACCCAAACCCGAAGGCAGCCAGTAGGAGATAACTCGAAACACAAGTACAGGAGCAACCACTGCTGCAGCCGGGACACCGTAGGCAACAAGAATGAGACCGAGGGTTCCCTCGACAATGACAACGCCTCCCGGCGGCCCAGGTAGTCCTCCGGCGAGAGCCGAAGCCCCGAAGGCGGCCATGACCTGGAAGCCATCCATCTCGATTCCGAACGCAATCAGCACTAACCAAAGAGCTCCAGCCTCGAGAAACAGACGTGCCCAGATATAGAGCTGCGACTCGACACCAGGAAGGTGGTCGATGACCGCGTCTTTGACCTTCTCTCGAACAAACCTGGGCAAATACCTAGACAGGGTCCCCAGTTTTCCGGAACCGAACATCAGGACTAGTCCCAACAGGAAGATGAACGGTGACAGGACGAACAGACTGAGTTTGAAAATGGGTATGTCCACACGGGCGATGAACAGACCAACCCCGGTCATCATCAGCAACCCGGCGTAGTTCAGCAGCACCGTCCGCACGGCTGGCCCAGTTGACCCACCGTCCACCTCGTCCCTAACCGTCCACGACATCCCAACAGGGGTGATCGCACCTCCCGCCGGAATCAGCCGGGCAATGCCCGCACCGACTAGTGCAGCCTTGAAAGCAGACCACCGCTTGAGTCGCCCTCCGGCTTCCTGGACTGATTCTCGGAAGAGAAGACCGAAGAAGAACTTGGCGGCTATCTGACTGACGCCAGCAGCGAGAACCAGCGCAAGAGCCGACCCACTCAGAGGCGGGATGTCGATGAAATCGGAATTGACCACCCAGATCGCGGCGGCGATGTAGGCAACAGCCGCCAGGCCGGCGACCCAAACAACTCGTTTCGGATTCACGGGGTCAGCGGATCTTCGATGGGGTCGGGAAAGTCGTCCTCCACGTGATCAGTGTCATACATCACACGTTTCAATGCGGGAACTGTTCCCCGTTCGTCGGCCGGGTTTCCCTGCGCTCGACGACTCATGAGGATGATCGACAATAAGAGAAGGACCAGACTCTCGGAGGGCGGTCGACCCAAGGCAACAGCCACGATCGGCAGCAGGCCCCAACCGAGGAACCCACCAAGACCACTTCCAATTCTCCAGCCGGCGAGTGACCAGCCGAGCGTCCAAACTAGGAGAACGGGGTCAAGACCGAACAGAACACCCGCCGATGTGGCCAGCCCACGTCCGGAACGGCCACGAAGCCAGATCGACCAGTTGTGACCGATGACAGCCGCAACTCCAGCAAGACCCGACGCTCCAGGTCCAAGACCAGCCTTCAACGCGATCCAAACGGGTACCAGGCCCTTGAGACCATCAAAGAACGCAGCCGCAGCACCCCATCCCTTCCCGACTTCGCGGGTCAGGTTTCCTGCGCCAACATTGCCGCTACCGACTTCCCGGAGGTCAACACCTTTGATGCGCGCGAAGACCTGGGCGAAAGGCACTGATCCGAGCAAGTAGGCCCCTACCAAGAGCAATGGCCAATACAGGATTGGCATCGTGATGTCTGGCATCACGCAATAAACTAGTTAGACAGCGGCTTTCTTGGAAGCCAGCGCAGCCTCAGACTTTCGAGCCAAAGGCAATTCCAGCCGAAATACGCTCTCGCCGAGGTTGCGGTGATAGGTCAGGGTCCCGCCCATCAGCTCGGCGAGCTGACGTGCCACGGAAAGACCCAGACCAACTGAGCCGGCGACGCCTCCGCTGTGTGCGGTGGCGTAGGGCTCGAAGATGCGGACTGCGTGATCGGAAGAGACACCCTCTCCGTTGTCGCGTACTTCCACCCAAGCCTTGTCGAAAATGGCGCCGGCTGTGACCCGGATCTCGGGACCGCCATAACGCTGGGCGTTGGTTAAGAGGTTCCTGAGGATCTGTCGTACTCGGCTGGGGTCGGCGACCACATCATTCACGGAGACAGGAACCTCGGTGACGCCGATATCGAGACCATCGATTGTCGCGGTGAGCTCAGCCTGGAGATCCACCACGATCGGGTCGATGGCAACCGTGCCCATCTCGGCCCGAGCTGCCACCAACAAATCATCAACAATGTATGACATCTCAGCCGCCTGAGCGGCGACCAGCTGGTTCAGCTCTCCACGCTCATCTTCACTGAGTGA